>ENA-ORUW01000010-ORUW01000010.1-human-gut-metagenome-genome-assembly--contig:-NODE-10-length-322168-cov-57.947143_pt1 | contig 322168 bp, 280 predicted proteins | sample MGYA00242088_ERZ509227 | MGnify/ENA primary metagenome ERZ509227 (study PRJEB26280, sample SAMEA2338816) | human gut metagenome | biome: human gut; feature: human-associated habitat; material... | reverse complement strand
AAAAACCGACCTCCTAAAGTTAGATTTTTAGGTCCAACTTTAGGGGGTCGGTTCAAACGCCTTTCGGACTCTTTTTTGCATCTCCGGAAACGGGTCGGCCCTGCCCTTCGGAGGCTTCCTTCAAAAAATGACAGCCCGGGATATATAAAAGTATGATTTCCGTAAGAAAGAGGGAAGGATGCCTGGTTCCGTGGCCGCCGGCGATGGGGATGCGGCGATGAAGCCGTAGTTTTGGCGTACCGGGTCCATCAGGGACAGCCTTTATATTTCCAATGATGGAGCTCATCGTGCAGGCTTTCTACGACGGCCTGCCGGGCCATATCGCCATAGACTAACTGGGTATGGGCTCCTTTTTTCCATATCGGCGACGACGGGAGCTTCCCGCCGGTGATGTGACCGGCCAGAAAATTTTTTAAGCGCCGGATGAACCACGCGGGCAGGCGTTTGTGGTACTTTCGGTAGCGAATAAAGATTTGGATGCGGTCGGGCATGATGCGAAAGCCTTCGACGACGGCGATTTTATTGTATTCTTTCATGAGGTCTAAGGCCTTGATTACGGCCTTGCCCGACGGGGAGGGCTGCCAGACGAGCTGGTCTTCGTCGGTGGCAACGGTCCCGAAAGGGGCTTTTCCGCTGCAGGCATAGAGGGTGATCAACTGGCCTCGGGGGACCGTCGAAAAAGGCGGCAGCCAGGAGGGGATCGGGGAAAATGCTTTTAGGGTCATGACGACACCTCCGTGAATTGAATGGTGTGACGGGCTGTCATTGCCTTTATTGTACACGTCCACTCTGAGAATACAATTAAGGGAAGATGTTCTCCTGTTAAAACCAAATTAGACCTTGTTTTTCCTGAATAAGGTGGTATAATAAAGCTATTTCACTTTAGGTTCTGTATACTGCAAAGAGAGGATGATTCCATGGTTCGCAGTATGACTTCCGGCAACCCGATCGGGCTGATCCTGGCCTTTACCGTGCCCTTATTGATCGGCAACGTCTTCCAGCAATTCTATAATATTGCCGACATCATCATCGTCGGCCGGACGATCGGCGTCAATGCCTTAGCGGCTGTCGGCGCCGTCGCCCCTGTCTATATGTCCGTTTTTGGCGTGACCATCGGTCTGTCGGCCGGTTTTTCGGTCATCGTCGGCCAGCGCTTCGGCGCCAAGGATATGGACGGCCTGCGCCGTTCTGTGGCGACATCGACGATGCTGGCCTTTGCCATTACCCTCATGGTTACGGCCGGTGTAAGCCTGGCCATGCCCCTTATCCTGCGGGTCATGAACATATCCGGTGTCCTCTATGACGATGCCTATCACTACATGATCATCATCGTTCTGGGACTCATGGCGATGATGGCCTACAATCTCTTGTCCAGCATTTGTAGAGCCTTAGGGGACAGTCGGACGCCCCTTTATTTTCTCATCGTATCGTCTCTCTTGAACATCGCCCTGGCCCTGTTGTTCATCGTCGTCTTCGGCTGGGGGGTACCGGGATCGGCCATCGCCTTGGTCATCGCCCAGGGCGTGTCAGCCGTCTTGTGCTTTGCCTTTATGAAAAAGCGGTTTCCCATGCTGCGCCTGACCCGCTCTGACTGGAAGTTTGATTGGGCCTTTGCCTGGCAGCACCTGCGCCTGGGCCTTCCCATGGCGGTCCAGTTCCTCATCATTTCCATGGGGATCTTGATCCTCCAATCGGTCTGCAACACCTTCGGACCGGAGACGATTGCCGGCTTCGTATCGGCGACGAAAATCGAACAGTTGGCCCTGCAGCCCATGATTTCCTTCGGCATTGCCATGGCCGTCTATTCGGCGCAGAACTACGGCGCCGGTAAGTTTGACCGCATCCGTATGGGCGTCCGCCAATGTTCCCTGGTCTCCCTGGCCTTCTGCGCGGCAGCGGCTGTTGCCATGTACTTTTACGGCCGCAACGTCATCGCCTTGTTCACGACCGTTCACGATGATATCCTCATGGAACAGGCTCTCCTTTATTTAAAGATGTCGGTCCCGTTCTATATTTTTTTGGGCCAAATCTTTGTCTACCGCAATGCCCTTCAGGGAATGGGCATTTCCAGCGTGCCTTTGATCAGCAGCCTGTTAGAACTCAGCGGCCGCAGCGTGTCGGCCTTGGTATTGGCTTCGATGTGGGGCTACTTCGGCATTTGCTGTGCCAGTCCGATTTGCTGGGTCATGGCGGCCTTGTTTACGGGCGGTTCCTACTATTGGGTCATGCACTCCATGAAGAATAAAAGGCGCTGCGTAATCGAATAGACCCTGTCGTCCTCGGACATAAAAAATCCCGTCTCCTTTTCTTGGGAGGCGGGATTCTTTTCGGTTAGAGATGTTTTTCACCCCAGTGCTTCAATTCCAGCAGGATGGGAATCATGGAGTGGGCTTTTTCGGTCAGGGAGTATTCGACGCGGACCGGCATTTCGCGGTACTGTTTGCGTTCGATGAGGCCGTCTTCTTCCATTTCTTTCAGCGATTGGGCCAGCATCGTATTGGTGATGCCGTAGACGGCGCGGCGCAGTTCGCCGTAGCGCATGACGCCCTTGTCGTCGATGACGCAGAGCAAGAGGATTTTCCACTTGCCGCCGATGATATTTAAGACCTTTTTTAAGCCGCAGCCCTGGCCGGCGATATTTTCACAGATCGATTCGTGGTTCATGGTATTCTTTCCTTTCGTAGTCCGTTTTTTCGTACTACCTCCAAAAAAACTTCGTACTTGATAAGTTTTACATACCATGTATAATATACGTATCAAAAGAAAAAATCAAGTCATTTACAGAAAGGTGGTCTTCCTCATGGAATACAAATTCACATCGGATAATTTTCAGCAAGAAGTCTTAGAAAGCAAAGAACCGGTCATGATCGACTTTTATGCCGATTGGTGCGGCCCGTGCCAGATGATGGGTCCTGTCGTCGCCAACTTTGCCGAAGAATATGCCGGCAAGGTCAAAATCGGCAAGGTCAACACCGATGCCGAACCGCAGTTGGCGAAGGATTACCAGGTCATGAGCATTCCGAACTTCGTCTTCATCAAAGACGGCAAGGTCGTTGACCAGGCCATCGGTGCCGTATCGGCTGATGCTTTGAAAGAAAAACTCGACGCACTCCTCTAAGTGGTTATGAAAGAAGGGAACGCCATGATTTATGATGTATTGATTCTCGGTGCCGGCCCGGCCGGTCTTTCGGCAGCCATCTATGCCGGCCGCAACAACCAGTCGGTCCTGCTCATCGAAAAGGGCCAGGACGGCGGCCAGATTTCGCTCACGGCAGATCTTGAAAACTATCCCGGCCAGATGCTGGAAGGGGAGAGCGGTATGTCTCTTTCTATGCGTATGGCTCAGCAGGCGAAGAACTTTGGCGTTACACGCGCTCTCGATTCGATCGTCGAAGCCAACCTTTCCGGTGACGTCAAGGAACTGGTGGGGAAATCCGATACGTATCGCGGCCGTACGGTCATCATCGCCTCCGGTGCCAACCATCGTCAGTTAGGGATTCCCAGTGAACCTGAGCTGGTCGGTCATGGCATTTCCTATTGTGCCACTTGTGATGCCGGCTTTTTCCGCGGCCTTGATGTCTACGTTGCCGGCGGCGGCGACAGTGCCGTCCAGGAAGCCATCTTCCTGACCCGCTTTGCCCGCAAGGTCACCGTCGTCCATCGCCGCCATGAACTGCGTGCCGTCCCGGCTTTGCAGGAACAGGCCTTTGCCAATGACAAACTGGATTTTATCTGGGATTCTGTCATCGACGATGCCGGCGGCGACGGCAAACTGCAGTGGCTTTCGGTGCGCAACGTCAAGACCGGCGAAACGACGAAAATCGAGGCACCTGCAGACGACGGCTTCATGGGCCTCTTCGTCTTCCTCGGCATCGTACCGGCGACGGATATGTTTGCCGACGTCCTGACGCTGAAAGACGGCTACATCGTGACCGATGAACAGATGCACACCAACATCGCCGGCGTCTTTGCCGCCGGCGATATCCGCTATAAATCGCTGCGGCAAGTCGTGACAGCCGCTGCCGACGGCGCCATTGCCGCCATGGAAGCTTACCATTACTTGAACCACTAATAGCGAAGGGCACGTTGACTGAAACTGGGTCAGCGTGCTTTTTTTGTTTTGCAGATAAAGATGCCCTGCAGCTGTCATGGCTGCAGGGCATCTTTGGTGAAACGCCTCTTTCTGAGCGTCTCGTTTTATTCGAAGGAGTTGATCAAAGCCAGGAGCTCTTCTTGATGGGCCGGATACCATTCACCATAAGGCTGGTTTGCTTTGAGGAGGGTTTCGTTCAAGGCCAGGAAGAAAGCCGGCAGGTTTTTCGAGGTAATCGTACCGATTTGTTCGGCGACGACGCCTTTTCCGAGGGCGTAACTTCCGCCGGCATAGATGTTGAAGGCCGGTTCCATGGCGTCGCCGACTTTTTTGGCAGCGCCGCGCAGGCCGAGGGCAGCCGTTTGCTGGACGGCACAGTTCGACGGACAGCCCGAGAAGTGGCATTTCGGCAGGAAATGGCTGTCGACGCCGCGGTCTTTCAAGGTTTTTGCGATTTCAGCCAGCATGCCGTGAGAGTCGCGCAGGCCTTGCTGGCAGACGGTGGCACCGATGCAGCTGACCGAGTGTTCGAAGGCCGTCGTCGCCGTATCACCCGCTGTGAGGGCAGCGACTTTCCGGGCTTCATCAGCCGTAAGGTTGATGATATACGCCGTTTCATCGGCATTGAGGCGGATTTCGGCGCCTTCTATCGTCGAGAGCAGCCCTAAGAGGTCTTTGAAAACGGACAACTTCGGCGTACCGCCTAAAGGCTTGTATTCGACGTGGTACAGGCCTTCTTGTTTCTGCTTGCGGATACGGGGGTCGGCGAGGACCGTGTCGTCGGCACCGCTCTTGGCAAGGGCCGGTTCTTCGTCGATGGAGAAGTCGGGGATCCCTTCTTTGCGGGCTTTTTCGACAGCGTCGCGGACGGCCTTTCGGAAGGCGTCTTCGCCGAGCTGATCGAGGATGAAGCGGGACCGGTTCTTGGCCCGGTGTTCATAGTCGCCGTACTTCATGTAGACGTCGCGGCCGTAGCCTAAGATGTAGTAAGGGATGTCCATGGGATCGATGCCTTCGTCGATGAGAATGCCGAAGCGCGAGCCGTTGACGCCGAAGCCGCCGCCGGCGTAGACGTCGAAGGTGTGGTCCGGACGAGCGACGAAGCCCAGGTCCTTGAAGGTGGCATGGCCTTCGTTGTCGCGGCCGCTGGAGAAGCTGATTTTATACTTCCGCGGCAGTTTGAAGACGGGAATGAGGTTGATGACGAAGTTGGCGGCGGCCTTAATATAAGGCGTCATGTTGAAATATTCGCCGGGAGCGATGCCGTGGAGCGGGCTGGCCGTGATATTTCGCGGGTTGTCGCCGCCGGCGCCGATGCAGTAGATGCCGTTCTCGAAACAGTCCTGGTAGAGGTCGAGGACGGATTGTTCGTTGAGATGATGGATCTGCAGGGCTTCACCGGTCGTGAAATGGACGAGGTCCGTATTGTATTTGTCGAGGGCTTCTTTCAAAAAAGCGATGTGAGCGCTGTCGATAGCCCCGCCGGAGAAGCGGAGGCGCAGCATGCTGCTGTTGGCGCCCCGTTCGCCGTAGCTGCCGAATTTGCCGGAAATGCCTTTATATTTTCCGGGCGGCAGTTCTTTGGCGTAAAAAGCCTGGGTCGCTTCGACGAATTGGGGGAAGCGGCTGCGTATTTCTTCCTTTGTTTCTGCTGTAATCTGAGTCATTTTTTAACCACCCCTTATAAAACAATGGATTTTTGTCTTATTATAACAGACTTTACCGGTCGGAGCAAAAAGAGAATTGCCGGAAAAATTGCATTTTCTTTCAAATTTGTTTAACCTATAGTTATAATATAGGCATTGACATAATCTTACATAAAATCAGGTGATGGGTATGCAGTTACGCGACTGGCCGCTGCGCAAACGGCTTTTGTTTTCTAATTTCATTATGATTTTTATTCCCGTCTTATTTACAGGTATCGTCAGCATCTTCATCCTGCTGGGTCTTCAATTCGGCAACATCAACCGGACCAGTATCATTTCCTTCGTTTGGCCGGAAAGCGGCCAGAATATGGCCATCCAGTTCGAGCTGAGCCGCCTTCGCGTCCGCTCCGACCGCTACGACGGTAATTTGGCGCCTTTGCTGCTGGTGGCCGATCACTTGGAGGACCAGGGGCTCAATGTGTCCATTTGGAAGGACGGACAAGATCTCTACGATACAGCCGGTATCGACGGGGATTACCTCCGCCACCAAGTGATGGACGGTGAGCTCCGAGGCCACGCCAGCTTTTCCTGGACCGGCGAAGGCCTGCGCTTTTATTACGTTTCACCCCATACGGACGTCCATCTGGCCGTTTCCGGCGCCGTGCCCCTGTACCCCGAGTCGGAATTCATCGATTTATCTTCCAAAGAAATCTTGAAACTGGCCTTCTATGTCCTGGCGGTCTTGGCCATTTTGCTGACCGTTGCCGTCGGCATCGCCTTGTCGCGGTGGATGGCCCGCCAGATTGTCGAGCCCGTCGAACGGCTACGGGACATGGCTGATGCCATCAGTCAGGGGAATCTCGACCACCCCGTGCCCATCGTGTCGCGCGATGAAATCGGCGATACGTGCCGGTCTTTTGAACAGATGCGGCTCCAGCTTCGTTCGGCTCGGGATACGCGGGAAAAGTACGATCAGAACCGCAAGGAACTCTTGGCCGGTATCTCTCACGACTTATCGACGCCCCTTACGAAAATCGAAGGCTACGCCAGCGGCATCGTCGACGGCATTGCCAATACGCCGGAAAAGAGACACCATTATTTGACCATGATCCAGGACACGTCGCGCCATATGGCAAAGTTGGTACAGACCTTGTTCCTCTTTTCGAAGCTCGATTTAGGGCAGATTCCCTTCCATTGGGAGACGGTTGACATCGGGGCCTACGTGGCCGACTATGTCGGGGAACAGGGGCCGCTCTATGAATCGCAAGGCCTTTCTGTCCGTTTCACCTCCGCCGTCGATAAGGCGGAGGCACGTCTGGACCGGAGTCAGTTCCAGCGGGTCCTTGAAAATATCCTCAGCAACAGTCTGAAATATAAGGATCAGGATAGGGGACAGGTGGAAGTGTCCCTTAAAGACGACGGCGACCAAGGCTGGCTCTTGACCGTTGCCGATGACGGCCGCGGCGTCGACGATGCTGATTTGACGAAAATCTTTGAAAGTTTTTATCGCAGCGATAAGGCTCGCAGCAATGTGGCGAAGGGCAGTGGTCTGGGGCTGGCTGTGGTGCAGCAGATCGTCCTTGCCATGGGCGGCACCATTTGGGCTCGCCATACAGAACCGAAGGGGCTCACCATCTGCATTCGATTCCCGAAAGGAGAGGCATAAGATGAAGCGGATTTTAATCATTGAAGACGACAAGGGCATTGCTGAATTGGAAAGGGACTACTTGGAAGCCAACGGCTTTGCCGTCGATATGGCGTTTGACGGCGATGCGGGGGAGCAGAAGGCCCTTCAGGAAGCCTATGACTTCATCATCCTCGACATCATGCTGCCCGGCCGGGACGGGTTCCAAATCTGCCGCACGATCCGCGAATCGAAGGATATTCCCATCATCCTCGTATCGGCCCGGCAGGAAGACATCGACAAGATACGGGGCCTGGGCCTCGGTGCCGACGACTACATCGTAAAGCCTTTCAGTCCCAACGAACTCGTGGCCCGTGTCAAGGCCCACCTGACCCGCTATGAACAGCTGACGGCCCGCGAAGTCCACCGCCATGCCCTCTGTTTTGACGGCCTTGAAATCGACGAAAGCGGCCATCGCGTCTTCGTCAAGGGGCAGGAAGTGAGCCTGCCCAATAAGGAATTTGAACTGCTCTTGTTCTTCGCTAAGAACCCGGGCATCGTCTTTAGCAAGGAAACCCTCTTTGACCGCGTCTGGGGCAGTGAAGCCCTGGGCGAAACGGCGACGGTATCGGTCCACGTCAACCGCATCCGCGAAAAAATCGAAGAAGATACGGCCAAACCCCGCTATATTGAAACGGTCTGGGGCGCCGGCTACCGCTTCCACGGATAGAAAGCGATTTTTATAGATCCTTCCCGGTTTATTGTCAGTCTGTTCAAACTTTGTTTAACTTTCCTCCCTATACTGTAGCCATCATCACCGATGTATAGAAAGGAAAGGATACCATGGAGACTTATCAGACGAAACATGAAACGCCGGGGATGATTTCCCTCGTCCAACGGCTCTGGCAAAGAGTCCTGTCACAACCGGCTGTCGTCCTCGCCGTCATGACGGCCATCCTTTGTTTTGCTGCTAATCACTTGCTGGTCGTTACCGACCCTGTCGAATCGAATTACGCCTTGACGGCCAAGGAAATGCTGGCTTCGGGCGACTATGTTTCGCCTCGCATTTTTGGCAATTATTGGTACGATAAACCGATTTTCTTTTATTGGGAGCTCATTGCCGCCTTTAAATTATTCGGTATCAGTAATTTTGCGGCCCGCTTCTTTCCGGCTCTCTTCGGCGTTGCCGGCATCCTCTTGGCCTACGCCTTTACGGCCCGGCTCTACGACAAGAAAACGGGATTTTTCACGGGTCTCATCCTGTTGACGACGGTCGAATATTTCTACCTGTCCAAGGCCATCATCACCGATATGACCTTGTTCGTCTTCTATTCGGCCTGCCTCATGGCCTTTTATATCGCCTACAGTGAAAAACGGCCGGCCTTTTATTATGCAGCCTACGCCTTTGCCGGTCTCTCCGTTTTGACCAAAGGCCCTATCGGACTCTTGCAGCCGGGGCTCATTATCCTGCTGTTCCTCTTATGGCGCCGCGATTTAAAAGCCTTGCTGCACCTTAAAATGATTTCCGGGCTAATGCTCTTTTTGGCCATCACAGCCATTTGGTATGTCCCCATGTACCTCGTGCACGGCAGTGATTTTATCAGCCAGTTCATCGGCGTCCACAACGTCCTGCGGGCGACCGTATCGGAACATCCGCGATACGACGTCTGGTATTATTACAGTGCCATCTTCTTAGTCGGTTTCATCCCCTGGGTCTTTACCCTGCCTCTGGCTTGGCGCGACTACGGCCTTACCCGGAAAATGGCAGCCCTTTGGAAGGAAAAGAAAGTGCGCCTTCCGGCCCTTTCCATGAAGACTCAGTTCCTCCTCGTCTGGGCGGTCACGATTTTCGTCACCTACCAGTTCATGGCGACGAAGTACATGACCTACACCTTCCCGTACATGATTCCCATTGCCATCGGCTTTGCGTCCTATTTGAAGAAATACGACCGCTTCGTCGTCAACCTGGCCGGCATCGTCCTGGCCCTTTACGTCGCCGTGACCTACCTGGTCATCATTCCTCAGTGCCAGCAGGCTTCGGCTTACGGCGTCTCCCAGATCGTCCGCACCGTAGCCGATGACCAGACGACAGTCGTCATGTACGGCGGCCGCTATTCCGTGTCCCAGACGTATTACTCCGGGCATCGGGCTTACCGCTTAGCCACAGCGGAACGAATCCGTGAGCTCCTGCCCGGAGACATCAGCTGGAATGCGAAAAATGTCATGCCTTTCATGGCTATCGAAGACCTGGCCGACCACGACAAGGTCCTGGCCCTGGTCAATGACCGCGAGGAAGCCCACTTCCTGCAGGAAGTTCCCGGCCATTGGAAATGGATCGGTCAAAAAGGCGTCTGGGTCGTTTACCAAAAAGAAAGCGATTTGTAGTCCCCTTGGAATGGCCTTGTGACTGAATTGTAAAGGCCGGCGCGTATACTATAGTCAATCTTAAATGAAGGGATTGATATCTATGAAAAAGTTTCAGAATATAGTACGCATGGCGTTAGTATTGGCTGTTACGACGGTAACCTTCAGCGGCGCTGCCCTGACGGCCCAGGCTGCAGAACCGAGACCGTACGATCAGCAGTGGGAACAGCACGATAACGACCGCAATCGTGACAACCACAACGATAAGAACCACAAAAACGACAAAAATCACAAGAAATACAAGAACGACAAGAAGTACAAGAACGATTGGAAAGAAAAAGAAAATCCTAAAAAAGATGTCGACCAGGCCAACCGTAAAGCCAATATCGCCATCGGCGTCGCGGCTATCGCAACGATCGTCGCCTTGTCGAAATAAGGTCGATTCCAAGACTGTCCATATCGGGCAGTCTTTTTTTGTGCCCGGAACCTTTGGGGGCCGTCCTTGTCAAGGGGCGGTCCGATGGGTATAATAAAATAGTATATAACGATAAAGGATGTGTTTGTTATGCAATTGACGCCGCGCCTGGAGGCGGCCGTGTCTCTGATTCCTAAGGGGACGGTCATCGCCGATATCGGGACCGACCATGCTTATATTCCGGTCCATACCTGTGAAACGGGGTGGTGCCCGTCGGCCATTGCCGCCGATATCGTGCCGGGACCGCTGGCGGCGGCCAAGGCTCATGTGGCCGGTGCCGGCCTTTCGGACCGTATCGACTGCCGCCTCGGTGACGGCCTGACCTGCGTTGAAACAGGGGAAGCGGACGGCGCCGTCATCTGCGGCATGGGCGGTTCCTTGATGATCAAAATCCTGCACCAGTCCTATGACCTCTGGCAGTCCTTGAAGTTCGTCGTCCTCCAGCCTCAAAGCGACAGCGGCGACCTGCGGCGCTTTCTCTATGAAGCGGGCTGGCATATCGAAGACGAAAAAATGGTCATCGACGACGGCCGCCTCTACGAGCTGCTGCGGGCCGTGCCGGGAAGGGCCGAGGCTTTGCCGGACTGGCAGTATGAACTGGGGCCCGTCAATTGGCAGCGCCGCGACGGACTCCTCGTCCGCAAGATCGAGATCCTCATGGAGACGAAGGGGCGCATTTTAGCGGGCCTCAAGAAGAGCCGCCGCGACCTGCACGTTCAAATTGAAGCATTAGAAAAGGACTTATCCTTTTGGAGGGACATGAAATGTCAGTTACAGTAGGTGAAATCGTAAAGGTATTGAATATCTGGGCGCCCTTATCGCTGAAAGAGTCGTGGGACAATCCGGGCCTGCTCATCGGAAATCCCGATGAAACCGTCGATAAGGTCTTGGTGACCCTGGACGTCATGATGGACACCGTCGACTATGCCATTGAACAAGGCGTGAAATTGATCGTCAGCCATCATCCGGTCATCTTCGACGGTCTGAAATCGCTGCGGACCGATACGTACAACGGGGCCATGTACCAAAAGCTCCTGGCCCATCACATCGCCGTCTACAGCGCCCATACCAATCTCGACAGCGCCGACGGCGGCGTCAATGACGTCTTGGCTACTTTATTGGGCCTTACGGACATCGAAGGCTTGGTGCCCGTTTCCGAAGACAAACTCTATAAAATCGCCGTCTACGTCCCGGAAAGCCACGGCGACGCCCTGCGCAAGGCCTTGGCTGACAGCGGCGCCGGCTATATCGGAAAGTACAGTGACTGTTCCTTTACGACGAAGGGCGAAGGGCGGTTCAAAGCTCATGAAGGGGCGAATCCCTTTATTGGCACCGTCGGAAAAGTGGAAACGGCAGCGGAAGAACGGATTGAAACCATCGTTCCTGAAAGGGGCCTCAAAAAGGTGCTTCAGGCTATGATAGCGGCTCATCCCTATGAAGAACCGGCCTACGACATCTATCCCTTGAAAAATAGTGGCCATGCCTTCACCATGGGCCGTGTCGGCAATTGGCCGACGCCGGAACCGGCCATGGCCGTCCTCCAAAAGATAAAGGACCTCCTCCACCGCGACGCCTTGTCCTATGCCGGCAATACGGATGTAACCGTTCGCCGCGTCGCCCTCCTCGGCGGCGGTGGGGCCGGCTTCATCAAGATGGCAAAAAATGCCGGTGCCGACCTCTATCTTACGGGTGACGTCAAATACCACGACGCCCAGGAAGCCTTTAAGCAGGGCCTCGTCGTCGTCGACGGCGGCCACTTCGGTACGGAATCGCCTGTCGTCGACGACCTTTGCCGGAGACTTCAGGCCGCGTCAGAAGAACGGCAGTGGGGCATCGACTGTCAGCGCGACCCGACGTCGCAGGATATGATTCAGTATTTAATCTAAACGGTTCTCGGGAGAACCGATAAGGAAGGTAGCTGTACTATGACTAAAGAAGACCATGTAAAACATTTATTAGAAGACCCGGTCTATGCCATCATGGGCAATGAAGAACTTTGCCTGGGCCGGAGCAATATCGACGTCGCCAAGGGGCTGATTGAAGCCGGCGTTACCATCATCCAGTATCGGGAAAAGCATAAAAAATGGCGTGCTAAATACGAAGAAGCCAAGGCCATTGCCAACCTCTGCCATGAAAAAGGCGTGACCTTCATCATGAATGATTCGACGGATCTTGCCATCGCCTGCGGGGCCGACGGCATCCACGTCGGACAAGACGATGCGCCGGTCGAAGTCGTCCGCCAATTGGCAGGCCCCGACGTCTTTATCGGCGTTTCGACGAATACCATTGACGAAATGAAACAGGCCCTGGCCGACGGTGCCGATTACGTCGGCTTCGGCCCCATGTTCCCGACCCAATCGAAGGCCGATGCCGATGACGTCGTAAGCGGCGAAGCCAAGGCCTTTGCCTTGAAGTTCAGCCTGCCCGTCGTCACCATCGGCGGCATCAGCCTGGACAATATCCGCAGTATCTATGATGAAGGCTTCCGTTCCTTTGCCATGATTTCAGCCATCGTCGGCAAGGAAGACATGACCAAGGCTGTCGCCGACATCCGCCGTATCTTGCAGTAACGGCATAACAAGGCCGACGGTGGTCATTGACGGCAATCGGAAAATATGATATTCTATAAGACGTTGAGTATGAAAGGCAATCGCTAGTGCTTCGGCATTAGAGGAAAGTCCGAGCTCCGCAGGGCAGGATGCCGGCTAACGGCCGGCGAAGGTGACTTTAGGGACAGTGCCACAGAAATGTGTACCGCCACGCAAGTGGTAAGGGTGGAACGGTGCGGTAAGAGCGCACCAGCGGTACAGTAATGTGCCGGCTAGGTAAACCCCATCTGGAGCAAGACCGAATAGGGAAGGGATGAAGCGGCCCGCTGATCTTCCGGGTTGTGTCGCTTGAACATGCTGGCAACAGTATGTCTAGATAGATGATTGCTGCTGCGCAAGCAGTACAAAACTCGGCTTACTGATTACTCATCATTATAGGAATACAAGGGACTGTTGCGTGACATGACAGCATGCGGCAGTCCCTTTACATTTATGGCCGTCCATGATATTATTGCAATAAGTGGTTTTTATGGGCCTCAACCATAAGAATGAATTACCACGGCAAGGAATACTTAAACAAACAAAAGCGAGGGATTTAAGTTGGCATTAATCGTTAAGAAGTTTGGCGGCAGCTCTGTCGCTACGCCGGACAAAATGCGTGCTATTGTGCAACGGGTCTTGAAAGGGAAAAAGCCTGAAGACAAAATCGTCATCGTCGTCTCTGCCATGGGGGATACGACGGATGATTTAGTAGCCTTAGCAAAGCAGATTACCTCTAAGGCTTACGGCCGTGAAATGGATATGCTCCTGACGACGGGCGAACAGGTTTCGATCGCCCTCATGGCCATGGCCTTCCAAGAAGCCGGTCAGAAGGCCGTCTCCTTTACGGGGGCTCAGGCAGGCATCAAGACCAGCGATGCTTTCAACAAGGGCCGTATTCTGGCTTTGAAGCCGGCCCGTATCATGAAGGCACTGGAACAAGATAATATCGTCGTCGTTGCCGGTTTCCAGGGCATTACCGGTCATGGTGACATCACAACCCTCGGCCGAGGCGGTTCCGATACGACAGCCGTCGCCATTGCCGGCGCTATCCACGCTGATGTTTGTGAAATCTATACCGACGTTGACGGCGTATACACGTCCGATCCCCGTGTCGTTCCCAATGCTAGAAAAATCGATCAGATCACATACGGCGAAATGCTGGAAATGGCGAAACTCGGCGCCGGTGTCATGCAGCCCCGGGCCGTCGAAATGGGCAGCCGCTTCGGCGTTCCCATTTACGTGCGCTCGACTTTTTCGGAAGATGAAGGAACTATGATACAGGAGGATTGCTCTATGGAAGTCAAACAATATCTCATCCGCGGCGTCGCTTCGGATAAAAATGTTGCTAAAATCACCGTTCTCGGGATTCCCAATAAACCGGGGTTTGCTTATCGCGTCTTTTCTGAATTGGCAGAAAAGAACGTCGACGTCGACATGATCGTTCAGAGCGTCCGCTATGCCAACGAAGGCGTTACGGATATTACCTTTACCATTGCCCGCACGGATTTGGAAGAAGCCGAATCGGTCTTCCATGCCCTGCGCACGGAAATGCCGGTTGAAGACATCATCATCGACGACAAGATGGCTAAGGTTTCCGTCGTCGGCGCCGGTATGGCCGGTCACCCGGGCATTGCTGCCGGCATGTTCGGCGTCCTCAGCGACAATGACATCAACATCGAAATTATTTCTACGTCGGAAATCAGTATTACCTGCCTCATTGCGGAAGAAGTCGTCGATTCGGCGGTCAAAGCCATTCATCAGCACTTCTTCGACGAAGAAGACTAGGGGGATCCATGTCTGTATTGGATAGCTTTACCGAAGAAATGCTGCAGTCTGAACTGCCCAAGCGAGTGACCTTGGAGCGGCTCATTCACGGGCTGGAAGTCGAGAAGCCGCCGAAGTTTTCCATTCCGGCACCGAAATATACCTTTGAAACGAATTTACATGGCTTTCGGTACGATTACCAGCATCAAACTGTTACGATTTCTTATAAAGTAGCCCACGGCCTTCACGATGATATGACCGTGTCCTTTACGACCTTTCGAGTCTTGCTGGAAGGGCTGGGGGTCTGTATCCGAATGCAGAAGTGGTAGTTAACGTTGCCGCAGTTCCTGAGGGGATTGCGGCTCTTTTTTTGGAGGAATTATGCGCTGCGGAACGGATATGGTACAAATCAGCCGCATGGATGATTTAGTGCGGCGTCACGGCACGTCGCTGCATCGATTCTTTACGGAACAGGAACTGGCCTACTGCCAGCGTGGCGGGTCGTGGCGGATGGAGTCCCTGGCCGGCATCTTTGCGGCTAAAGAGGCCTTGTTCAAGGCCTTGGGAACGGGTTTTCGTCGGGGAAAATGGACCGACGTCGAAGTCGTTCACGATGAATGGGGGGCGCCGCAGTTTTGCTGTTACGGTTTCTATGCCGAAGCCGTGCGGGAAAAAAGCTGTCAGCCGCCGTCCCTGTCCATTGCTCATGACGGGGACTATGCCGTCGCTTTCGTCGTCCTGTAAGGGCGATACGATTTAGGATTTAGAAGGGAGCCAGGCCATGAAAAAAATAAATACAGCCGCCCAGATGCGGCAAATGGATTATGAAGCCATGCACGGAATATACGCGATAGCACCGGCGGTACTCATGGAAAACGCCGGTCGGGCCGTTGCCGAACGGGCCGAAAAATGGATCGAAGGCTGGGACGGCAAAGACGTCGTTATCTTTTGCGGTAAGGGCAATAACGGCGGTGACGGCTTCGTCATCGCCCGCTATATCTTAGTGGCCGGAGCCAGAGCCTATGTCTACATCTTAGGCGATGACGGTGATTACAGCGACGAAGCGCGGCAGCATCTGCATACCTTACGGGAGCTGGCAGATGACGAAACGTGTCTCCTCCTTTCGGCGCCGGAAAGTCAAGCCGATTGGCAGCTCTTGCGAAAACGGCTCCACGCCTCGTCCATCGTCATCGATGCCATGGTCGGAACGGGCTTTCACGGCAGCCTGCGCCAACCTGTATCAGCCATCGTCGCGGAAATCAACGTGGCCTCTGCTGTCGGGGCGGTGACGGTCATCGCCGTCGACATGCCGACCGGCGTCAATGCCGATACGGGCGTCGTCAGCCATGGCGACGACGAAGAAGACGGACCCCTCTTTGCCGACATGACGGTCACCTTCGGTGTCTTGAAACGAGGCCTTTCCCTCTATCCCGGACGGGCCTGCGCCGGCCATATCGAAGTCGATTCCATCGGCATGCCCGGGCCGCTCCTATACGGGGCCAACGACGATGCCGTCTATTTACTGCAGCAGTCGGACATCGCCGAAATCGTCGTGCCCCGCAGCCCCGACAGCCATAAGGGCAGTCACGGGACGATCGCCGTCGTCACCGGCAGCAGCCAAATGGCAGGAGCAGCCCTCATGGCCGCTCACGGAGCCGTCCGCAGCGGTGCCGGGAAAGTCTTTCTCCGCGTACCCGGTAAGGTCGGGCCTTACTGTATCGGTGTTCAGCCGGAAGTCATGGTCAAAAGTGTCGGGACCGGCGACTCTTTTACGGCAGAGGACGCCGAGTCCATCATCGAAGAAAGCCGGAACTGGTCGGTATTGGCCATGGGTCCCGGCATGGGGAAGGATGATCGGACGCGGGAATTCTTGAAGCGCGTCTTAGCCGGAACGACGTGCCCCGTCGTCCTCGATGCCGACGCCTTGAACCTCTTGGCCGGTGAAAAGGAATTCATCCGTTCCCTGGGACAGGGACTCATCGTGACGCCCCACTTAGCCGAATTTTCCCGTCTCAGCGGGTTGTCCCTGGATGACATCAAAGAGGACCTTATCGGAACGGCTCGGGCCTTTGCGGCAGACTGGAAGGTCAACCTGGTCCTCAAAGGGGCACCGACCCTCATCGTGTCGGCCAAGACGGGCAACGTCTACGTCAACCCGACGGGCAATGCCGGCATGGCTTGCGGCGGCATGGGCGATATCCTGACCGGTATGATTGCCGCCATGACGGCCCATCAGGGCATGAGCGATCTTTGCAGTGCCGCCTGTGCCGGCGTCTATCTCCACGGTGCCGCCGGCGACGCCTGCCGAAAAGACCGCGGCCCTTACGGCTTTACGCCAATGGAAACGGCCGATGCCGTGCCGGGGGTCTTAGGAGACCTCGAAGAAAATTTGGCCCTGCCTATTTTGCAGCAGCCCTTAATTGGAGGCAAGTAAGTTGAAGAAACGAAGATTTTTATTATTTCCTGTAACCCTGTTATTGACCTGTATGCTCATCCTCGCCGGTTGTGCCAACAGCCTTACGTCCATGGCTTCTTCCGGGGCCAGTGCCGTCCAGTCCCTGACCGATTCTGATAAAGACCTGAAGGTGTCGGTCCTGAACGTCGGCCAGGCCGATGCGACCCTCATCCAGTATAAGGGCCAAAATATGCTCATCGACACAGGCGACGTCGACAGCCGCGATTCTTTGGTACAGCAGCTGAAAGAGCGCAACGTAAAAGAACTCGACGCCATTATCATCACACATCCTCACGGCGACCACATGGGCGGCATGGCAGCCTTATTTAAAGCCTTTCCCATCAAGCAGATCTACGATAACGGACAAGTAGCCAACACGGTCATGTACCGCAACTACTTAAAGAACATCAAGGCCAAGCAGATCCCCTACAAGGTATTGAAGAAAGGGGACAGCCTGACCCTTGGCGATGACGTCGTCTTTACGGTCCTTTCGCCGGGTACGATTTTCACCAAGGAGAATACGACCGGTGTCTCGGAAAGCGGTTTGACCAATGACAATTCCATTGTCTGCAAGATGACCTACGGCAAGTTCTCCATGCTGTTCACCGGCGACGCCCAAAAGGAAGTCGAGCAGCAGCTCCTCAAAGAGGACATCAAGGCCGATATCCTGAAAGTCGGCCACCACGGCAGCAAGACGTCGTCGTCCGATGCCTTCGTGAAGGCCGTAGCCCCTAAGGCGGCGACCATTTCCTGCGGCGTCAATAATTCCTATAAGTTCCCGCATGAACCGACCTTGAAGACCCTTCAGAAATATCATGTCGACGTATACAGAACGGACCGCAACGGCGTCATTACCATCAAGACCGACGGTTCGTCGTACAGCATTGAAAAGGAGCATGAATGATGAAAAAAGAACTCATCGGCAGCATCGACCGCATTACGGAACAGACAGCCTATATCCTCTTGAATGATGATGAGCATGAACTCCAATTTCCCGTCGAACTCCTGCCCGAAGGGGCCGATGAAGGCATGGTCTTTACTCTGACCATCGAGCGCAATGAAGCGGAGGAACAGAAGTTAGCCGACGAAATCGCCGAGCTCCGCAGCAGTCTGCAGCAAAATCCATAGTCGAGAACGCCTGTTGAGAAGCGACATACCTTCTCAACGGGCGTTTTTTTCTGTTATGGGAGAGGCGGATATGTTAGCCGCTGAATGATGCGGTGCATCCGATTAAAACGAAATGAAATTGTAAAAAATGAAATACTTTCTTACTATGCATACAAAATTGACAAATATGGCATAAAATGAATAAATAAACATAAAATGAATGGATATGTAAAATTACTAAGCTGTAAATCGTAAAAAGTTAGTAAATTCACAAAATAAAATGGCTTAATAGAGCCAATGTTTAAAAATAAAGAAATTTTTCACGAAAGACGTTACTTTGACAGGGTAAAAACTAAAATGTATAATAATTACAGTGAGTGTGGTGCGCAGGCAGGCAGCACTCGCCCGATAGAGCCGACAAACAGTGTGATTCAAGGCAGTAAAAGAGAGGAAACTAGGACAACTCGCCAATGAACCCTTGAAGAATACGTTTCGACACTCGCCTGTAACGGTGTAAGGCTTACAGAAACTTCATCTTATCGAAAAGGGGTTATACTCATGAAATCCAAAGTATTAGCAGCTCTCGTAGCAACCATGGCCGTTGGCGCAACTTGTGCTTTCGCAGCGAACCCGTTTGTCGACGTACCGTCCGACAGCTGGGCTTACAAATCCGTCGTAGAATTGGCTGACGCCGGCATCATCCAGGGTGTTGACGGTGAACATTTCCAGGGCCAGCGCAACATCACTCGTTACGAAGCCGCTGAAATGGTCGCCAAAGCTATGGCTCACATGGACAAAGCTTCTGTCGAACAGCGTGCCCTCATCAACAAATTGGCTGATGAATTCGCTGACGAACTCAACAACCTCGGCGTTCGCGTAAGCGCTCTCGAAAACCGCGTCGGCAACGTTAAACTGACCGGTGACGCTCGTGTTCGCTATCGTTACCAGAAAGACAGCAAAGAAAACGACGCTTCTTGGGATTATCGTGTTCGCCTCCGCGCTAATGCTATGGTCAACAAAAACACGAAGGTTACCTATGGCATCAGCACCGGCAACCATGCCTTCTCTGACAATGGCAAAGCTGAAGATGAAAACGACATCTTATCGGATATCGCTAAAGTCGACTACAACTTCGGCGGCGGCGACTGGACTCTCAGCGTAGGCCGTACGGACAAATACGTTATCGGCGGTTCTAAAGGTTATGGCTACAACTACGGCGATATCTTCGACCGCGCTGAATTGAAGTACAGCGGCGACAGCTTCATGGCTACGGCCGGCTACGGTAAATTTAAGGCTGGCGGTGTTGCAGGTCTTGCAGCTGATCCGTTGAGAACAGTCTTGCCGGAAGGTCTTGACGGCACCAAGACGGCTTACGGCGTCATCGAAGGCCGCTTCGGCAACGGCACGGCTATCGGCGGTTACTACAACACCTTCGACAACGATGAATACAATGCGATTGTAAGAGGTACGGAACTCGATTACCTCTGGGGTGCTTATGCAAGCTTCAACTTCGGCAAAGACTGGAACCTCCTCGGTAACTACGAACGCGTCAACTACAACAGCAATATCTCCACCTCTAAAGTTCGCAGCGACGAAGATTCCGCTGCCGTTTGGATCGGCCGCCTGACCTACGGCAAAGCTGTCATGGCTACGCCGAAGACATGGGACGCTTGGGTTGAATACCTCAACGCTGAAGACGGTGCATACATCGGCGGTTCCACCAACTCCTGGAGATGGGGCAAACTGGATAACCTCGAATCCTGGGGTGCCGGCATCGACTACACCTTCGCGAAAAACGCTCAGTTCCAGGTCATGCAGTCCTTCGCTTCGAAAGTTAAAGACGGCGACGGCAGCGATCCGGAAGAACAGACGCGTGCTCAGTTCGTATTCGCATTCTAATCCTTCCTCATCAAGGAACTTACCAAGACCACTCAGAAATGGGTGGTCTTTTTTTGTGCGGACAACGCCTGTGAAAGCCTTGACGAATATCGCATAAAATGAATCAACCAAGATGGATGAGCCTGTACTTGGATGTAACGTGCAAAAAAAAGTTAGTAAATTCACAAATTAAAATGGCGTATTGAAGCCGATATTTAGAAATAAAGGGATTTTTTACAAGATACTTTGACAGGTTAGAATACAAAATGTATACTCATTACAAAGAGTGTTGTGCCAAGGCAGGCAGCACGTGACCCGTAGGGCAGACAACGGTGTGATTCAAGGCCGTAACAGAGAGGCAACCGGGATAACTCGCCAAGGGACCCTTGAAGCATATGTGTTGACACGCGCCCGTGACGGGGGAAGGCTTACAGAAATTTCATTTTACATCGAAAGGGAGGTTACTATTTATGAAAGCCAAAGTATTCGCAGCTCTTGCCGCGGCCATGGCCGTTGGCGCAGCCTGTGCTTTTGCAGCGAACCCGTTTGTCGACGTACCGTCCGACAGCTGGGCTTATCAATCCGTCGTTGAATTGGCTGACGCCGGCATCATCCAGGGCGTTGACGGGGAACACTTCCAGGGCCAGCGTAACATCACCCGTTACGAAGCCGCTGAAATGGTCGCCAAAGCCATGGCTCACATGGACAAAGCTTCTGTCGAACAGCGCGCCCTCATCAACAAATTGGCTGATGAATTTGCTGACGAACTCAACAGCCTCGGCGTCCGTGTCAGCGCTCTCGAAAACCGCGTCGGCAGCGTGAAACTGACTGGTGACGCTCGTTTTCGGTATCGGTATCAGAAAAACAACAAAGAAAACGATAAATCTTGGGATTATCGTATTCGCCTCCGCGCTAACGCCAGGGTTAACGACCGTACGAAGGTTACGTACGGTATCAGCAGCACGTACCACTCCTTCGCGGATAATGGCGCAGCTGAAGATGAAAACGATATCACGACCGATATCGCTAAGGTAGACTATAATTTTGGCGGCAAGGCTTGGAACCTCAGCGTCGGCCGTACGGATCGATATGTCATCGGCGGCAACAACTCCTATGGCTATAACTACGGCGATATCTTCGACCGCGCGGAATTGGCGTACAAGGGCGACCGCTTCAAAGCTGCGGCCGGCTACGGTAAATTGAAGAAGGGACGCCTGGCAGGGTCCGGCACGGTGGAAGGCGCCAAGACGGGGTACGGTCTCATCGAAGGTTCCTTCGGCAACGGCACGGCTGTCGGTACGTACTACAATTCCTTCCAGGACACCAACCTCGATGATCTCTGGGGTGCTTATGCAAGCTTCCTCTTCGGCCGGGACTGGAAGCTCCTCGCGAACTACGAACGGGTCAGCTATGACAAGGCTATCTCTACGGCACGGGGCAACGAAGATTCGGCCGGCGTTTGGATCGGCCGCTTGACTTACGGCAAGGCCGTCATGGCTAGGCCCAAGACTTGGGATGTTTGGGTTGAATACATCAATGCTCAGGACGGGGCCTATGCGGTGGGGGCTTTTGGTGCCACCAGCTCTTGGAGACGGATCGGCAAATTGGATAACCTCGAATCCTGGGGGGCCGGCATCGACTATACCTTCGCGAAAAACGCTCAGTTCCAGGTCGGGCAGTCCTTCGCTTCGAAAGTGAAAGACGGCGACGGCAAAGATCCGGAAGAACTGACGCGAGCCCAGTTCGTCTTCGTATTCTAATCCTTCTCCACCGTGAATCTTATAAAGACCACTCAGAAATGGGCGGTCTTTTTTGCGCTGTCAGGGCCTTGTTTTTCGTGGAAGACGCCGGCAGCGGATATCGCTCTTGGGGGAGGGGGACATAAAAAAACGCAGCTACATGACGTGGCTGCGTTTTTCATCTCACCCGTTTGGAGGCGGCTGATTCTTTCTTATAAGGCTTTCGGCAGGGTAAAGAACCAAATCTGGCTTTCCTGTTCCGTCGGAGCGTTCTTCTTGAGGCTGATCTTGATCTTATGGACTTTATTGTCTTTATTGTAGATCATGGCTTTTTTGTCGCTGTCGTAGGTGTAGTCCGAAACTTCCGGATCGGCGACGGCCGAATCTTTGACATCGATGTCCATGCCGAAGTCATTGTCGTTGACGACGGCGAGGGTCTGGCGGTCCGGCAAGAGGGCCAGGCCTTCGGCTTTTTCGATGTTCCAGCCATTTGCACGCAGGTCGAGGACCAGTTCTTTCTTAGCCGGTACGATCTTGCCGTCCAGGCGGCCGTATTCGAGATCGCCGTTATCGGCAATGGGGGTCGCGCCGTTGAGGTCTACTTTGTAGATCAGGTTCTGCATTTCGCCGTGCTGTTTGCCCTGTTCGATCATGAGGAACTGGCCCTTGCCGATGGACGTGATATCGCCGATTTTGGCAGCGCCGGTGTTCTTATAGCCCGTGTCGACGGGATAGGCATACATGGTCGTTTCTTTTGTAATCGGATCGAATTCGACGATGCGCGTATATTTGGCCGTCTTGGCCGTTTTGCCATCGACGTTTAAGGGGCTTTGGATGAGGGCGAAGACGTGGCCCTTTTCATCGACCGTCAGGCCTTCACTGCCGCGGTTGGGGACGCGGTCGGCTAAAATCTTGGGCAGGCCCATGCCGGGGCCGTATTTTTCAAGGATATTGCCTTTTTTATCGACTTTAGCGATGAAGGGTCCATATTCGTCACTGATCCAGAAATTGCCGTCCTTATCGAGGGCCAGGCCTTCCGTATCGAGACCGTTTCTGTCGGTACCGAGGTCATTCATCTTGAAGTCTAGGGCGACTTCATTGGTCGAACCGGTCAGGCCCGACGGAATCGGTTTGCCGCTAATGGGCTTGCCGTTTACTTTCAAGGGGATGGAAGAAATGATATCGGCCCGGTCTTTAGCCGGATTGACCTTGATGACGCCGATGCTGGGCGTGAAGTTCGGCGTCGGGAAGAATTTCCCGGACATCTTTTTGCCGTCTTTGACGTACATCGGGATGTCGCCGTTAGGGCCGCGGTCGGTGATGGCGTAGAATTCCATCGTGCCGTCGGCTTTGACCGATTTCAGGGCCAGGGCCGAGCCGTAGCCGGGATTGATGTGATGGTTAAAGGCTTTTTCATTTCCCTTATACGGGAGCTGATAGGCATCAGCATGGACGATGTAGGCCGTCGGTTCGACGTCCTTGGCACTCAGGGCCATGCTTCCCATGGCGGTAAGGGTCAGCCCTAAAGCGAGCCAGCGTTTCCATTGTTTTTTCATAGTGATCATGCACCTCCTGCATATTTCAACCCATTGTATCAAGACGTCATCAATGTTTTGTGATGAACGGGTAAGGGCTGTGTAAAAACGAGGATGGTGTATAATGGTAGCAAAGGCATTGAAAAGGAGACAGGGACATGACGGAACAAGAATGGGAACAACTTTTACAAATCAAGACGGCCGGCCGGGACGACAGTCACGCTGACGGCGAGCATCATCCCTATGAGCCGACGGACTACGGTGTCCTTGAAAAATTGGCCAACAGCGGCTCTATCCGCAAGAAGGATACCCTTATCGACTATGGCAGCGGCAAAGGAAGGGTCAGTATCTTCATGACCTATCAGACCGGATGCCGCTCTATCGGCATCGAATACGACGAACGGTTGTGGCAGAAAGCCCTGGTCAACGCCAAGAGTCCGGCAGCTCGAAATAAGGTGTCCTTTATCCTGGCCGATGCAGCGGTGTATGACCTGCCAGATGAAGCCGACTGCTGTTTCTTCTTCAACCCCTTTGCCCTGCACACCCTGAAAAGGGTCCTGGGGAAGATCTTCGATTCTTTGCAGCGTCGGCCGCGGCGGCTGCGAATCTTCTTTTACTATCCTTATGAAGACGTGGAAGATTTTCTCAGCCACCACCTGCGCCTCGTGGCAGAAGACCCAATCGACTGCAGCGACCTCTTTGGCGGCGATGCGAAAGAAAAAATCCTCGTATATCGCGTGCGAGAGGAGCTGTAAGACCTTAGCGATTTTGCTGATTCCGGAGATAACGGGCCGCACTGCACCGCAGGGTATCGAGTTCATCGGCTTGGATATGGTCGTCGCATAGCGGCAGGATCTGATCTTGTAAGACGGAATCCGGCGCCGTTTTCAGCCTTTCCGGGTCCAGCCAGGGCAGGGCGAGATTTACTTTTTCCGGAGTCTCCTTTTCCGGTTTGGCAGCGGGAATGCGGTTGTAAGGGCAGGCATTTTGACAGGCATCACAGCCGACGACCCAAGACCCCATGGCTTTTTCAGGCAGCGCAGGCGGCAGTTGGCTTTTGCCGAAGGTATTCCAAAAAGAGACGCACTTCAAAGGATTCATGGTAAAGGGGGCTGAAAGAGCCCGAGTCGGGCAATGGTCCTGACAGAGGCGGCATTGAGGGGCGCAGGGCTTCAGGTCGTGATGTTGGTGGAGTTCACAGGACGCATCGATGACGAAGCCTTCGAGCATGACGAAGGAGCCCTTCTCGGTATAGAGAAAGTTGTTTTTCCGGATAATGCCCAAGCCGGCCTTCATGGCGGCATGACGAAGGCCGCCGATTTGAAGGTGGGAGCTTTTTTCGCCGCCTTCCCAGCGGATGCCTTCTGCCGTCAGCCAGTCGGTAAAGGCGTCTTTCTTCCGGAGTCCTTCATCGTCGAGGGATACTTGCGGGGCGAGAAAGAAGGCCCGAGCGTATTTCCCTTCAAGGGACTCGGGCAGGCGGTATCGGCCGAGCCACCACGTACAAATGATGACCGATTTAGCCCAGGGGAAGCGCTGTTTCGTTTTCATTCCGGGCCCTATGCGTTCATAAAAGGGGCGGCTCGTCGGTTCCTTTTCCAGTCGCTCTTGGAAGCGTTCCAGGTATTCATCCATCTCGTCGATGGCGATGATGCCGCAGTCGTCGTAGCCGGAAAGCAGGGCCTGTTGATAGATTTTTTCAGCAAGCAGAGACGGGGAGGTAGTCATAGGAGACTCCTTTCTGATAAAAAAAATAAACCACTTGGTCTATTTATAGACCGATTAGTCTATTTTGTCAATACCTGTATTGCATTCCTGCTCTATTTTTTGTATAGTAGCGGAGGAGGGACGCGTTATGACTAAAGGTGAAGAAACGAAAGAAAAGATTATCTGCCGGGCTGCCGGCTTGTTTTGGGAAAAGGGCTATGTGGCAACCGGTGTCCAGGATATTTTGACGGCCGCCGGGGTGACCAAGGGCTCATTCTATTTTTATTTCAAGCGTAAAAAAGACGTCGGTTTTGCAGCTGCGGAATTTTATGAAAAACGGGTCTTGGGGATGATGGAAGAGATCGCCGACCGGGAAGGAGCTTGGGAACCTTTTATACGAGGCGTCGCAGCGACTATGATACAGGAGGCCGAAGAAGGCCGTTTTTATGGGTGTCCCTTTTCGGTGCTGGGCATGGAAATCGCCTTTAGCGAACCGGATTTGGCAGCAGCCTTCTTACAGGGACTGGAAAAGATACGGGTCTTGTTTCAAACCGTCCTTCGTCAGTCGGGGGTGCCGGAAGGGAAGGCGGAAGGGATGTCGCGGTTGCTATTGACCTCTTACGAAGGCTACCTCCTGCAGTACCGACTGAGCAAGGATATTCGCTGGCTGACATGGATGAGGGACGACTTGTCAAGGGCAAAGAGCCAATCAGATCTGGTGGAATCGGAGGAAGATTGAGGGTAAGTCTGTTTTCATCCGCTCGGGTCAGCTCGCTCCGACAGAAATTTTATTTCTGAAAATAAAAATCAAAAAGCGTTAGAAAAGCAACATACCTCCTGTACATAATCTGGTAGGATAAGATCATCAAGCGAGAGCTTATGAAGATAAGAGATTGCGTCAGGAGGTATTCCTATGTATAACGAATGGAAAGATAAAAAAGAACAGTTTAAGGTCATCGATCTGCGTCAGGCGAAGGGCAACTTTTCCCAGGGCCTCTTCAAACAGGCCGACCAGGTTGAAGCCGGCAGCGGACTGCACCTCATCCAGAGTTTTGAACCGTACCCGCTCTATGAAGCCATGACCGACCGGGGATTTGAATACTATGTCGAAGAAGTACAGCCTCATGAATACCACATCTGGTTCTATCGCCGTGAAGCCAAGGCGGCATCGGGGAAGAAGCCCTTCGGTCCGGCAGCCCTCTTGAATTTCCCCATCATCGATAAGAATTTGGGCCGCATTGCCGTCGAATTCTGGGATGAAACGTGGAACGACGAACGCCATTACCTACCCTATGAAATACGGCTCATGTTGTCCCTGGCCAATGCCGTCGGTGCCGGCCGCCATCGCCAGGCTGTGCGGGAACTGGTCAAAGCCTATATCCACGGCATCGATTCTAGGGCTTTAGACGACGTATTCGAACTCATTGCCTGGAATCAGGGCATCGGCTTCTTCAGTTCTGAAATCGGCCCGTCGCCCTTATTCGGAGCCTATAAATTAATCAAGCAGGAAGAAGAAAAGGGGACCGATCGGGAATCCATTAAGCACCTCTTGATGGAACAGTTCGGCGAAAAGAATCAGCAAGTCAAAGTATTATAAGCGATGGCATAGGATGTTGAAAGAAGGATTGCACAGAAGGGCTTGAAGGGGCCTTAATGCAGCGATCCTTCTTTTTTGTTATAATAGAGGCGTAATATTGTAGTACAGAAAAGGAAGTGTTACCATGCTCCATCGCGATGCATTGATCAATCGTTTTTTGAAATACGTCTCTTTTGATACCCAGTCGGACGAAGAAAATGACGCCGTTTGCCCGAGTACGCCGGGCCAGCTCGTCTTTTCCAAAGCCTTAGCCGAAGAATTGAAAGGCCTCGGCCTTTCCGACGTTTCCATCGATGAACACGGCTACGTCATGGCCACCTTGCCTGCTAACGGCGTCGACGGCCCCGTCGTCGGCTTCATTTCTCACGTCGATACCAGCCCCGATGCCTCGGGGAAGGACATCAAGGTCGTCCGCAAAGATAATTACGACGGCAAGGATATCGTCTTGAATGAAGAAAAGAACATCGTCTTTTCGACGGAATCCTTCCCGGAAATCCTCAAATATAAGGGTCAGGACATCTTGTTCACCGACGGCACGACCCTCCTCGGTGCCGATGACAAGGCCGGCGTCACGGCCATCGTCAGCGCCGTCGAATATTTGATCCAACATCCGGACGTGAAGCACGGCAAGATTCGCATCGGCTTTACGCCGGACGAAGAAACGGGCCGCAGTGCTGCCTTGTTCGATGTCGAAAAATTCGGCGCTCACTTTGCCTACACCGTCGACGGCGGCGAATTGGGCGGTCTTGAATATGAAAACTTCAACGCTGCTAATTGGACCATTACCTTCCACGGCCGCAGCGTCCATACCGGCGATGCCAAGGGCAAGATGAAAAACGCCCTGACCATGGCCGCTGAATGGCAGCAGCTCCTGCCGGCCGGGGAAAAACCGGAATACACCGAAGGCCATGAAGGCTTCTTCCACGTCTATAAACTGAACGGCGACGTCGAAACGTGCACGATGCACATCCTCATCCGCGACCACGACCGGAAACTTTTTGAACAGCGAAAGGCCTTCCTGCGGCAGATGGCTGCTCTCTTTACCGATAAATACGGCCAAGGGACGGTGGACCTCGACGAACGGGACGTCTACTATAACATGCTGGAAAAAATCGAAGACGGTCATATGGACGTCGTCGACCTGGCTAAGACGGCCATGGAAGCCGTCGGCGTTACGCCGGAAGTCGCTCCCATCCGCGGCGGTACCGACGGGGCTCAGCTCTCCTTCCGCGGCCTGCCGTGCCCCAATCTCTTTACGGGCGGTGCCAACTTCCACGGCCGTTTCGAATACCTGCCCATTGAGTCTTTGGTCAAAGCCTGCGAAACGGTCATTGAAATCGCCAAACGGGCTTATACGTTACAGAAATAGGAGGTACCATGAAAGAAATTACGCAAGACTTGTTACAGGGCTTTCACAAGGCCTATGCATCCGATAAAGAAGCTCAGGTCCTCCATTCGGCCCTGGCTAAGACCGATATGGCGGAACTTTCCTACGTTCCCGCAGCGGGGGCGAAATTAAAAGGCGCCTTTTCCGTCGAAGTCGTGACCCGAGGGATTACGGCCCAACAGAAATCGGGGCGCTGCTGGCTCTTTGCGGCCCTCAATATCCTCCGGGAAAAGGTGGCTGAAACCTGCCGTCTCGACAGCTTTGAACTGTCACAGAACTACCTCTCTTTTTATGACAAATTAGAAAAAGCAAACAACTTCTTGGAAATGGTCATTGAAAATGCCCATGAACCGATCAAGGGACAGGCTATGCAGTATGTCCTGCGCGGCATGACCGACGGCGGCTACTGGACGGAAGCCGTAGACCTCATCGAAAAATACGGCGTCGTTCCTAAACAGGTCCAGCCTGAATCGTACCAGTCGGACCACACCGACCGCTTCGTGACCGTGATGAACCGCCTACTGCGAAAAGACGCCATGGAGCTGCGGGAATTGGTCCTGGCCGGAAAAGATCCTTATGGACGTAAACAGGAAATGTTGGCTGAAATTTATAAGGCCGAATGCATCGCCTTTGGCGAGCCCGTTCAGACCTTTGACTTCGCCTATCGCGACAAGGACAAGGTCTATCACGAAGAACGGAATCTGACGCCGCAGGAGTTTTACCAAAAGTACGTCGGCATCTCCCTTCGCGATTACGTACCGGTCATCCACGAACCGACGCCGGATAAGCCCCTTCATCGCCTCATCCGCTTCCATGGGATTGAAAATATGGCCGGCTCCGATATGGAAGCCCTCCACCTGTCCCAAGAAGAGCTGGAAGATTTGTGCATCACACAGCTGAAAGCTGGCCAGGCCGTGTGGTTTGCCTGCGATGCCGGTGCCTTCGGGGCTCGAAAAGACGGGGTCTGGGATCCGGACAGCGTTCAGTATGAAGCCTTATTAGGCGGTTTTTCGACAGACATGCCTAAGGGAGAACGCCTGCAGTACGGCAGCAGTTCGGCGACGCACGCCATGCTGCTCACGGGCGTCCACTTCGATGGCGACGGCAAAGCCGACCGCTGGAAAATCGAAAATTCCTGGGGCAAAGACGTCGGCGATCAGGGCTATTTCGTCTGCTCGGCCAAGTATTTTAAAGAATACGTCTATGAAGCCGTCATCGACCGCCGCCACTTCAGCCCGGATCAGACGGCCATGCTGGAAACGGAACCGGTCGTCATCAACGCCTGGGACGAAGATTGTTAGTCCGTACCGTTGGATAGTAAACATAGCTTTGCCAGTTCGACGGCCGGAGCATGAATGAGAGAGGACTGCCGCTCGAGCGGCAGTCCTCTTTGTTTAGTTCAATATTCCCTACGGAGATACTTTTTAAAAGGAGTGATTTCTATGGCTTTTTCAATCGTTCACGGCGATATCGTTACCATGGACACCGACGCTATCGTCAATGCGGCCAATTCTCAATTGCTGGCCGGAAGCGGCGTCTGCGGGGCTATTTTCCGCGCCGTCGGGACGCGGGCTGATGAACTTCAAAAAGAATGTCTGGCCAAGGCTCCTTGTCCGACAGGGCAGTCGGTCCTTACCGAGAGTTATGGCCTGAAGGCCCGATACATCATCCATACGGTCGGTCCCGTTTGGCAGGGAGGAGGGCAAGGCGAAAGGGAACTCTTGTACAGCTGTTATGAGACGGCTTTAGGCTTGGCCGCGGAAGCGAATTGTAAGTCTATCGCTTTTCCCCTTATTTCAGCAGGTATCTTCGGTTATCCCAAGGAAGAAGCCTTAGACGTTGCTCGAAAGGCTGTACGTGACTTTTTAAGACACCATGACATGGACGTTCGCCTCGTCCTCTATCCTTGAAAAAGTTCCGGGGACTCTTGGCACCGAGGGCGATGGGAACCGGCTGCTCTTACGGGAAAATGCTGTTTTTGCCTTGTGCCTTTAGCTTCTTTGCTATAAAATGAAATTAAGCGTGAATCTATGATTATGGGAAGTGGAACCTGTTATGAATCGAACGATGATTGCCAATTTGATGAAGCCTTTGACCTTGGTACTGCTGGTCGGCATCTGTCTGGCCATTCATTGGCTTATGCCGTCTTTTTACAGCACCCTGTGGCAGCTGACGCTGCAGCATGATATTCCGGGACTGACCGATTATATCTCGTCCTTTGGCAGCGTAGCCGTCTTTATCATGATCCTGCTCATCGTGCTGACCAATATGACCGGTTTGCCGTCGGTCCAGTTCGTCACCGTCAACGGCATCCTCTTCGGCCTCGTGCCGGGGATTCTCATCTCCTGGGCCGGGCAGGTCATCGGCAACGTATTGGCTTTCATCATCATGCGCTACGTCTTTCGGCATAAGGCCCAGGCCTTAGTCGATAAGAGCCGATGGTTGTCGCAGCTCAACGGGAAAATCGACTGTAAGCTGGTCTTCTTCTTTCGGGCCATTCCCTATTCTCCCAACTTTGTCGTCACGGCCTTTGCAGCCCTGGGCCGCATCGGTTTTGCCGAACACGGTACAGCGACCATGGCCGGGAAAATCCTCGCCGTCTGTATGGAAGTCTGGCTGGGCTACGACCTCATCCATTTTAACCCCCACAGCCTGATAGCCGTCTGTCTGATGGTCTGTCTTTTGGCGGTCCTGCTCTTCGGCAGCCGCCGCTGGCTGAAGCATAAAAGTAGTTTAAAATAATATCACATATATGTAGGAGGTATTTCTTATGGGCTTAATTAAGGCAGCTATCGGCGCCGCAGGCGGTGTCTTGGGCGACCAGTGGAAAGAGTTCTTTTACTGTGACAGCCTGAACGAAACGATTTTGATGGCTAAGGGCCAAAAGCGAATCAGCCGGTTCGGCCGCAGCAGCAACACGTCAGGCGAAGACAACATCATTTCCAACGGCTCGCGCATTGCCGTCAATGACGGCCAGTGCATGATGATCGTCGAATCGGGGAAGGTCGTCGAAGTCTGTGCCGAATCAGGGGAATATACCTACGATACGTCGACGGAACCGTCTATCTTTTCCGGGGACTACGCCGGGGATTTAGGCGAAATGCTGCACCAGGTCCTGTCGCAGATGAAAGAACGCTTTACCTTTGGCGGCGACGCCGGAAAGGACCAACGGGTATACTATTTCAACTTAAAGGAAATTATCGGCAATAAGTACGGTACGCCCAGTGAAGTGCCTTTTAAGACCTATGACGATACGACGGGCCTCGCGCTCCTCGTGCGCCTGCGCTGTTTTGGCGAGTACAGCTACCGCATGGTGAACCCCATCTTGTTCTATACGAATGTTGCCGGCAATGAAGCGGATTTTTATGACCGCAGCCGTCTCGACAGCCAGCTGAAATCGGAACTGCTTACGGCACTCCAACCGGCCTTTGCTAAATTGTCGGCCCTGCGCATCGACTACTCGCAGATTCCGGGCCATACGGAAGAACTGACGCAGGCCCTGAACGACGTCTTATCGCCGAAGTGGCGCGATTTGCGGGGCATTGAAATCGTCTCCATGGGAATGAACAGTGTCAAGGCCAATGAAGAAGATGAAGAAAAGATCCAGAAGGCTCAGATGGGCATGACCATGGGCCGCCCCGATATCGGACTGGGGACCTTGGTCGACGCTACGGCGGACTCTATGCGGACGGCTGCCGGAAACGAAGGTGCCATGGGCGCGGCTATGGGCTATATGGGCATGAATATGGCCGGTCAGGCCGGTGCCGGATTGGCTCAGGAATTGGCGGCCCGCCAACAGGCTCAAGCACCGGCAGCGACTCCGACAGCGGAGACGGGCTGGACCTGCTCCTGCGGTCAGCAAGGGAATACGGGGAAATTCTGCATGAACTGCGGGAAGCCGAAACCGGAACCTGCTGCTTCCTGGACCTGCCCGTCCTGCGGTCACAGCGGCAACGAAGGGAAATTCTGCACCAACTGCGGCAAGCCTAAACCGGTGGAATCACCGGACTGGACCTGCCCGTCCTGCGGCCAACAAGGGAATACGGGGAAATTCTGCATGAACTGCGGTACGAAGAAACCTGAAGATTGAGGTGATTCCCATGGCCGATACGTCAGTCAGTTATAAATGCCCTCACTGTGGGGCGCCGATTCAATTTAAGCCCGAGGCGCAGACTGTCACCTGTGACTACTGCGGTACGAAATTCGATGTCGCCATACTCGAAGGGCTGTACGCGAAAAAGGAACAATTGGCGGCTGAAGCCGATGCGGCCCGACAGGCTAAGTGGCAGACCGAAAAGGCCGGCAACGAATGGAGCGATGAGGAAGCGGCCCGGCTGAAGGGCTATACTTGCTCTTCTTGCGGGGCTGAAATCGTCTGCGATGACAATACGATGGCTACCGAATGCTGTTATTGCGGCAATCCGACCCTCATTCCCAGCCGTTTTTCGGGGATGCTGCGGCCCGACTTCATCATTCCTTTTAAAAAGACGAAAGATGAAGCCATTGCGGCCTTAAAACGCTTCTATAGGGGCCATTGGCTTCTTCCCAAGGCCTTTACGGTGAACAACCGCATCGAAGACGTCCAGCCCATGTACGTCCCTTTTTGGCTGTTCAATGCCAAGGTTACGGCGTCGGCCTCCTTTCGGGCTGAAGACGATTCTTATCTCGAGACGGAACATGAACGCATCGTCGAGACAAGGGTCTATCAGTGCGACCGCATCGGTCAGCTGACTTTCAACCGGATTCCCGTCGACGGCAGTAAGAAAATCAATGACCTCTATATGGAGAGTATCGAGCCCTTTGACTACAGCGAAATCGTGCCCTTTAACTCGGCCTACTTTGCCGGCTGCTTAGCCGATAAGTACGACGTCGATGCCGAAGCCGCCGTGCCTCGGGCCGATTCCCGCTTAGAGAAAAGTTCCTTTGACCTCCTCAGCAATACCGTCGTCAATCATCAGCGCCGCTCCTTCGAAGGGGGCTTCGTCCATAAAGATGAAGACTCGGTGGAATACGCTATGGCACCGGTATGGATCTTGACGACGCGCTATCAGGACAAGCCCTATACCTTTATGATGAACGGCCAGACGGGCCGCTTCGTCGGTTCTCTGCCCTATGATAAGGTGAAATCCTACTGGGCTTTTCTGATCGCCATGCTGGTTACGCTGCCGGTATTCTATCTGATTGTTCACGCCATTATGGGTGGTAAACCGTGGCCAATATAAGGGGGGAGTCTTGTGTTGAAAACTATCATGCGGACGGCCCTGTTGGTCCTATCCTTTTTGATCCTCATGGGGACGGCCCTGGCGGAAGGCGTTCCAAATGTTGTCGATCAGGCCGGCGTCCTTACGAAGTCGCAGCAAAGCCAACTGGAGAGGTCCTTAAAGAACGTCAACTTTACGTACGATGTGCGCCTGGCCGTTTACATCGTTCGTTCGACGCACGGCATGAAAATCGGTGACTATGCCGACCATGTCCTCGATGAGCAGTACGGCGATGGAAAAAATGGCAATATGGTCTTCGTGGTAGCCATGGACCAGCGCCAGTGGTATATCGTGACGGACCGTACCATGCGCGACAAGGTCAGCGATACGGATGGGTTGAAGCATATCGAAGATGCCGTCCTGCCCCTCTTAAAGAAGGGAAATTACATGGAGGCCTTCGAGGAATATGCCCATTCGTCGGGCCAGCTCTTGGCCTACTATAACGATCAGGGCAAGGCCTATGATAAGGACGATGCCTATCAATGGCTGGATTTGGCGACGGCGGCTGTCTTGGCCGCGCTGGCTGCCATGATCTTCCGCAGCTACCTCATCATGAGGATGAGCAACGTCCGAAGGGCAACGGCTGCCGATACCTATTTTGATTCGCACAGCTTCCAGTTGTCTGAGCAGACCGATACCTTCTTATTCCTCACGGTACAGCGCATTCCCAAACCTCGCCGTCGTGATGACGATGACAGCGGGCCGGGAAGCTTCAATCTGGGAGGAGGCGGAGGCGGCCATGGCGGCCGCGGAGGTTCCTTTTAAAAGACGATGATATACGAAACGACCTGTTGATGAAAGAACGATGCTTTCGTCAACAGGTCGTTTTTTTGATGGATTATTACGATTCCGGTTGGAAGAATTCGATGATCTTATGGATGGCCAGGGCCATATGATTGGGATTTTGGAAGGGGTGGTTGGCGTCTTCGACGGGGTAGAATTCGATGACGTTATTTTCGGCAAATTGCCGGGATAAGGCGATGGGAATCATTTCATCCTTCGTCCCGTGGATGATGAGGATGTCGTCGGCGACGTCGAAGTATTCGTGGTCATTGACGTCAAAACTCTTTAAATCATCCATGAAGGCCTGGTCGATTTTCATTTTTCGTTCGAAGCCGACTTGGATTTCCTTACCCTTTTTGAGTTTGGCAAAGCCTTCTTCGGCGATGTGGTTGCTCATGCTGTCATACATGTTGACGCCTGGGCTGCGCAGGGCGATTTTTCGGAAAGGATTGCCGACTTCGAGGATGTAGCGCAGGGTAAGATAAGCGCCGAAGCTGGTGGAATAGTTGTAAAGGAATTTCGCGCCCAACGTGTCTTTGGCATAGTTTGTGACCAAGGTCAAATAGGTCATGCATTCGGGAACGGCCAGTTTTTTGCGGGCGTCTTCACCGTGGCAGGGCCAGTCAAAGGCGATGATGGCAAAATCTTTATACTTCGAGGTCAGCTGTTCGGCAAAGTGGGCCGTGCCGGCCGTGTCTTTGCTGCTGCCGAAGCCGTGGGTGACGATGGCTACGTGGTCGAAGGTGCGTTCATTTTTATGGCTGTCGTGAACGAAGAGCCGGCAGCGGACGCTGTAGCCCTCTTCGTTGATATCAAAATGTTTTTCCATGGGAATGCCTCTTTTATCTGGATTCGTCTGTACGACGTTCGCCCTTAGTATACCATAAAAAAAGACTGCCGCGTAAGGGCAGTCTGAAGGGGTATGAGTCTGTCAGGTCCGCAGGCCGTATTTGATGATCAGCCGGCTGATTTCTAAGAGGACGATCATGGGCATGGCTAAGAGGCACTGCGATAAAATATCCGTCGTCGGCGTGATGACGGCAGCGGCTACGAAGGATAGGAGAATAATGTATTTCCGCTTTTTCGCCAGCATGTCCGAGCTGATGAGGCCGAGTTTTGCCAAGACGATGAGCACCAAGGGCAGGTTGAAGATGAGGCCGAAGGGCAAGACCAGCATGAAGACAAAATTGAGGTAGCTTTCCATGGAGAGCAGGGGCTGGACGGCATCTGACGAAAAGTTGAGGAAAAACTGGAGCCCCCTGGGGAGGACGATGAACCACGAGAAGGCGATGCCCGACAGGAAGAGGCTCAAGGACGTCGGCACTAAAAAGAAGAGCAGGCGCTTTTCGTGGGTCGTAAAGGCCGGGACCAAAAAGGCCCAAAATTCGTAAAAAAGAACCGGCGCGGTGATGATGGCGCCGGCAGTTAACATGACTTTGAAATAGATGAAAAAGGCTTCGGCCGGTTTCATAAAATAGAGCTTTCCTGCCGGCGCTGACAGAAAGGCCATGATCTCATCGAGCCAAAAGTTGCTGAGAATCATGCCGACGGCCAGCATGGCGATGGAAATGATGAGGCGGCGGCGCAGTTCCGACAGATGCCCCGTGAGGGGCATGACGGCTTCTTTACTTTCCATGATTTTCAGTCGATGCCGGCGATACGGCTTCGGAAACCGTTTCTTTGATGTCTTCTTTGGCAGCGGCCGGTTCGTGGACGGCTTCTTTGAATTCCTTCAGGCTCTTGCCGAGGGCATTGCCGATGCTGGGCAGTTTGCCCGGCCCGAAGATGACCAGACCGATGACTAAAATGAGGACTAATTCAGGAACACCTAAACCAAACATAAGAAAAACCTCCTTGCTTTTTTTATCAGTATAGGTAAAAAATGTGGCCTTTGGGTAAAGAAAGAATCGCTTTTTTGTAAAATTATCCCTCGCTATTTATTTTTTCTTTATCTTTTCTCAGCATATACATTTTTTATACAAAACGGACTTATACTGTCCTTAGTTTGTACTTTTAGGAGGGATTATACCATGGAACAACATAATTTTTCACGACGGACATTTTTGAAGATGGCTGCAGGAACGGCTGTAGGTGCGGCCTTATTCTCCATGCCCGACCTTTCTTTGGCGAAAGGGAGCGGGTCGAGTCTTTCAAAACAAGAATTGACGCCCCTATCGTTTAGCCAGTTGCCGAAAGACGCCGAAGTCTGTGCCAAAGCATCGAAATTGGTTACCCGTAATTATTCTTACATATTGGAACAGGCTCGTCAACTGAAAGACGGCTGGCTGCGCGATACGGTAACGACCATGATCCAGCATCCGACGCCGATGTTCATGCAGCAATATACGTCGGCTTCGTCCATCAGCATGCTCTATTCGAAGCTGGCAGCAGCCGGTCTTATCGATACCGGAAAAATCGACGTCCAGCATCTGCTGCCGCCCTTCTCGGGTAAGGTACAGCCCTTCATGACGGCACCGGGCAGCGGCTACGGCAGTCACCATCCCTATCCGGGCGGCCTGTCCACCCATGTCAGTGCCAACGTCCATATTACGGAAAGCATCATCCGTACCTATGAAGAAGTGTTCTGCTACAGCGTGAAGTCTGACATTGCCTTAGCCGGTCAGCTCCTCCACGATATCATGAAACCCTTCGTATTCCAGTGGCAGGCCGACGGCTCGTCCTTAAAGGAATACACCATTGCCGGTCAAGGCGCTCATCACGTCCTGTCCATTGCCGAATCGATGTACCGCAGCCTGCCGGCGGAAGAAGTCGTCGCTCAGGCCTGTGCCCACGGCGCACCGAACGATGCCAAAGGGGAAGCCGACGTCGTATCGTGGATCAAAGCGGCGGCCATCATCGCTCAGAAAGATCCCATTGCCTACGGCGCCCTCAATAAGATGGGCGACGGTCTTCCGGCACCGCATCGTCAGGAAGGCTATATCGTTCACCTCGGCGACCACGATTGGGTCCTCAGCTCCCCGTCTGCTCAGAAAACATCAGCCCTCTTAAAGAAAATCGCCGTTCAGAAATACGGCATGAGCGACAGCGACAGCAACGGTGCAGCCTTCAATTACTTCAAGAATTATGCCGAAGCTCAGCTGTCCTGTATGTATCTCAACATGCTCCATTCCGAACCGAATGGGGAAGCACTCGTCGCCCAAGCGGTGGGTAATGTAATTCTGAAATAACAAGGGTCTTGTGATGCATACTTTATAATTGACAGCGCCATCTTTAAACTTTAAAATAGACGGAGGTAATGTCTACTCAGAAAGGAGTTATCCCGTTTATGTTCAAAAATGGAGCACAAGTTGGATTGCTATTATTCGGTATGTTCTTTGGCGCCGGGAACCTTATTTTCCCGCCGTCCTTAGGCTTTCAGGCCGGTCAGGCTTTCACGCCGGCCATCCTCGGTTTTCTCTTATCCGGCATCGGCATGCCCGTCGTTGCCGTCATCATGGGGACCTTTAATCCAGGAGGCTTCCGAGCCGAAATGAATCGCAAGATTTCGCCCTTATTTTCTCTTATTATTTTAACGTTGATGTACTTGGCCATTGGACCTTTGATGGCCATTCCCAGAACGGCAGCGACGTCCTTTTCCATCGGCATCCTGCCCATTACCGGTGACGGCATGATACCCCTGGCCATCTTTACGGCCCTGTATTTTGCCTGCGGATGGTGGCTGTCCATTACGCCGTCGAAACTCCTCGACCGCGTCGGCAAGGTATTGACGCCGATCTTCGTCGTCATGATCATTCTGATCATCATCGTCGGCATGATCGCCTATACGACGCCGTCGGAAGCGGTTCCCATGGGAAAATACGCGGCCTCGGCCTTTGGCACCGGCTTTATCGAAGGCTATAACACCGTCGATACCCTGGCTTCCTTTGCCTTCTGCATCATCGCCATCGGCGCCTTGAAGCGGATTCAGTTCACTTCGAAAAAGGAACACATGGCCAGTGTCTGGATGGCCGGCGCCGCCGTTGCCGTCCTCATGGGCTGCTTGTACCTGGGGCTGGCCCTCCTCGGCAATCATTTTCCCATTCCCCAGTCGGTCTATTCCGACCCTGGCGTCAACCTCGGCGCCTACGTCTTGTCCCAGACGTCGTTCCAGATTTTCGGCACCGTCGGCATGGCCTTCCTGGCCGTCATGGTCACCTTGACCTGCTTTACGACGACGGTCGGACTCATCGCTGCCGTTTCGACCTTCTTTGCCGAAGAATTTACCGTCCTGTCCTATAAGCAGTACGTCACCCTCATCTGTGTCGTCAGCTTCCTGTTAGCCAATTTGGGTCTGAACCAGATCATTCAGATTACCCTGCCTTTGCTGCTCTTCGTCTATCCCATTGCCATCGTCGTCGTTATGCTGACCATTCTCAATAAATTCGTCAGCCTGTCGAAGTTAGGCATGCGCTGCACCGCAGCGGCAGCCGGCATGGTATCGGCCATCGACATCGCCTATCAGTTCTTCGGTGTCCAGGCAGCAGGGACGTTGATTCAGGGACTGCCCTTAGGGGACAGCGGCTTAGGCTGGCTGGCACCGGCGTTAGTGTGCATGGCCTTGTCTTTGGTCCTTCCCGGCAAGATTACCGGTGACAGTGCCTTAGCCAGTGAATAGTAACCTAAATCCAAGCTTTCAGATAAAACCAGGGCTTCCCACGAGGGATATTCAGGCCTATGAGACGAAGTGTTCAAGCCCCTTGTCCATAGCGATTTGCATCTTTGGTGAAACTTGGGTTTTTACAACGTAATATAATCGAAGTCAGGAAAGGCTATAATTTATTGTTGCACCCGTCACGATGATTATAGTCTTTTTTGCTGTCCCGTTTGTGATTTCCTTTCCGCCGAGCCGAGCGAAATGAAAACGGCTGGAAATTGCGGATTAATCCCATTTTCAACGCCTTTCGGGTCATTGACAGGAGGGCCGCAGATAGGTAAAATGAAAGGAAAAATATAGGAAATGAAAGGGGTTTTACTATGGACAGTACAATGAACAGTGCCATTATTGGCATTTTAATTCCTTTTGCCGGGACCTCCTTAGGGGCCGCCTGCGTCTATGCCATGAGGGGGGAATTGAACCACCAGGTTCAGCGTGGTTTGACGGGCTTTGCCTCGGGCGTCATGATTGCCGCCTCGATTTGGAGTCTCCTCATTCCGGCCATGGAAGAATCGGCTCATTTAGGCCGCTTTGGTTTCGTGCCGGCTGTCGTCGGCTTCTGGCTGGGGATCTTTCTGCTCTTGGCCTTGGACCGCCTCGTTCCTCATCTTCATATGTACAGTGAAGAGGCCGAAGGGCCGCACAGTCATTTGCAGCGGACGACGATGCTGGTCTTGGCCGTCACTTTGCACAACATCCCTGAAGGGATGGCCGTCGGCGTCGTCTATGCCGGGCTCCTCGCCGATCAGACCGGTATCAGTGCCGCCGGTGCCCTGGCTTTGTCACTCGGCATTGCCCTCCAGAATATGCCCGAAGGGGCCATCATTTCCATGCCTTTGAAGTCGGCCGGAATGGGATCCCATAAGGCCTTTATCGGCGGTGTCCTTTCCGGTATCGTCGAACCGATCGGGGCTGTCATTACCATCGCCCTGACGGCTTTTATCCTGCCTGTCTTGCCGTATCTCCTCAGTTTGGCAGCCGGCGCTATGTGCTATGTCGTCGTCGAAGAATTGATTCCGGAAATGTCGGCCGGCGAGCACTCTGATATCGGCGTCTTGTCCTTTGCCCTGGGCTTTACGGTGATGATGGCCATGGACGTAGCCCTGTCCTGACCGGCCGTATCGGAAGAAGGTGAGGGGACATGAAGGTCCGCATTACCGATGAATTGGCTCAGCAAATCGTCGATTCGGCGAAGGCTGTCATCGGCTGGAATATCAATTTTATCGACCGTCACGGCCGCATCATGGCCAGTACCGATGAGAAACGGATCGGTACGTATCATAAAGTGGGGGCAGCGGCAGCCAGGCTGCGCCAGGTTCAAACCGTTCATGAGAACCGACCGGAAGACGGTGTCAGTAAGGGCGTCAACTACCCGATTATCATGGACCGGCAAGTCCTCGGTGTCATCGGTATTACGGGTGAACCGGAAGTCGTCAGCCAGTACGGTTTTTTGCTGACCAAGATCTGTGAAGTATTCCTTAAAGAATACGGCCTCAATGAAGAGGCCTTCAGCGAGCAGGAATACCGCAGCCGCCAGGTCATGGCCCTTATTTATCATGACCGGGATACGATGCAGCAGATGGCTGACGAACGGCCCGAACTGACGGAACATTCCTATGTGGCAGCCGTTTTTCGCTGGCAGGATGGGGCCGGCCGGACCGACGATTTTCGCAAGGCCATGACGACGGCCTGTGGGGAACTCCGTATTTCCCTCTTTACCTATATCTATCCCGACAGCTTCGTGCTCATCATACCGCAAGATATCTATCCTCTTTGGGATAAGCGGCTGTCCCGGTGGAAGGGGCTGTTTTATCCGTCTGTCCGCGTCGGTATCGGGACCGAAGAGCCTTTTCACCGCGTCTACGAATCGTATCGCTTTGCCAAATTAGCCCTTCAGGCCGCGGCAGACCGAGAGGCCTTCAGCATCCATGCTGACGACATGAAACTGGCCTTCTTACTGCAGAGCCTGAGCGCCCCCCTTCGGCGCCGCTATCGACAGGATATCTGCCAGGGCCTGACGGACAGTGAAATTCATTTGCTGCAGGTCTATTACCGGCAAAACCTTTCCATTCAGCAGACAGCAGACATCCTCTCTATCCATAAGAATACCCTCCAGTACCGGCTGAAAAAAATCGCCGAGACGACGGGTCTCGACCCGCGGTCTTTCGGCGATGCCGTCACCCTGTATATCGCAACGCTGCCATGGTTTTAAAACCGAAAAATGGCAGCGTTTCTTGGTATGGGTAACATAGAAATGAAAAAACTCCTCTGTTACACTAGAGGCACAATAAATATGTAGATAACTCATAGTGTATAAAGGAGTGGGGAATATGAAAGTTGTCATTGCCATCGATTCATTAAAAAATAGTCTGACGTCGGTCGAAGCCGGGAGAGCCATCGAAGCCGGCGTTCGTAAAGCCTATGGAAGCCAGCCCGTACAGATCGTCGTCAAACCCTTGGCGGATGGCGGAGAAGGGACCGTCGAAGCCCTTGTCGAAGGCATGAACGGGGAGCTTCGCAGCGCCGTCGTTCAGGGTCCTTTGGGAAATGATGTTTCTTGTTCCTACGGATATTTGCCCGAGACGAGAACGGCGGTCATTGAAATGGCAGGGGCTGCCGGTCTCGGTTTGGTACCGGAAGAGCTGCGCAATCCTCTCTATACGACGACCTATGGTGTCGGCCAGGTCATGGCCAAAGCCATGGAAGGAGGCATCCGCCACTTCATTATCGGCCTTGGCGGCAGTGCGACCAGTGACTGCGGCGTCGGCATGCTCCAGGCTTTAGGCTATGTCTTTCGCGATAAAGAAGGACAAATCGTCGGGACCGGGGGCCTTGCCGTAGGCGACATCGCCTCCGTCGACGACAGTCATGTTCTGCCGGCCTTAAAAGAATGCACCTTCGACGTCGCCTGTGACGTGACCAATCCCTTATATGGGGAGTTAGGAGCGGCCGCTGTCTTTGGCCCTCAGAAGGGGGCGTCAGCGTCCGATGTCAAAGCTTTAGATGAGGCCAGCCGTTCCTTTGCTGCCGTTACCGAAGCCTATTTGGGAAAAGACTACAGTCAGGCCTCCGGTGCCGGAGCGGCCGGCGGACTGGGCTTTGCCTTCTTGGCGTATCTGAAAGGCAGCCTTCGTTCAGGCATCCAAATCGTACTCGATTCTATTAAATTAGCCGATGTCGTCGCCGATGCCGATTATGTCATCACTGGCGAAGGCCGCCTCGATGCCCAGACGGCCATGGGCAAGGCCCCAATCGGTGTGGCCAAGCTTGCCAAACAGTACGGGGCTAAGGTCATCGCCCTGGCCGGCTGCACGACGGAAGATGCCGGCGAGTGTAACCGGCAGGGCATCGACGCCTTCTTTTCCATCGTCGATAAGGCCATGCCCTTAAAGGAAGCCATGGACCGCGACACAGCTATGGGCAACATGACCCGCACGGCTCAGCAGGTCTTTAACCTCATCCGTGCCGTAAGCTGACGTCTCAGCGATATTTCATCGCTTCGGCCTTGGCCAGTTGGTCGCAGCGTTCATTTAAGGCGACGCCGACGTGGCCTTTGACCCAGTGGAAGGTGACTTTATGAGAGCCGTAGAGCTTATCGAGTTCCATCCATTGTCCTTGGTTTAAGACGGGCTGGCCGTCGGCTTTCTTCCAACCGCGGCGCTTCCAATTGACCATCCACTTAGTGATGCCGTTTTTCAGATATTGACTGTCTGTATAGAGGGCGACTTTTGTGCCTTCCGGTGCAAAGCGCAGGGCCATGATGGCCGCCTGAAGCTCCATGCGGTTATTCGTCGTCGACGGATGGCCGTCCGAGAGTTCGGTCACTTCGCCTGTGGCCACGTTGCGGGCGACGACGGCCCAGCCGCCGGGACCGTCGGGGTTGCGCAGGCAAGACCCATCGGTGTAGATGACAAAATCCTGGTCCTCATCGGAGGGCAGGGACGCTGTCGTCGGTCTTAAGGTCGGAGCCTTTGATCGCACCGGTTTTCGAACCGATAGTACGTCTTCACCGTTCAACCATTTCCAGGCTTCGTCGGCATCGGTAAAACTTTTATAGCGAGCCCCCGGGAAGGCATCGACTTGTTTTTTGCAGTCATCCCAAGACATGAATAATCCCGTCTTGCGGCCGTTCCGGACGGCATATACTTTCTTTTTCATGAGACACCTCGTTCTTTCGTCGTCAATTACGGATTTGATTGTACCACAAAAAATAAAAAGAAAACAGGCGCAGTCAGTGACTTTAGCGCCTGTTTTCTATATAATGGAGGTATACAACTTATCGTTCCTCGTGTTGGGAGGGATTTATTTGAAGATTCAGAAAGTCTATGCTGTTTATTTCAGCCCGACCGGTCACACGAAGGACATCGTCTGCGCCCTTTCCGGCCAGGTGGCCGAGGCCCTTCAGGTGCCCCTTGAGACGATATCCTTGGACCTTCCGGCTGAGCGAGAAGAGACACATCGCTTTTCCGCGGAGGATCTCGTCGTTGTCGGCGGGCCGACCTACGCCGGAAAGCTTCCCAATAAGATTATGCCGACGTACAGAGAAAAATTATTCGGTAAAAAAACGCCGGCTGTCGCCATGGTGACCTACGGCAACCGTTCCTTTGACAATTCCCTGGCCGAACTCTGTGCCATTCTGGAAGAAAACGATTTCAACCTCGTCGGTGCCGGTGCCTTTGTCGCCCAGCATGCCTTTTCTAAGATACTGGCCTCAGGCCGTCCCGATGAGGATGACCTGGCTGACGTCAGGAGCTTGGCCGGCCGCGTCATCGAAAGCCTTCAAGGGGAAGACTGTCCGACTGATTCCCTGGCCGTTGACGGCGACGCGAAAGCACCTTACTATATTCCTAAAGGGGAAGACGGGCAGCCGGCGAAATTCTTAAAAGCCGTCCCTAAGACGGATATGGAAAAATGCACATCCTGCGGCCTCTGTGCCCGCCAGTGTCCTATGGGTTCCATCGATAAGGACCGGCCGGACCGGGTAACGGGCATCTGCATCAAGTGTCAGCGCTGCGTCCAATCCTGTCCCTATGGAGCCAAGTATTTTGACGATCCGGCCTTCTTGTCTCATGTGAGGATGCTGGAGCAGAATTATAGGACACGGGCTTTTAATAAAATCTTTACCCGTTAAGCACCTTACGTCTCCGCGGCAGCTGCGTTACATTCGCTGGCAGCAGCCTCGTATGAAATTTGTTTATCATTGGGATAAACAAGGGAAGACTAGTCCTGAAAACGGTTATTTTTGCTTACTATTTAAATTTTTTATATATTTTATAAACTGAAGGAGGGTTTTTCTATGGATTTACAAGAAGCTCGCGAACTCGCTCGCAAAAAGATGAAGGGCTGCTTCGTCTGTCCCGAATGCGACGGCAAGGCCTGTAAGGGGATGATTCCCGGCTTTGGCGGTCTGCGGACGGCAAAATCGTTCCTGCGCAACGTAGAAGCACTGGCCGAATATGGCCTGGTCATGCGCAGTATGGACAGTGAACTTGACCCCAATCCGGCGGTTACGATTTTCGGTAAAGAAATCAGCATGCCGGTCCTCGTCGCTCCCGTCGGCGGCGTCATCCTCAATTCCAAGGTCCCCGGTGACCCGGCTACGGTTGAAATGGATTATAACGAGTCCGTTTCCAAAGGCGCCTTCGATGCCGGCACTCTGTGCTTTACCGGTGACGGCGGCATGGAATACATGTTTGAATCGGGGATCGTAGCTTCGAAAAAACGGGAAGAAACGGTCATTCCGACGATCAAACCGCGCAGCAACGACCAGATCATTGAAAAAATTAAAGTCGCTGAAAAGGCCCATGCCTTTGCCGTTGCCAGCGATATCGATGCGTCGACGCTGATCAATATGCATATCTTTGGCCAGCCCGTCGGCCCTAAGAGCGCCAGTGACATTGCCGAGCTGGTCAAATCGACGTCCCTGCCCTTTATCGTAAAAGGCATCATGTCTCCTGAAGAAGCCGTTGCCTGTGCCGATGCCGGTGCCAAAGGCATCGTCGTCAGCAACCACGGCGGCCGCATCCTCGACGGTATGGTCGGAACGGCCGACGTCCTGCCGGAAATCGCCAAGGCTGTAAAAGGCCGTCTTACGATCTTCGTCGACGGCGGTGTCCGCCATGGGGAAGACGTCCTTAAGATGTTGGCCCTCGGTGCCGACGCCGTCCTCATCGGCCGTCCTGTCGCCATCGCCGCTATCGGCGGCCAGGCTGAAGCCGTCAAGCTCTACTTAGATGCTTTGAAACGGGAAATCATGGATGCCATGATGATTACCGGCGTTCATGATTTGTCCAACGTATCGCCGGACATCTTAAGACGGTTATAAGCTCTTTTAAAACATGAATAATTGACAGCCCGCCGGCCTGCCCGTATAATAGGTCTATTGGATTGTACTTGATAGGAGGAATTTCATGCATAGTATTTCCTATTTTTGGCACTTGTCGCGACTCATATACGGACCTCGGAATTTTCAAGAGAACAAGCGGGCTGTCGTTTTTTTTGCAAGGGCGGTCTCGAATCGGGCTTTGTTCGAAGAATTGTACGATTTCTTTGACCATTATGAGCCGATGCAGGGCTTTTTTGAGCAGCATGACCCGGACTTCCAGGAAGTCATGACCCGCGTCTTCTTGTTCAAAAATTCGACCATGCGCCAACGCCTCGACGCCTTAAAGCATCATTTCACGATTTTGCGGACCTTCTTTTCCGATGATGTCATCCGCGAAATCTATTGGGGCAAAGGCTATACGCTCTGGACGTCTGACGACCCGTCGATGCCCCTTGAAGTGCGGCTCATCTTTGATACGGGCCAGCGAAAAGAAGGGTTCTTGTCGCTCTACCTCTATCATGAAGGCCAGATGATCTACCATTTTAACTTCCGGTTCGATTACAACGGAGACGGTACGCCGTCCATGTATATCGGTACCATCCAAGGCTCGAAGCACGGCCTGGAAACGACCAAGATCCTGACCAAGAAGCTCTTTGGCTACCGGCCTAAGAATTTCATCCTCTATTTGATGCGTATCTTTGTCCAGACCTTGGGCATCCGCGATATGTACGTCATCACTGACGACGGCTTCTATACCAACAGCCACATGCTGCGCGGCAACCGTTCCAAGAAGACCAACTTCAATGACTTCTGGATTGGGGAAGGGGCCGTGCCCGATAAAAGCGAATCGTGGTATTTCCGCCTTCCCATTGAGGAAAAGCGCCGTAAGTACGACGAAATTAAGTCGCAGAAGCGCAATCTCTTCCGCAAGCGGTATCTCCTCATGGATGATATTGTTCCGCCGTACATCGAAGCTGTTCACAAGCTGTTCCGCGACGGTTTTGATCCGGCTCCGTCTGCCGTCGATGAAGCGTCCATCGTCGATAAACCGGCCGATTACGACCCCATCGAGGCGCCGAAGGGGTGACTGACCATCTTTAATCAGTAGCCGCCATCCCTTTTAAAACAGCACAAAGCACCTTTTGCTTCTATCCCATAAGGGGTAACGGCCGTCTGAGAGGGCCTATTCAAAAATGCATCCTTTTTCCAGGACGCAGAGATCTTCTGCCAGTTCCCGCGTATTCATACGTTCCGGGAGCTGGCTTTTTTCGTGCTTCTTCTAAGGTTTCATAGACTTTGGCCAGGATGGAAAGGCGCGTCTTGTCACTGACGTCGTCCGATTCCGGCGGCTGCAAAGCCAAGAAGCGCTCCCACGGGCCAAAATCCGGAGAAGCGCTTTATCAGGTGAGTCTGTGGAGTTATTTGTGGCAGTGTCTTACGAAGGACGGCCCTTTTGGGCGGTGCCCATGACGACGAGGCGGCCGCCTTGGGCTTCGTAGAGGCGGTGAGAAATGGACAGGACCGTCCGGTTTTGGGAGGCTGCCTGAAGGGCTTCCAGTACCTGGCGTTCGGTCAGGGCATCGAGGTTGGCCGTGATTTCATCGAGTAAGAGGATTTGCGGATTCATGACGACGGCTCGGGCGATGGACAGGAGTTGGAGTTGGCTGCGGGAGAAATATTCTTGTCGGAAGGGCGTGTGAAGTCCCTCGGGGAGGGAAGTGCAGAGATCCCATAGGCCGACGAGTCGCAAGGCCTTTTCGACGGCGCCTTTTGAGATGCGCCGGTCTTTGAGGGTCACTTGGTCTTCGATGGTACCGGCGACGTCGTGGAACTGTTGCTCTACGTAGCCGAAGACTTGGCGTCGAATGGACGGAGCCAGGCGAGAAGGCTCGCAGCCGAAGACACGGATTGAGCCTTCTTGGGGCGCGTACAGGCCGAGGATGAGTTTGAACAGGGTACTCTTACCGGAACCGGTGCGGCCCGTGATGGTGACCGTTTCCCCTTTCTTGACGGCCAGGGACAGGTTGCGGAAGACATTTTCACGGCCGTAGCTAAAGGCAGCGTCGTCGATAACCAGCGGCGGGGCGGTAAAATTCAGGTCAACCCTGTCTCCCGGTTCTTCTACGGGATGGGCGAAAAATTCTTTCAGGCGGCTGATGCCGGCCACGGCCGACTGAATATTCTGGATCTCCATGCCGATGCTTTCAATCGGCGAGAAGATGAGGCGGACGTAGGCAATGAGGGCGACGACGGTACCGACGGTCATGCCGAAGAGGTCCTGCAGGAAGGAGCTGCTGACCGATAAGGCCATCATGATGCAAATGATGAGCGTCGACAGGGTAATAACGATGGGCGAGTAGATGGCGTCGCAGAAATTGCTGCGTTCCATAGCGGAAAAACTGGCCTCGATCGTCTGTCCGTACCGGCGCCGCAGGTGGCGCTCCTGCTGGCAGGTGTGGATGGTGCGGATGTTGTGTACCGTTTCCGGGATGAGTTCGTTCGTCCGGCCGATGGCGATGCGGTTGTCCCGCTGGGCTTTCAGCATGCGCTTTTGGAAGTAGCGGGTCAGGATAAACAAGAGGGGCAGGGCGATGCACAATAAGATTCCCAGGCCGGGACTGAGGTGGAAGACGACGACGAGGATGCTGAAGATGGTCAGGACGTCGGCAATCATGCTGACGACACCGGAGTCAAAGAGGTCTTCCAGGGTATCGACGTCGTTGACGAAGAGGGACGTGACGGCGCCCGATTCGTGGTTGACAAAATACGGTGCCGGCAGGATGTCGAGGCGGCGGCACATGGCCGAGCGCAGGCTGTGGGTGATCTTTTGGCCGAAGATGGTGATCAACGTTTCTTTCAGGGCGTCGACGAGGCAGCTGCCGGCGTTTACGGCAAAATAGACGACGCCTGCCGTCAGTAAGGGCAGGGCTGTAAAATGGCCGCCGGCCAGGCTGTCCACGATGTACTGCAAAATGAGGGGCGGAGCGACGTTGACGCCGATAGAAGCGGCGATGGAAAGGCACAGTCCGATGATGAGCCGGACATTGGACCTTACGGTTTGCCAAAATATCTTAGTCATGGCGGTCACCTCGCTGGGCTTGCTGCATCCGATATAGTCTTCTATAGTCGTCGTTGGTTTCATAGAGGGTTTTATGGTCTGCCGTCACGGCCATACCGTCAGGGTTGAGCCAAATGACCTGGTCGAGCTCAGAAAAGAGGGACAGGCGGTGAGAAATGAGGAGGATGATACAGTCCCTGTAGGATTGTCGCAGGTGCTCGAAAATCTTTCGTTCCGTCGCCATGTCGACGGCGGCAAAGGGATCGTCGAAAATCATGAGCGGCCGACGATGGAAAAGGGTGCGGGCCAGAGCGATGCGGGCCTGTTGACCGCCGGAGAGGCGCTGGCCTCCTTCGCCGATCGGTGTCTGAATCCCTAAGGGGAAGGTCTTACAGTCTTCATCCATACAGACTTCGGCAATGACTTTGGTGACGTCCCCGGGAAGGCCGAAGCGAATGTTTTCTTCAAGGCTTGCCGAAAATAATTCACTGTCGTGGCCGCAGTAGCCGACGATGCCTTCTGCACCGGTCTGACCATTTCCTAAGGGACGGTTACCGAAGAAAATCTCCCCGCCGTGGGGCTTTTCACCGAGGAAGGTAAGGCCCAATGTCGATTTGCCGCAGGCTACGGGGCCGGTAATGCCGATGATATCGCCGGGGTTGGCAGAAAAGGACAGGCCCTGATAGACGGGCTTATCGCCCGGTTCATAGGAAAAGGACAGGTCGCGGACCGTAAGGGCGGCCGGCGGAAAGGTCGGTACCGGAGCCGGCAGGGGCCGGGAGACTGCCAGACGGGGCTGGATGCGGCCCCATGAGACCTGGGCCTTCTGGACGGCGTTGAACAGGCGGGCTGCATGGGAGGTCTTGATGGACATCTTGACGAAACAAGACAGGTACGTCGAAAAGGCAGCGATGTCCCACACTTGCCAACCCTCTCCGAGGACGTTGCGGCCGCCGAGCCAGACGACGAGGATCGTGCCGGTCATAGCGATGATTTTATAGATGGGCTGCATCGTATTTTCCCAGAGATTGGCTAAAATCATCTTCTGTTCATAGTCTTTCAGGTAACGTTCGTACTGGGCATTTTGCACGTCTTCTTCGCCGTAGACGCGGTAGGTCAGGGCATTGCTGATGCGGTCCAGGGTGATGCCTGACAAGGCGCCGCTGCTTTCTTTGCTGCGGGCTGCCGTTTCCGCAACCAGGCGCCGCAGGCGATTGGCCAGAAAATAAGCCAGGGGCGGGAAGACCAGGATGCAGAGGGTCAGTTTCCAGTCGTACACCAAGAGCATGATCAGGTAGGTCACCATGACGACGCCCGTATCGAAGATTTCCGTCGTGAATTTACGCATCCCTTCGACACAGGTGTCGATGTCGGAAATGACTTTGGTCATCAAGGTTCCCGTATGTTCACCCTCCATGGTCGCTGTCGGCGTCTGTACCAGCTGCTGATAGAGGAGGTCCTTCATGGTCAGACTGACGTTGTTGGCAAACTTTCGGACGTACAGCCGCTTTACGTAGCGCAGGCTCTGGACGGCAATGATGACCAGGGCGTACATCAGGCAGAGGGCGTACATGTCGGATGCCTATTTGGTGCCGCCGAACATGTCGTAGAGGGACTGGGCCAACTGGCCGTCGAACCAGGGGCCGGCGATCATGCCGACGTTGTAGCATAGTCCGCTTAGGGTGATGATAAGGAGTAATTTCTTTTCTTTTAAAAAGTAGTAATAAACGGAACCGGGTCCCCGCTGTTTCAAGAGTAACACCTCGCTTCTATAATCCATCTATCATACACCAAATGGGCGGCATTGGCGAGAAAAAAGGCGGTTATTTTTCGTAATTTGAGAACTCTTTACATTCTTACCTCTTGCGTAAAGTCAAAAAGACGAATATAATATACCTATACGAAAGTCAAAAAGAAAAATTAAACCCGTCGATTTTTTTTAAGAGGTGATTTACGATGAGTGTATTAGCGGATAAAATCGAACAGTTTATCTTACATAAATTATTGGAAGAAAACAATTCCGATATCGTGTTGCGCCGCAATGAGCTGGCTGACGAGCTGCAGTGTGCACCGTCGCAGATCAGCTACGTGCTGAGTACGCGATTTTCTAACGACCGGGGCTATCTGGTCGAGTCGCGGCGCGGGTCCGGCGGATTCGTCCGCATCATCAAACTGACGCCCAAGAAGGAGGACCGCACGCCGGTATTGCTCCACGAACGCCTGCCGGCGGTCAGTATTTCCATGGAAGACCTCGATGCCTTGCTGTATGAACTGCTTAAAAGGCGAAGTCTCACCAACAACGAGGCGGTCATCCTCCATTTAACCTTTGAATCACTCTATCGCCGCATCGATGATGAGGCTTCACGCTTACTCGTCATCAGCGACATTTTGAAAAATCTGAACCTTCATTGAAGATAGAAAGGACGTGAGGGCCATGCTCTGTGATGCCTGTAAAAAACGCGAGGCTGTTGTCCATATCGTCAAAATTGAAGACGGGCAGCGTACGGACGTCCACCTGTGTGCTACCTGCGCTAAAAGACAGTCAAACTTTTCGAATATGCGAGATGTCAATATTATCGATAATGATTTTTTCCGTAAGATGGCCTATCCCGATTACCAAGGGGCTAGCGGCGATGAACCGCGCTGTGCCAGCTGCGGCATGACCTACGGGGAGTTTAACCATGTGGGAAAATTCGGCTGCCCCGATTGTTATGAAGCTTTTAAGGAAGAAATTCCGCCTCTCCTGCGGCGCATTCACGGCCACAGCAAGCACGTCGGCAAGGTGCCGAATCGCGGGACCGGCGTCTTTCGGACGGCAACGCAGGTTAAGCGCCTGCGCCAGCACCTGCAAAAGCTCGTGCAGGAAGAGCGCTACGAAGAAGCGGCCAAGGTCCGCGACGAAATCCGGGCGCTCCAACGCCAGCTTCCGGCTGATGGAAAGGGGGAATAAGCCGTGGTACGCGATATGCTCATGGCGCCGCTCTGTCCTTGGCAGGACGGGACCGGTGAATTCCGGGACATCGTCCTCGACAGTCGGGTCCGCTTGAATCGGAATTTAAAGAAATATGTATTTCCCGATAAAGCCTCGGATACAGAACTGTCGGCCGTCCTCGACGAAGCCAAAGGACAGCTCGGTACACTGAACACCCTAGGACAGGGCCATTACCGCTTCATTTCTTTTGAAGACTTGTCGCCTCTCGAACGGGAGGTACTGGCCGTCAAGCATCTGTCGTCAGCCGGCCATATTGAACGGCCGAACCATCGGGGGATTCTCCTCCGCGACGACGGTGCCGTGTCGATCATGGTCAATGAAGACGACCATTTCTGTATCCAAGTTGCCGCCCCGGGCTTTGACCTGCGGCGCGTTTGGGATCAGGCCGCCCAGATCGACGATGCCTTGGAAAGCCACTTGGATTTTGCTTTCCGTGATGACTTCGGCTACCTTACGGCAAGTCCCTCCCTGACCGGTACGGGCCTGACCGTCGGCGTGACCCTTCACGTCCCGGCCCTGGTCATGATGAAGCGCTTTAACCGCATCGTCCAAGGGACGACGAAATTTGGATTTACCTTCTCCGGTATCTACGGGGAACGGAACGACTCCATCGGTAACATATTCCAGATCACCAACCAGATTACCCTGGGGGTGACTGAAGCCGATACGATGGAACAACTGCGAAAAATCGTGACCCAGATCGTGCAGGAAGAACAGAACTGCCGCACCTTGGTTTGGGATCACAATAAGAATAACTTGAAAGATAAATGGCTGCGCACTTGGGGCACCCTCAGTCAGGCCTGGCTCCTCGATGACCGGGAAACGCTGAACTTTGCCAGCGACCTTCGCTTCGGCATCGACATGGGGGTCATCCCCGTGCAGCCCCTGGCTTATGAAGCCATTATGGCCGCTTCGGATCCTGCTTGGCTCCAACTTCAGGCAGGCTCGGAATTAAGCGGCGAAGACTTAGAGCACCAACGCGCCAAAGCGGTGCAGCAAGTGCTCCGTGAGTACAGAAGGAAGTGATTTCCCATGGCGAACAACAGATTTACCAACGATGCCAAAGCTGTGCTTCAGTTTGCACAGGATACGGCACAGAAATTTCATCATGACTACGTCGGAACAGAGCATATCCTGCTCGGTCTCGTTTTAAATAAAGACGGCATTGCCGGACTGATCCTCTCTCAGCTGGGCCTGACGTCAGAGAATGTTACCCGTGCCATTGAACAGCAGGTCGGTTGGGGCACCGATACGACGGGAAAACTGCGCCTGACGCCGCGTACTAAACGGGTCATGGAAATGGCCGTCCGTGAAGCCAATCGATTGGAACAGAACTACGTCGGAACCGAACACCTCTTGTTCGGCATCCTGGCCGAAGGAACGGGCATGGCCGTCCAGATCCTCGAAAATATGGATATCGATCCCGACCTCGTGTCCCAGCGCCTGAGCGAGCTCATGAATGACGGCGACGCAGCCGGCAGTGAGCCCGCCGGAGATAAAAAGGGCAGCGACTTATCCCAGTTCGGCCGCGACCTCAATGAATGGGCCAAAAAGGATAAGGTCGATCCGGTCATCGGCCGAGAACAAGAAATCAGCCGCGTCATTCAGATTTTAAGCCGCCGGACGAAGAACAATCCGGTCCTCATCGGCGCTCCCGGCGTCGGTAAGACTGCCATTGCCGAAGGGCTGGCACAGCGTATCATTACCGGCAACGTCCCGGACAGCCTGCAAGACAAGCGCGTCTTTTCCCTGGACCTCGCCAGCATCGTCGCCGGTACCAAGTACCGCGGTGAATTCGAAGAACGGATCAAACGCATCTTGGATACCATTTCCCGCGACGATACGATCATCCTCTTCATCGATGAAATTCATCAGCTCATCGGCGCCGGTGCCGTAGAAGGCGCTATGGATGCGGCCAATATCCTGAAACCGGCCCTGGCTCGCGGCGATTTGCAGTGCATCGGAGCGACGACGGCTGACGAATATAAGAAGCACTTTGAAAAAGATGCCGCCTTGGCTCGGCGTTTCCAGCCCGTCCAGGTCGGTGAACCGAATGAAGACGACGCCGTATCCATCCTCTTCGGCCTGCGCGATCGCTACGAAGCCTTCCACAAGGCCCGTATCACCGATGAAGCCGTACGGGCTGCCGTCAAATTGTCGGCCCGCTATATTTCCGACCGCTACCTGCCCGATAAGGCTATCGACGTCATGGACGAAGCGACGGCACGGGTCCGCATGAAAGTCTATGCGCCGTCTCATGAACTGCAGGTCCTGGAACAGAAGCTGGCCGATATCAAGAAGGAAAAAGAAGCCGCCCTCGATGGGGAAGACTTTGAAAAATGCGCCGCCCTGCGCGATGCCGGCAAAAAAATCGCTTCGGAAATTTCGGCCCTGCAGAAGGAAAAGAAGCAGCATGACGATGAAAAACTCGTCGTGACCGAAAACGACATTGCCGACGTCGTTTCCATGTGGACCGGCGTTCCCGTCCAGCAGATTACGGAAACGGAATCGCAGCGCCTGCTCCACTTGGAAGAAGAGCTGCATAAGCGGGTCATCAGTCAGGACGATGCCGTTACGGCCGTAGCGAAAGCCGTTCGCCGTGCCCGGGCCGGACTGAAAGATGCCAACCGTCCTATCGGTTCCTTCCTGTTCCTCGGCCCGTCCGGTGTCGGCAAGACGGAATTGGCCCGTACCTTAGCGGCCCAACTCTTCGATAGCCCCGACAACATGATCCGCATCGACATGAGCGAATTCATGGAAAAATACAGCGTCTCCCGCTTGGTCGGCGCCCCTCCGGGCTACGTCGGCTATGAAGAAGGGGGCGAACTGACCGATGCCGTCCGGGAAAAACCGTACAGTGTCATCCTCTTCGACGAAGTCGAAAAGGCCAGCAGCGACTTCTTCAACCTCTTGCTGCAGGTCCTCGACGAAGGCCGGCTGACCGATTCGAAGGGTCGGACCGTCGACTTCCGCAATACGGTCATCATCATGACCAGCAACCTCGGGGCCTCCCATCTCCGTCCGTCCGGTCCGGTCATGGGCTTTGCTACCGGCGGTGACGGTGACGGCAGTGAAGAAAAGGCTTTCAACGAAGCGCGAAAGGCAATCCTCGAGGACGTGAAACGCTTCTTCCGGCCGGAATTCTTGAACCGTATCGATGAAATGATCGTCTTCAAGCCCCTGGCTCAGTCCGATCTTCGTCAGATCGTCGATATCATGCTCAAAGAGCTGACGGCGCGTCTTGGCGAAAAGGGTGTGGGCCTGAACTGGACGACGGCCGCCGATGACGTCCTCGTCAAGGATGGGACCGATTTTGCCTACGGCGCCCGTCCGCTGAAGAGAGCTATCCAGAAACTGGTCGAAGACCCGATTTCGGAAATGCTCTTAAGCGGTGACGTCAAAGACGGCAATACGATTCACGTCGACAGCTTAGATAAGAAGAAGCTCGTCTTTACGACAGAATGATGAAAGGGCTTCGCATGAAGGCAGTGCTTGTCATGCGAAGCCTTTTTTATGAACCGCACTAAAACACAGTGCAAAGGAGAAAGTATGGCAAAAGCAAAAACTCGTTACGTTTGTACCAGCTGCGGCAGCGTTTCCAGCCGCTGGCTCGGCCGCTGCCCTCAGTGCGGCGAGTGGAATACGATGGCAGAAGAACAGGTGGCTCCTGAGGCCCCTAAGGCGGCCCAAAGCATGGCCCGCAGCGGACCGGCGTCGCGGGCCACCTCCTTGTCGGACATCGCCTTAGAAGATATGACCCGCGTCGAAACGGGAATCGGAGAACTCGACCGCGTCCTCGGCGGCGGCATCGTGCCGGGAGCCCTCATCCTCTTGAGCGGTGATCCGGGCATCGGCAAATCGACACTGGTCCTCCAATTGGCGGCGGCCGTCTGTGATAAGAACGGCGCCGTCCTCTACGGCTCGGGCGAAGAGTCGGCCGGTCAAATAAAGTTACGGGCTCAGCGCTTAGGCATTGCCGCGCCGAATCTCGTCATTCAGGCCGATACGTCCTTGGACAATATCTTAAGTGAAGCCCATAAACGGCGGCCGGCCCTGGTCATCGTCGACTCGATTCAGACCATGTACAGCCAGTCTGTCGAAGGGACGCCGGGCAGTTTATCCCAAATCCGCGAAGGGACGAGCCGCCTCATGACCTTTGCCAAAAGTGAAGCCATTCCGGTCATCGTCATCGGCCACGTCACGAAAGACGGAGCCATTGCCGGACCGCGGATGATGGAGCACATGGTCGACGTCGTCCTCTATTTTGAAGGGGAACGCAACTACCAGTTCCGCATCCTTCGGGGCATTAAGAACCGCTTTGGCTCGACCAACGAGTCGGGCCTGTTCACCATGACCGGCGGCGGCTTGTCAGAACTGGAAAATCCGTCTCAGCTCCTCCTGGCGGAACGGGCGGCCGACCAAGCCGGCTCTGCCGTTGCCGCCGTCCTCGACGGCATGCGCCCTATGCTGGGGGAAATCCAGGCCCTGACGGCCCACTCGGTCTTTGCCGTTCCCCGGAGGACGGCGTCGGGCATGGATTATAACCGCCTCATCATCCTCCTGGCCGTCCTTGAAAAGCGCCTCGGTGCCGCCCTTGGCAGTCAGGACGTCTATATCAACGTCGTCGGCGGCCTGCGCCTGACGGAAACGGCAGCCGATCTGCCGGTCCTCCTGGCCGTCTATTCCAGCCTGCGCGACATCTCCATGGACAGCCGGACCGTCGTCATGGGAGAAGTCGGCCTGACCGGCGATGTCCGCCGCGTGCCCCAGGCCCTGCGCCGCGTCAAGGAAGCGGCGAAAATGGGCTTTCGCACCTTTATCATGCCGAAGGGGAACCTCGAAGACGTCGATCCCGGTGCCTTTCCGAAGGACTGCCGCTTCGTCGGCGTGGCCACCCTTCGGGAGGCTATTGAAAAGGCCTTTGCTTGATTTTGGCGGATCATCCCGATTCTGTTGGGAAAAGCCGGCTTTCAGTAGGCAAAAAGTCTTTACCATGGTAAAATAGGGAAAAACGAGGAAAGAAGGACGTGTGATGAAGCATTTGGAAGTGGTGGCAGCGATTTTAGAATACGACGGAAGGATCCTCTGTATGGAACGAGGACAGGGGAAGTTCGACTACGTCAGCTTTAAGTATGAATTCCCGGGCGGGAAAATCGAGCCCGGTGAGGCGAAGCACGAAGCGATTGAACGGGAACTGCGGGAAGAAATGGACGTCCATGTATCGGTCCGGGAAGAAGACCTCTATATGACCGTCCATCACGACTATCCCGATTTTTCCATCAGCCTCCATGCCTTTTACTGCCGGCTGGATAATCCTGATTTCATCCGAAAAGAACACGTCGCCGCCAAGTGGTTGGCGCCAAAAGATCTGCCGACCTTGGACTGGGCTCCGGCGGACGTGCCGATCATGCTTAAATTAGCCGGAAAGTAGGCGGAGTCATGGCGGAATACGGAGCCCTTGAACAGTGCCTGCGCGAAGGCTTTATCGACTATACCATCGAAGCCGACCAGCGCTATGTGCCGAAAATCCTGACGAATAATAAAGAAAAGAAACGAAAGGTCCTCGACACCATCTTGTCGCAGCTCTACGTCTGCGACCAGTTTCTGTTTTCTGTCGCCTTTCTGACCAAGAGCGGCATTGCCTGCCTGAAGGATGCCCTCATCGAAAATCACAGGGCCGTAGGGAAGATACTGGCCTCGCAGTACCTGAATTTTACAGAGCCCGATGCCTTGCGGGAGCTGTTGAAATTTCCCAATGTAGAACTGCGGATGGTGACCGAAGAACGGGCCTTCCATGCCAAAGGCTACCTCTTTCACCGCGCTCAGGCCGGGCCCGAAAACTATACCATGGTCATCGGCAGCAGCAATATGACGGCCAATGCCTTGACGCACAATCAGGAATGGAACGTCTTTTTTACGTCGGCTGAAAACGGGGCCCTCATCCGTCAGACACAAGAGGAATTCCAAGCCTTGTGGGATACGGCGGAAGTCGTCGATGAAGATTGGATCCAGGCCTATCAAAGCATTTATAAACGCCAGAATCCGAGAAAAAGGGGCTTGTATCTGCCCTTTCATAAGATTCAGCCCAATACCATGCAAAAGGCGGCCCTCGCGGGCATTCAGAAGCTTCGTGACCAGGGGGAAGACCGGGGGCTGTTGATTTCGGCGACGGGGACCGGCAAGACCTATCTGTCGGCCTTCGATGTCATGAAACTGAGGCCGCGGCGGTTCCTCTTCGTCGTCCATCGCGAGCTCATCGTCAAAAGCGCTCGTGCCAGCTACGTCAAAGTCGGCGTCGATCCGGCCGACACGGGTCTATTGACAGGGCACGATAAAGACGTCGACAAGCCTTATCTTTTTGCGACGATACAGACCTTATCCCGTGATGACATCCTCTATTCCTTTGCTCCCGATGCCTTTGACTACATCGTCATGGATGAAGTCCATCATGGGGGAGCGGCGACGTATCAGAAGGTACTTGACTACTTTAAGCCAACGTTCCTCTTGGGCATGACGGCGACGCCGGAACGGTCCGATGATTTCGATATTTACGCCTTGTTTCACCACCAGATTGCCTATGAGATCCGCCTTCACGACGCCTTATCCGAAAATATGCTGGTGCCCTTCCATTATCATGGTGTCAGCGAAATCACGGTCAATGGCGAGGTCCTCGATGACAACAGTGATTTTACGGCCCTGACCTGTGAAGAACGGGTGCGGCACATTCTCCATTATGCCGACCTCTACGGCAGTGATACGGACCGCGTCAAAGGCCTTGTCTTTTGCCGCAGCGTCGAAGAAGCGCGAACTCTGGCGGCTGCTTTTGTCAAACACGGCCGACGGGCCGTGGCCTTGACCGGCGCCTCGACAGAGCGTGAACGGCAGGACGCCATCGGTCATTTAGAAGCCAGGGCCGAAGAAGACGGTGACTATTTGGATTATATCTTTACCTGCGATATCCTTAATGAAGGCGTCGATATTCCTCAGGTCAATCAAGTTATCATGCTGCGTCCGACGGCATCGGCCATCGTCTTCGTCCAGCAGCTGGGGCGCGGCCTTCGAAAGTATCCCTATAAGCGCTATTTAGAAGTCCTCGACTTCATCGGCAACTATGAAAATAACTTTCTCCTGCCCATTGCCCTCTTTGGCGACCGGACCTACGATAAGGATTTTGTCCGCAGTCTGATGCAGACCAATTTCCTGCCCGGACCGACGTCGGTCCACTTCGACGACATTGCCAAGGAGCGAATCTATGCGGCCATCGACAAAAAGAAGGCCTTAGCCGATTTAGACGACTTGAAAAACGCCTATCGCGACATGAAATGCCGTTTGGGCAGAGAGCCCATGATGATGGATTTTGTCCGTTTTGGCGATAAGGATCCGATGCTGTTCATTGCCAAAAAAGAGTCCTTCTATGAATTTTCCCAGTATATGGAGCCGCAGCCGTCGACGCTGAATGACGCCCACCGGGTCGTGCTGAAGCTGATGAGCTTAGAACTTTCAAATGGAAAACGCATCGAAGAGATCTTGATCCTTCGTCATGTCCTGGCCGGATCGTCGTGGTCGACGGCGGACCTTGCGGCAGAGATGGAGCGATTGTACGGATTCCTGCCTTCGACGGAAACGATGGACCATGCTGCCCGGGTATTAAGTCTGCAATTTTTTGGCAAAAAGGCGCAGCAGAAATATGGAGGTTCACCCCTCCTTTCTTTTGAAAACCATGTCTATCGGTCGACTCCGTATTTTGAATCCTTGAAACAGAACGCCGAATTTAAGGCCTATGTCCACGATGTCCTCGATTACGGGACGTATCGCTTTGAATCCCTGTATATTCAAGATGATCCCGATATCGTCGGCGGTTTTGTACGCTATGGACGCTATTCCCGAAAAGACGTATCGCGCATTCTCAATTACGATACGAACCGCGAAGGGACGCTGAACGGCTATCAAATCGTCGGACATACGTGTCCCATCTTCGTTACCTATGAAAAGTGTGACGATATTTCAGCCAATACGAAGTATGAAGACCGATTCATATCCCCGCAGGAGTTCAGTTGGATGACCCGGGCCCGCGTTCGCCTGACCTCTTCCCAGATTCCGGCTATTCAGGACAGCCGTACGCGGAAGCTGCTGTTCGTGAAAAAGAGCGATGCCGAAGGGTCGAACTTCTACTATATCGGCGATTTAAAGGTCCTCGGCGATTCCGTAGAGACGACCATTGCCAACGATGCCGGCGTGCAGCTGCCCATCGTCAATTTTCGATTTGTCATCGATAAGCCTGTCGAAGAGAAACTCTACACCTATCTTTGTGAATAATTGTCTGTTGCTGAAATGTCATGAACGGGTCGTCATGGCATTTTTGGCGTTACCTTTTAACCTTTGAAGGCAGCGAAACGGTCGAGCCAGGTGCCGCCTGCCTTCAGAACCAAAAACTTTACGGGGCAATTGTGGTACATTGTCCGGAAATGTGGTAAACTAGTGTAGTTACAGTTGAGATGTGGAGAGAGAGGTGTCTTTTTACGTATGGAAGATAAAACGGGTTCAGACTATAAAGAACGGAAACCGAAGAAGTTTAATGCCCGCATTGTAGCTGATAATATCATGAAAGGCGTCATCATCCTGATCATGGTCGTCATTTTTGTCATGATTGCCGACCAGCTTATCGGGACGCCGTTTATCAGTGCAGAAATCGAAGGGGAATTTTTCCACGGCAGTATTTTTGGGACGACCATCATGGCCGTCATGACTTATATTGTCGGCATCATTCTCGGGGCCCTCGTGGGCTACGGCATTTCGCCTTTTGCGCTGCGCCTCATTTGGGCAGCCATTCATCGTATCGAATTGGGTCTTAATGATTTTGAAAGCCAGGATATCATCGTCGGGACGTTAGGTTTGCTTTTTGGACTTATCATTGCAAATTTAATTGGATTGGCCTTCGCTCGACTGCCGATTATTGGCGCTTACGGACCGATTGTATTCAATATCGTCTTTGGGTATGCCGGCATGAGCATTGCCGTCCGCAAGAAGAGTGAAATCATTGCCCTCGTCGGCAACCTGCGTCTGGGTCGTCCGAACAAGGAGCACAAGCGCAGGGAACTGGAATTTTCCGGGAAGCTCCTCGATACGAGTGCCATCATCGACGGCCGCATCGCCGAGATCTGCAGTACCGGTTTTCTCGAAGGACCGCTCTTGGTGCCGGTATTCGTTTTGGAAGAGCTCCAGCTCATTGCCGATTCGTCGGACTTATTGAAGCGCAATAAGGGACGCCGCGGCCTCGATATCTTAAAGCAGATGCAGGAAGACAACTACGTCGAAGTACGCATCATCAATGACGATTTTGACGACGTCCAGGGCGTCGACTCCAAGCTCGTCCGCCTGGGCCGTAAAATCAATGCCAAGGTCGTCACCAACGACTACAACCTGAATAAGGTTGCCGGCCTTCAAGGCGTCGCCGTCCTCAACATCAACGATTTAGCCAACGCGTTGAAACCGGCCCGCGTTCCCGGTGAGCAGATGAATGTTCTCATCGTCAAGGCCGGCAAGGAAGAAAACCAAGGTGTTGCTTACCTCGACGACGGTACGATGATCGTCGTCGAAGACGGTCAGAAATATATCGGCTCGACTATGCCGGTTACGGTTACGTCTGTCCTGCAGACGTCTGCCGGTCGCATGATATTTGTAAAAATCGCAAATGAGTAGGTGAAATGTGTGAAAGTATCTGTCATCGTGGTAGCGGCCGGTACAGGGAGCCGCTTCGGTTACGAGCGGAATAAGCTCTTTTATCCGCTGTGCGGCGAGCCTGTCCTGACCCATACCCTGCGGAACATCTTTGCAGCCCGCTCGGTCCATGAAGTGGTCATCGTCCATTCCCGCATCGATACCAAGGAGATCCGCCGTATCGTCGATGATCTCCATCCCATTCAGCCTGTGCGCTATACCTTAGGCGGGGCGGAACGAGAGGATTCGGTGTATAACGGGCTCTTGGCTGTCGGCTCCGATATGGATGTCGTCATGGTCCACGACGGAGCCCGTCCCTTTGCGCCGCCTGATTGGTATGATCAGGGAGCGGTCATGATGGAAACGGCTCGGGCCGCCATCTACGGGATTCCCTTAAAGGATACCATTAAAGTTCGCGGTGACGACGGCCGGCTCCATACGCTGAACCGCAGCCGCTTAGTGGCGGCCCAGACGCCGCAGATCTTCCATCGGGACTTATTGATGGAAGCCCATAAACAGGCGCGGCTGAAAGGACTCAAGGCGACGGACGACTCGTCCCTCGTCGAGGCCATGGGCGTACCCGTCGTCATCCTTGAAGGCAGCGATAAGAACCGTAAGGTGACGACCCGCGACGACATTCCCATCCTGTCCCTGTATTTGAAAGGGAGGGAGGTCCAGCGCATCGGCACCGGTTACGATGTCCACCGCCTGATCGAAGGGCGGCCGCTCATTCTCGGCGGCGTCGAGATTCCCTTTGATCGGGGCCTTGAAGGCCACTCCGATGCCGACGTCCTTATTCACGCCGTCATGGATGCCTTATTAGGCGCGGCAGGGCTTCGTGATATCGGGACCTATTTTCCCGATACAGATGAGACCTTTAAAGACATTTCCAGCCTGGTGCTGCTCTCTAAGGTCCGCCATCTCTTGCAGGAAAAGTGCTGCCGCATCGTCAATCTTGACGTAACGCTGTTGGCACAGCAGCCTAAAATCAAACCCTTTGTGCCGCAGATGATTGAAAATATTGCCGAGGCCCTGCGGATTTCTAAGTCGGCCGTTTCCGTCAAAGCGACGACGACCGAAAAATTAGGATTCGTCGGCCGGGAAGAAGGCATGGCAGCTCAAGCGGCGGCCATGATCCTAAGCTATCAATCGTACCTATAAGTATGTATTTAGGAGGAATTTTTTATGTCACAGGAAGTACGCGTTCGTTTTGCTCCGAGTCCGACGGGACCGTTCCATATCGGCGGCGCCCGTTCGGCACTGTTCAACTACCTTGTCGCTAAACACACGAACGGCAAGTTCGTCGTCCGCATCGAAGATACGGACCGCAAACGTTCGACGTCCGAATCGGAAGAAAATATTAAAGAAGCTTTGAAATGGCTGGGCATTACCTGGGATGAAGGTATCGATGTCGGCGGTGCCGACGGCCCGTATCGCCAGACCGAACGCCTGGACATTTATCAGAAATATACAGATAAGCTCTTGGCTGAAGGCAAAGCCTACTACTGTTTCTGCACGCCGGAAGAATTGGAAGCCGAAAAGAACGCCCAGCTGGCTAAGGGCGAAACGCCGGTATACTCGGGAAAATGCGCCGATCTTCCGAAAGAAACGGTCGAACAGTATTTAAAAGAAGGCCGTCCTCATGTCATTCGCATCAAGACGCCGAAAAATGAAACCATTGAACTCGACGACCTGGTCCGAGGCCACGTGTCCTTCGACTCCAACAACGTCGGCGACTTCGTCATCGTCAAATCCGACGGCATTCCGGTCTACAACTACTGTGTCGTCCTCGACGATGCCCTGATGCACATTACCCATGTCATCCGTGCTGAAGAACACTTGTCGAATACGCCGCGTCAGCTGGTCATCTATAAAGCGCTTGGCTTTGAAGCCCCGCAGTTTGCCCACGTATCGCTGATCCTCGGCGCCGACAAGAAGAAGATGAGTAAGCGCCACGGCGCCACTTCTGTTCAGCAGTACCGCGATATGGGCTATCTGCCTGACGCCCTGGTAAACTTCCTGGCTCTCCTCGGTTGGACGCCGGACAGCGACCAGGAAATCTTCAGCCGCGACGAATTGAACGAACAGTTCTCCCTGAGCCGCGTGGCTAAGAATTCGGCTGTCTTCGATATTGAAAAATTGAACTGGATCAACTTCCATTACATGAAAGAACTCGATGAAGATCAGCTCTATACCTTGTGCCTGCCGCACCTCCAAAAGGCCGGTTATGCCAGTGAAAATCCGGATCAGGCCGAAGCCGATTGGCTGAAAGCTGTCTGTGCCGCCATGCGCGAACACGTCCAGTACGGCGCTCAGATCGTCGATGCCGCCAAGGTTTTCTTCACCGAAGACTATGCCCCGGAAAACGAAGAAACGGCAGCCGTCCTCGCCGAAGAAACAGCCCCGGCCGTCCTGTCCATGTTCCGCGATGAACTGACGGCCCTTGATGAAGTCACGGCCGATACGGTACAGCCCTTGTTCAAAAAGATTCAAAAGGGCCTCAAGGTGAAGGGGAAATTCGTCTACATGCCGATCCGCGTGGCCATTACGGGCGTCATGCACGGTCCCGATTTGAACGTCATCGTCGCCCTCATGGGCCGCGAAAAAGTTTTGAATCGCCTGAGTGCCGTCCTTGATAAATAATAATGATTATATCTTGACAGATAAGTGATTATTGGGTACTATATACGTACATATTAATTAATAACATGTATCAAATAGTATGTTTGAATACGCATCTGCGATGAGCAAAATGAGTTGCAGTGGCATCCGCCAGAGAGAAAAAGCCGTGGCTGAGAGCTTTTTCAGGTCATAAGACTGCAACGCTGCCTTTGTGAGCAGGCCGGGTGAATGGAGTAATCCGGTCCGGGTGCGCCCGTTACTGCGCAGTAAAGATTACGGCTGTGCCGTAAAAACAGAGTGGAACCGCGGGCCACCGTCTCTGTCATAAGGGATGGTGGCTTTTTTGGTTTAATTTTCAGGGGGGTAACAGTATGAGAGAACTGAAAGTATACAATACGCTGACTCGTAAAAAGGAGACCTTCGTTCCCGTCACGCCGGGCCAGGTCAAAATGTATGTCTGTGGCATTACGCCGTATAACCATTCCCACATGGGGAATGCCCGTCCCTTCGTAACCTGGGACGTCATCCAGCGCTACCTGGAACACCTCGGCTACGAAGTCACGCATATCCAGAATTTCACCGACGTCGATGACAAGATCATCAACGCTGCCAATGGCGAAGGCGTCAGCTGGGATACGATTTCCAACCGCTACATTGCGGCCTACTTCGATGTCATGGATAAGCTCCATATCCGTCGGGCTGACCGTTATCCCCGCGTTTCGGAACATATGGATGACATCATTGAAATGGTAAAGGGTCTGGTCGATAAGGGCGATGCCTACGTCATCGACAATGACGTCTATTACAGTGTCGAAAAATTTGACGACTACGGTGAATTGAGCGGCCGCAGCCTCGATGACATGGAAGCCGGCGCCCGCATCGAAGTCGACGACCGCAAACATAATCCCATGGACTTTGCCCTCTGGAAGGGTGCTAAACCGGGCGAACCGGCATGGGACAGCCCTTGGGGCAAAGGCCGTCCGGGCTGGCACATCGAATGCTCGGCCATGAGCCATAAGTACCTCGGCGATACCTTTGACTTCCACGGCGGCGGCAGCGACCTCATTTTCCCGCATCATGAAAATGAAATTGCCCAGTCCGAAGCCTACACCGGCAAGAAACCGATGGTTAAATACTGGCTGCACAACGGGTTCATTACGATCAACTCGGAAAAGATGAGTAAGTCCTTGAATAACTTCTTCCTGGTAAAAGACGTCCTGGCTCATTACAGCCCCGATGCCCTGCGCTTCTTCCTCATTTCCAACCACTATCGCAGCCCCTTGGACTTCAGCGATGAACGCCTGGACGAAATGACGCGCAGCCTGGAACGCTTGGGCACGGCCATCGACAACGTCTTGGAACTCATGGAAATGCCGGCCGGCAGCAAATCGACCGAAGCCGAACAGCTCTTGGCGGCAGCTAAGAAGGACGAAGACGACTTTGAAACGGCCATGTGCGACGATTTCAATACGGCACTTGCCAGTGCTGCCATGTTCGACTTGGCGAAGAACGTCAATATCTATAAAAATGCCGTCGTTACCAACAACGTTCCCGTCGATTCGGCGATTATGTCGGAAGTAAAACGAATCTTCAAGACCTTTACGGATATCCTCGGCATCCTGGAAGAACGCTGGGAAGGTCAGAAAGCCAATGCCAGCAGCAAGGACTACGACGATTTGATGCAGGTCATCCTCGACATCCGTCAGGAATGCCGCGTTCAGAAACAGTTTGCCCTGGCCGACGCTATCCGCAATAAATTGGCCGCCCTAGGCATCACCATCGAAGATTCTCCCCAGGGAGCACGCTGGAAAAAGTGAAATTCAAACAACTCCAAGCCTTAAAAAAACGGGCCTACGAGGCCTTTGCCGAAGGCAAGCGCCTCGATGTCCCTGAAAGCGATGCCGCCCGTCTCGATTCCATCAACCTGGCCTTCGTCGGCGACGCTTATTATGCCTTGACCCTTCGCAAGCGCCTGGTGGAAACGGGGATTCCCCAGGTACAGGTCCTCCACGGCCTGGCCGCGGAATTCGTGTCGGCTAAGGCCCAGGCCTGGGTCTACCGCCGCCTTCGCGACAGCCTCACAGAAGAAGAAAAAAGCGTCTGTCAAAGGGCGCGGAACGCCCATACTATGGCGCCTAAAAGTGCTACCGTTGCCGAATACCATGACAGTACGGCCCTTGAAGCATTAGTCGGCTTTTTAGTCATGGCCGGGCAGGAGGAACGGTTGGCTGAGATCATGGAACAGATTTATGAAGAAACCAAGGCTTACTGCAGCCAAACCAGAGGAGGTAAGGAATGAGCGCGGATACACTGATCATCGGCCGCAACAGCGTCACCGAAGCCTTGAAGGCAGGCCGGTCCATTACCAAGATATACGTCGCGTCGGGCAATGAAACGAAGCCCTTGCAGCGCATTCGCGATTTGTCAGCCGAGGCGGATATCCTCGTCGAAGAGACGCCGTTAAAGGTCTTGAACCGCCTGGCGCCGGATAACCGTCACCAAGGCGTCGTGGCCTTTGCCAAAGCCGTTGAATATGCCGACCTCACGGACGTCCTCATCGCCGCCGATGAAAAGGGCAAGGTTCCCTTTTTGGTTCTCCTCGACGGCCTGGAAGACGTCCACAACGTAGGCGCTATCATCCGGACCGCCGAATGTGCCGGTGCCGATGCCGTCCTCTTGCCGAAACGCCGGTCAGCGCCGATCAATGAAACGGTGGGTAAGACGTCGGCCGGGGCCATCGAATACCTGCCGCTGGTGCAGATAGGGAACATTTCCCAGACGCTGAAACAACTCAAAAAACGGGGGTTTTGGGTTATCGGCGCCGATATGGAGGGGGAAACCGATTACTTCCACAGCTCTTTGACCGATCCCGTCGTCCTGGTCATCGGAAGTGAAGGACGGGGGATTTCTCATTTGGTCAAGGAGACCTGTGACGTCCTGGTCCAAATTCCCATGTTTGGCCACGTCAATTCTTTAAACGCCTCCGTAGCAGCGGCACTGCTCATGTATGAAGTCGTGCGCCAGCGTCAGGCGAATACCATCAAATAAGTGAGGTGACGATAATGCAGGCAGCGTCTCATGAAACTGAAAAAAATGACCGCTTTGCAGGCATGAGTGATGAAGAAATCGTCAGGATTGCCCAGTCCGAAAAGGACGGGCAGGCTACCGATTATATCGTCCACAAGTACCGTAACTTTGTAAAATCGAAGGCTCGCGCCTACTTTCTTGTCGGTGCCGACCGGGATGACATCATCCAGGAAGGAATGATCGGCCTTTATAAGGCGACGCGGGATTTTCGCGGTGATAAATTGTCGTCCTTTCGGGCCTTTGCCGAACTATGCATTACCCGGCAGATCATTACGGCCATTAAGACGGCGACGCGGCAGAAACACATACCTCTCAATTCTTACGTATCCCTCAATAAGCCCATCTATGATGAAGATTCCGACCGGACCCTTCAGGATATCTTGTCGGGCATTCGCGTCAGCGACCCGGAAGAGCTCATCATCGGACGGGAAGAATTCAACGACATTGAGATGAAGATGAACGAAATCCTCAGTGATCTGGAATGGAACGTCTTGACGGCCTATTTAGACGGGAAATCGTATAATGAAATGTCACGGGAACTCCATCGCCACGTAAAATCCATCGATAATGCCCTCCAACGGGTCAAACGCAAGTTGGAACACTATCTGGAAACACGCAATGAAGAAGAAACAGAAAAGATTGAGAAAGAGCCGAAATCAACTATTGATAGAAAGGCTAAATAAGTGTACAATAATACTGTTAGCGTCATTGTGTGAGGAGGATTAACGTGATCACTGCATTAGAAATCATCGTTGTCATTTTGGCACTGCTCATCATCGGTGTTGTCGTAGCGCAGAAGAGCAAGACCCAGGGGATGGGTGCAGGCTTTGGCGGCGGTGCCGACGACTTGTTTGGCAGTCGTGCCCGCGGCATGGATGCCTTGCTTTCCAAAATGACTATCATCTTATCGGTATTGTTTGCCGTCTGTACCTTCGTGTTGGGCAGATTGATGCATACCTTTTAATGAAACTAATGAGGGCTGTCGCATATGCGGCGGCTCTTTTTTATAAGCGGACATGTCGGGAGGAGCACTATGGATTTAAAGCTGGCTCATGATATAATAAATATATGTACTGCCATGGCCCCCGAAGGGGCGACCGTCGAAGACTGTGCCGAACAGCTCGGCATTGCCGGTGCGAGACTGGCTGACGTATTTGAAACATTTGATGAATTGGTGAGGAGTGAGAAGCTCATGAGAATTACAGGCGATCGATATATTGCTGCCAAAACGCCGCAGGAAATTACCGGTATCTATAAGGGATACACGCCGACCTTTGGTTTTGTCATCAGCGAAGATCTGACGGAGGACGTCTATATTTCCGAGCAGAACCGCAACACGGCCATGAATAACGACAAGGTCACGGTCCGTATCATCCATGCCGGGAACGGCCGCCACAAGCAGGAAGGGGAAATCATTTCCATCGTCGAACGAGCTAACCAGACCTTAGTCGGTACCTTCCAATTGGAAAAACACAGCGCTTTTGTAAAGCCTGATGATGAACGGATTCGTGAAGATATCTACATTCCTCTCGATAAAACGGGCAATGCCCGCAGCAGTGCCCGCGTCTTGGTGACGATTACCAAATGGCCGACACGGAATCGCAAGGCCGAAGGGGAAGTGACGGAAGTTCTCGGCTATAACGGCGACCGCGACCTCGACATCAAGGTTATCATGGCCCGCCACGGCCTGCCTTTTGCCTTTCCGGAAGAGGTAACGGCCGAAGCCGATGCCATCGACCAGACCGTCGTCCTCGAAGACGGCCGCCGCGACTACCGCGACCGTCAGCTCATTACGATTGACAGTGAAGATGCTAAAGACCTTGATGATGCCATCGACGTCGTAAAACTGCCCAACGGCCATTTCCGCCTGGGCGTCTACATTGCCGATGTCAGCTACTATGTCCGTCCTCACTCGGCCATCGATGAAGAAGCCTATAATCGGGGCACCAGTGTCTACCTCGTCGACCGGGTCATCCCCATGCTGCCTGAAGTCCTGTCCAACGGTATTTGCAGCCTCAACGCCGGGGAAGACCGCTATTCCATGACCTGTGTCATGGAAATCGATGATAAGGGCAAGGTCGTCAAATCCGACATCGGACCGGCTGTCATCCGCGTCAAGCGCCGCTGTAACTACGTCGAAGTCCGAAAAGCCCTGGTCGACGGCATCATCCCTGAGGATTTGCAGCCCTTCATGCCCATGCTTCGGGATTTGCAGGAACTGTCGGCAATCTTAAAGAATATGCGCCTTCGCCGCGGGGCCATCGACTTTGATTTCCCGGAATACAAGGTCATCCTCGACCCGGAAGGCGTACCCCTTCGCTTAGAAAAACGGGAACGGACCCTGGCCGAACAGATCGTCGAAGAAAGCATGCTCATTGCCAATGAAACCGTCTCTTGCTATCTCCGCGACAGCGATAACCCGTCGGTGTACCGAATCCATGAAATTCCCGAACCGGAACGGCTGGATATGATGCGTACCGTCCTGTCGAGCTTCAACCTGCCCGTACCCGATTCGGAACACGTCAAACCGGCTGATTTCCAAAAACTGCTGGAAAGTACCAAGGGTACCGATGAAGCCGCCGTCGTTCAGACCATCGCCCTGCGCTCCATGCAGCAGGCCCGGTACGCTACGGCCAACGCCGGCCATTTCGGTCTGGCCTCGGATTGCTATACCCACTTTACGTCGCCGATCCGCCGCTACCCGGACCTCATGGTCCACCGCCTCATTCGCCAGTATCAGCGCCGCGGCAAACTGCGGGAAGAAGAAGCGCAGCAGTCCTTGTCCTTCCACACCATGGCCGCCAATCAGGCCAGCTCGCGGGAACGCATTGCCGTCGAAGCCGAACGGGAAACGGACGACCTCAAGAAATGCCAGTACATGCTGCCCTTCATCGGCCAGCCTTTCGAAGCCCATGTCACAGGGATCACGTCCTTTGGTCTCTTTGTAGGCCTCGAAAACGGTATCGAAGGTTTGATCCACATTTCCCTGTTGACCGATGATGCCTACGAATTCGACGAAACGTCTTATACGCTTCGAGGTCAGTTCGGCGGCAAGATTTATCGTCTCGGCGACGCCATGGAAGTCACCTTGGCTCAGGTCAACGTCGAAAAAGGAGAAATCGACTTCGTTCCCGGCCGTTATGAATCGCTGGAAGACGTCCAAAAGTTGATGGCCGCCAGTAGTGAACGGCGCCATAAACGAAAGAGCAGCGACAACAAGGAAGGCAAGACCAAGCGCAATTGGTTCGCCGGCGCAGGCGGCTCGAAGAAAGATAAAAAGAAGGATAAGAAAATCCGCAAGGATAAGAAGAACAGCCGTAAAAACGACCGCAAAGGCAAGAATACCAAAGTGCGCCGCAATAAAAAGAGTAAGAAGTAGGAGGAATCACTAGTGTCAACATCACCGACTAAAGGTGTGAAATATATTTCAGATAACCGCAAGGCCCGTCACGATTATTTTATTCATGAAACGTATGAAGCCGGCATCGCCCTGACCGGTACAGAAGTCAAATCCCTGCGCCAGGGCAAGGTCAACTTGAAAGACAGCTTCTGCCGCATTGAAAACGGCGAAGTCCTGCTCTTAGGGATGCATATCAGCCCGTACGAACAGGGAAATCGCTTTAACCATGACCTGCTGCGGACGCGCAAGCTCTTGCTCCACAAGTATGAAATCATAAAATTATTGGGCAAGATTCAGGAAAAAGGCTATACCCTCATTCCCCTCAATCTCTATTTTAAGAAGGGGAAAGTCAAGGTAACCGTGGCCTTAGCGACAGGGAAGAAACTGTACGATAAACGCCAGGCCTTGGCTGAAAAAGAAGCCAAACGCGATATTGAACGCCGTATGAAAAACAGAAATTACTAAAGATAGGAGTATTACGTTATGAATTCAGAAGATCCCAAAATTCTCTCGGATCACGAACGAGACAACTTCAGCGGACCGACCATTGATGAAGACGGTACGGTCCACGACCAGCAGTCCCTTTATGAAGAACGGCTGCGGGAACAGCAGAACGCGCAGCAGCAGCGAATCCATATCGTGACCAGCGGTCTGTCATGGCGCGTAAAATTAGCCATCGGCGTCATCGTCTTCTGCGTCGTCGCCGTCATCATCGGTGCCTTGGGACTCATCGTCATGGCCATGCCTTATCTGCTCGGCATCTTTGTCATCTACTGCCTGTACAGCATCCTGAGCTCCATCCTGCACCGCTAGACTATATATTAAAGAAAGGGCCAATTAGAGTATGAAAGAGAATATCGTCATCATCGACGGCAGCAGCCTGCTCTATCGGGCTTTTTTTGCCATTCCCCATCTGAGTGATCCTCAGGGACGTCCGACCAATGCCGTCTATGGTTTTTTGAATATGTTATTGAAGCTCTACAGCGAACTCGATCCGCAGTACGTCGCCGTCGCCTTCGACAAGGGAAAGTACACCTTCCGCAACGACTTGTATGACGGCTATAAGGCGACCCGTAAGGAAGCGCCCGACGACCTGCGCCCTCAGTTCGCCTTGATCCGCGAAGTCCTCGACTGCCTGGGTATCTCCGTCCTCGAACAGGAAGGCTATGAAGGGGATGACATCATCGGTACCCTTGCGAAAAACATGGCCGCTGAAGGCTATGCCGTCGACGTCGTTACCGGTGACCGCGATGCCCTCCAGTTAGTCACTGACGACGTTACAGTCTATCTGACCAAGAAGGGCATTACCCAGATGCTGGCTGTCACGCCGGCCGTTATGGAAGCAGAATACGGCTATACGCCGGCTCAGGTCATCGAAATGAAGGCCCTCATGGGCGATACGGCCGACAACATTCCCGGTGTCCCTGGTGTCGGCGAAAAAACGGCCTTGAAGCTCATCTCCCAATTCAGCAGCGTCGCCGGCGTCTATGAACACCTCGACGAGGTGAAAGGGAAGAAGCTTCAGGAAAAATTGGCCGACAATAAGGATAAGGCCCTCTTGTCCAAAGATTTGGCGACCATTCGCTGCGACCTCGACCTGACCTATACCATCGACCAGTTCCAGCCCCAGCCTCGTCAGGCTGACGTAGCTGAACTCTTTAAAAGCCTGGGCTTCCGCAATCTCTTGGAACGTTTTGCCGCCTTTGACCGCTTTTCTCACCTCAGCACAGGAACGGAGTCCGAAGAAGCTGCAGTCACGGCCGTCGATGCGCCGCCGACTGAAAGCTTGAAGGGGAAAATCGTTGCCGTAGCCGCCGAATTTGACGATCATCAGCCCGTTCCGGGGATTACGGGCCTTGCCATGGCGACGGAAGAGGGGGCTTTTACCGTGCCTCAGGGGGACTATGCAGCCTACCTCACCGTGTTGCCGGAAGCTAAAGCCGTCATTACGGCTGATGGAAAAAATCTCATCAAGGCCGTTTCCGCCGTGACTTCGGGTCGACTGCCTTTAAAGGACATCATCCTGGCAGCCTACCTTTTGGATCCGACGCGGACGTCTTACGGCCTGACCTATATTTCAGAAACCTTCGACGTCAGCCTTCAGGAACCGGCTGGTGACGATGTGCAGCGGCTGGTCAGTGATGCCGCCTTTGCCCTTGCCGTTTGGCCGAAAGTTGAAGCACAACTGAAAGAAGGGAATCTGACCGACCTCTACGATTCCATCGAAGAACCTCTGGTCCGTACCCTGGCAGTCATGGAAATGAACGGCTTTACTGTCGATACGGAACGGCTCATGGCTATGAAGAGCGAGTTATCGACCCAGGCCGATGCCTTGGAAGAAGCTATTTACGACGACGCCGGCGAAACGTTTAACATCAGCTCACCGAAACAGCTCGGCGTCATCCTCTTTGAAAAATTGAAGCTGCCGGTCATTAAAAAGACCAAGACCGGTTATTCTACGGACAGTTCCGTCCTCGATGCCCTTTTAGATAAGCATCCCATGATTGATAAGATCCTCCGCTTCCGGGCCTTGAAGAAGCTCATCTCGACCTATCTCGACGGGCTGGAACCGCTCATTTCTTCGGAAACAGGACGTATCCATACCCATTTCAACCAAATGGTGACGGCAACGGGCCGTCTCAGCAGTTCCGATCCCAACTTGCAGAATATCCCCATCCGGACTGAACAGGGCCGCAAGATACGGTCCATCTTCATTCCCGGCAAGGGCTATGACTATATCGTATCGGGCGACTACTCGCAGATTGAGCTGCGCCTTTTGGCTCATCTCTCTCAGGACCCGACCATGATCGACGGCTTCCAAAAAGGGCAGGATATCCACCGCCGGACGGCATCGGAAGTTTTCGGCATTCCCTGGGACGAAGTTACGCCGGAAGAACGGTCTCACGCCAAGGCCGTCAACTTCGGCATCATTTACGGCATCAGTGACTTCGGTCTGGCCCGCAACATTTCCATTTCCCGTCAGAAAGCCAAGGATTATATCGATTCCTACTTTGCTCGCTACAGCACGATTCACGCCTATATGAACGGCCTCATCGAGTCGGCTAAACAGAGCGGCATGGCCGTCACCATGTTCGGCCGCCGCCGGGCCCTGCCGGACATCAACAGTAAGAATTTCACGCGCCGTTCCTTTGCCGAACGGACGGCCATGAATACGCCTATCCAGGGCAGTGCCGCCGATATCATCAAGTTGGCTATGAACGCCGTTCAAGATGAGCTGGAAAAGCGGAAGCTGAAAAGCAAGCTCTTGGTCCAGGTTCATGACGAACTGGTCTTAGAAGTGCCGGCTGCCGAAAAAGAGGAAATCGAAAAACTCTTAAAAGATACGATGGAACACATCGTCGACCTTTCCGTTCCCCTCGTCGTAGACATTCACAGCGGCGCCAACTGGGAAGAAGCGAAGTAGGTGAGTTTATGCCGGAATTGCCGGAAGTAGAAACGATACGTTCCTTTATCGAAAACAAGGTACAGCATAAGGGCATCACGGCCGTCGACGTATCCCTGCCGCGGCTCATCCGCAATACGACGGCAGAAAATTTCGTTTCGGCCCTGACCGGAACGGAAATCGAAGGCGTCAGCCGCCGTGGAAAATACCTTTTTCTCCGCTGCAGCGGCCCTTGGTCGGTCTTGGTGCACCTTCGGATGACGGGCAGCCTCCTCTATGAAGCTATGCCTGGAGAGTATGCCGGACGGGCCGTTCACGTCGTCTTTTCTCTGACGGAAGGTCGACTCCTGTATCGCGATATCCGAACCTTGGGCTGTTTATGGCTCGTACCGACAGAAGGACCGACGGGGATCAAAGGCTATGACAACCTCGGTCCCGATGCCATCAGTCCGGCTTTTACAGCAGAGGGCTTGTATCGTTTCTTAAAGGAAACGCGCCGGCCGGTAAAGACGGTCCTTCTCGACCAGACCAAGGTGGCCGGCATCGGCAATATTTACGTCGACGAAGCCCTGTTCCGCGCCGGAATCCGTCCCCTGCGCCGAGGCTGTAAGGTTACGAAAAAAGAAGCGGTGAAACTCCATGAGGCTATCACGGCTGTTCTCCAAGAAGGCCTCGCACACGGCGGTACGACGATACGGAATTTCATCAGCGGCAATGGCAAAGAAGGGCAGAACCAGGAAAACCTCCGCGTCTACGGCCGCGAAGGGACGCCGTGTACGGTCTGCGGCACGACTATTGAATACGTAAAACTAAACGGCCGCGGCACCCATTACTGCCCGACATGCCAGAAGTGAGGAGCCGGCTTAACGCTAGATGTCATTCACATACAAAAGGGAGTTGTCTTTTTAGACGGCTCTCTTTTTTCGTGACGGAGTGTCTTTCTTGCACGTATCCTTTCTCGATTCGCTTGGCCCGTTGGGGCGTTGCGGGATTGAGGCCTGTCGACGGATTCCATCGGCATACGGCATTGAGGGTGTGTGGCGTACTTCGTTGGAGGGTCGTTTTTCAGTATTGGAATTTCATTATCTTTAATATGTAATTATTGACATGATTGTGGAGAGGCGGTACAATGATAATACAATATCAGATGGTAGTATCCTATCGTTAGGAGGTTTTGTTATGCGTCATTTTAAACGACTGTTGGGCCTTTCTTTACTGACCTTGGGCCTCTTCTCTATGGGGACCGGTGTCGGTGCCGCTCAGTCCCAAGACGTCACCATTGACGGCAATCACGGAAAACTGTCGGCTGTCCTTCAGCGGCCTGACGGAAAGAGCGAATATCCTTTAGTCATCATCATGCACGGCTTCATGGGGAATAAGGAGCGGCCCCTTCTGACGAAACTCGCCGATGACTTAGAAAAAGACGGCATTGCGTCCATCCGCTTCGATTTTAACGGTCATGGGAAGAGCGAAGGACGATTCCAAGATATGACCGTCCTCAACGAAATCGAAGACGCCAAAGCCGTCTATGACTATGCCGGTAAGCTTCCCGGCGTGACGGGAATCGCCCTGGCCGGTCACTCTCAAGGCGGCGTCGTTGCCAGTATGACGGCCGGCGAACTGGGGACACAGAAGGTGAAAGCCCTGGCCCTCATGGCGCCGGCCGCCGTCCTTCGGGAGGATGCCATTCGCGGCCAGCTTTTTGGGATTCACTACGATCCCCTCAATCCGCCGGAAACCATCAAGGTACGGGATTATCAAGTCGGAGCCAACTACGTCAAAACGGCTCAGACCCTTCCCATTTATGAAACGGCGTCCCAGTATCAGGGCCCGGCCTACATGATTCACGGTACAGGTGACGTCATTGCGCCTTATACGTACAGCCAGCGTTATCAGCGCATCTACTTTAACGGCCAACTTCATCTCATCGACGGCGAAGACCATGTCTTCAGTCACGATACAGACGGGGCTGCCCGGGCGGTCGCCGATTTTTTCAAAGAACAACTGACATAGAATCCTTGCCTCGGGATTTTCACCGATAAGAAAACCAGCACCATGGCGATGGTTGTCGTCATGGTGCTGGTTTTTGTGTATCTTGTTGTTTAGCGGATTATTTCAAGTATCGATGCTGCGATACAGCTCTTTATCGAGCCGCGTCCTGAGCGGCAGGGCCGTTTAAGAGAACCGTGTAGTCTTCGTCGGTAATGCGCCGAGCCGGAGGTGTTCCGACGACGCGCAGGGCTTCTTCCAAGTATTTCTTTTCGACGACGATGACGGCCGGCTTATCGCTGTTCCAGAGGGCATACAATTCGTTGCTGCCATAGTACATGCCCGTCCGCTCCGTGTGATGGATGCCGAAGTTCAATTCGCCCATGAAGTTGCCCGTGGCAATGGGACGGTCGAGGTAATAGACCAGGCCCGGGATGAAGTAGCCGTACATGATGATGGGCGTACTGTCCGGTACGTTCAGCTTTTTAATATCCTGACTGACCGTATAGGCCGTCTGGTGGTCGTGGATCTGGCCTTGAATCTGATGGGCACCGAGGCCGAAGCCATAGGCCATGATGGTGAGGATGACGAACACCGAAAGGAAGCTTCGCCGCTTGTGCCACGACCAGGCTGCGGCTGCCGTCCCGATGAGGAGGGAGGCGATGAGCAGGCCGCCGTGACTGAAGAAGTCGGCAATCGTCAGAAAATCGGTGTGCATGAGGTAGACGACGCCGGCTGCCGTAAAGAGGAGGCAGAGCAGGGAGTTGATGAGGAAACTGTGGCCGAGCCAGGAGTTTTCGCGGCGGCACCGTTCCAGGGAAGCTGCCAAGAGGACCGATAAGGGCAGCCAGCAGGGCAGGATATACGTCGGCAGTTTGGAATCGGAAATGCTGTAAAAGACGTAGATCAGGCCGGCCCACAAGGACAGGAGGATGAGATCCTGTTTGTGACGCAGCGTGCCCGGCGCGCGGAAGATGCCTTTTTTACTGAAAAAGGTCGCCAGAAAGCCCGTCCAGGGCATGAGACCGGCAATGAGGACCGGGACGAAGTAGTACCAAGGATGGAAGCGTTCGTGCATCTTGGTGGCAAAGCGAAGGAAGTGTTCGCGGATGAAGAAGAAATAGAAGAAATCCGGGTTGGCTTTCGATACGAGGTAGTACCAAGGGACGGAAATCGCCAGGAAGAGCAGGATTCCGGGCACGTAGAAAAGTTTTAAAAAGAGCCGCGGCCGCCGCGTGCACAGGGCATACCAAAAGAGGATGCCCACGGGAAAGGCGATGGCAATGAGCCCCTTGGTCAGCATGCCAAGCCCCATGGAAGCATAGAAGAGGAGGAGATATTTCTTCTCTTCCGTCCTTTCAAAGAGATAAAAGGTGACCAGGCAGGCGTCGACGAAAAAGGTCAGGGCCATGTCGAGGACTCCGATGGAGGCGACGATGAGCTGGAGTGCCGACGTAGCCAGGATGATGGCGGCCATGAGGCCCGTTCGTCCGTTGTACATGGTTCGGCCCAGGACGTAGGCTAAGATGACGTTTCCAAAACCGGTCAAGGCCGGCAGGACGCGGCCTGTAAATTCCTTAAAGCCGAAGAGTTTCATAGCCAGGGCCGTCACCCAATACTGGAAGATCGGTTTTTCAAAGTAGGGCATGTAATTGAAATGGGGTGTCAGATAGTCGCCGGACAGGACCATTTCCATGGGAATACGATGGTAGCGGCCCTCGTCGAGCTCGATGAGATGGTACGAGTCGATGTGGGCGAAGTAGAGAAAAGCGGCGGCCAGCAGGAAAAAAACGAATACCAGGCGCCGGTGGTGCCGTAAGGCAGAAAGCATAAGATCCCTCCTAATGGTAATGATACTTTATGGTACAGAGACAGCTTAAACAATTCATAAATAGAACGACAACGTTACGTATATTTTGGCGGGGTTACCCTTTTTGGTACTCCTTAATCCGCTGGTGGAGCAGGCGGGCAAATTCCTCGACGTAGTAGGTACTGTTGTCCTTATGCCAAAAGAGACAGTAATGGCGCATCATGGGACTGCCGCCTCGATAGAGGGGCAGACAGCGCGAGGCCGTGCCCGACGGCGGCGTCGGTGAAAAACTTTCCAAAGGCAGATAGCCGCGGTTGCCGGCCACGAGGAGCCGTGCTTCTTCGATGGTACGGGCAAAGAGAAAATTATCGGCAAAGCCCAGGGTCTCGGTATAATAGGCAGCTTCTGACGCTTCCTGATTTTCCGCCGTGACCAGGATGCAGGGGAAGCGCTTCACGTCTTCCAAGGTAAGGAATTCCTGTTGACTCCGGGGATTCTGACGAGATATCTCGGCATAGACCGTACCCTTTATGAGAATGTCATTTTCGTATAAGTCGGAAAAGGCCCGGCGCTGGTCGCTGAGAACCAAGTCGGCTTTTCGCGTACGCAGTTCCCAGTACAGGGATTCGTGAGTTCCATTGAAGATATGGATGGTCACTTCCGGGTAATCAGCAGAAAATGCGGCAATCGTTTCATAGAGCTCGCTGCCGACGTAGTTGTTCAGATAGCCGATAGATAGGTGCAGCTCTTTATCTTCGCCTTGCCTGCGGGTTTCCGCCTTGAACGCTTCGATTTCTTGAAGCAGTTCCTTTCCGTGGCGGTAGAAATAGTCACCGGCCGGCGTCAGGGAAAAATGCCGATGATGGCGAATCAATAAAGGAACGCCTAAGTCCTCTTCGAGGGCCTTGATCTGCTGCGATACGGCAGATTGGGAAATTTCCAAGGCATAGGAGGCTTCGGTAAAGCTCTTGGCGTCGACGACGGCCATGAAGTATTTCATTTGGCGAAACAGCATGGACTCACTCCTTTCTTTTGAAACGTTACTGCTATTATACCGTAGTTTTGACATAAGTAAAACTAATGGAACGCCTTTTGATTTCGAATTGTGTTAAATGGACGAATTCGGTACAATACCAATGTCGACAGGAACCAGCATCCTGCCACTATCCATGATTTATCATGTATTGTATATATAGGAGGAATCTCTCGATGAATGCAAATGAAAAGGAAGTCGTCGTCTTAGTCGGTTCCGGCCAGATCGGCCAGGCCATTGCCCGCCGCGTCGGAAGCGGCCGTCACATCGTCTTGGCCGATGTGAATCAGGGACAGGCTGACCGGGCGGCTGCAGTTTTAGAAAATACAGGCTTTAAAACGAGCACTCTGGCCGTTGACATTTCGTCGCGCTCGTCCATTTTGGCCCTCATCGATCATGCCAAGCAGTTCGGCGCCATTAAGTTTCTCATCAATGCCGCCGGCGTATCGCCGTCTCAGGCATCGATCGAAACGATCTTGAAAGTAGACCTCTACGGCACGGCGGTCCTGTTGGAAGAATTTGGCAAGGTCATCGAAGCCGGCGGTTCGGGTATCATCATTTCGTCCCAGTCCGGCCATCGATTGGGAGCCTTGTCTCAGGAAGAAACGGATCAACTGGCCCTGACGCCGACGGAAGGACTGTTGGACCTGCCCTTTCTCAAAACTATCACAGATACGTTGAAGGCCTATCAGTATTCAAAGCGCTGCAACGTCCTGCGGGTCATGGCCGAAGCCACGAACTGGGGGAAACGAGGCGCGACGGTCAATTCCATCAGCCCGGGTATCGTCATTACGCCCCTGGCTAAGGACGAACTGAACGGTCCGCGTAAAGACGGCTACCGCAAGATGCTGTCCCTCAGCCCGGCCGGCCGCGCCGGTACGCCCGATGAAATCGGTGACTTGGCGGAATTTCTCATGAGCCACAAAGGCCGTTTCATCTCCGGCAGCGACATCCTCATCGACGGCGGTACGACGGCTTCGTACTGGTTCGGTGATTTGCAGTATTTGAAAGAGACACACTGATATTTTTTCGATAAAGCCTGATATCAAAGCACGGCTGCTTGACAGACAGTCGTGCTTTTTTTGCGGCCTGTTTTGCATTGTCGTATAGGAAAGGGATGTATTAAGATTTTGAAAAAGGGATTCTGCCGGGGGCGGCGAATTACATATATATAGAATCATTCTTTAAGAAGGGAGTTTTACGATGAACGATTTCGTATTTCAAAATAAAACAAAAATTTACTTTGGGAAAGATCAATTAACCCACCTCGGTGAAGAAGCGGCGGCTTTTGGCAAAAAAGTCCTCCTCGTCTATGGCAGCGGATCCATTAAACGCATCGGCCTTTACGATAAGGTCATCGATGTTTTGACCAAAGCCGGCATGACCCTTTCCGAACTGGGCGGTGTCGAACCGAATCCGCGCCATACGACGGTCAATAAGGGCGTCAAGATTTGCCGGGAAGAAGGCATCGATGTCATCCTGGCTGTCGGCGGCGGTTCGACCATCGACGCTTCGAAAGTCATGGCAGCCACGGTAGCCGCCGATACAGACGACTGCTGGGATTTGGTCATGAAGAAGGTCGTAAGTCCGAAGGCCCTGCCCCTCATGACGGTCCTGACCATCGCTGCTACGGGGTCTGAAATGAATGCCGGCGCCGTCATCAGTAACGTCGATACGAAGGATAAGCTGCCGTACTTTTCGCCGGCTGTCCAGCCTGCCGTATCCTTCCTCGACCCGACCAACACCTTCAGCGTGCCGGCTTACCAGACGGCTTCCGGAAGCGTCGATATCATGGCCCATATCTTTGATATGGTGTACTTTTCAAGACAGCCTCGGATGGACATGATCTACCGCGTCCAGGACGAAGTGCTGAAAACCGTCGTGAAATTTGCTCCCATTGCCCTTAAGGAACCGGATAACTACGAAGCCCGAGCCAACCTCATGTGGGCGTCGACGTGGGCCCTCAACGGCTTTTTGGCCGGCGGCGTTTCTCAGATGACGTCGTGCCACCGCATGGAACACGAACTGTCCGCCGTCTACGACATTACCCATGGTCACGGCCTGGCCATCCTCATCCCGCGTTGGCTCAAATATGTCATGAACGATGACAATGCTTGGCAGATTAAGCGTCTGGGAACCAACGTCTTTGGCCTCGACGACAGCCTGTCCGATCGAGAAGGGGCTGAAAAGGCTATCGAAGCCTTGTCGGATTTCTTCTTTAAGACCTTAGGCCTCGACAGCCGCCTGTCCGATCTCGGCATTGACGACAAACACTTCCGGGATATGGCCGAAAACGCCTGCAAACAGCTCGGCGGAACCCTCCACGGCTTCATCGACCTCACGCCTGACGACATCGTGAAGATCTACGAAATGTGCCTCTAAGATTCATTTATAAGGTCTAGAGAGAATATTGTTTCGACAAATTAGAACTAATGAAAGCATAGCTGTATTTTGCGGCTATGCTTTTAGCTTTTAATATAAACTAGATTTATGAGGGTATATTTAAGATGGATTTGAACACGTTTATGGCTATTTTATCTGTAATAGCAGCAGGTTGTTCAGCTGGAACAGCCGTTTTTATGTATCGCTTTAATAGAGGGCAGGCTGAGAAGAAATTCAAAAGTGATTTATATAATACGGTGGTACAATTGGCTGGCTTTGTTAATTATGTGCAGAACCTATATGAGTTTCACAGTGTGCTGACTAATGCCCATGCCCATGGAATTGCCCAGCAGGTTATGCATGTCAATAAGGACATTATAGATACGACACAATCTTTTTATTTTAATGACATGTTTTCTATGAAAGTGAAATGTAAAGTGAATGGTTTTTTAGAATGCTACTTGGGATGGAAAGCTTTCAAGCCTATCGAATATGGAGAGATTTTTTTAGAAACGGAACTCATATATGCATTGCAACAGGGGGCTCTAGAGGCGTTAAATTCTATAAAAGAAGAATATAAAAGTGATTCGAAATTTACTGATATAATGAATGAAATGATGGACGATTATGACAAGACATATGCTCAATGTAAAGAGCGTAATAATAGAATAAAATACATAGGAGATAATTTAAACGTTATATTTTATAAAGATATTCTGGTAAATGATTTAACGAGAGTTGTTAATGCCGAGATTTTGACAAGAAAAAAATTCATTCTAAAATTGTGGACACTTGTTTTGGAATTTTTTTGAATGATAGGATGGGAAGTAAAAAATATAAGGATGTTATAGAATTCTTATTTTATTCTGAAATTATCGGATATAGGTTTGGGACAGAGCAAGCTATGAGATTGGCTAATGATGCAGGGAAAGAAATGTCATATAAAATGATATATGATTTTTTCTATGCTATGATTGTTGAGGAGTACCCATAAAGAATGAACAAAAGTAATGAAAAACACAGCAATCAATAAAAGTGTGATTACGATATGGGTCCTTTTATTGGGGAAACAAGGCAGCGTTGGACAGGAAGTCATTCTGCCAGTATAATAGAAATATATTGCACGGAGAGGGAGAGATTTTTATGCTTCATATCGGATTGACCGGCGGCATTGCGTCGGGGAAGAGTACCGTTGTGACCATGCTCAGAGAGTATGGTGCCGGCATCGTCGATTGCGACGTCATCGCTCATGACGTTGTCCTGCCGGGGACGAAGGGCCTTGCCGCCGTTGCCGCTGCTTTTGGGCCTAAGGCTCTTTGTGAGGACGGTTCTATGGACCGGGCCTATATCGGCAGTTTGGTCTTTCAAGATAAGGAGAAAAAGGCAAAACTCGAAGGCCTGCTGTTTCCCCTCATCCATGACGGCATCGAACGGGAAATCCGAAAAATCGAAGAAGATAAAAAAAATCCGGTCATCTTTCTTGACATGCCTTTACTTTATGAGATAAAATACAATTCGTACGTTGACGAAACATGGCTCGTATACGTCAATCCGAAGACTCAGCTTTTGCGGCTGATGAAGCGCAACGGGTATTCGGAAGAAGAGGCGTTGGCGCGGATTCACGCCCAACTTCCCATCGACGAGAAACGGTCTTTGGCACAGGTTGTCATCGATAATAACGGGTCGCCTGAAGCGACGCGGACACAAGTGAAAGCCGCTTGGCAGGACTTGATGGACCGCATTGAAATGTAGGGAAAAGACGTGAGAAAAAAGGGAAGTACCAAAGGGACAATCATCATAGCAGCACTGTTGCTTTTCTTTTCGGCATCGTATTTCTATTCATGGAAAGACGATGTCATGCGCAAGTTCGTCTACCCCCTTCAGTACGATTATCTCGTTCGGCAGTATGCTTATGAAACCAAGATCGATCCGGCCCTGGTGGCCTCCGTCATCTTAGTTGAGAGCAAATTCGACGAACGGGCTTCGTCTCAACCCGGCGCCCATGGCCTGATGCAGGTCATGCCCGATACGGCCCAATGGATTGCCGATGAGATGGGAATGACTGACTACACGCCGGATAAACTCAGTGACGTCCGTACCAACATAAGGCTGGGAACATGGTATCTCGCTTATCTTTTGAAAGAGTATGATGGGAATCAAATACTGGCTCTGGCTGCGTATAATGCCGGTCGGGGACACGTCGATTCTTGGGTCCGGGAATATGGCTGGACAAAAGATTTTCAAGAAATTGAAAAAATACCCTTTTCAGAAACGCGGGAATATGTTAGAATAGTTTTGTTGAACGAAAAGCACTACAAGCAGCTTTATGATTTTTAAGTTATGCGGTTGTGGCGGAATGGCAGACGCGCTGTCTTCAGGCGGCAGTGATCTTCGATCGTGCGGGTTCAACTCCCGCCAACCGCACCATTCATTACTATGGATAACACATTGATTGAAACACTCAAACAATGGAATATCATGACTGTTCTCCCACTTACGGTGGGAGATTTTCAGTTATTGGAAGAATATCGCATGGTTGAAAAAGACGGCAACCCCGTCGAATATCGCCTGTTCACTTATGAAAATAAGGAGAACGGCTGGACTGTGCGGGCTATCTTCAATCCCGAATCGGAAGAATACGCCGTTCGGGTCGATATCGGCATGTTGGAATTTGCCTTTATCGAATTTATCACCGGGTCCTTCGACGCCTTTCGTAAAATGGTGGAAGAGCGGCTGGCCCGGATCATTCATGATTCCTATGTGGAACGCAGGAAAAACTTCGGTGTCATTCTGAAAAACAAGGGACTGCCCGACCTTTCCTGGGATGACTTTCTGCCTGAATCGTACGACGGGTTTCGGCGGCTTATCAAGCCGGACGAGGCCGTTCGCATCATCAACGGCTCTTATATGATCTTATCCTATTACGATAAGGCATCGCGAAGCGGGCTGTCCTTGATGTACAACGTCCTGCGCGACGATTTCTTTGCCGAACGGCGGGTGCAGAACTTCCCCAATCTGGTCCACGACTTCGATACGTCGACGTTGCGGGAATTGGAAGCAGCCTTGCGCAAGCGGTTACTTCCGGTCCTCGATGATATCGGTGCCGACCGGGACAAGTCGTTGTCAGAATGACCAGACAGTGGTATACTAAAAGTAATTTAGATGTTTCGATGCGAAGAGTGGGTGAGAGCCCACTCTTAACTTTTACCTAACAGAAATTTTTTGAGGACAGGCTGGTGAATACGATGAGACGTGAACACATTGAAGATTTGATTGCTAAAGAAGTAGAAACGATTATTGCGGGATCTGATATCGAGTTAGTCGATGTCGAATACGTGCGTGAGCGGGACTGGTACTTGCGCGTGTTTATCGATAAAGAAGGCGGCGTCGACCTGGAAGACTGCCAGGCTGTCAGTGAAAAACTGAGCCGGGTCCTCGATGAAAAGGATCCGATTCGCGAAAATTATCTCCTCGAAGTATCGTCGCCCGGACTGGACCGCATCTTGCGGAAGGATAAAGACTTTATCCGCTATGCCGGCCGATTGGTTGATATTCATTTTTTCAAAGCTTGGAACGGCGTCAAGGATGTGACGGCTGAACTGGTCAAAAAGACGGCAGACGATAAGCTCGTCGTTCTGATCGATGGGGAGGAACACGAGATAGACAGGAAAGAAATATCGCAAGTCCGTTTGCATATTGATTTTTAGTGGAGGTTATTACCGTGAATAAAGAATTGCTCAATGCTATTGCTTACTTATCCAAAGAGAAAGGCGTATCTTCGGATGTCATCTGCGACTCTCTGGAAGCCGTCTTGATTACGGCTTACAAAAAGGAGCCCGATGCCAATCCGACGGCAGAAGTTACCTTGGACCGCACGACAGGGGATTACCAGATCCGGGCTGCCAAGACCGTCGTCGATGACGTCGAAGATGAAAACATCGAAATTTCTCTCGATAAGGCACGGCTCATCGATCCCGGCTATGAAGTCGGCGACATCGTCAACGTCGATGTCACACCGGCCAACTTCGGCCGCATCGCCGCCCAGGCTGCCAAACAAGTCATGATTCAGCGCCTGCGTGAAGCCGAACGCAATATCGTCTATGATGAATTTTCCGACCGCATGGATGACATCATTACGGGAATCATCCAGCGTATCGAAAATAAGAGCGTCTATGTCGATCTCGGGAAAGCCGAAGCCATCCTGCCGGCGTCGGAACAGATTCCGACGGAAACCTACACCGTAGGCCAACGCATCAAATGCTACGTCGTCGAAGTTCGCAAGACGACGAAAGGCGCTCAGATCCTCGTATCCCGGACCCATCCGGGCCTGCTCAAGCGCCTCTTTGAATTGGAAGTACCGGAAATTTACGAAGGCGTCGTCGAACTGAAATCCGTAGCCCGCGAACCGGGCCGCCGTTCTAAAGTCGCCGTCTATTCCCGTGATGAAAACGTCGATTCCGTCGGCGCCTGTGTCGGTCCTAAAGGCGTTCGCGTCCAAAACATCGTTTCGGAACTGCAGAACGAAAAGATCGACATCGTCAAATGGGATGAAGATCCGGCCGTCTATATTGCCAATGCCCTCAGCCCGGCTCAGGTCATTTCGGTTACCGTCGACGAAGCTGAAAAATCTTCGGGCGTCGTCGTTCCCGACTATCAATTGTCCCTGGCTATCGGCAAAGCCGGCCAGAATGCCCGTTTGGCAGCGAAATTGACTAACTGGAAAATCGACATCAAGAGCGAAAGCCAGGCAGCTGAATCTTTCGACGAAGAGGCTCCGGAAGCGGCAGAAGCCGACGACTTGGACGTCCTCAGCGAAATGGCCCTGCCTTCAGATGACGATACGACCGTACCGACGGAAGGAGAATAAACGATGAAGACCCGAAAAACTCCGATGCGCGTCTGTGCCGGCTGTCAGGAACTCAAGAGCAAGAAAGAGATGATCCGCGTCGTCCGCACGCCGGAAGGTACGGTCGAAATCGACAAGACCGGCAAGAAGTCCGGCCGCGGCGTCTATCTTTGCCCGGACAGCGAATGCCTCGAAAAAGCGTATAAAGAGCATCGCCTGGAGCGGTCGTTAAAGACCAAGGTATCGAATGATATTTATGAAGCATTGAGAAAGGACCTGTTGTGAGCGACAAAATCCTCAATCTCTTAGGCCTTGCCTGCCGGGCCGGTAAGACCGTCTGCGGTGATGGAGCCGCACAGAAAACATTGAAAAAAAAGAGCGTACCTTTACTGTTTCTCGCAGCCGACGGCGGCAATGACAACGTCACCAAATACCGCCGCCTGGCCGAAAGAAAAGGGATCGCCGTCATTGATACATATACAAAAGATGAATTAGGAAGCGCTGTCGGCAAAGCCCAGAACGTCATCGTTCTGGTCGACGATAAAGGATTTGCGGCAGCCATAGAGAAAGCGAAGCGTGATATATAGAAGGGGGTAACTAGATGACGAAACGATTATACGAAGTCGCGAAAGAATACGGCGTTTCTACGACAATCGTTAGAAAAACGTTAGAAGATCATCAGATTAAAGCCGGTAATTTTACCAGCATCGATGATAAGATGAAGGGCATCCTCGACGCAGCCTTTAAAAAAGGTCCCAAGGGAGATGCCAAGGCAGACCGCAAACCGGAAAGGAAGCCGGAAAGCAGACCGGAAAGAAAAACGGAAAAGAAACAGGAACATAAAACGACAGGGGAAGGAAATAGCCGAACAGTGAACGAAACGAGCCGACAGAATAAAAACAGAAAACAGAGCAACCCGCGCAGACAGAACAGCCAGAACAATCAGGGAACGCAGAATACCCAGAACCAGAATGCCAAACGCCAACAGGGGCAGCAAGGTCAACAGGGCCATAACGCTAAAAATACCCAGGCCGGTCAAAAGCAGGGTGCTTCCCGCCAGCATCAGAGCGGCAATAAAGGCGGCCAGCAGAACCGTCAGGGCGGCGATACGAAACGTACCCGCTACTTCGGCAACTCCCAGCAGGGCGGAAACGAAGGCGCTAACCGCAGCGGCGGCAACAATAAGAACAACAATCGCCGCGGCGGCCAGCAGAACCGCAACAACCGCAATAACGGCGGCAGCCGTCCGCATACGCTCTTGTCCAACGTATTAAACAAGGGCAAGCATAAAAACAAGCGGAATCAGAAAAATCAGGCTCCTGTCGCGGCTGAAATGCCGAAGAAGAACTATCCGACGTCGGTTGAACTGCCGGAAACGATCATCGTTAAAGATTTCGCAGAACGGTTGGGCCGCGATGTCGGTGAAGTCATGAAGAAACTCCTCATGGGAGGTATCATGGCGACGATCAACCAGGAACTCGACTTTGATACGGCCTCTTTGATTGCCGATGAATTCGGCGTCACCGTTACTATGGAAGCTCCGCCGGAAGATCCGACGGAAATCGAAGAAATCATCGATGCCCCGGAAACCCTGAAAACCCGTCCGCCTGTCGTCACCATCATGGGTCACGTTGACCACGGTAAAACGAGCCTTCTCGACGCCATCCGTCAGACCAATGTCACCAGCCACGAAGCCGGCGGCATTACCCAGCACATCGGGGCTTACCAGGTCCGTTACGAAGGCAAGAAGATCACCTTCATGGATACGCCGGGCCACGAAGCCTTTACGGCCATGCGTGCCCGCGGCGCTCAGGTTACAGATATTGCCGTCCTCGTCGTCGCTGCAGACGACGGCGTCATGCCTCAGACGATTGAATCCATCAACCATGCCAAATCGGCAGGCGTACCGGTCATCGTCGCCATCAATAAAATCGATAAAGAAAGTGCCAACCCGGAACACGTCATGCAGCAGCTGACCGAATACGGCCTCATCAGTGAAGACTGGGGCGGCGATACTATCATGGTTCCCGTTTCGGCCCATAAGAAAATCGGTCTCGACGAACTCCTCGAAAACATCCTCGTCTTGGCAGAAGTACAGGATCTTAAAGCGAACCCGAACCGTCCGGCCCAAGGCGTCGTCATCGAAGCCAAACTCGATAAGGGCCGCGGTCCTGTGGCGTCTGTCCTCATCCAGAAAGGGACCCTTCGCGTCGGCGATACGATCATCGTCGGCACGGCCTTCGGGAAAGTTCGTGCCATGAACAACGAACGGGGCGAACGGGTCAAGAAAGCTGAACCGTCCCTGCCTGTCGAAATCCTCGGCCTCAATGACGTCCCGGAAGCCGGTGACATCTTGAACGTGACCGACGAAAAGACGGCTCGTTCCGTTGCTGAAAAACGAATGGAAAAGAAACGTTCGTCCGAACTCCACGTCAATGCCAAGGTTACCCTTGACGACTTGTTCAACCAGATCCAGCAAGGGGAATTGAAGGAACTGCCGCTTATCATCAAAGGCGACGTCCAAGGTTCCGTCGAAGCGCTCAGCCAGTCCTTAATGGGCATCAAGAGCGACGAAGTCCGCATTGCCATCGTCCACTCCGGCGTCGGCGCCATCAACGAATCGGATATCATGCTGGCTTCGGCTTCGAACGCCCTTATCATCGGCTTTAACGTCCGTCCCGATGCGGCTGCCCGTAAAATGGCCGAACACGAAAAGGTCGACATGCGGATGTACCGCGTCATTTACGACGCCATCAACGACGTCGAAGCGGCTATCAAGGGCATGCTCGAAAAGAAATACGAAGAAAAGATTATCGGCCGTGCCGAAGTCCGTAAAGTCATTACGACGCCGAAGGTCATCGTCGGCGGCTCCTATGTCAAGGAAGGGAAGATCACCAGCACGTCTAAGATCCGCCTGATCCGTAACGGCATCGTCGTTCACGAAGGCGAAATCGACGGCCTGCGCCGCTTTAAAGATGACGTCAAGGAAGTCGCTTCGGGCTACGAATGCGGCGTTACCCTTGAAAAGTACCGCGACATCAAGGAAGGCGACGAAATCGAAGCCTACGAAATGGTCGAAGTCGAACCCGAATAAAGGAGGGGACATTCGATGGGAGAATTACGAGTACGAAAAATCCAGGAATTTATTAAACAGGAAGTATCGAAGATGCTCCTGAATGAATTAAAAGATCCGCGCATCGGTTTCGTCACCGTTACCGATGCCCGCATCACCGGCGACTTGCGCGACGCGACGATTTACGTCAGCCTCTTTGGCGACGACGAAGCGAAAAAAAAGACCTTAGAGGCCTTGAAACGCGCCACCGGCTATATTCGGACGGAAGTCGGAAAACGCCTCGGCATCCGCTATTCGCCGTCCATTGTATTTAAAGAAGATACGTCCCTTGACTATGGGATGAAAATCGATAAGATTCTGCACGACATTGAAAAGAAGGACTGATGACATGAATTGTTCCGCCCAGGAAATCTATACCCTCCTTCACCACTATGACCACATTTTGGTGACGGCCCATGTCAGTCCTGACGGCGATGCCTTAGGGAGCGTCTTGGCTTTGTGGCATTGGTTGAAAGCAGAAGGGAAGGATGCCGTCATGGTCATCGACGATGACATTGACGACCGCTATAACTTCCTCGACGGCTTGTCGGCTATTTGCCGGCCCGACCAGGTCAAAACCGATGCCTCGTGGCTGACGGTCGTCCTCGATGCGACAGGGTTAGGACGGATCGGTAAGACAGCCGACCTCGTCTGCGGCAAGGTTTTGAACCTCGATCATCACGTCTCGAATGAGCATTTTGCCCAGTGGGAATATTTTAAGCCCGACTATGCGGCGACGGGAGAAATCTTGACCTACCTCTTTGACCAGTGGCATATCACGTGGTCTCCGGCCATAGCCGATGCCCTCTATACGGCTATCGCCACAGACTGCGGCTTCTTCAAGTTTAACAACACGACGGGCCATACCCTGCGCATGGCAGCCGTCCTCGTCGACAACGGTGCTCAGCCCGACGTCATTTCAGACCATCTCGACGCTCGGTCGCTCAACAAGCTCCGGGCCTTGTCGAAGGTTCTCGATCAGCTGGAACTCTTTGCCGACGGCCGCATTTCCTGCCTGTCCTACACGCCGGAACTCCTTTCCATCATCGGCGAGCACACGGGCATTTATATCGACTATGCCCGCCGCATCAAGGGCGCTGAAGTGGCCTTTACGGTAAAATACATCGGCCCTGAAGAAACGCGGGTCAGCCTGCGCTCGAAAGGCATCGACGTCAATGCTGTGGCCGCTTCTTTCGGCGGCGGCGGGCACATTCGGGCTGCCGGCTGTACCATCGAAAAGCCTTTAGATGAAGCTAAGGCGATCATCGTAAAGGAAATTGAAAAGCGCTTATGATACATGGAATCATTAATGTACTGAAGCCGACGGGAATGTCGAGCCACGACGTCATCGGCTGCCTGCGGCGCATTTACGGCATGAAGAAGATGGGCCACGCCGGTACCCTCGACCCCTTGGCAGCCGGTGTCCTGCCGGTCTATGCCGGGCAGGCGACGCGCCTCATCGAATACGGCGACAGCGACGTCAAGTCCTACCATGCCGAATTCGTCCTGGGTCTGGAAACCGATACCGAAGACAGTACGGGGACGGTCGTCGAACGGCTGCCGGTTCCGGATCTTTCCGAAGCAGATGTCCGCCGCGTCCTGGCCTCTTTCTGCGGCGATATCGAACAAGCGCCGTCGAAGTATTCGGCCATTAACGTCAACGGCGTCAAGGCCTATAAATTGGCCCGCCAGGACCGGGATTTCACCTTGCCTGTGCGGCAGGTGACAATCCACAGTCTGGAACTCCTGTCCTTTGACGGCCGGCGCGGTACCTTTGCCGTGACTTGCTCTAAGGGAACCTATGTCCGATCCCTCATCCGCGATTTGGGGACGGCCCTTGGGACCTGCGCCTGCATGACCTATCTTGTCCGAACCCGGGCCGGTCTGTTTACCATTGAAGAAGCAGCGACCTTAGAAATGTTGGAACAAGATCCTGCGTCTTATGTCCTTCCGGCCGACATGGCCATTCACGATATAAGGCGGGCTAACTGCTCGACCAAGCAGTGTGATTTTCTCCTTCAGGGGCGGCCTGTGCCCTTTGCCGGGCCGAACCTCACCGATGGAGACGTGCTGCGTGTCTATGGCCCTGACGGGCGATTGATGGGCATCGTCCGCTACGATGAACAGCACCATATCCTGCGTCCCCATAAGATGTTTGCAGACGGATTGTGAGGTAACTAACGATGGAAATATTCCACTCCTTTCAGGAAATAACCGGCTTTACGGGCGCCGTCGTGGCCCTCGGGACCTTTGACGGCATCCATAAAGGCCATCAGATGGTCATGAAGACAGCCATCAAGCGGGCTGCTGCCGGCGGTGTGAAAACCATGGTGGTCACCTTCACGGCTCATCCCATGTCGGTCTTATGCCCGGAAAAAGAACCGCTTCGCTTGGCGACAATCGCCCAAAAGGCAGAATACATTGAAGCCGTCGGCATCGACGGCTTGGTCCTCCTGCCCATGAGCGAAGGGCTCCTGCGTGAATCGCCGGAGGAATTCTGCCAAAATCTCGTGACTTATATTCATCCGTCGGTCATCGTCGTCGGCTCCAACTTTACCTATGGGGCTAAGGCGGCCGGCAATACGGACACGATGAAAGCCTTTATGGCGGACTACGCTATTCCCGTTGAAGCCCTGGATCTTCTCGAACGGCCGGGAGGTACGACGCCCATTAGCAGCACCGTCATCCGCCGGCTCATCCAAATGGGCCACATGGAGACGGCTGAAAACCTTCTGGGCCGCCCCTTTGCCTTGACCGGGACCATCGTACCCGGTGACCACCGCGGCCGGACCATCGGCTTTGCTACGGCCAATATGCTCATTCCCATCAACATGGCCATTCCGCCGGACGGCGTCTATGTGACCGAATTGTGGTGGGATGGAGAAGGGCACCCGGCCATGACCAACATCGGCGACAACCCGACCTTTGAGAACCAGTACCGCCGCATCGAGACCCACGTCCTCGACTGGGATAAGGATCTTTACGGTAAGAACGTCAGTCTGCGTTTTCGAAAGCGCCTGCGCGGTGAAGAAGTCTTTGCCTCGGCAGACGACCTCATCGCCCAGATGAAAGAAGACGAAAAGGCAACGCAGCAGTTTTTTGCAGCTGATAAAAATGAATAAAAACCGTTAACAGGAAAAGGTTTTGCTTACGAATTTCTTAATTCGAGCAACTTTTCCTGTTTTTTTCATAAAAAATGTAGAATAACACACTCTGAAGTGGTATAATAAAAAACATTACGACGGGTTGTTATACGTCGTATCGAAAGCAAGTCAATAGATAGGAGTGAAGTTTTATGGTAATGTTTTCTGAAGAAGCAAAAAGTTTGCACGCATCTGACATCCGTGAAATCCTGAAAGTCACTGAAAATCCGGAAATTATTTCCTTTGCCGGCGGCCTTCCGGCTCCGGAACTGTTCCCGATTGATGAAATGATGAAGGTGGACGTGGAAATTTTGAAGAAAGAAGGGCGTCAGGCCGTGCAGTACAGCACGACGGAAGGCTACATTCCGCTGCGCAAACAGATTGCTGCCCGCATGAAATCGTCCTTTAATACGGACTGCACCTATGAAGACATTATCATTACCGCCGGCTCTCAGCAGGGCCTGTCTCTTCTCGGCCAACTCTTTTTGAACGAAGGCGACGTCGTCCTCGTTGAAAGCCCGACCTACATGGGCGCCACGACCGCCTTTGCCGTCAATTTTCCCCAGTTCGTCGAAGTCGAAACGGACGACAAGGGCATGGTACCGGAAGCCTTGGAAAAGGCTATTGAAAAGTACGGCGACCGCGTACGCCTGATGTACGTCATCCCGGAATTCCAGAACCCGACGGGTATCACCTGGCCTCTGGAACGGCGTAAAGCCGTCATGGATATCATGAATAAACACGATATCCCGGTCATCGAAGACGATCCGTACGGCGAACTTCGCTATGAAGGCCAGACCATGCCGACCTTGAAATCGATGGATACCAAGGGCAACGTCATCTTCCTCGGTTCCTTCTCGAAAATCTTCATGCCGGGCCTTCGTATCGGCTGGATGGTCGCTCATCAGGACATCCTTGAAAAAGCGGTCATGCTGAAACAGACCGTCGACCTCCAGTCTTCGTCCTTTGCTCAGCGCCAGGCTTCGTACTACATCGACATGTACGACCTCGACGCTCACGTCGCCAAGATCCGCGAACTCTACGGCAAACGCCGCACCTTGATGTACGATTCGATGAAAAAATACTTCCCTCAGGGCCTTTCCTTTACCTATCCGGAAGGCGGCCTGTTCACTTGGGTTACCCTTCCCGAAAACATCGATGCCAAGGCCATCATGCCGGAAGTCATCGAAAAGAAAGTCGCTTATGTCCCGGGCGGAGCCTTCTATCCTAACGGCGGCAACGGCAATCACTTCCGCTTGAACTACTCCAATATGCCGGAAGACCGCATCGTCGAAGGCATTAAACGCTTAGCTGAAGTTTTGAAAGAAAAGATGGGAAAATAATTAAACTTTGCAGGAAATGAGACGCTCTCTCCCGAGGGCGTCTTTTCTTTTTTTATTTTTTTTAAAAATTTTTTACATGAATTACTTAATATTTTATGGAGTTTACTTTTGGTATTATCAGTAATTGACCATAATACCCACGAATTTATAGGTTTGCATAAATGAGAATGTAGCTATGACATAAACGTTTAATTGCATAAAAGTAATTTAAATGATACTATATAAACATAGATATGCGCTATGCACAATTATGAAGGAGTGAGTGAATATGCAATTTTCCAACTTAGCTATGAATTTGAAAGCCTCTGAAATCCGTGAACTCTTGAAACTGACGACCATGCCGGAAATTATTTCCTTCGCTGGCGGCCTGCCGGCTCCGGAACTGTTCCCGACAGAAGATCTCAAAAAAGTTGACGAAGCTGTATTGACCAAAGAAGGCCAGGCAGCCCTGCAGTACGGCACGACCGAAGGTTACACACCCCTTCGCGAACAGATCGCAGGACGCATGAAAAAATCCTTCATGGTCGACTGCACCCCTGAAAACATCGTCATCACGTCCGGCTCCCAGCAGGGTCTGTCCCTCTTGGCTCAGATTTTCCTCAACCCCGGTGACGTCGTTCTCGTAGAAAGCCCGACCTACCTCGGCGCTATCAACGCTTTTAAACTCTGTGGTCCTGAATTTGTCGAAGTTCCGACGGACGACAAAGGCATCATCCCGGAAGAACTCGAAAAAATCTTGGCAAAATACGGCGACCGCGTCCGCATGATGTATGTTATTCCTGAATTCCAGAACCCGACGGGCATTACCTGGCCGATGGAACGCCGCAAAGCTTTCATGGACATCATCAACCGCTATGACTTCCCGGTTCTCGAAGACGATCCGTACGGCGAACTCCGTTTCGACGGCGACAAAGTTCCGTCCCTCAAATCGATGGATACCAAGGGCAACATCATCTTCCTCGGCTCCTTCTCGAAGATCCTCATGCCGGGCCTGCGTATTGCCTGGATGGTTGCTGATCCGGTCATCATTGATAAAGTCGTTAAGCTGAAACAGGCTGTTGACCTCCAGTCCTCGTCCTTCGGTCAGCGCCAGACTTCCTTCTTCATCGATATGTACGATCTCGATGCTCACGTTGCAAAGATCAAAGAATTGTACAAAAAACGCCGCAATCTCATGTGCGATTCGATGAAAGAATACTTCCCTGAAGGCATCACCTTTACATACCCTGAAGGCGGCCTGTTCACGTGGGTAACGTTGCCCGAAGGCATGGATGCGAAAGAACTCATGCCTAAAGTCCTAGCGAAAAACGTTGCCTACGTGCCGGGCGGTCCGTTCTACCCGCATGGCGGCAATGCTAACCACTTCCGCCTCAACTACTCCAACATGCCGGAAGAACGCATCGTAGAAGGTATCAAACGCTTAGCTGAAGTACTGAAAGAAGAATTGGCAAAATAAGCCTAAAAATGATATGATATAAGGGAGCTGTCGCTTTGCGGCAGCTCCCTTTGTACGTTCACTCAAGGAAGGATGCCTTGTTTCATGCTTCAAATTGAATCATTGTTAAAACAGTATTTTGGCTATTCGTCATTCCGGCCGGGCCAGCACGAAGTCATTCAGACCCTGCTCGACGGCCGCGATTGCCTGGCAATCATGCCGACCGGGGCGGGGAAGTCGATCTGCTTCCAGCTTCCGGCCCTGATGATGCCCGGCGTGACCTTAGTCATTTCACCGCTCATTTCCCTGATGAAAGACCAGGTAGACAGTCTGGTCAATCAGGAAATACCGGCGACATATATCAACAGCCAGTGTACCTTTGAAGAAGTGAAGGCCCGCTTTGCTGCCATCCGTGCCGGCCGCATCAAGCTGGTCTATATCTCGCCGGAAAGACTGGAGAATCAGTTCTTTACGGCTTTCATGCAGACCCTGCCCATTTCCATGTTCATCATCGACGAAGCCCACTGCGTCTCTCAATGGGGCCATGATTTTAGGCCCAGTTACTGCACCGTCCGCGACTGGATCGCAGCCCTTCCCCAGCGGCCTGTCGTCGGGGCTTTTACGGCGACGGCGACGGAAAAGGTCAAGCACGACATGATGTCCCTCTTAGGCCTTCAAAAGGAACGCATTTTTATCGGCGGCTTCGACCGGCCCAACCTCTATTTCCGCGTCGTTCATGCCAAGGCTAAGATGGAGTTCACCTTGTCCTACATTGCCAAGCATAAAGAGGACAGCGGGATCATCTATGCGGCGACGCGCAAGGAAGTCGACCGCATCTGTGATGAACTGAATCGGCGGGGCATCAAGGCCGGCCGTTACCATGCCGGTCTCAGCGACGAGATGCGCCGTTCCATGCAGGAAGCCTTTACCTACGATAAAATCCAGGTCATCGTAGCGACCAACGCCTTCGGCATGGGCATCGACAAGAGCAATGTCCGCTACGTCATCCATTACCAGATGCCGAAAAACATCGAAAGTTACTACCAGGAAGCCGGCAGAGCCGGCCGCGACGGGGCACCGGGGGACTGTATCCTCCTCTTTAACCGCCAGGATATCATGATCCAGAAATTCCTCATCGAGCAATCGACTCGCGACGCCAAACAGCAGGAGGTCGAATTCCGCCTGCTCCATGCCATGGTTCGCTACTGTGAAGGCAACCACTGCCTGCGCCATTATATTCTGTCGTATTTTGGTGAGCATCCGTCGTGGGAGCACTGCGATAAATGCGGCAATTGTGACCAGGAAACGGTCGAAGAGGACATGACCGAACAGGTGCGCAGCATCTGCCTCTGCGTCGACGAACTGAAAGGGCGCTTTGGCCTGACCATGGTGTCCGACATCCTGAAAGGGAGTCAGAATGCTAAGATTCGCCGCTATGGCTTTGACCGCAATGCCGTCTTCGGCATGCTCGGTAATTTTTCCCTGTCCGAAGTTCGCGATATGGTGCGCCAGTGCATCGACGACGGCTATCTCGAGCAGTCTGACGGAAAGTATCCCGTCGTCTCCCTGACGGCAGACGGAAGGCAGGCGATGGGGGGCCATAAACGCATCGTTCAGCAGAAACGAGTCGTTGAAGAGATTCCGGCGGCCATTCCCAAACGCCGGCAAAAACGCAGTGCCGGGACCTTTGACGAAGAGACCCTGCGCCCCTTGTTCGACACCCTGCGGGCCGTTCGCCGCGACTTAGCCAAGGACGAAAACATTCCGCCCTTCGTCATTTTTTCCGATGCCACCTTGTGGGATATGGCAGCCCTTAAGCCGAGCAGCCTCGACGCCATGGGTGACATCAAGGGCGTCGGCAGTTTTAAATTGCATAAATATGGCCGCAGTTTCATCAGCGCCATTCAGTCTTATATGAATAATCAGTAATTTTGAGGTGATACTACATGAGCATGGCCGATACACAATACCTGAATATCGTCGAAAATATCCTCGACCACGGCTATTTCGACAACAACCGCACGGGGGTGCGGACGTACAAGCTGCCCCATCAGATGATGCAGTTCGATTTGGAACATGAATTTCCCATCTTGACGACGAAGTTCGTGGCCTTTAAGACAGCCGTCAAAGAAATCCTTTGGATTTGGCAGCTCCAGAGCAACGATGTGCGGGAGCTGCAGAAGATGAACTGCCACGTTTGGGACGAATGGATGCGTCCTGACGGGACCATCGGCAAGGCTTACGGCTATCAGATCCGGAAGTATAAGCAGGTGGATAAGCTCTTGGATACCCTGAAAAACGATCCCCAGAGCCGGCGCATGATCGTATCCTTGTGGAATATCGAGGATTTGGATGACATGGCCCTCCAGCCCTGTGCCTACCAGACCTTGTGGGATGTCACTGACGGCCGCTTGAACTGTATGCTCATTCAGCGCAGCGGCGATATGGGCCTGGGCGTACCCTTCAACATGACCCAGTATGCCGTTCTCATCCACCTCATTGCCAGGTCTGCCGGCCTCCGTCCGGGCCTCTTTACGCACGTCATCAACAATGCCCATATCTATGAAAATCACGTCGAAGCCATGAAGACCCAGCTGGCCCGCCGAAATCAGGCCTTGGATGCTCCTAAATTGATACTTAACAAGGACATTCACGATTTCTACGCCTTTACACCGGACGACATCCGTCTTGACGATTATCAGCATTTGGGCAAACTGTCCATGGAGGTGGCCGTCTGATGATCCATCTCATTGCCGCCGTCGACAGATCCCGGGGCATCGGCCGGGACAACGACCTCTTATGCCATATTTCAGCCGACTTGAAGCGATTCAAGGCCCTCACCATGAATCACACGATGCTCATGGGCCGCAAGACCTTTGAAAGCCTGCCGGGTGTTCTGCCGGGACGCCCTCATTGGGTCCTGACCCATCAGGCGGACTACCATGTCGATAGTCCGGCAGTGACCCTCTTTCACAGCCCGGAGGCCATGTGTGCCGCTATGAAGGCGGAGGAAGACTACTTCATCATCGGCGGGGCCGCCATGTACCGCGCCTTTTTGCCATTGGCGGACAGCCTCTATCTGACCGAAATCGACGAAGTTTTTCCCGGTGCTGACACGTTCTTTCCGGAGTGGAAGAGCGACGAGTGGACAGAAACAGAACGGGAAGTCCATGATAAAAATAATAATAATAAATATAAGTTTGCCTTTGCTCATTATGTAAAAAAATAAGGAAATACTCGGGAATTTACTTATATAAATTCGATTGACATTAGCAATCTGTTATGTTACACTAACAAAAGAGCTATAAGGTAGCACTTGCTATGGATAGCTGTAATTGTTTTGATTTTTAGGAGGATTTATCATGCACGGTAAAGTAAAATGGTTTAGCGCAGAAAAAGGTTATGGCTTCATCGAAAGAGAAGACGGCGGCGACGTTTTCGTTCATTTCTCTGCCATTCAGGAAGATGGTTTCAAATCCTTGGCCGAAGGTCAGGATGTTGAATTCGATATTGTTGAAGGTGCGCGCGGACCGCAGGCAGCTAACGTAGTTAAAGCTTAATCGGAAAGTAACACATAGACCTTTTGGACCGGTAATCATCGTGATTACCGGTTTTTTGCGTCTCCGAAAGTATATTGCGCTGCATGAAATTGATTTATATGTATAAATTAAAGAAAATTACGTATAAATACTTGATAAAGGAAAGGCCTTGTGCTATGATATAGCCATCGACAAGTTATAGTCTTACAGGATGAGAGGATGGATATACATGAAACACGCCAACAGCTTTATCGATTATACAGCCGAAGAATTGAAAGGCATCTTATTATTGGCCGACAAGATTAAAAAGAATCAAGACGCTTACAGCCATATTCTCGACGGCAAAAAATTATATACCTTGTTTGAAAAGACGTCGAACCGGACTTATTTGTCCTTTTCCATCGGCATGGAAGAATTGGGCGGCAAGGCCTACAACCAGCTCTGGAAGGATAGCAACTTCACCATTGGCGACCTCATGAGCGAAGTCAAGTACGTCTGCCGCAACGTGGACTGCATCATGGGCCGGTTCAAGAAGGCCGAAACGACGGAAGGCTTCATGAAATATGCCACGGTTCCCGTCATCAACGGCTGTGACAATACCTTCCATCCGTCTCAGGCCCTGGCCGACATGCTGACCCTCTATGAAAAGACGGGACGCTTTGAAGCCAAGGTCCTCTATATCGGGGCTAAAAATAATACCTACAACTCGCTCAGTGAAATCGTCGTCAAATTGGGCGGTACCATGTACGGCTTGACGCCCTTCAGTCAGATCACCAACGTGCCGGCTGACTTTTACGACACCTTGGCAGAGACCGGCCATTATAAAGAACTGCCGACGGATATTTCTAAAGAAGACCTCAAGAAAGTCGTCGCTGACGTCGACTGCGTCTACACCGATACCTGGGTCGACATGGAATTTTTCACCAATCCCGACTACGCCGAAAAGAAAGACAAGATCATCAACATGATGATGCCTTATCAGATTGACGCCGACCTCATGGAAGGGACGGACACCATGGTATTCCATGATATGCCCATCCATCCGGGCTATGAAATCAGCCAAGACGTCATGGAAGCTCATTTGGAAACGATCCTCGACGAAGCCGAAAACAGACGGCATGCCGAAAAAGGACTCTTGGTCTACCTCATGACGGGAAAATTGGATTGGTAAGCCTCGTATCCGTGTCATGACCACCACTTTTTGTAAAAATGCATACATGAACTATAGCGGGAAAACCGTCGCCGTCAGGGATTTTGTCCTTGACGGTGATTTTTTATGCGCCGGATGCCTTATTGACAGGCCGTCGTATTTGAGATACAATTACTTAGGAAACTAAGAAATAGGAGGGCGCCATGATAGCGAATAACCGACATATTGGAAGTTATGTCAGCAAATTGTCCAACAAGCTGCGCCGAAAGTTAGAGATGCTTCCGTCCCGCGGTGAATTCAGCGGCTCTCAAGGGCGGACCCTTCACTTTTTGCTGGCCCAAAGAGAAGACGTCTTCCAAAAAGATCTTGAAGAAGAGTTCGGCATCCGGCCGTCGACGGCAACGGAGCTCTTAAAGCAGATGGAAAAGAACGGACTCATTACCCGTGAGGCGGCCGCCCATGACAACCGCTTAAAAAAGATTGTCTTAACGGAAAGGGCCTTGCGGTATCGGCAGCAAGTCATAGACGATTTGACGGCCTTAGATGAAAGACTGATCAAGGACATTTCTAAAAAGGACCTGCAAGTCTTTGTGAAGGTCGTTGAGAAGATGATGGATAACCTGTCTGACTGAAAGGGCAGACGCGTTGTCCTTTCTCTTTAACTAAATACTTAGGAAACTAAGATATGATAGAAAGGCGAGGCACTTTAATATGAATGAAAAAAATGATTTTTCGACGGGAAAGCTCTTTCCCATGATTTTAAAATACTCCATTCCGGCGGCTATTTCTCTTTTGATTACAGCCATTTATAACATCGTCGACCGGATCTTTGTAGGCAACTTCAACGGCACGTCGGCCTTGGCCGGTCTTTCGATTTGCTTTCCTCTTTTTTACATGATGATGGCTTTCGGCCTGACTTGCAGCGCCGGCGGATCGTCTCTGTTCAGCCTGTTTTCCGGAAAAGGGGAACAGGAGAATATGAACCGTTCCTTTGGCAATTCCCTGATTTTAGTCATCGTCTTTGAAGTGCTGCTGTCCGTCTTTTTGCTGCTGTTTGCCGATCCTATCCTAAAGGTGTTCGGCGTTACCGAAACGGCTTATGAATACGCCCTCGCTTATTACCGCATCGTGGCCCTGGGCTGCCTCTTTCAAGGGCTGAGCCAGGTTTTTTGCGACTTTGTCCGCGTTTCCGGAAAGCCCGTCCTGGGGATGGGCGTAACGGCTGTCGGGGCCGTGACCAACATCCTCCTCGACGCCGTCTTTGTGGCCGGCCTCGACTGGGGCGTCACCGGTGCAGCTTGGGCGACGGTTATCGGTCAATTCCTTTCGGCCTTTTTTGGGGCTTACCTCGTTTGGAAAGGCCATACGAAGGTCGAAATCAAACGGGATACCTTTGCCTTCGATGCCTGGCTGTCGCGGACTATCATTTCCTGCGGCTTTGCCTTTTGGATTGCCCAAATGGCCATGGGTCTCATCAGCCTCGTCTATAACAGCCAATTAGGCCAATACGGCGGCGATACGGCCATCAGTGTCTACGCCGTCGTCTCTAGTATGATGACCTTTGTCATCATGCCGGCCAGCGGTATCAGCCAGGGGATTCAGCCCATCGTCGGCAACAACTTCGGAGCGAAACAGTACCATCGGGTTATGGCCACCTTATATCAGGCCTCCGCTTTTTCGGTCGGCATTACCTGCATCATCTGGATTCTGATCATGGTATTTCCCGAGGCCATTCTGGCGGCTTTTGGGGCTACGGAAGATATGCTGGCCATCGGCGTTCCCGGACTGCGGGCCAATTTTTGCATCACCCCGATTCTGGGCTTTGTCATGCTGGTGACGACATTCTTCCAGTCCATTGCCAAACCGATGCCTTCCATCGTCATCACCTTTTTACGGCAGATTCTGTTCCTCATCCCGCTCATCTATATGCTGCCTGTACTGTGGGACATCAATGGTATCTTCATGGCCCAGCCCATCAGTGACGCCTTGGCCCTTATCATTTCCATTTTCTTCGTCATAAGGGAACAGCGGACCCTATATAGTCTGTCCGACAATCCGGTACAGGCCGGCCCGATGGCTTCGTAAGATGTTTTATCGCAGCCAAGAGACTGTGACGGCGGCGATACGCTGCGTTTGAGCCCGGCCGGAGCCTTCGCATGTTGCCTGCGCGTAAGTTTGACAAGTTCATGAATTAGGTTGTCTACACGAAAAAAGCTGTCCTCATGGGACAGCTTTTGTTCTGCGTGAAATTGAGTTAGCCGAAATAGAGGCAGACCAGGGGCAGGGTGAAGATGGAGCAGATCGTCGTCACTAAGGTCATGCCGGCGGCGTATTCTCCGGCGGACTGCTGGTTTTGAGCCAACATGACGACGGCGGCCATGGTAGGAAGGGCAGAGAGGAGGCTCAAGGTGATGACGATGTCGTTCATGACGCCTAACATCGTGCCCAGTTCGTAGAAGAAAATGGGAAAGAGGCACATCTTGACCAGGACCGTGCCATAAAACTCTTTTTTGCCAATGTATTTTTTCAGGTCGATGAAGCAGAATAAGCCGCCCATGTAAATCATGGCCAAGGGTGTCGTCACGGCACCGGCCTTCGTCAGCGGAATATTGATGGACTGTGGCAGATGGGCATCCATAAAGATGCCGATGACGGCTAAGGTGACGGCAATCGTAGCCGGGTTGACCATCTTTAAGAGGCGGCTGGCAATGGACATGGCGTTTTCCTTATCTGTCGGTGCCGTTAAATTGACGCCTACCGTCCACAGCAGGAGCTGGTCGACGACGGTAAATAAGGCGATATAGAGCATGCCTTGTTCGGGAAAGACGGCAGCTACGATGGGGATGCCCATAAAGCCGATGTTGCCGAACATGGAACAGGCGCTGTAGACGTGATTTTCATTGCCCTTTAGGCTGAACAGGCGTGCCAAAAGTCGGCTGAGGGGGTATAATAAAAAATAAAGCAGGGCCGTTACGGCCAAGACCGGAAGGTCGTCGACGAACTCTTGGCGCGTCGCCCCGTTGAGGGTATTGGTGAATAAGAGCAGGGGCAGGGATATCTTGGTAATGAACTGCGATAAGACGCCGAGAGAACGAGGGGTCAAGACTTTCATCCGTACGCCGGCAATACCGATAAGGATGTAGATGACGAAGCCGATGATTTGCACAAGGACGATGGAAAAGTAATTCATTGGCAAGACTCCTTTCTTGAAACTTCCTTATTTTATCATGCCTGATGGGCCTTGACTAATGAAACCTGCGGTATTTGCCATGAAAAAAAGTGATGGATGAGGAGGATGGCCATGGATCTTTCCAAGATACGGTATTTTTTAGAAGCGGCCAGGCTGAATAATTTTACCCAGGCTGCCCATAACTGCCACATTGCCCAGACGACGATGACAAAATATATTACGAATTTGGAACGGGACCTGGGGTGTCCGCTTTTCTACCGGGAACACCGCGGTGTGTCACTCACGGCAGAAGGCCGCCGTTTTTACGAGGGCATGAAGGGAATTTGCCGGTCTTATAAAGAGCTGCGCGATTCTCTGCGGCGGAAGGGGCATACCGAAATCCGTCTGGGAATGGCCATGCAGGAATACGTCGAAGCCTTATGGCTGCGCCGGTTTGAAGAAGCCTATCCGGAATATAAATTGTATTTCAGTTTTGATGACGTGGCCGACTTAGAGCGTCATTTAGCAGCCGGTCTCCTCGACGGATTCGTCTTTTCTGACGCCCAGGCGGTGAAGGACTCCTTTATGTATCGGCCATTGTTTGCTATTCGCCAGTCCTTTGTCTGCGCCAATTCCCTGTGGGAACGATATGGGGACATCGAAGCCGTCGTCGGCCATGCGCCCTTTGTGACCAAGTCGGACAGCCCGGCTTATGTCGAGAAGATACGGAATAATTTTCGACAGGCTTTTCATCAGGACTTTGAAGAAATCCATCGCTGTAAGAACTTGTCCGAGCAGCTCTTGACGGTCAGCATGTCCCAGGGCTTTGCCGTCCTGCCCCTCCATCAGGGCGATGCCTATCCGGGGCTTCGAGTCATTCCCTTAGCCGACGCTTTTACCGAATATGCCGTCCTGGCATATCGACAGGACGGCATGACCGAGGCGTTACAATGCTTCTTGTCTTTTTTTGCGGGGATGCCATAATTCACTCAAGGCGACGCCGCCGAGGATGAGGACGGCGCCGAGCCACTGCATGGGCGTTAGGATTTCACCGAGAATCAAGGCCGACAAGAGGAGGGCCGTGAAGGGTTCGAAGTAGCCGCAGATGGAAACGCTCTGGGCCGACAGGCGTTGAACGCCGGTAAAATAAAGGGCATAGCCGAGGCCCGTATTGATGATGCCTAATATGGCCATGTAGGACAGGTCTTGGAGGGTTAAATCGACGGCCGGAGTCGGGATAGTATAGGTGACGGCGCCGACGAGGAGGGAGGCGACGACGAGCTGACAGGCCGGGGAAAAGAAACCCGTCATGGGTTTTGCTTTTTTCATGACGATGATCAAGAGGGCAAAGCAGACGGCGCCGAGAAAGCCGCAGGCGACGCCCCAGGACAGGCCGTGAGCCTTAAAGTCGGCTCCGTTGATGGCCATGATGCCTAAGGTGACCAAAATCATGGCTGTGACTTTGGGAAGGGTGAAGGGCTCTTTAAAGACGAACCGCGACAGTATCATGATCAAAATAGGCCCGATATAACACAAGAGAGTGGCCAAACTGACACCGATATGCTGGTAGGCTTCATAGAGAAAAATCCAGTTCCCGCCCAGAAAGACGCCGGCCAGGACTAAGAGCAGCCATTCCCTGGGCGTCATCTGATGGAGGGTACTCCATTCATGGCGGAAGGTCGTCAGGACCATTAAAAACAGGCTGCCCAGGACCGTTCGGGTCAGGACGATTTCGTAGCTCGACAGCGGAATGTGGCTGGCAATGATGCCGTTGGTACCGTAAATGACCGTTGCCAGCATGAATTTTACATAGGCGTCTTTCATGGAGATGCCCCCCTTCACAGTTGCTGTTTTTACTATAGCATATCCGCTCTTGTCTGTCTGTAGGTTGTAAAAGGTCAAACGTTTATCTGAAAGAGATTTTCTATGGATGCCACGAGACTTTCCATACAGGACGGGACTGTTGACAAGGGAAATTTTCTGTGATAAAATGCCACCCGTAGAAACATGTTAACTGCATATATAGATTACCGCCGGGTACGCGATACGATTCCAGTAGGCCTTTGTTGGAATCGTGCAGCGTACCTTTTTTTTAGAGAAGGAGAGGATTTATATGTCTTGGATTTACTTATTGATTGCCGGTATTTTAGAAATGGGCTGGGCCGTGGGCCTGAAATATACTCACGGATTTTCACGGCTCGTGCCCAGCGTCCTTACGTTGGTCGCCATGGCCGGCAGCTTCATCTTTCTGAGTTTGGCCCTGCGTCATCTTCCCATCAGCATGGCCTATGCCATTTGGACGGGTATCGGCATCGTCGGAACCGTCATCGCCGGCCTGATTTTCTTTCACGAATCCCTGTCGCCCTGGCAGGTCTTGTCGGTCGCTCTCATCGTCGCCGGTATCGTCGGACTGCGTGTGACCAGCGGTGCTTAGAAGGCTTCCTTTGAGACCGACTCCGGCCGTATGCCCGGTCTTATGATTGTGGTATAATAAAAAAAACGCCATCTACGGTGGCAGAGAAGAGAGGTATTCATCATGAGTATGCAGCACCAAGAAGAAATCACGTGTCCTGCCTGTCAAAAGGCCGGGAATTTTACCGTTTGGGATAGTGTCGACATCGCCGAAAACCCGGAAATGAAGGACAGCATCGCGTCCTTAGACGCCTTTCACTATCACTGCCCGCACTGCGGCACGACGGTGAATATCGACTACGGTTTCTTATATCACGACGCAGCGCGTCGCTTCATGGTGTTTTACGGGCCGACTGAGAATGATGAACAGCGGGCTGACCGTGATATGGCGGACAATCACCAGGTCTTTGAACGCATGAGTGCCAATCAGTATATTTTCCGCCTGGTCCGGACGAAAGAAGATTTGCTGGAAAAAATAACAATCTTTGAAGCCGGCCTCGATGACCGCTTGATGGAATTGACCAAAGCCGCAGCCCTGGCTCAATTTAAGGAACAGGATAAGGACTTTAAGGTTACGAGCTGCCACTTTGTCAGCCAGGATGACGGCTCCCTTCGCCTGGTATTCTTCGACAAGGCCTCGGAACAGGGCGCCTATATTGATTTTAAGGACGGCCTCAGCCCCTTGTACAACCAGTTTGAACAGTCTTTATCGGAAAATCTGCCGAAAGAAGAACCGGTGCTGGCCCGCATCGATCCGGCTTGGACTCAGGATTTCTTGAATACCTACGTATATAACTAAAAGGAGGGAACCTTATGTCCCAATTAGTCGTCGTCATCCAATGCGATATCGTCACCAAGCGCTGCAGCGGCTATGCCTGTATGAATACCTTCGCCAACCGCGTGGACACCATGGCTGATTATCCCGCCGATACGCGGTTTCTCATGATGACCTGCGGCGGCTGCTGCGGTGCCGGCATTTCAGCCAAGCTCGAAAACTTGGCCCGGAAGATGAAGCGCTACGGCGATGATAAAGAAAATGTCACCATCCATTTCGCCTCGTGCGTCGTATCCGACTCGTACCACCGGCCGCCCTGTCCCTTCCGGAATTACATGGCCCGAATCATCGAGCGCAAGGGCTATCCCTTAGTCTTGGGGACGTATATTTCTAAATCTACGGAAGCTAAGCGGAAGAAGGGCATCTATCGTGAATTCTAAGCTGAAAAGAGGCCTTTTGGCAGGCCTTATGGGGGCAGTGCTGTTGGGCCTGCCCTTTTTCGTGTCTCTTCCGGTTCAAGCTAAAATAGGTGTTGACAAACAGGCTGTCGAGAAGGCTCACTGGCAGATGCTGCCGCCTTATGATCGGCCCTTCCTCGACGTGCCGGAAGGCTCCGATACGATCATGGGGCCGGCGACAGTATCTCAGGCGCAGATGGTCCGCTTCATCCGTCAGCGCAATGCCAATCCTAAATTAAACGCTCCCTTAGAAGACGTCGTACAAGCTTATTACGACGAAGCCGGCCGCGAAGGCATCCGTCCCGACGTCGCCCTCTGTCAGGCCTTGAAGGAGACGGGATACTTTGCCTATGGCGGTGACGTGTCGCCTGAGCAGAATAATTTCTGCGGCCTCGGTGCAACGGGAAACGGGGCCCCCGGAGCCAGTTTTGCCACGCCGCAGCTCGGCGTTCGCGCCCATATCCAGCATCTTTTGGCTTATGCCAGCACGGAACGGCCGAAAACGGCTATCGTAGATCCCCGTTATGAACTCCTCGTTCAAAATCATCCCGACCTCTACGGAAAGGTGACGAATTGGACCGGCCTCAATGGTCGCTGGGCCGTCCCCGGCAAGCACTACGGTCAGGAAATCCTCTGGATGTGGACCGAAGCCCAGACGCCGGACGGGAGCGACGATGATTTACTGACGGGCTTTGAAAAAGTCATCCTCCACAGGGACGACCCGACGTCCTATCTTTATCGGGGCATCGTCTTCTTCCATAAAGGGTATTACTGGCTGGCCGAAGAGGATTTTCGCCAAGCCATAAAGCAAAATGAAGAGTCTTCGGCAGCCTGGTATGATCTGGCCTTGACCCAGCAAAAAAGAGGGAACCTCGACGATTCCCTCACAAGTTATGATAAGGCCATTGCCCTTCGGCCCGAATTTTTAGAGGCCTGGTATAATCGCGGAATGCTGACCATGGACCTCGGAAACGATGAAGAGGCTCTGCGTTCCTTCCGAGAAATCCTCCGCTTTTCACCCCAGTCGGCAGATGCTGCCAATGCCATGGCCGTCCTGTATTTTCGGCAGGGGAAATACGATGCCGGACGGCAGGCTTTGCACAAAGCAGGACAAATCAACACCATGAATGAACGTGTGAAAGCCAATCAAAAACAGATGCAAGCCTACGAATAGGTCTGCATCTGTTTTTTTATGACTTCATTGATATTTCTTTATCGATAATCTTTTCGATGATACCGGCGTGGTGGGTCGCTACGATGAGGGTCTTTCCGGCTGCTTTCAGGCTGGGCAGGAAATCTTCCAACCAGGCAAGGCCGTCGGCATCGAGGTAGCTTTCCGGCTCGTCCATGGTCCAAATCTGGGGATTCATGGTCAGGATGGAGGCCATAGCCGTCCGCTTCTTTTCGCCGCCGGACAGGGAATAAGGCGCCCTGTCGGCCAGTTTCGTCAGGCCCAACAGATCCATAGCATCATCGACGCGTTTTTTGACTTCTTCGGAAGGGAGGCCCATTTGGACGGGACCGAAGGCCAATTCTTCGCGGACGCTGCTGCAAAAGAGCTGCGAATCAGGATGCTGCCAGATATAGCCGATGCGCTGGTGAAACCATTTTGAATAGCGGTGGTCGCGCATCTTGGCCGCCGTAATGACCGTGCCGTCAAAGGTATAGGTCCCCAGCTGCGGGAATATAAGGCCGTTCAACAGCCGCAGGAGAGTCGATTTGCCGGAGCCGTTGGGCCCGGTGAGGAGGACGGCCTGACCGGGTTCGATCGTCTCCGTCAGGTGACTGAGAATGGGTCTGTCGTCATAGGCAAAACAGACGTCGTCGAGAATAATCATGAAAGAACTCCTTCCAAGCGGATGAAGAGATAGACGTAAGATAAGAGCATCAGGAGCAGCACGCCCGTAGCCGGTGACAAGGAACGCCTTTTTCCCTCATCATAGACTTGGTATTCGCCGGTGAAACCGCGGCAGCGCATGGCTTCGTAGAGGTCCTGAGAGAGGCGCTGCGACTTTTGCAGCATCATGCCGGCGACGCCGCTGAGGGCCGCTTTTTTATCGGGATTATGGCCGACGGAGCGCAGTTTCAGGGCCGTCAAGAGTTCTGCCGATTCTTGGCCGAGGATGGCGATGTAGCGTAAGGTCGTATCCAAGATGAAAATGACCAGCGACGGAACGTGAAAGGCCTTGAGGGCGGCCGTCAGTTTGTGCCACGACACGTTTTGCTGAAGGAGCATCAGACAGAGGACGGTGAGACAGGTTTTACAGGGCAGGAGAAAGACGTGGCGTCCGTTGCCGAGAAAAAAGGCCGGGGTGACGATGACGGCACAGACGGCGGAAGCGGCAAGGGCTGCCGCCAAGGTCGTGCGCAGCTCACGTCCCGGATGGAAGGCCAGGAGGACCAATTCACCGGCCAGGACAGCCCAGAGAAAGGCCATGGTCCGACAGAGGACGATGAGGAGAATCATGAGTAAGGTCGTCAGCAAGGCCGGACCGGCACCGACGGACCATCGCGACGGGCCGTGCTGTTGGCGCAGGGCCTTCAATATAGAAACTAAGCGCAGGAGAGAGCGGGAAATGAAATAATCCCGGTCACGGCCGGGATTATAAATTTCTTCACGCTGCGCCCATTCGGGGAGTTTCATCGTTTAGGCCTCCTAATGCTGAGATGGTGTGTCAAAGGACGGCTTGGCCGGCAGGAAGGACGCGATGACTTTAAAGATGATGATCAACAGGGCCGTGCCGACGAGGGCGGAAATGATGTAGCCTAAAACGTCGGGGAGCCCTGCAATGGCATAGTCCGGCATGAGGACATCGAAGGAGAAGCCGTTTTCCATACCGGCCGGCGTATAGCCTAAGGCCGAGCCGAAGAAATCCGTTTCTGCCAGTTCTTCCGCATCCCATTCGCCCCAAGCCGTACCGGCAGCTAAGAGCCCTAAAGGCGTGGCCAAAATGAGGGCAGCCAAGAGTCCGAACAAGGATTTACTCGACGAGGCCGGAGCCGACATATGAAATAAAGCGGGCGATGTCTTTTTGAGGTAGGCCAGGACACCTGTCGTGAAGATGACTTCAGCCAAACCGAAAATCGTGATATGGCCGATCATCATGGCCGGAATGGAAATGGACAGAGGGTACGGGCAGTATAATGCCTGACCGGCGGCATCGGTGAAGAGCAATGGCTGGATGCCGAATTCAACGGCAGCGCAGAAGGCGGCGACGTTGATGCCGACATAAGAGCCGATACCGGCAGCGATGATATCCGAAGAGATGAGTTTTTTTACGCCGTGATAGACGAAATATCCCGTAAAGGGCAAGGCAAAGGCTATGTTGAAACTGTTGGCGCCAAAGGCTAAGATGCCGCCGTCGCCAAAGAAGAGGGCTTGGATGAGAAGGGCCACACTGACAGAGAGACAGGCCGCGTAGGGGCCGAGGAGGATGGCGATGAGCGTGCCGCCGACGGCATGACCCGTCGTACCGCCCGGAAGGGGAACGTTGAACATCATGGCCAAGAAGGAAAAAGCCGCAGCGACGCCGAGGAGGGGCAGCTTTTCACGAGGGACCGTTTCCTTGACCTTGCGGATCGACAGCAGCCAGATCGGAACCATGACCGCCCCCAGGACGCCGCACGTCGAAGGGCTCAGATAATTCTCAGGGATATGCATTGATAATGACCTCTTTTCCACGAATAGTTTAATATAGTATTATTTTACTGAAAAAAAGGAAGAAATATAAGCCCATAGGGGGGATACAAATTTCCTCTTCTTCTTTCCCTGTAGCCGCGAAGTCTTGAAGTATGGTATAATTTACTTAAAAGTATTTTAGTCGGAAAGGAATGAGTCATAAATTTCCGACTAAAAATAATATGACTAAAATAAATCTGAGTAAAGGAGAAAATATGTTTATTGGCAGACAGGATGAATTAGAGAAATTGGCGGAAATGTACCATTCAGATCAACAAGAAGTCGTCCTTATTTATGGCAGACGCCGCGTAGGGAAAAGTGAGTTGATAAAACAATTTTTGCAAGGCTGTCAGACAAAAGGACTGTACTATCAGTGTAAGCGAACGACGGAGATGAATAATACCGAGAGCTTATCGGCTTTGTTTTCCGAAATATATGGCTATCCGCCGCTGTCTTTTGACAGTTTTGAAGCTTTGTTGGATTTTTTCTTTCAACAGGCTTGTCGGGAAAAGAGTGTACTTGTTTTGGATGAATATCCCTATTTACGTCAGACCGTAAAAGGCCTTGACAGCATCATTCAGGCGATGATTGACAAATATCACGGCCAATCGCAGTTAAAATTAATCCTTTGCGGTTCCTTCGTGGACACGATGAAATCCTTATTATTGGAAGAAAATCCACTGTACGGCCGATTGACCATGACGATTCATTTGCATCCCATGGACTATTTTGAAACAGCGCAGTTCTATCCTTCATTTTCTCCCGTCGATAAGATTCGCTTGTACAGTGTTTTTGGCGGCATTCCTTACTATAACCGGCTTGTCGATGAGACTACGAGCGTTCGTGACAATATTCTTCGCCTTCTCGTTGTACCGGGTGCGCGGTTAGAAAATGAGGTTCAAATGTATTTATTGGGAGAATTGGGGAAATTTGTCAATGCTAATGAAGCCTTTGAAGCCTTAGCGCGAGGTTTTCGGCGGTATAAGGATATTTTGTCCCAATCTCATATTTCCAGCAGCCCGGTACTGGCTGAGGTATTGAAACGACTGATTTTGATGGAACTGGTGGAAAAGACGGCTCCTATTAATGATGCTCAAAATGCGAAAAAAACCAGCTATCATATTTCAGATAATATGGCTGGCTTCTATTACCGATATCTTTTCCGATATAGTTCACAGCGGCGTATTATGTCGCCTGATGCCTTTTATGATCGATATATTGACACTGATTTTGAAGAACAGCTTGTTCCGCATTGTTTTGAAGATATTTGTCGTCAATTCCTTATCCGAAAAAATAGAAGGGGAGAGCTGCCCGAAATATTCGATGCCATTGGCCGCTACTATTATGATTTACCGAAAGAACATCGTAATGGCGAATTCGATGTCGTAACCCATGACCGGAAAGGATACATCTTTTATGAAGCGAAATTTCGTCAGTCTCCATTGACGGACGCCATGATAGAAGAGGAGATACGACAGGTACAGCAGACGGGGTTAGCCTGCTATCAATACGGATTTTTTTCCCGTTCCGGCTATCAAGTTACGCCCCGACCGGACGTTGTTCTCTATCGCTTAGATGATTTGTTTGAATAAGGTGGTTCTAGTTTGGGGCGGGGATCAACTTTTTCTTGTACCTCAGGAACTTTTGCGTTACAATAAGGACGTATTGGGGCATTAGCTCAGCTGGGAGAGCGCAAGGTTCGCAATCTTGAGGTCAGGGGTTCGATCCCCCTATGCTCCACCAATTTGAAAGACCATACCCACGCAGCCGGGAAGCCGCGCGGGTGTTTTTTTACGGTGTCCGTGCCGTCCTTTTCGCCGTCTTTTAGGCGACAGAAAGTGAGTACAGACGATGATCGATTATCATGAAATTTTATCCCGTATGAATCCGAACCAGCGGATCAACTACGATACGGTGTACCAGAAGATGGCCAAGCGCTGGCAGCAGGACGGCGTCAAGCCGCGGATTCTGCTCCACTCCTGCTGCGGTCCCTGCAGTACGGCCGTCTTGGATCGCCTGGTTGAGGTTTCCGACGTGACGGTCTATTTTTTTAATCCCAACATTCATCCCGAAGCGGAATATAAGCGGCGGGAATGGGTGCAGAAAGAGTTCATTGCCGAATATAATGAAAAAACGGGCCACGACGTTCACTTCTTGGCCGCCCCATATGAGCCTAAATCTTATTTTGAAGCCGTAAAAGGCCTGGAAGACGAGCCGGAAGGCGGCGCCCGCTGCCGCGTTTGTTTTGAGCAGCGCATGAAGGCCGCTGCCGAAAAGATGAAGGAACTCGACTTCGATTACTTCACGACGACCTTGACCGTCAGCCCTCATAAAAATTCGCAGGTCATCAATGACGTCGGCCGCGAGATTGAAGCAGCATACGGGATTTCCTACTTGCCTACGGACTTTAAGAAGGGCAACGGCTTTCTGACCTCGACTAAGATGGCCGAAGCCTACGGACTCTATCGCCAGCCTTACTGCGGCTGTATCTTCGGTGCCCGCAGTCAAGGCCTCGATTTAGAAGAGGTCCGCAAAGATGCCGAAGCCTTTTTGGCGGATAAAGAAGGGCGGTGAGACAGTGGAGAAACATTTCTTTTCCGTTGCCGGCAGAGACGGCGTTCTCTATGAAGGGGCATCGCCGTCGTATCTGCTGATCCAGCCCGTCGACGAACCGGATAAAGCGGCGTTGGACAAAGAAGTGCAGGCCCTTGTCGATGCCGTGGACGTGCCTTTTTCCTTACTGGCCTTTTCCGTGGCTGAGCCTTATGAAGAATTGTCCCCCTGGGACGCGCCGCCGGTCTTTGGCAATACTGCCTTTGGGCACGGTGCAGGAGAAACATTGTCCTTTATCGAAAAAGAGCTCGTCCCGAAGGCAATCGAAGAATACGGACTGCCTCAAGAGCTGCCTATCATCTTAGGCGGCTATTCCTTGGCCGGACTCTTCGCACTGTGGACGGCGTGGCAGACTGATGCCTTTTCAGCCATTGCTGCCGCGTCGCCGTCGGTTTGGTTCCCTCATTGGTCGGACTATGCCCGGCAGGACCGACCTAAGACGAAGGCTGTCTACCTCAGCCTCGGCGATCGAGAATGGCGGACCCGTAATACCGTCATGGCCACCGTCAAAGACTCCATCTGCAGCCACTATGAGTATCTGAAATCGCTCGGAGGACTGGAAGCCGCGCTCGAATGGAATAAAGGCAATCACTTCCAACATACGGATAAGCGCTGTGCCAAAGCCTTTGCCTGGTGTTTGACAACCTTGTCCAAAATAGGCGCAGGAAAATGAGGTGCGTGGCCTTTTATTTTGGTATGGAGTGCCCTGAACGGCGACCGTTTTAAATTTTCTGTCTGTGAAAGACAATCAAAAAGTGAATACCTGATTCCCGATAGTAACGATAGCTGTCGGGGATTTTTTTTGAAAATTACAATAAAGGTCATGATCGTCGATGCCGGTCCTACGACGGAACGTAGCCACGACGGGAGCTTGTGGTTTCAGTTGGCGCTTCCATTAAGGGAAATAAGGGAAACAATTGAATACATAAACTATTATCCCCGATATCAGGCGGAATATCTTGATATCGGGGATTTTTTCGTTCAAAAAAATACATATATCACAGCAACTTATCGATAAATTGATCGTATAAACATAAAACTTACACATATTATACAGATAAATGACTGTTCTATTACATAAGTATATAGATAAATGACCAAAAGTAATTTATACTTGAATAAAATGAATGATTTTCGGATTTTTTATGTTTGGAGAGGATACGATGAAAACGGAGAAACGGAATGTATTACGCGCTTGTATTTTGACCATGCTGCTGGCCATGCCCGTGGCCGGTTCCTATGCCAGTACCTCCCTTTGGACGGGGGGAGAGGAGATATCGGGTGAATATACCCTTCCTCCTTGGCGCTATGGGGTTACGGTGGATAAGGCTGAAGAAATAGTCCGGGCTGCAAGTGATGTGGAAATCCATAACAACGATAATAGCGACAGTTGGCCGATTATTGGTGCGAGTCGTCAAGACCATAAGTCCTTTACCCTTGATATGGATGGACATACGCTTACTGCAGGAGAATATGGCAATTTTATTAATTTTTCTGGCGGAAATGATAATAAAGTTACGATTACCAATGCCGACAATATAGTTAGTAACTTCCATAAGGTTTCTTCTATCTATTCTACGGGGGTGGGACAGAAAATTTCTCTTGATGCGAAAAACAATATTGAATTTAATAAGGTTGAAAATAATAATGAGTATTCCCCGCTTTTTATTCGAGATAAAGGGAGTGTTCTTTCTCTATCGGCAGGGAAGGATTTCGTTGTAAACAATGGCAGCATGAGTTTTATAATAGAGCTTAAAAAGGCGGGAACGGCGAATATACATGCTAATCACGATGTGATATTGAATCAGGAGTATGGTCAGAATCCAAAGTATGGTACGAATCAGATGATTCACGCGGAGAATCAGAGTCAAGTGAGCCTATCTGCCGATAATGATATCCACTTCAATAATAAAGGTGTGAATCGTGTTGTATTTGGTAAGAATAAAGCAGAAGTCAATTTGGTGGCCGGGAACGATATTATCTATAATAATCAGAAGGAAAATGCGAACCCTGTTCATGTTTTAGAATCTGGAAGCAAGGCCTCTATCAAGTCCGGACATGATATTATTCTGAAAGATGTTCCGTCGGTAAACATGTTTGACCTTAAGGAGGGGGCGTCTGTCACGGTAGGAGCCGGAAATGATATTTCCGTCAGTACCAAGGCCGGACAATCTGTCAGTCTGATTGATACCGATGAGCGCAGTACGGCGAATATCACGGCCGGTAACGATATGATCTTAGATATCGGTGTAGCCGCACCTGTCGTTCATGCCAAGGGCACGGTGAATTTGAAAGCCGGCAACGATATGACTCTTTCGACGACCGGAGCAGATGATAGAAATCCGAAAATTGCCAATCTGTATGCCGATGGCGAAAAGGCTGTGATTACGGCTAAGGCTACCGAAGGGACGCTGACTATCTCTAATAACGGGGCTGTTGGGGTATATGCTAATAATGGCGGTAAAATTACCCTCGGAGGAAAGGTTGACATGGATACGGGAGATGGCGCCGTAGTTATCGATGGAGGAACGATTTCCTTTACCGGCCCATCTCTGAAGCTTACGAGTAGTGACGTAGGACTTAATGCCGATGAGGGTACGATTACGCTTGACGGGGCTGCTGATGTGGAGGCCGTCGACGGAGCTATTGCTCAAAACGGCGGAAGCCTTCTCTTTAAAAGGCCTTTGACCGTACGCAGTACGGATACCGGCCTTGTAGCTTACAGAGATAATAGTAGTATTACTGTCGAAGGTGAAGCTGTCCTGAATGGCTTAGACGGAGTCATTGCTAAAAATGGCGGAGCGGTTCTCTTTAAGGGTCCTTTGACGATCACCAGCACGGCAACGGGGCTTACGGCCGATGAAGGAAGAATCACTATCGACGGGGCAGCTGTCCTTACTGCAGCCGACGGAGCTATCGCTGAATATGGCGGAACTCTCCTCTTTAACGGGCCCTTGACCGTTAATAGCACTGTGACAGGACTTATGGCTGACGGCAGTAATATCATCGTCGGTAGAGAAGCCGCCTTGAATGGCGCTGATGGCGCCGTTGCTCAAAATGGCGGTACCATCACTTTCAATGGACCTTTGACGATTCGCAGTAGCGGCACGGCTTTACATGCTGTCGACGGCGGCGTCATCGAGGCGACCGCAGAGGATGCGGCTAAATACATTAAAGGCAATATCGTGGCCGATGATGGTACTATTTCTCTCGACTTGAATAAGGTCGGCTCGTACCTGACCGGGACGACGACCGTGTCTGACAGCGCGGCCCTTTCTCGTTCCTCTTATCGCAATCGAGCCGCAGACGGCACCGATGAAAGCACGGGAACGCTGGACTTGAATCTTGGGACGGGAACCGTTTGGAATGTGACCGGCGACAGCTCCCTGACTAACCTTACCAATAACGGCACCGTCAATATGAGAGACAGCAGCCGGACCGGTCAGCAGTTAACCGTCAATACCCTCTCCGGCACGGGCACACTGGCCATGGATTTGGACTGGCTGTCCAATCAGGGGGCTAAGAATGCTACGGCCAACAGCGATTATGTAACCGTGACCGACAGTGCCACGGGAACGCAGAATGTCGTTGCTGATTCGTCGGCCATGAACCTCGATAAGATGGGGGTTAATGATCGTTTGTATGTAGCGACGTTGAATAACAGCGACGCCGTCCTCACCAGTTCCATTCAGGGGCGCATCACCCATAAAGGTCATCTTTATGAGCCCGTTATCGGCCTCACCCACGAAACAACGAATGATACGACGGACTGGTACTTCACGGCTGTCGATAGGGTCGAAAGCAACGTCGTTCCGGCCGCCGACGTACAGAATCGAGCCCTCTTCGACTTGGCGACGAATATGGATACCCTCAATAAACGACTCGGCGAAGCTCGTTATACTGATGGGGAAGATTCGGGCATGTGGGCCCGTTTGACCTATCGCCACCTCGGCCGTGACAGCTATGATGGTCACAGCAACCGCTTTGAACTGGGCTTCGACGGCGTAGATCAGAGAGAGGATGGAAGTACCCTTCGTCAGGGTCTTTCCTTCAGCTACCTTCGCAGCCAAACCTCCTTTACCGAAGGGCAGGGCAAGTACAAGGGCTACACGGGCAGCTTCTATCAGACCTGGCTCGGTCAGAAGGGCCATTATCTCGACGTCGTCGGCCGCATTGGAAAGATTAACGGCGAAGGGACGACGAGACTTTTCGACGGCGAAGCCTCGAAGAGCTCCTTCGGGTCCTGGTACCAACAGGCCAGCGTCGAATGGGGCCGCAAGAAAGAATTGCGCGATTCGTGGTACATCGAGCCCCAGAGCCAGCTTCAATATACTCACATCAACGGGACCAACTTCCGGACCAGCGACGGTATTCATCAGGACTTCGACAGCGTCCACAGCTTCATCGGCCGCCTGGGATTCCGCCTCGGCCGTGACATCGACGCCAACAAGGCTTGGTACTTCAAGGCCGACATCCTCCATGAATTTGCCGGGAACCGCACCTTCAACCTGACCTCTATGGACGGCTTGGAACGCCTGCGCTTCGATAAGACCCATCACGATACGTGGTACGACATCGGCGCCGGCATTACGGCCGAACTCAGCAACGACCGCAGCCTGTGGCTCGAATTCGAACGGAACTTCAACGGCTCCTACGACAATGAATGGGAACTCAACGCCGGCATGACCTGGCGCTTCCATTAAGGGGCACCGCAAAAACGGAATACATGACAACACCCGATATCAGAGGGATTCCTTTGATATCGGGTGTTTTTGGTTGGCCGGCCCAGCGACAGCGGAGGGGCATTCCTTTTAGAGTTTTTGAAATAGCGTCGTCGTTTCCTGGAAGTAGGTGACGTATTTTTGAAATGTCGTGAGTACGGGAATGTGATTGGAAAGGGGCTCCTTATGGGTGATTTGATAAATGGTCCTATCTGGCGGCGGTGAGGTCAGTGGATAGACGGCCAAATCCATTTCTTTCAGCAGTAAACGGGCCATGGAGATCGGGAATATAGACCAGTAGTTATTTTTTAGAAAATAGTGGCTCAATGACGGATTATTGAACTTGATGCGCGGACTGGTGACGGTATTGAACCAGAAATCATGCCAGGCTCGAAATTCAGGGCTCCAGTCGATGAAGATTTCTTTTTTTACGTCTAAATCCTGGGGATGAATCGAAGCAGAAGGAAACGGCATGTCTTTTTGGCACAATAAGACCATCGGTTCGGTGAATAAGATTCGGGTCACGACATTTTTGTAAGCGAAGGAGGTAATGACGAAGCCCGTGTCGATTTCATGATTTAAGAGGAGATTGTAGATCTCCTGTGAATGCTGGGTTCGGATGTCTAAGTCAAGGGTCTCTTCATGGGAGAGGAGATTTTGGTACAGCTCCGGAAAGACGTAGGTATTGAGACTGTCTGTACAGCCCAGGGATAAGGTGCTGTGCGGCCGCATGTCTTGAAGCGCCTGTGTATCCTTAAATAAGGAGAGCCAACGCTCTGCCAGGGGAAGAAAATTTTCGCCTTTGGGAGTCAGGTGGATCGTCCGTTGGCCCTGATGGCGGATAATGAGCTGACTGTTCAGTTCGGCTTCCATGGTTTTTAAATGATGACTGACCGTCGACTGTGATAAGTAGAGGTTTTCCGCTGCTTTCGAAAGACTGTGTGTCTTGACGATTTCCAAGAAGACGCGGATGGCAGTGATGTTCATAATGATCCCTTCTTACGGCGGATATATATCATAAAATATCTAAGTTATCTATATTATAATGCTAAATCATTCATTATTCAAATGAATGACTAGCGTATATAATGAGATTAACCAATAGGAATAGTTGAAAGGAGTTGATTGAATGTATCCGGGAATGAACATGATCCGCTGTAGTATTATGCGCGGCGGCACGAGTAAAGGAATTTTTCTTATGGCTCACGATTTGCCGTCGGATCGGGATCAGCAGGATAAGGTCATCTTACAGATTTTCGGGACACCGGATATCCGTCAAATAGACGGGCTGGGAGGGGGTGACCTACTGACCAGCAAATGTGCCATCATCGGTCCGCCGTCACGGCCTGATGCGGATGTAGATTATACCTTTGCTCAGGTGGCACTCGACGAAGCCAGTGTCAACCGCAAGGGGAACTGCGGCAATATCGCAGCTGCTGTCGGCCCGTTTGCCATCCATCACGGATTGGTTCCGGTAACGGAACCGGTGACAACCGTTCGGATCCACTTGACGAATTCTGACAATATCGTCACCGCGGAAATACCCGTTTCTGAAGGCGAAGCCGTCGTCGACGGAGAGCTTCATATTGACGGCGTGCCGGGGTCCGGGGCCCGCATCACCTTAGACTGGAAAGACGGGCAGGGAGCCTTTACGGGAAAGATGCTGCCTACCGGAAATTTATCCGATGTCATTGAAGCCCGCGGTCGGAATTATCGCGTTTCCATCTTTGATGTCGGCAATCCCTTGGTCTTTATCCAAGCCGCTGAACTCAATCTGACCGGTCTGGAAACGCCTAAAATGCTCGAAGCCAATAAGGAAGTCATGGACTTGTTGGAAGAAATTCGAGGAAAAGCAGCTGAAAAAATCGGAATGGTGAAGCATTGGCAGTCTTCCGTACAAGAATCGGGATACGTTCCCTTTATTGCACTGGTCAGTCCGCCGGCGTCGTATCAGACCTTTGACGGCAAGCACGTAGACGGACAGGATGTCGATATTGTCAGCCGCCTGCTGTTCATGCAGCAAGTCCACAAGAGTTATCCTGTTACGTCAACGGTTACCTTGGCCATTGCGGCAAAACTTCCCGGCACTGTCGTCAGTCCGGTCGTCCGACCGGAGACGAAGCAGAACCTGGACATCCGTATCGGTCATCCGGCAGGAATCATTCCGGCAGAATCGATTGTCGATATTGAAAAAGATTCTATTATCGTTCGCAAAGCGGCTATGTACCGGACTGCCCGGCTCATCATGGACGGCTATGTGTACGTACGTCAGTCTCAGCTCGGTCGGGTATAAGGAGGTTATATTATGGCTGAAAAAACGAAAGAAGGTCTGCAGCGTGGTTTAAAAGAACGGCATATTCAGTTGATGGCCATTGGCACAGCTATTGGTGTCGGCCTGTTCCTGGGGTCTTCCCCGGCCATCCAGCTGACAGGGCCGTCGATTATCCTGGGATATATGGTTTGCGGCTTGATTGTCTTTATTGTCATGAGGGCTTTAGGCGAGTTGTCCGTACATAATCCGGTTTCCGGGTCCTTTGCCCGCCATGCCAGGGACTATATCGGTCCTTGGGCCGGCTTTATGGCTTCGTGGAATTATTTGTACATGATTTGGGCTGTCTGCACGGCAGAAATCATTGCAGCACCGATATTCATGCAGTTTTGGCTTCCGGATACGCCGCGATTGTTATGGTCGTTTCTGGCCTTTGCCCTGATCGTCGGGATGAATTTCATGGCCGTCCGCCATTTTGGGGAATTGGAATTTTGGTTTGCCATGATTAAGATTATTGCCATTGTCGGCATGATTTTCTTTGGCGGACTCATTATTTTTGTCGGTATCGGGCAATTTTCGGAACCTGTCGGGATCTCTCATTTATGGGATACGGGAGGTTTCTTCCCGAAAGGCGCCTCTGGCTTTTTGATGGCCCTGCCGTTTTGTATCTATGCGTACGGCGGTTCGGAAATGATCGGCAATACGGCCGGTGAAGTACAGAATCCTGAAAAAACGCTGGCGAAAGCCATTAACAATATCTTTTTGAGAATCCTCATTTTCTATGTCGGCTCGTTATTTGTCGTCATGTGTATCTTCCCCTGGGATCAGGTAGGCGGGAATTTCGGCAGTCCCTTTGTCCAAGTTTTCCACTACGCAGGCATTCAAGAAGCAGCCGGAATCATGAACTTCGTCGTACTGACGTCGGCCTTGTCTTCGTTTAACAGTAATCTCTTTGCCGGGACGCGAATGGTGTTTAACTTGTCGGAACAGCATCAGGCGCCGCAGTATCTCCGGAAGATAAATGGCAACGGCATTCCGTACCGCTGTGTCATCGTCATTGCCATTTCCCTCTTTGCCGGCGTTATCTTAAGCCTTTTCGTGCCGAAGGATGTCTTCAATGCAATGGTTGGAGCCGGTTCGACGTCCATCATGGTGACCTATATGATCATCTTGGTTTCACACCACCGTTATCGTCGGCTGTTGGCCGCCGGGAAAATAAAGGAAAGCCGTTTCCGCCTGCCTTTTTACCCCTTGACGACGTGGATTGCCGCCGCTTTTATCGCCGTTTCCCTGGTGGTTATCGCCTATGGGGAGTCGACTCGTATCGGTTTTTGCGTGGCCCTGGTATTGTATGCTGCTCTCACGGTCATTTATTTTTTTACAGGTATGAATAAACCGGTAACTTTTATGGAATCACAGAAAGGATGCAGTCAAAATGAACTATAAAGAATTAGATACATCAATCGTAGAAGCTTTTAAAGAATTGGATACGTCTTCTCTGACCGATGCTCTTGATAAGCAGGGTATTGACGGTGGCCTTTTGGGCATCAAAGCCGTCGTCCCGGGAACGCGTCTTTGCGGCCAGGCTTTTACCGTACAGTATATTCCCTGCGGTCAAACTAAGGGGACTGTAGGCGATTTCCTCGACGATGTGCCGACGGGCCATGTCGTCGTCATTGCCAATGAAGGCAGACAGTACTGCACGGTCTGGGGGGATATCATGTCCCAGGTCGCTGAATGGAAAGGCGTGGCCGGTACGGTCATCGACGGCGTATGCCGGGACGTTAAGACGATTCAAGCGTTAAAATATCCGATCTTTACAAAAGGCAATTACATGATGACCGGCAAGGACCGCGTTGAAGTTTCTTCGATTAACGAACCTGTTTCTATTTCGTCGGTCAAGGTTTGCCCCGGAGATTTGATCGTAGCCGATGAAAACGGTGCCGTCTGCATTCCCTTGCAGGCCGTAGAAACGACGCTGAAAATCGCCCGATCCATTGAAGAGACGGAACAAAAGATTGTAGCCCTGGTCAAGAGCGGTAAGACCTTGAAAGAAGCTCGGGCACAGATGGGCTATCATCATTTGCAGACACACGAAGAACAGTAAGAGAGGGGAATCGATATGGATATTGCCAGTGCTTTTAAAGGTATCCCGACAGGGAACATTTGTGATATGAACGGCCGGGAAGGGAGTATGGATGAGGCTATAAAACCGTTGGACTATCATTTTGAAATGACCGGTTATGCCATGACCGTGACCTGCGTGCCCGGCGACAACCTGACGATTCACCGGGCTATTGCCGAAGCCAAGCCGGGCGTCGTCTTGGTCATTCAGTGCGGGGGATATCTCCAGGCCGGTGTCTTTGGGGAACTCTTTGCGACATCCTGCCGGGCCAAGGGAATCGCCGGCGTCGTCATCGACGGGGCCTGCCGGGATAAGCGGGATATCATCGACATGAACTATCCCGTCTTTGCCCGAGGCGTCTGCCCGAACGGGACGCTGAAAGAAACATGCGGTACCATCAATGCTGTCATTGAATGCGGAGGACGAATCGTTCATCCCGGTGACATCGTCATCGGCGATGCCGACGGTGTCGTCGTCATTCCCAAGGAAAAAGCAGCAGAAGTTCTTGAAAAATCACAAGCTAAGAAAGCCAAAGAAGACGAATTGAAAGTTCTGTTGCAGCAAGGCCAAACGACGGCCGATTTGATGGGCTTTGCCAAGAAGTGGCAGTAATTGAAACAGGAGGGATCAGTCATGCGTGATTTTATCAGCCAACGGGTAAAGGAGCTGCAGCCGTCTGCAACGGTGCGGCTCATGAGTTTGGCAAAACAGATGAAAGAAGAAGGCCAGGATATCATTAACCTGGCCGGTGGTGAACCGGATTTTAAGACGCCGTCACCGATTATCGAACGGGCCTATACAGATATGAAGGCCGGATTCACCTCTTATATCCAGAGTCAGGGCCTGCCGGAACTGCGCCGGAAACTGGCACAGAAACTGCAGGTCGAAAATCACATCGATGCCGTTCCGGAAGGGATTTTAGTGACGGCCAGTACGAAATTAGCGCTTTTCATCGGCCTTTTTACCTGCCTCCAGGCCGGTGATGAAGCCCTGTATTTTGAACCGGCCTATGTATCCTATAAGCCCATTATTGAATTGACGGGGGCCAAAGCTATCGGCATCCCTTTGTCTTATGAGGATAACTATCAGATTCGCAAGAGTGAGATTGAGCGATTCATTACGCCGCAGACGAAGGCCATTATTTTATGCTCGCCCAATAATCCGACGGGCCGCGTCTGCCAGGCTGATGAACTGAAGGCCATTGCCGAAGTGGCTTGTGAGCGGGATTTGCTCATCTTTTCCGACGAAATCTATGAACGAATCATTTTTTCCGGGTTCAAGCATATCAGTCCGGCCAGCCTGCCCGAATTGAAGGGCCGGGTCATTACGCTCAACGGTTTTTCAAAAGCCTATGCCATGGCCGGCTGGCGTCTGGGCTACGTCGCTGCCGATCCGGATCTGCTTCGGCAAATGGCGAAAGTCCAGCAGCATATTCTCAACTGTGCGACATCCTTCGTGCAGAGTGCAGCTCTTACGGCCCTCGATTGTGAAGCCGACGTCAGCCGCATGTGCCGGGAATATGATGAACGGTGTCGATATTTTGTACAGGCCCTGAATGAAATCCCCTGCGTCACCTGCCGGGCTCCTCAAGGTGCCTTCTATGTCTTACCACGGATTGATTACCGCGGCATGGATTCCCTGGCCTTAAGTGAATACCTCCTTACCGAGGGCCGGGTTGCTGCAGCGCCGGGGGATGCCTTTGGCCGAGGTGCTGAAAATTGTATCCGCATGCCTTTTGCGGCTTCTATGGAAGTCCTGCAGGAAACGGTTCGCCGCCTGCAGCGTATCTTGCAATAAAGAAGGAGAGGAAGGTAACTCATGGTACGCATTGCTTGTGCCCAGCTCCGGTTGGGAAAAAATTTAGAAGAAAATTATCAGAAGGCCCTGACCTATCTTCATAAGGCGAAAGAATCCGGCGCACAGCTGGTCTGCTTTCCGGAAGGGCAGCTGATGGAATATATACCGCAGTATGCCGGTCTTTCTAAGGACAATATCGCCCTTCCGTTGGATGATCCGCATATCGAAGGACTGTGCCGTGCCTGCCGGGAAGAAGGCATCATCGGCGTCTTTTCACTGGTATTGACTTGGGACGGAAAGATTTATCCGACGATGATGGTCATCGATGAAAATGGGGAAATCAAAGCCATTGTCCGCAAGAACCATATTGTCCGGGCCCACCATTTCTATGAGCAGGATTACTTCTCGCCCGGCGATGACGGTTTCGTCGTCGTGCCGACATCAGCCGGCAATATCGGCCTTATCGTCTGCTTTGACCGTCATTATCCGGAAAGCTTCCGGACGCTGGCGCTGAAAGGGGCGGATCTGGTCATTACGGCTGTGGCCAATGAAACGACAGAACCGCTGGATGTATTCCAATGGGAAATTCGGATCCCTGCTTTCCAGAACAGTTTCTATGCCGTCATGGTCAACCGTACCGGTCAAGAAGGCGTCATGGATTTCTGTGGTCAGACCATCGTTGCCGGACCGGACGGATCTGTCGCGGCCTTGGCAGGAGCCGGTGAAGAACTCCTGTTGGCTGATTTGGATTACGAAAAGGCCCGCCAACTGCGGGATGAAAAACAATACTTGCCCCTGCGCCGCAGAGACGTATTTGAATTATAAGAAACTGGAGCTGTGCCTGAGGAAAAGATCCTCAAGGGGCAGCTCCTTCTTCTTTTGATGACGTCTCTTGACGGGTTGGAAGGCCTGGGGTATGATAAAACAAACCACGCTAGATGGTACGATGCAGGCACTGTTATTACGGCTACATTCAATTCCGACGGGAATCGTCGAATTTAAGCGCGTCCGACCGGGACTGAGCACGAAATGCCGGCATGATGGCGTGCCTCTATTAAACGTATACTGACATAATCTTTCAAGAGAGGTGAAGACAGTGACTAACTTAACGGATACCCTTACCTTCAAACGAGGCCTTACGGTAAAGAACCGCTTGGCCATTCCGCCCATGACGACGCGCATGAGTTATTATGACGGCACGGTCACAGGTGACGAAATCGCCTATTACGGCATGCGCACCGGTGCTGTCGGCATGTTTGTTACGGGCGTAGCCTATATCCAGCCGAACGGCAAGGGGTGGACCGGGGAATTGAGCGTCCATGACGATGCATTCATTCCCAATCTCAGCAAATTGGCTTCGACGATAAAACGGGACGGGACCCGGGCTATCCTTCAGATCTTCCATGCCGGCCGCATGACCGACAGCAAGACCATCGAAGGCGAACAGCCTGTAGCCCCCAGCGCCGTCGCTGCTGCCAAGAAAGGTGCCGAAACGCCGCGGGAACTGCGGGATGACGAAATCGAAGAAATCATCGAAAACTTTAAAAAGGCTGCCGTTCGAGCTGTCAAAGCCGGGTTTGACGGCGTAGAAATCCACGGTGCCAACCACTACTTGCTGCACCAGTTCTTTTCACCCCATTCCAACCGCCGCACCGACAAATGGGGTGGAAGCCTGGAAAAGCGCTATACCTTCATTGAACGCGTTGTCGATGGCATCATTGAAACCGTCGATGCCATGAACGTTCCCAACTTCATCATCGGCTACCGTTTTTCGCCGCGGGAAGAAACGGATCCGGGCTTCAATTTGAAGGAAACTTTGTGGCTCGTCGATAAACTGGCCGATAAGAAATTGGATTATCTCCATATTTCCCTGACCCGTTATGACCGTAAGACCAAACTTCCGGAATACCAGGAAAAATCGATGCTGGCCTATGTCCACGACGCCATTGGCGGCCGCATGCCCCTCATTTCCGTCGGTGACGTCCGCACTCGTGCCGACGTAGAAGCGGCACTGGCCCATTCGGAAATCGTCGCTGCCGGCTGCTCGTCCCTCATCGATCCCAATTGGAGTGCCAAAATCTTGGCGAATCGGGATGCTGAAATCCGTCAGAAACTCAACGTACAGGACCGGGACTTGCTGATGATTGCCAATGGCACATACGGTTTCATGAAACTGAAAGTGCCTGACCGCTTAGTCGAATAAAAAATATCATAAGCGATAAAAATGCCTTGCACCCTCGTAGATGCAAGGCATTTTGTCTGTCTGTGAGCGGACGTGTCTTTTGGCGATACCTTGAGTTATCTCAATTAATGGCCGGCAGCTTCGGCCGTCGGTTTGAAAGCCTGGGCAGCCTGGGGATTTTCGTTCATGCTGTCGATGCGAGCCCGGTATGCGGCATCATTGGCGTAGCGCTTATTTTTATAGCGGCCAATGGTCAGGAAGGGGACGATGATGATGGCGATGGCAGCGTATCCGCAGTAGCCGTAACCGTATTTAATGATATTGGTCAGGCCGGCAATGGAAACGGTCATCGAGGCGATGATGATGAAGGCCGTGACCATGGCAGCGCGGATGACCGAGCGGGAGCTGATTTTTTTCAAGATATCAATTTCCGAAAAACGAGCCGTGAAGCCGAAGACCGTCGTGACGCCGGTAGAAATGAGGCACAGCATCAGGAAGGCACTGTAGACGATGGTCAGCCACGGTAATCCCATGGCCTGGCTGCTGGTCAGCGTCGGCAGCGTCGATTTACCGTAGAAGCCGGACCAGCCTAAGAGCATGACGACGGCTAAGGTCAGGGCAGCGGCGTTCATGGCGAAGGAAATCCACATCGACGTGGCGCAGTTCTTACGGGTGACTAAGGGCGTACCGACGACGATCATGGTCGGGATGACGACGCACTGGAAACCGGCATAGGTGAAGGCGTGGAGAATGGCTGTCGGGACGTTGATGAAACCGTTGGCGGAAAAGTCCTGGGCCATGACGGCTGTAAAGGCCTGGGTTCCTTCAACGGAACCTGCCGTATAGATGCCGACCGAGAAAATGATGGCGACCATGGCCAGGATGGCCATGCCCATGTACGTCGTTGCTCGGCGGACCAGGCCGGCACCGAAGATCGTCAAGAAGAAGATGATGATGCCGACGACGCCGATACCGGCGTAGTAGTTGAGGCCGGTTTGGGCATTGATGGCGGAAGCGGCACCGGAAATCGTAGCCGATACGGCCATTAAGACCATGATATAGAAGAAGGCTTCAAAGAAGTATTCGATGCCCGTAAAGGGGCGGTATAAGTTCTGGAATAACTGGCGGTAACTGGTGAGGTGCCGCGAATTGTACATGTTCATGGCTTCTTTGATGGTCAGGGTAAAGAGCAGCATGGTGATGATCGCCGTAATGGGGCCGAGCCAGCCCAGGCTGACGAAGTAGACGTTTTCCTGATTGCCTGTGGCAAAACCGCCGCCGGCGTGAGAGCTGAACAGGACGGCGCCGACGGAAAAGCACATACTGAGGGATGCCGTTTTAATCGATGAAATATTGGCCATAATAGTTTCCTCCTTTGATGGACAGGGAGAGAAACGAAAACGCCTTTCGTCTCTCTGCAAAGGTATTTGCTAAGAGACGAAAGGCGTTATATCCTTCCGCGGTACCACTCTGTTTCATCCTCTCGGATGCACTCTCGGATACGGCTGTCTGCGATATCCATGCTCTGTAACGGGAGTTCCCGTGTCGGCCTACTTTGTTCAGCGTCTCCGCTCGGCAATGAGTTCGGTTCGGCTCCTGTACTGCCTTGCACCGGCCGGCAGCTCTCTGAAAACGAGGGGTTCGAACGTACTATTTTGCGTCGTCGCGTTTATGGCGTTTTTTGTTGATGTGGCTATGATATCACCGAGAACTTAAAAAGTCAAGGAAGAAAAATAAAATTTTTTTGAAAATATATAGATAAACGTTTAAGTTTAAAGAAAAAGAAAAGACCGCCCATGACGGACGGTCTCGGTATTACTTATCACGCGACAGGTCGACCTCTTTCAGGGGAATGAGGTGTGTCTTGTGTTTAAATTTATGATAGAGGAAGACTGCCAGGAAGACAGGAATGCCGATGTAGGCGACGCTGGCACCGTACCAGTCGATTTCGGCACCGGTAAAGGCCGAGTAGTTCTGACCGGCCGTGACGATGATACACATGATCAATGCCAAGAGGGGGCCGAAGGGGAACCAGGTTGCTTTATACGGCAGGTCTTTCAGATCCTTGCCTTGGGCGATATAGGCCCGGCGGAAGCGATAGTGGCAGATGGCGATGCCAATCCAGGTGATGAAGCCGGCCATGCCGCTGATGTTAACCAGCCAGTCATAGGCCTTGCCTTCGCCGATGAGGGACGTGAGGAAGGCGGCCAAGCCGAAGACGACCGTTGCAAATAAGGCATACGACGGGACGCCGCGCTTATTCAGCTTGAGGAAGCATTTCGGAGCCTGACCCGTTTCAGCCATGGCGTAGAGCATACGTGTGGAAACGTAGAGGCCCGAGTTGCCGGCCGAAAGGACGGCCGTCAAGATGACAGCGTTCATGATCGAAGCGGCGGCGACTAAGCCGAACCGTTCAAAGACCAGCGTAAAGGGGCTGATGGAAATGTTGACGATATCCGTATTGAGCAGGTTCGGATCGGTATAAGGAATGAGGAAGCCGATGACCGTAAAAGCGCCTAAGTAGAAAATGAGGATACGCCAGAAAATCGAATGGACCGCACGGGGGACATTCTTTTCCGGATCTTCACTTTCACCGGCGGCAATGCCGATCATTTCCGTCCCTTGGAAGGAGAAGCCGGCGACCATGAAGATACCCAACATAGCCGTGAAGCCGCCGACGAAGGGCGCTTCATCGACGGTCCAGTTGACGAAGCCCGGTGACGGTTCAGAGCCGAGGCCCAAGATCAAGAGGGTCCCTGTAAACAGGAAGATCAAGACCGTCAGGACCTTGATACCGGCGAAGATGAATTCACTTTCGCCGTACGACCGGGTTGACAGGTAGTTGAGGGCGAATAAGATGACTAGGAACAAGCCGCTCCAGAGGGCTGCCGGTACGTCGGGGAACCAGTACTTCATGATGAGGGCGCCGGCGACGAGTTCGGCCGCAACGGTAATGGCCCAGTTGAACCAATAGTTCCAGCCCAAGGCAAAGCCCAAGGACTTGTCGACGTAGCGGTTGGCATACGTTTCAAAGGAGCCGCTGACCGGAAGGTATGAAGCCATTTCACCCAGTCCTGTCATAAGAAAATAGACCATGATGCCGATGAGGGCATAGGCGACGAGTGCCCCACCCGGCCCAGCAGTGCTGACTGTTTCACCGCCGGCGACGAACAAGCCGGTACCGATTGCACCGCCGATGGCGATCATGTTCATATGGCGGGCTTTCAGACTGCGGCGCAGCTTTTGCTGCTGCTGTTGAGTTTCTTCCATGCAAAATCACAACCTTTTGTATTAAATTGATAACTAGAATCTAAAAAAACTCATACGAATATATTATATAGGATGACAGCGATAATGACAAATAAATATTCTGCAATTATGCAAGAATTATATAGGGAAGCGAATCATTTGTAGCCTTTTAGCGGCTTTTCGGCTATAATGGTAGTGTTATCATGCGTAATGGGAAAGGATAGATTATGGAATTAGAAGAATGCCGCCGGGAGATTGACTTATTGGACCGGGACTTGGCCAAGATACTGGAACGGCGCATGCAGGTCGTGGCTGCTGTCGCCGCTTATAAAAAAGAGCATCACATGGAAGTCTATGATCCGCGAAGGGAGCGTCAAGTGCTGGATAAAATTTCTAATTTGACGGAGCAGAAAAATTTGGCCCCTTATTTGCGCCGCATCTACCAGTGCATCATGGATGAAAGCAAAAAATACGAACGGGAACACATGGGGATGGGATGATGGAAGAACTTATTGTACGAGGCATTGCCGAACGCATCTTATTTGAGGCCTCTGATTCGGATTACCGCGTCTTTCGCCTCCACGATGAAAGCGACGATACGACGTATACCGTAACCGGTCACGGAACGAAGCCCCTCGTCGGCGATCGGCTGGAAGTAAAAGGCCATTGGGTACAGCATAAGCGCTATGGACGCCAGTTTGCGGCCGATGGTTGGAGCCGCGTCATTCCCGAATCGGTCGACGGCATTGAACGCTTCCTCGGAAGCGGCGCCGTCAAAGGCATGGGACCGGCTTTGGCCCACCGCGTCGTCGCCCGTTTTGGCAAGGATACGATGAAAATTTTGGAAAAGGATGCTCAGCGCTTACTTGAAATCGAAGGCATCGGCCCTAAAAAATTGGCCGTCATAACGGAATCTTTCTATGAAGAAAAACAAATCAACGACATCGCCTACGATTTGGAACAGCACGGCGTCGCCGGACGCTATGCCGGTCGGCTCCTGCAAAAATACGGTGACGATGTGAAATACGTCTTGACCGAAGAACCGTATCGGATGATTCAGGAAATCGACGGCTTCGGCTTTAAGACGGCCGACCAGATCGCCTTGGCGTACGGCATGGACCGTCAGTCGCCGCAGCGTCTCGGTGCCGGTTTGGCCTACGTCCTCCAGACCATGACCCAAAACGGCCACGTCTGCATTCCCGATTCCGAACTGGTGCGGCGGGCGGCCTTTCTCCTGCAGGCCGATGCCCTGGGCCTCCACGATATCTTACAGGATACCGTCGATATGGGGCAATTACGGACGGCGGATTTTGAGGGGACGGTCTACGTCTATACGCCGGAAGCCTATGAAGAGGAAGAAGCCATTGCCGGCCGGATCCGTGAGATGGCTGCCATGAAGCCTCTTTCTATGAAAACGCATGTCCAACTGTTTCTCGACCGCTGGCAGGATTCCTGTCATTTTGAACTGGCGGACAAACAGCGGGAAGCCGTCGAAAAGTCCCTTCAATCGGGGATGACCGTCATCACCGGCGGTCCCGGGACGGGGAAGACGACCGTCGTTCAGACCATCATCCGCCTGGCCGAACAAGAAGGCCTGCGCATCCTGCTCTGTGCGCCGACGGGGCGAGCTGCTAAGCGTCTGGCTGAAACGACGCAGCGCAAGGCGAAGACCATCCATCGACTCCTTATTCCCGACGGCCATGTCGGCAAAGTCCAGTCCTTTGAATACAATGAAACGAAGTTATTGCCGGCCGACTTAGTCATCGTCGACGAAGTGTCCATGCTCGACATGGAAATGATGTACCACTTACTGAATGCCTTGAAGCCCCAGTGCCGTTGCATCCTCGTCGGTGATGCCGACCAGCTGCCGTCGGTCGGAGCCGGTGCCGTCCTCCACGATGTCATCGCCTCGGAAACGGTCCCCGTCGTCCGCTTGGATACGATTTTCCGCCAAAAAGAAGGGGGCCGCATCGTAACCAATGCCCACCTCATCAACAACGGCCGCCTGCCGGTGGTCAACGAAGACCTGGAATTCCGCTTCGTCGAAATCGAGACCGAAGCCGACGGGGCGACGAAGATCAGCGCCTTGTACCGCAGTGAAGTTGAGGAAACAGGTGACGAATTTGCCGTCCAGGTCTTGTCTCCCATGTACAAGGATCCCTGCGGCGTCGACAACCTCAATCAGCTTATTCAGGAACGGCTCAATCCGCCCGTTCAAGGGAAGGGTGAATTGAAGGGCCGCCACATGATTTTCCGCGTCGGCGACAAGGTCATGCAGAAGCATAATGATTACGAAAAAGGCGTCTTCAACGGCGACATCGGTCAAATCTTTGCCGTTCAGCATGACATGGTCTACGTTCGTTATCCCGAACAGGACGTCAAGTATGAAGGCGCGGAAATCGACGAAATCACCCTGGCCTATGCCATTACTGTCCATAAGAGCCAGGGGAGTGAATACCATACGGTCATCATGGCCCTGGTCAACAGCCATTCCATCATGCTCCAGCGAAACCTCTTCTATACGGCCGTTACTCGGGCTAAACGAAAAGTCATCTTAGTCGGTACTAAACGAGCTGTCCAAACGGCCGTCCAAAATCAGCGGACGAGCCGGCGATTTACGCTGCTCATCCCGCGGCTCCAAGGAGAGCTGCTTACGTAATATTTTGCGACAGGAGGCATTTTTATGTCACTGCTCACCCTTATGACCAACCTTTTCTATCCGCCGACCTGCCCGGCCTGCGGCGTCCTGATGAAACGGGACGGCGACTGGTGCCCGTCGTGCCTCGCTCGAGTGTGGCATCCGCGGCGCATCAACCGCTCCCGACAATTGAAGGCCCTCGACGCCTGTTACTGTTTGGCCGACTACGACGGGGCCATGCGCCGTCTGATTCATGATATCAAGTACAAGGGCAGAGAGGGAAAATGCCGATCCTGTCGGGTATTGCTGGACCGATTTCCCTGGCCCGAACGACTGAAAGCCATCGACATGGTCGTTCCCGTGCCCTTAGCACCGGAGAAAATGAAAAGCCGCGGCTTCAACCAAGTCGAAAGCCTTTTCAAAACATGGGCTGACGATCATTATCGCTGGGCCGACATCCTCCAGCGTTTGCGTCCCACCGATGCTCAGTGGCATCTTCCCAGAAGTCAGCGTTCCGAAAACGTCCACCGCGCCTTCGGCCTTCGGGAAACAGCCGATGTCAAGAATAAGCATATCCTCCTTGTAGACGACATCTTCACCACCGGTGCGACCCTTGAAGCCTGCGCCAAAGTCTTGAAGCGAAACGGGGCAGAAGAGGTAATCGGTCTGGTCATGGCCAGTGGGGCGCCGTGATATGGAATTATAATATAATACCTGAGATACCTACAATTACTAAGGTAATGAAATGGCCTCTTAGAGTCAGCTTTTAGTCTGATTTTAGGGGGTCTATTTTTATGTTAATGGATCTAAGATAATTGACTTGGACATAATCTGACTACCTGAAAGTGTATAATAATAAATAGCCTGAATGATTGCAAATTAGTAAATTTAAGTATACAATAAAAGTATTAAAAGACGGTGAATAAAAACAATGCAAAAATATTAGAGATAAATCCCCTTATACCGTTTAAAGTACTTGAAACCATCTAGAAGCAATTTTTGCGTTCGAATGAGAGTATATATCTTTTACGAATAATGGAATGAAATTACTCTGAGAGATGCAATATGTGGACTGGTGACCTCAAAGGTGAAGAAATGATGCCAACATTATAAATACTTTTTGGTCGAGAGTTTCTGGTCTTTATGTGTAAATCGATTGGCTTTCCGTTAAATTGGATAAACTAATATTGGCACTTAATCGTGATTCATTGGGTGGATTTAATATTTTAGTTTTTATATACTCCCATAATATTGGATTCCAAAAATGGAAACAAGATGGGTTGTCTTGTGAAGAAAAAGGAAACTGTATTAACAGACTATCCTGATGAATTAGCCCCTGAGAGAAGGGGTATAGCGGTCTTAAGGAGTGAGAATCAATCAATTAAGGGAGGAAGCTGTTATGGCATATGATATCAGTCAGGATAGTAAAGAAAATTACGCCCGAAATAAATTGGACAGCTATGCTAAGGATTGGAAGATTTTCATAGATACCTGCAGTATCCTACATTTTGCAGCGGGAAAATTTTGGGTGAACATCATTCCTCTTCTTCAGAGATATCAAAATAGAGTGATTATCCCACAACGAAGCATCGAAGAACTGCAAAAAATTGGGAATAACAAAAGCAAGCCTGAACTTGCAAATAAGGCAAAAGACTGTTTAAAAGTATTAACATGGCTAATCGGGAAAAATTTTGTAGAAAGGCGGGGTGAAAAAAACGATAGTTTTGTAGATAATCTTTTCCAAGTGGTATTTACTAAATTTCGAATGACACATAAATTACTACTTATCACACAAGACGGTGATTTAGCTAAAGATATTTTAGCTCTGAATAGTACTCGATCGGTTAACGCGAACTCTGTTGCGGTTAAAAGAATCAATCAGTACGGTTTTTTAAGTAATTTTAATTTTAATATTGGTAATACTAATAATGATAGAACTAAGCAGCAAGGAAACAACGTGAAGGAAAATGAAGTTTTTAGAATCTGTAAAACTGTAACGTCATTGACGGATTCACGCCTTAAGGTAACTCATATTCCGACAGAAAATGAAATCGTATATACGGCATTACGAAAGGGCATAAAATTAAAATCCAAAGTTGCAGCGGGGGGAGAAGGCATTATATATACGACTAATACCCCATATGTTGCCAAAATATATAAAAAGGAAAATAACACTAGAAGAAGATATGAAAAAATAAAACTTATGCTTAGTAAAAATCTAAAATGCGAAGGCGTGTGTTATCCGGTTTCAGCATTGTATAATTCTCAGCAAGAGTTTGTTGGGTATATGATGCCCCAAGCGAAAGGGAAGGAACTTCAAAAAAGCATCTTTATTAAGCAATTATTTTTGAAAAATTTTCCACGCTGGAAAAAGCGCGATACTGTAGAATTGTGCATTACGATCTTGGAAAAAATTAAGTATCTTCATGACCGAAATATCGTGATGGGAGATATAAATCCTGCCAATATTTTAGTGGTATCTCCTAAGGAGGTTTATTTTGTTGATACGGATAGCTACCAGGTGGAAGATTTTCCTTGTCCTGTAGGAACAAATAATTATACGGCACCAGAGATTCAAAGAAAGCATTTTTCTGATTTTCTACGAACAATGGGCAATGAGAATTTTGCAGTAGCTACACTCCTTTTTATGATTATGCTTCCCGGGAAACCACCTTATTCACAACAAGGTGGAGAGGATCCAATCAATAATATTATCAGGATGGATTTTTCTTATCCCCTTGGAGATAGCTCAAACAAAAAAACACCAGATGGGCCGTGGCGATATATCTGGAGCCATTTGACATATGATTTAAAAAATGCATTTTACAATACGTTCAGACAAGGTGGGGAATATTCGACGGAAAGTAAGCGACTTACAGTTAATGATTGGCTTTCTCTTTTTTCATACTACCTTGATTTGCTGGATAGTGGAAAATTCGGAGAACAAGATAAAATGTCAGAAGAGTTATTTCCTACTCGCTATAAAAAAATACAAAGGTAGGATATACTGCTGTAAGTTGTGCCATAATGAAGTTCCTAGAAATCAATTGCGATGTCTGTCTTGAGTGTTTTGAACACGGAAATCCGGTATGGCGTATGCGTACATGAATTGATTGTGGTCGGCAATTTGATATAACAAATTATGAATATGAGTCTTATGAAGAAATGGACTTTGATCTTTCAAAACATTGCAAATCATGCCGTGAGGCTAAAAAGACTCATTCGTATAGTTCTTCTAGCGGGTATTCATCTCGAATGAGAGATATACTTTAAATGTGTAAAGAGATTAGCTCTTATTACATGCGATATTAAATTGGCAAACAAATATGGGCACTTAATAGTGATTCATTGGGTGGATTTAATATTTTGTGTTGAGATACTTTAAAGATAGTGGATTCCGAAACTGGGAACAAGATATTTTATCTTATGAAGAAATAAGGGAAACTGCATTAACAGACTGTACTGATGAATTAGAAGCTGAGGGTAGGAAGGGGGCTGGTGCTCTTAAAGGGGGAATCGATCGATTAAGGGAGGAAGCTGTTATGTCCTATGAAAGTAATCAGAATAGTAAAGAAACCTACGCCAAAAACAGATTGGACGATTACACTAAGGATTGGAAAATCTTCATAGATACCTACAGTATGTTGCACTTTGCTGCAGATAAATTTTGGATGAATATTATTCCTTTTCTTCGTAAATATCAAAATAAGGTGATTATTCCACAGCGAAGTGTCGAAGAATTGAAAAAATTGGGGAATAATAAAAGAAATCCTGAACTTGCAGAGAAGGCAAAGAATTGTTTAAAAGTATTAACGTGGCTAATTGGGGAAAATTTTGTGGAAAGGCGGGGTGAAAAAAACGATAGTTTTGTGGACAATCTTTTCCAAGTAGTATTCACTAAATTTCGAATGACACATAAATTACTACTTATTACACAAAACGGTGATTTGGCTAAAGATATTCTAGCTCTGAATAACAATAATTCGGGTAGAGTGAATTCTGTTCATGTTAAAAGAATTAATCGGTACGGTTTTTTAAGTAATTTTGATTTGGATGTTGGCAATACCAAGTGTGATAGAATTAAGCCGCAGAAAGAAAATAACGTGGATAAAAATGAAGTTTTTAGAATCTGCAAAACTGTAACGTTACTGACGGATTCACTCCTTAAGGTAACTCATATTCCGACAGAAAATGAAATCGTATATACAGCATCACGAGAGACCATAAAATTAAAATCTAAAGTTGCAGCGGGTGGAGAAGGCATTATATATACGACTAATACTCCATATGTTGCTAAAATATATAAAAAGGAAAATAACACTAAAAGAAGATATGAAAAAATAAAACTTATGCTTAGCAAAAATATAAAATGTGAAGGTATATGTTATCCGGTCTTCGCATTATATAATTCCCGGCAAGAGTTTGTTGGGTATATGATGCCCCAAGCGAAAGGGAAGGAACTTCAAAAAAGCATCTTTATTAAGCAATTATTTTTGAAAAATTTTCCACGCTGGAAAAAGCGCGATACTGTAGAATTGTGCATTACGATCTTGGAAAAAATTAAGTATCTTCATGACCGAAATATCGTGATGGGAGATATAAATCCTGCCAATATTTTAGTGGTATCTCCTAAGGAGGTTTATTTTGTTGATACGGATAGCTACCAGGTGGAAGATTTTCCTTGTCCTGTAGGAACAAATAATTATACGGCACCAGAGATTCAAAGAAAGCATTTTTCTGATTTTCTACGAACAATGGGCAATGAGAATTTTGCAGTAGCTACACTCCTTTTTATGATTATGCTTCCCGGGAAACCACCTTATTCACAACAAGGTGGAGAGGATCCAATCAATAATATTATCAGGATGGATTTTTCTTATCCGTTTGGAGATAACTCAAACAAAAAAACTCCAGATGGTCCGTGGCGTTATATTTGGAGCCATTTGACATATGCTTTAAAAGGAGCATTTTACAATACGTTCAGAAAAGGTGGGAAATATTCAACGGAAAGTAAGCGACTTACAGTTAATGATTGGCTTTCTCTTTTTTTACACTACCTTGATTTACTGGATAGTGGAAAATTCGGAGAACAAGATAAAATGTCAGAGGAGTTATTCCCTACTCGGCATAAAAAAAATCCGAAGATAGAGTACGTCGTCTGTCGGTTGTGCCATAATGAAGTGCCTAGAAATCAATGTCAGCAGGGGATGTGTCAAGCTTGTTTGAAGAGAGGTGAAGTATACCGATGTAAAAGATGTAACAAAGAAATGTTATATACGAATTATCAAAAATATATCAAAAAGTCTAAACGCTATGATGTTTGTCATGAGTGCTTTGAATACGGGCAGCAGGTATGGCGTAGGTGTGCATGTATTGATTGTGGTCGTCGATTTAATATAACAAATTATGAATATGAGTATTATGAAGAAATGGGATTTGATCTGCCCAAACGTTGTAAATCATGTCGTGAGGCTAAAAAGACTCGCTCGTATAGTTCTTCGGGAGGATATTCTTCTCGAACAAGAAGACATACTTCATCTTCTCATAGCAGCAGTTCTTCTGGAAGTAAAGGCTCATCCTGTTTTATTTCAACGGTAGTATGTGAGTATTTTGGTAAATCGGATGATTGTATAGAACTTAATATATTACGTGGGTACAGGGATAATTGGTTAAATAATCAGCCGGATGGACCAAGGTTGATTGCAGAATACTATAATAATGCACCGCTTATTGTAAGCAAATTAAAAGTATCGGCGGACTATGAAGTTTGCTGTAATTATCTTTGGGATTATTATCTACATCCCTGTCTTATGCTTATTGAAAACCAACAATATGAGTTATGTAAAAAACTATATATGGAGATGTATCAATATCTAAAAGACAAATTAACTTAAAGGTAGTTAAAAAACGATTTATTTTAATTACTATAAATCTAAATAAATAATATAAGGAGGAATCTCAAATGGATGACAATTTATTGGTAAGACTAGAAGACTTAGTAAACAATCCTACGGCAAGAGTACCGGTGTGCCTTTGTCTGGATACAAGTGGTTCAATGGATGGAGATCCTATTGATGAATTAAATGGGGGCGTACGTTTGTTTTATGAAGCTATTCGTGAGGATGAGACTGCAATGTATTCTGCTGAAATCAGTATTGTTACTTTTGGCGGAGATGCACAATGTATTGCCGATTTTGCAAGTCTGGAAATTCAGCCGGATGCACCACTTTTGACTGCTAATGGAATGACCCCTATGGGAGAAGCTGTAAATATAGGGTTGGATTTACTTGAACGGCGTAAGAATGAGTATAAAGAGCGAGGTGTTGATTATTATCAACCTTGGCTAGTCCTTATGACTGATGGTGCTCCCAATGGAGATTCCGCAGAACTATCTCGTGCAATAGACCGAACTGTGGATTTGATTAATCAGAAAAAACTCCATATATTTCCTATTGGTATAGGATCGGAAGCTGATATGAAGGTTCTTGCTCGATTCTCGCCTAAAAAGCATCCATTGAAACTACAAGGATTGAAATTCCGTGAGTTCTTTTCTTGGCTTAGTAAGAGTGTATCGAAAACGTCTCAATCGAGCCCGGGGGAAAGTGTAAAACTTGATCTAGAAGGAATCCAAGACTGGGGCGAATTATAAGGAGGAGAATAATATGGAGAGTAATATGCTAGTAAGAATTGAAGACTTAGTAAACAATCCAACACCGAGAGTGCCGATATGTTTATGTTTAGATACCAGTGGTTCGATGGGGGCTGTAGAGGGTGAATGCGAAGCAACCGGAGAGACGGTTTATGAGGACGGCCGTACTTGGAATATCGTAACGGGTGGAACGAGCAGAATTGATGAACTTCAAAAGGGCGTTGAACAGTTCTATGAAGCGATTCGTGAAGATGAAATCGCCGTATATTCCGCTGAAATATGTATCGTTACTTTTGATAGTAAAGCTACGTGCGTATTGGATTTTGCAAATATCGAAAGACAAGAAACAATTCCTGAATTGCAGCCAGTAGGAGATACTTCAATGGGAGAAGGCGTTAATCTTGCCCTTGATTTATTAGATAGAAGAAAGCAGGAATATAAGGATAAAGGGGTTGATTATTATCAGCCGTGGCTTGTCTTAATGACAGATGGGGTGCCTAATGGAGATGAAGGTGAATTGAATCGAGCCATGCGCCGTACTACAGAAATGGTTAATCAGAAAAAGCTAACCGTATTTCCTATTGGCATAGGTAATGAAAGTGATATGTCGACACTTAATCGTTTTTCACCGAAGCGTCCGGCTTTAAAATTACAGGGACTGAAATTCCGTGAGTTCTTCGCTTGGCTTAGCAAGAGTGTATCGAAAACATCTCAATCGATCCCCGGTGAAAGTGTACCGCTTGATGTGGATGGAATTAAAGGGTGGGCAGAATTATAAACTAGAGATGTCTGACAAACTTTATGTTTGTCAGACATTGCTATATGGAGGTGCTTTTATGTGGAATGCAATTCAATGTGCGGTTCAAGGTCGAAGTCATATAAAGTCAGGCATACCTTGCCAAGATAAAACCTATTCAGTTGTTGATGATAACATACAGGTAATTGCTCTAGCTGATGGAGCAGGGTCAGCCAAATTCTCCCATTACGGAGCGGAGGCTGTTACAAAGTTCATATGCTTGGAATTGGTCGAGAAATTTGATACTTACTTTGCTACTGAGAATGGTGTTGCTGTAAAACAAGAAATTTTGGAGCGTGTGCTAAAAAATCTCAGTACAACAGCAAAAAAATTAGAGTGTGAAATAAAAGAATTGGCTTCTACTCTCTTGTTAGTAGCAATTAAGGACGATAAATTTATAATTGCACATATCGGAGATGGTGTAATTGGGTATCTTAAAAATAATGAGATGAAAATAGCTTCTCAACCAGAAAATGGTGAGTTTGTAAATACAACCGTATTCACGACGTCAAAGGATGCTATTATGACCATGAAGTTAATCAAAGGCTTTTTAGGGACAATTCAAGGTTTTGTTTTAATGTCCGATGGACCTGAAGCACGTTTATATAGTAAGCAAGAGAATAAATTAGCGGATGTTTTAAAAAAAATAATGCATATGTCTACGATCATCTCTATTGATAAAATACAGGAACAAGTTAGGCAGAGTTTTGAAAGTACCATCATTAAAGAGACAACGGATGATTGTAGCATGGCTATGTTGGTAAAGACAAATGATAGCTTTAAAGGTTATTTGAAATTATCTAATAAAGGTAAACGTGAATTATTGAAAATTAAATTCGCTTCACCGAAAAAGATAATAAGGAGATATGATGATCTTTTGGTATATTTACAGAATAAACGATCTATCCATCAAATTGCACGGAAAATTCATCTGAAACCGAAATATGCACAAAGATATATTGATAAATTACGTATGCTCAATTTTATTGAGAAAAATAGTGGCTATTATCACACAATATTAATTATGGACATAGAGAACGGAATGACTGATGAATAAATATATTCTTTTAGAAAAGGAGCGGAACTTTACTATGAGAAGAAAATTATCATTGTCTGCTAAATCTATGGCTGTAAGCCTATTGCTTGCCGGTGGAATTGCCATTGGTGGTGTCTCGACATCGGAAGCTGCAACTTTTTATGGAGGGTACAATAATAGTACGGTAGTGGTTACTGATGACAGTAGTGTTGTTTATCCAGGTGATGGTACTGCACGGATGTATCTTACTCAAAGTTATGGCGGAAATTCATTCTATTATCTGGTTGAAGTAAATCCCAATGATAAGCGAGTATATATTCTTGATAATAATGGGCATAAGAAACTGGATGGACATGGACGGTATATTATGATCGGTGATTACGATATTGTTAAACAGATGATGAACTATTATTTTTAAGGTGAGATGATGAAGTTGAACAAGGCTGCTGATAGGCTTCTGGACGCTACTACTGAGACACTGACCTACATGAATTTCCCGGAAGAACACTGGAAGAAAATCCGTACGAACAACATGATTGAGCGACTCAATCGAGAGATCCGTCGTCGTACTCGTGTCGTTGGCACATTCCCTGACGGCGAGAGTGCCTTGATGATGGTATGCGCCCAGCTCCGCCATGGCGTCAGCACTAAGTGGGGCCCGAAGAAGTACATGGATATGAAACAACTCTACGGATTTGATATGGATAATCTTCTTGACTGATTTTACTTACGTCGAGACTCAGACATTTGCGAAAAATATTTGACAGTACCAATATAATAAGATGAGCACGATATCTGCGTATATTTACGTAATAAACAGACCTCCTAATCGTTTGCCTTTGAGCGGACGGTAGGAGGTCTGTTTCATATTGCAGTGGTGACTGCGTCGCATGTTGTAATATTTATCGTAGGGGAGACGTGACTCCTTTGGGGAAAGACTATGTTTTGGACAATTCCATCACTTTTTCTTTTAATAATCGGGCGGCCTCTGAAAAGAGTTGATTCTTTTTCCAGATAAAGAAGATGCGGCAGATGTTTTGGGGTTCTAACGCCCGGAATATGAGCTTTCCGTCTTTCGGGAGGTGGACGAGTCGATCAAGGCACAATACGTAGCCGACACCTTCCTCGGCCAAGAGAGAGGCGTTGTAAATCAAGGTGTACGTGGCAATGATATTGAGTTCGCTTTCATCCTTGTCAAACCATACGCCAAGTTCTTTGGCGGTAAGGGCCTGTCGGGAAGCGATTAAGGGGAGCCCCTCAAGGTCAGCGGCCCGAATGGTCGTGTGTGCGGCCAGCGGGCTGTCTTTTCGCATCAGGACGCCCCAGATGTCTTCGTGGGCCAGCTCGATATGGGGATAATCCTGTGGGGGTTCAGGCTGTATCAATACGCCAAAATCCAAGGTGCCTCTCTTTAGCTGCTCTTTTACGACCATACCGTCCATGCTTTGAAACTGATAGTGGATGTTGGGATACTCTTTTCGCAAATCTTGAATTGCGCGGGCTACGACCCTCATGCCGGCCGTTTCGCCGCAGCCGATGCGAACGCTGCCGCTTACGCCTTCCTGGGCGTGGGACAGTTCATCTACGGTTTTATCGACGAGTTGGGCAATTTCTTCAGCTCGTTTTTTGAGCAGGAAACCGGCCTCTGTCAGCGTAGTATTCCGATTGCCTCGGATTAGGAGCTTCACGCCGAGCTCTTCTTCTAAATCCATGAGCTGCCGGGACAATGCCGGTTGGGACACATGCATGGCTTCTGCGGCGTGGGAGATATTTTCCGTTCTGGCGACTGCCAAAAAGTATTTCAGGACACGAAATTCCATTTCCATCACCTCTGCCACTATTATAGCAGAACCAGGTATGTAATCCAATTATAACCAGATAAATATTATAGGTATTAGTTATTTGAGATGGTCTGTGATATCCTTAATCCATCAACAAGAAAGGAGTGATGCTTTGCAGGTGAACAAGCGTCTTTTGATCTTTATTCTAATGACAGGGGTGTTCGGCATCCTCAATACGGAGATGGGCTTTATCGGGATTTTGCCCTATATTGCCCAGCGTTACGATGTGACCATCGTTCACGCCGGGTTGCTTATCAGTCTCTTTGCCTTGGGTGTTGCCCTTTCCGGTCCCGTTATGCCCCTTGTTTTCTCCCGGTTCAACCGTAAGTATGTCATGCTGTTGGTGCTGGGACTCTTTACGATATGCAATACCATTTCTGTTTTTGCTTCGAATTTCAATCTGCTTTTGGCCGTGCGGATCATTCCGGCCTTTTTCCATCCGGTCTACTGCTCCATGGCGTTTACGATGGCAGCGGAGGTAGCCGGTGTGAAAGCGGCGCCGAAGGCGGTGGCAAAAATAAACATCGGAGTGTCAGCGGGCATGGTCGTCGGGGTTCCGATCAGTAATTTTCTGGCGGAACATATTTCTCTATCCGTTTCCATGTCTTTCTTTGCCCTTACGACGTTTTTCGTCATGATGGCGACAGCCTTCTTTGTGCCTTCTATGCCGGCAGTCGGGCGTTTGTCTTATGGAGAACAATTGGCTGTGTTGAAAAAGCCTATGGTTTGGGCCTCTATCTTTGCCATCCTTTTCCTAAACGGCTCTGTCTTTGGTGTTTTCAATTATTGGGCCGCCTATCTGGCAAGTGTAGTCGGGCTGGCTCCAAACCTTGTCAGTCTGCTCTTGTTTGGTTACGGTCTTTGCAATATCTTTGGCAGCATGGCGGCCGGACACCTTCTTTCCAGCCGGGCCGAACAGACGGTGAAAGCATTTCCCTTCTTGCTGGGAGCTGTGTATCTCCTGCTTCTTACGGGAGGGGACAGCGGCGTGATGGTGGCCGCCCTTACGATTTTTTGGGGAGTCCTGGCCGGCATCAATGCCAACATCAACCAATTCTGGCTCTCCCACGCGGCGCCGGAGGCTCCTGATTTTGCTAACGGCCTTTTCCTTACGGCCGTCAATCTTGGAACGATGGCCGCTACGACCGTAAGCGGCATGTTTATTGATTCTTTTGGCGAAAAATTCGTCGTTTACGGCGGATTACTATTTCTGGCGGCAGCGGCCGTTCTTTTCTGGGGGCAATGTCGGAAACGCAACATGAATCCGGTCCTAGGAATCGATGTATCATAAGTAATAGATATAATTACAAAACATATCAAAATATAAGATAAAGGTATTTGTTATACTTTGAGGCTTCCGTTTATAATGGAGCCAAGATATCTTATTTGAATAATACATGAAGCTAATTTTTGATGATAAAGGAGACAATACTATGTTGAAAAAAGTAATTCAAACGACTTCGATGGCAGCTCTGTTGGCTGCTGCTATTACGGCTACTTCTTTGGCAGCCTTACCTGAAAATGCAACGACCGTATCTGTACCGGGGCAAACGATCCAGTTGGAACAGAAATGGGATAAGATATTCCCCCAGTCTGATAAGGTGGATCACCGTAAAGTAACCTTTCAAAACCGTTATGGATTTACCCTGGTAGGGGATCTGTATGTGCCGAAAAACGCCCAGGGAAAATTAGCCGCCATTGCCGTAAGCGGTCCTTTCGATGCCGTAAAAGAACAGGTCAGCGGTCTCTATGCACAGACCTTGGCCGAACGTGGTTTTGTGACCTTGGCTTTTGACCCTTCCTTCACCGGTGAAAGCTCCGGTAATCCGCGCAATACGGCGTCTTCCGATATTAACACGGAAGATTTCAGCGCCGCTGTCGACTACCTGGGGTCCTTGGATATGGTAGACCGTGATAAGATCGGTATCTTGGGCGTTTGCGGCTGGGGTGGTTTTGCTTTGAATGATGCCATCCAGGATACCCGCGTCAAAGCCGTAGCTACCAGCACGATGTATAATATGACCCAGGTCATGGCCAATGGCTATGAAATTACCATGGATCCCCAGGGGCAATACGATCGTGTAGCCCCGCAGAGTGCAGATGCACGGTACCAGATGAAGGAACAGTTGAATAATGCCCGCTGGGAAAGCTCGAAACACGGTTATACCGACTTAGCTCCGGCCAATAATCTGGATCCGGAAAAAGATATTACGTCGGAAACGCCGAAGTTTATCGCCGAATATGCTAATTTCTATCGGACCAGCCGCGGCTATCATCCGCGTTCGGTAAACTCCAATCCCAATGGTTCCTGGGCGACGATCATGCCCCTTGGCCTTATCAATATGCCCATCATGGAATACGCCAAGGAAATGCGTACACCGACGCTGATTGTGGCCGGTGAAAAAGCCCATTCCCGTTATTTCAGCGAAGATGCTTATAACGCCATCGGTTCCAAGGATAAGGAACTCTATATCGTTCCCGGTGCCAACCATACGGACCTCTACGATAATACCCAGAAGATCCCCTTTGATAAATTCGAACAGTTCTTCAAAGATCATTTAAAATAATAGTACCGTAAGTGAAAGGCCTGATTCCCTAAAATCAGACCTTTTTTGCGCAAGGGAAATCTTACTGAGATGGCGTATCCGTAATGGAATGCATTTTCTTGCCGGAGATAGGCTATTAAAGAAAATTTTCCATACGATCGAAGTGTCTGGGGATTATGAGTCGTCGGCAGGAATGGGCGTCAGGGATAGGTTTTTTTTCGCTGCCATACGTCTGGTTCAGGCGTGATATAGTCGACATTTGTCTGTGACGGTCTATTCCTTCTGAAAAGAGAAGGTTATGGTCATACCGGAACGGTATCTGTTGTCGAAAGGCGGGAAACTTTGTATAATGGATATAAAAGAAAGGTGATGCTTAGATGCCTACGAATGAAACGATTACCGCGGCGCAAAACGCCAAACGCCATCAGCGGGCATTGAACATTATCAAGCGATGGCGGCTTATGGATGACGATTTCATGAAGCGCTGCTTCAAGGATAATATTCCGGCTGTCGAATGTATTTTGCGTATCATCATGGAAAAGCCGGATTTACAGGTACAAACGGTGCAGATTGAGGATACGATCCCCAACCTTTCCGGCCATGGGATACGGATGGATGTGCATGCCACCGATTCGACGGGAACGGAATACGATATCGAAGTGCAGCGTGCCGACAAAGGCGCGGGAACGAAGCGGGCCCGTTTCAACAGCAGCCTGCTCGATCTCAACAGCTTGAGAAAAGGCAGCGATTATGAAAAACTGCCGGAAAGCTACGTCATCTTTATTACCGAAAACGATGTTTGGCAGTATGGCTTGGCCCGCTACCATGTCAACCGGATCATCGAAGAATTGAACCGTCCCTTTGAAGACGGCAGTCACATCATCTACGTCAATGGCAATTATAAGGGAAATGATGACATGGGCAAACTGATGAATGATTTTCGCAGTGAAAACGTAGAAGATATGCTGTTAGATCCCTTGAAAGAAACGGTACATCGTTACAAAAATAACCCAGAGGAGGTGGCTGTTATGTGCGCAGAACTTGAAAAATGGAGCCTTGAAGAACGTCAGGAAGGGCGCCTGGAAGGTCGCCAGGAGGGACTACAGGCAGGACGCCAAGAAGGCGAAAGCCGGCTGACGACGTTGTTAAGACTGCTGAAAGCCGATGGCCGTCTGCAGGATCTGGAATTGGCCATCGACGATGAAAAGGCCAGAGAAAAACTGTATCGGGAATATCACATTAACTGAAGCAAGATGAGTTAATGCACAGTCACTGAAAGAAACGGTCCATCGTTACAAAAACAACCCGGAGGAGGTGGCTGTTATGTGCGCAGAACTTGAAAAATGGAGCCTTGAAGAACGTCAGGAAGGACGTCTGGAAGGCTTACAGGCAGGACGTCAGGAAGGCTTACAAGCAGGACGCCAAGAAGGCGAAAGTAGGCTTACGACGTTATTGAAGATGCTGAAAGCCGATGGCCGTCTGCAGGATCTGGAATTGGCCATCGTCGATGAAAAGGCCAGAGAAAAACTGTATGAGGAATATCATATTAATTAAAGAAAATCATAGTACAGCCGGATACGTTTGGTGACGCAGCCGGCTGTTTTTCTAGAACTGTCTATAGAGTTTCAACCGTCCGAAAAAGGGAAGCGATTATGAACAACTGCCGGAAAGCTACGTCATCTTTATTACAGAAAACGATGTCTGGCAGCATGGCTTGGACCGCTACCATGTCAACCGGATCATCGAAGAATTGAACCGGCCTTTTGAAGACGGCAGTCACATTATCTACGTCAATGGCAATTACAAGGGCCATGATAAAACGGCACAGCGCCAGAAGCCGGCAGATGGACAGCCTCATCAAGAATTTATAAGCGCAGGAACTCATCAGAAATCTTGATGAAAGGTTATGGTACAGCCTAATATCTTTTATTATAGTATACAGCAAAGAGAATATCAGGGTAATCTTTAAAGACGGGACGGAACTCAAGGGGGAATTAAGGGATTTTTTTACTTGACTAGTCTCTGTATATAAGTGATAAAATAATAAAGAATAAATCAACGATAAATACTTTAATAAAAGGAGGAATAATAGATGAAAAAGTCGTGTTTTTTAATGATGACCGCGATGATTATCGCCAGTGGTATGGGGATTCAGCCAGCAATTGGAGCAACCGTGGAGGCTGTAAAGCCGGCTATTGCTGTGCCAGATACCGATCGGAAGAGCATTGCGGATAAAATAGCTATCCGTGAACTTATAGATACGTTTTCAATTGAGGCGGATAATAAAGATGGCATATCGCAGATTGACCTTTTTACGAAAGATGCTGTTGTGGAGAATTACAACAATGGCAAGCTGACGCAAACTTTAAAAGGCAATGAAAATATTGGCAAGGCCTTTGACGACTTTTTAAAGACACAGGATGTTGTTTATCATATAAATGGACAGCAGGTCATACATCTAAATGGGAATAAAGCAGACGGTATCAGTTATTGCTTTGTTACTCTTATTTATACGGATAAAGAGGGCAAAACTATGAAACGTCAGACAGGCGTCCGCTATGTAGATGATTATGTATTCCAAAATGGTCGTTGGCTGATTGCGCATCGAAAAGCCTATTTTAATTGGAGTGAACAGGTCCCGTATCAAGGCGGCTGAAAAAGCCAATAGTCACATCATCTACGTCAATGGCAATTATAAGGGAAATGATGACATGGGCAAGCTGATGAATGATTTTCGCAGTGAGAACGTAGAAGACATGGTGTTGGAACCCTTGAAAGAAACGGTCCATCGTTACAAAAACAACCCGGAGGAGGTGGCGGTTATGTGCGCAGAACTTGAAAAATGGAGCCTTGAAGAACGTCAGGAAGGACGTCAGGAAGGACGTCAAGAAGGCGAAAGCCGGTTGACGACATTGTTAAGACTGCTGAAAGCCGATGACCGTCTGCAGGATCTGGAATTGGCTATCGACGATGAAAAGGCCAGAGAAAAGCTGTATCAGGAATATCATTTTAATTGAAGAAAATCATAGCACAGCCGTTTACGTTTTGTGACGCAGACGGCTGGTTACATGCTGAAAAGCCTGACTTCTCGTAACAAGAAATCAGGCTTTTTCGCATTATCGAGTTACTATTTTTTGTCCCTTTGATGTCAATCTTCTTCGTCTCTGGTCCGTTTCGGTCCGGGATCGGCGACGAGGGTGCTGTCGGCAATGGGATCCGTCGGCGCCGCAGGAGCATTTCCGGCAGGCGATGTACCATGGCCCCCGTAAGCGTGTCCGGAATGGGGGACAGATTGTCCGTGATAGGAGTAGTTATTAGTGACGATGCCGTCGGGATTGGTCGCTTCATAGCCTCTGACGTGGTGCATGGTGCCGTCCGCTCCGGTGCGGTAATAGTCGTGGGTATAGTGAGTGCCCGGGGCCGGCGTGACGGCATCGGAACCGCCGTGGATGTCGCCGCCGTGATGGGCTGTATCGACGGCCGTGTCGGCAGCATCGGCGATGGCGTCAAAGCCTCCAAAAGCCTTGATGAAGGGCAGACAGATGAGGATGATGAGCAGCGGCGCGACGCCCATAATGGGCAGGGCCCGCTCCAGCGTATACTGATGGGTATAGAGCCAGGTCAGGATGAGGTGGAAGCCGGCAGCGGCGACGAAGCCCGTGAGCAGGGCTGGAATCATTTCGACGGTCGTACTGCGAAGAACTGCAAAGTAGAAACCTACGCCGTACATATAGAATCCGGCCAGAACGGCCCGCCAATTGGCCGCAATATATTTCAGGCGCAGGAAGAAGATGACCACCATGATAATAAAGGCGATGGGGGCTAAAAAGGGAAAGATACTGATAAGGAGCATCGTAACGGCCGCCGTGATGACGATGTACATGATGCGCCGCCAGGTAAAGGTGATGAATAAGATGACGACACCTACGATGGAAGCGATTTGATAATCGAGGGTCACCATATTGATGAAAACATAAAGCCAGGTAATGAGTAAGATTGTCAGGTGAGCTGCACGGTCCGCACGCTGGGGGGCCAGGTTCAATATCATCACATCCTTTAGCAAAATTAGCCGTGAATAAGCCGTATAATTACATTTAATTATATCATATATTTTCTATGGACGAGGGGGATAATAGAGGCTTTTCTTCTTTTTTACGAAAGGATATGTTACCGGTTTTCCGGCTATCCGCAGGTAACGACAAAAAGCGCCGCTGTCCGGCAGGAGATGCTGTCAGACAACGGCGCTTTGCATATGCTTTTTATCAGCCTAAGATTTCGATGAAGGCCTTGACCACTTCCGGGTCAAAGAGGAGGCCGGATGAACTGAAGAGTTCGCGGACGGCCTGTTTTTTTGTTTTCGCCCAAAATTCAGTCGACGGATTGATAATCATATCGTAGTAGTCAGCTACGGCAATGATTCGCGCCCCTAAGGGGATGTTGGCTCCGCGCAGGTGTTTGGGAAAGCCCGAACCGTCCCAGTGTTCATGGTGATAGCGGATGTAAGGCACGATGTCCTGGCAGCAGGGGATGTTTTCCAACATATTGCCGCCGGCTGCTGCATGGCGCTTGTACTGGGCCATTTCCGAGCGGTTGAGATAGGGTATCTTGACTAAAAGTGTATTAGATACGACCAAAAGACCAACGTCATGGAGGAGAGCAGCGTATTTTATCTGTTCGATTTCGCTCTTTGGCAGCATGAGTTTGGCGGCGATACTGACGCTGTAGTTGGCAACTTGCAGGGAGTGCATATATAAGCGCTGACTTTTTAGCTGTATGAAGTTAAGCAACTCTGCCGTAATGCCGTCAAGAGACGTCATTTCTTCACGGGCAATGCCCGCTGCTTGATTTAACGATACCATATACATGACAAACAAACCCTTTCATCTGCAACCATACTATTCGTTCGTCGTCCGATTCGACTGGCGTACTTTTTTTGGATGACGAAGGATATTGAACATTTTGGCACTCGTTTTTTTGATGCGCGCGCCTGTATTTTTCATACGCCGTGCTGTCGTAATCTTGGACTTGCGCTTCGGGCGCATGTCGCGGATTGAGCCGAAATCACCGCGGCGGATACTCGTCGCCTTGATGCGGTCGGAACGGAGGTTTACTTTTAATGCGTTCATGATTTGGCTCGTCTTAAGGTCGATGTTAAAACTGTAGATATCTACTGCCACGTAGGAGAGGAGAGGATAGGCATGGATGCTGATATGGGCGTTGCCCGATACGGCCATGCACGTCAGTTCGTCATCAATATGGAAGAAGGTAATGCCCTCAGCAGGTGCGCCGACCAAATGGAATGCGCGTTCTACCAAGGGCTGCAAGTCTTCGGCTTCGGTGAAAGAAGCTTTGCAGTTATAAAAATCGATCAGTACATGATTTCCTAATGTATTATTCATAAATCTCCACCCGTTACTTAGTTACAATTAATTATATACTGTTTTTGGGAACTTGTAAACTAAAAAGGGCCCCATGGGATATGTTAAAACCCCATGAGGCTCGTTTTAGTTATGCTTTGTGCTCACGAATGGGCGTGAAGGTAAAATCCGTTCCGTCAAAGCCGATGCTGACCGTATCGCCTTCGCGGATGGTGCCGGCGATGATGCTGCGGCTCAAGGACGTTTCGACGGTATGGGTGATCAAGCGGCGCAGGGGACGGGCACCGAACTGAGGATCGAATCCTTTGTCGGCCAATTCCTGCAGGGCTTCATCAGTCCAAGTGAGTTTAATCTTGATCTGTTTTTCCAGACGCTGACCGAGGCGTTCCAAGAGGATGGCTGCAATACTCTGTACCTGGTCTTTCTGCAGGGCCTTGAAGACGACGATGTCGTCGACACGGTTGAGGAATTCCGGACGGAAGTACTGTTTGAGGAGGTCACGGACCTTCTGGTTGGCCTGTTCGTAATCCGGCGTTTCCAAAATTTCATGAGAGCCCAGGTTACTGGTCATGATGATGATGGTGTTCTTGAAGTTGACGACCCGGCCCTTGCCGTCAGTCAGGCGGCCGTCATCGAGGATTTGCAGGAGGACGTTGAAGATGTCGGGATGGGCCTTTTCGATTTCATCGAGGAGGATGACGCTGTAGGGACGGCGGCGAACGGCTTCGGTGAGCTGACCGCCTTCGTCATAGCCGACGTATCCCGGAGGCGCCCCAATCAGGCGCGATACGGTATGTTTTTCCATGTATTCTGACATGTCGATGCGGATGATGTTCCGTTCGTCATCGAAGAGGGATTCCGCTAAGGTCTTGGCAAGTTCGGTCTTGCCGACGCCGGTCGGCCCCAGGAAGATGAAGGAACCGATGGGACGGTTCGGGTCTTTGATACCGGCACGGGCGCGGATGATGGCGTCGCTGACGACTTGGACGGCTTCGTCCTGGCCGACGACGCGTTTATGGAGGGTTTCGTCGAGGTGGAGCAGTTTTTCCCGTTCGCCGGTCATCATCTTAGTGACGGGGATGCCCGTCCAGCGGCTGACGACCTGGGCGATGTCTTCTTCGCCGACTTCTTCTTTCAGGAGCTGCGAATCCTGTTTCTGTGCCAGGTGAGCTTCCTGTTCCGCCAGTTGTTTTTCCAGTTCCGGCAGCTTGCCGTACTTCAGTTCTGATGCTTTCGCCAAGTCGTAGTTGCGTTCGGCCTGAGCCATTTCGCCCTTGACGGCGTCGATTTCTTTTTTCAGTTCCTGGGTGTGCAGGATGGACTGTTTTTCCGTATCCCACTGGGATTTGAGCTGGTTTTCTTTTTCTTTCAATTCCTGCTTCATAGCCGTGATCTTAGCCAGTCGTTCTTTGGAAGCGTCGTCCGTTTCCTTGGTCAGGGACTGTTCTTCGATTTCGAGCTGCATGATCTTATGGCTCAATTCGTCAATGGGCGTCGGCATGGATTCGATTTCCGTGCGCAGCTTGGCAGCGGCTTCGTCGACGAGGTCGATGGCCTTGTCGGGCAGGAAGCGGTCCGAGATGTAGCGGTCCGAAAGGACGGCAGCCGCAACCAGGGCCTTATCGCGGATGCGGACGCCGTGATGGACTTCATAGCGTTCTTTCAGGCCGCGGAGGATGGTGATCGTATCTTCGACGGACGGCTGGTCGACCATGACCGGCTGGAAACGCCGTTCGAGGGCAGCGTCCTTTTCGATGTATTTCTGGTATTCGTTGAGGGTCGTAGCCCCGATGCAGCGCAGGTCGCCGCGGGCCAGCATCGGTTTCAGGATATTGCCGGCGTCCATGGAGCCTTCGGACGCGCCGGCGCCGACGACGGTGTGGATTTCATCGATGAAGAGGAGAATCTGACCGTCTGATTTGGCGATTTCATTGAGGACCGATTTCAGCCGTTCTTCGAATTCACCGCGGTATTTGGCCCCGGCAATGAGAGAACCCATGTCGAGGGAGTAGAGGGTCTTGTTCTTTAAGGATTCGGGAATGTCTCCGCTGACGATGCGGCGGGCCAATCCTTCGACGATGGCCGTTTTACCGACGCCCGGTTCCCCGATGAGGACCGGGTTGTTCTTGCGGCGACGCGACAAGATTTCGATGGTCCGGCGGATTTCGTCGTCACGGCCGATGACGGGGTCGAGCTTATTCTGGCGGGCAGCTGCCGTCAGGTCGCGGCCGTATTTTTCCAAGGCCTTGTAGTTGCCTTCGGGGTTGTCGGTATTGACGTTGGCCTTGCGGTTGGCCTTGATGGTACTCATGATCTTGTCCTGGTGCAGGCCGAATTCACGGCACAGTTCCTGGACGTCGCTGCTGCTTTCGCTGACGATGCCGAGGAGCAGGTGTTCTGTACTGATGTAGTCATCGTGCATGGAGTCGGTTAATTGCTGGGCTTTGCCGATGACCCGGACCATTTCCGTCGACATCGACATCTGGCTCGAACCTTGGACGGAAGGGATTTTCTTCAGCAGCTGTTCCAGACGTGCCTGGAGCATGGGGACGTCGGTCTGACATTCCGTAAGGATGGTGCTCAGCAGGCCTTCAGGCTCTTTGAGCAGGCCCATGAGCATGTGGACCGAGGAGATTTCTTGGTTGTAATGGAGGGCGGCAATCTGCTGGGCAGACTGGAAGGCTTCCATGACTTTCTGTGTATATTTTTCGTTTCCCATAAGTAAGACCTCCTTATTATGGCGATTGTATTCAGGATTAGGAGCTTTTCGCTAGCTTCTAGTATCATTATAGCTATAAAAGTCAAAAAGTCAATATGTCAAAAAGGAAAATTTGTAAATCTTTTGGAAAAGACTTTGTTGACAGTCCTCATCCTTTCCCCTACAATCGAGGCAGTATAAAGATTGTCTTCCGTCATGGGAGACCGATGAAAGGAGTCCGACGATGGACGAAACAGAACGACTGGCCTTTAGCGGCGATGCAGCGGCTCAATGTGCCATGGGAGACGATTATTTCTTTGACGCTTTTGACGCCGATATAGAAGATAAAGATGATTTATATAGGAAGGCTTTTTACTGGTACAGCCGTTCGGCCAAGGGCGGTTATGCTGCCGGTCAGTATAACTTGGGCTACCAGTATGAGCATGGGTTAGGTACGGAGCGCGATATCGAACAGGCTGTCCTTTGGTACGGTGCGGCCGCCAGCCACGGCTATGGAGCTGCTGAGAATAATTTAGGCCATCTCTATGAAATAGGGGATGATCTCCCTCAGGATTACGAAAAGGCCCTGTACTGGTACCGGCGGGCTGCCGAACACGACGACGGCGACGGCCAGTGCAATGCGGCCATCATGTATCAGTTCGGCTACACCGGGGAGCCGGATTATGAAAAAGCCGCCTATTGGTATGCTAAGGCGGCAGATCAGGGAAATGTCATTGCCGGAAACAATCTCGGCTATCTCTATGAAAAAGGATATGGCGTTCCTCAAGACTGGGAACTGGCTGCGCACTGGTACTATGAAGCGGCCATGGCCGGCGACGGGCCGGCGCAGAACAACTTGGGCGTCCTCTACCGTGACGGCCACGGCGTCGCTCGTGACAGCATTCAGGCGGCTTACTGGTTTGCCCAGTCTGCAGCGTCAGGCTATAAAGAGGGCATGAAAAATTACGCCACCGCCCTGGAAACAGGCGATGGCGTAGAGATGGATCGTGATGAAGCTCGATATTGGCGAAATAAAAGCCGGGACGATTAATGGAGAATATTAATAAATACCGTAATGATCGTGGCATTGACCGGGTCGATGATTAAGGAGCCGATGAGGGGAATGACGAAGAAGGCCGTCGGTGCCGGGCCGAAGATTTCTGTCATGGCCGTCATGTTGGCGATGGCGTTGGGCGTAGCCCCTAAGCCGAAGCCGCAGACGCCGCTGGTCATGACGGCAGCTTCGTAGTCGCGGCCCATGATGCGGAAGACGATGAAGTAGGCGAAGATGGCCATGAACAGGGCCTGGCTGAGGAGCATGACGACCAGAGGTACGGCAAGGTCTGCCAGCTGCCAGAGCTTGAGGCTCATGAGGACGCAGGTCAAAAAGACGGTCAGGCTGAGGTTGCCCAAAACTTCACTTTCATGCTGGTAGACTTTAAAGCTGTGCGTAAAGTCGGCGATGTTGCGGATGACGGCAGCGACGATCATCGAGCCGATATAGCCCGGGAAGACAAGGCCGATGCTGCTGAAGAAACCGCTGACGATCGTTCCGAGACCCATGGCCAGGAAGAGGTGGGCCATGGCGTTCATGAAGCGGTAGTTGTCGATGGTCTGGCCGATTTTGTTTTCAATCTTGATGGCGTTTTCGGCCCGTTCCTTATCGCCGGCTACGGCTTTTAACCGCGATACGGCGTCGGCGTTGGCCGAAGGATCGAACCGTTCCGATTCAGCCGAGCTGACCAGATGGTGTTTGTGAATCAGTCCTTCCCCAATCGGACCGCCGATGACACCGCCGGCGACGAGACCGAAGGTAGCGGCGGCGACGGAAATGGTGACGCCGCTGTCAAGGCCGATGTCTTCCAACAAGGGACCGAAGGCCGCTGCCGTGCCGTGACCGCCGACCATGGGAACCGATCCCGTTGCCAGTCCCATGAGAGGACTGAGGTCGAAGACTGTCGCGAGGCTCACCCCGATGATATTCTGTAAGGTGATGAGAATCGTCGTGACGATGGCCATTTTAAAGACCATGATGCCGCCTCGTTTGATAAGGCTGATGCTGGCCGTGTAGCCGACACTGGTGAAAAAGAGCATCATACAGATGTTTTGCATAATCGTATCCTGCTCGTACTGCCAAAGACCCTGTGTATAGAGAATGCAGTTGATGATAGCGAATAAGATGCCTCCGACGACCGGAGCGGGGATACAGTACTTGCGCAGGACGTCGAATTTTGCACGCAAGAATACGCCGGTATAGTAAACGACAATCGCTGCGGCTAATGTTTGATAAATATTAAGATTTACAGCCACAAATAAGCCCCCTTCATATTTTATCGATTATGGATGAAATCGACGAAATAGGTTATGAAAAAATAAAAAATACAGTACTTATGATAACAGATTTTGGGCTGTAAAACAAATATGCGGATAAAAATAACCAGGTGTCATCCTTCGCCGTCCGCTTGGGAAAGATAGCTGGGGGAGGTATAATAGTCCCTTCGTCCTTGGCGGCAAGAAGCGCTGCGGAAACAGAGGGCTTGAATGTCGTTGGCCCGGATATCAAGGGTAAGCTGTGCCTGTCCGAGAGGGGACAGGATTTTTTTTGCCTGCGCCGGTTTGGTTATGATGGGGAAGGTTCCCTTTGCTTCTTTCAAGAAGGCGGCGCCGCGCTCGTTGAAGGCCAGGATGCGGCCGTATTGAGGCCCTTCACGGTAGGATTCATTGAAGAAATCTTGTGACGGCTGCAGGACCGTATAGGCGCCCATGCGGGACAGGCGGCTGAATGCATAGCGCTTGGTCTTGACGGCGGCCAGGGCTTCTTCATACGTCGAAAGGGGAGAGAAGGCTCGGTGCCAACGGTTTTCGAGGCCTTCGGTAAAGGCCGGCAGGCAGCGGAGCTGTTCCGGCGTCAAGAGGCGGCCTTCAAGGCTGACGAAGTCGCCGTAGCGGTCGTAGTCAGTGAAGGCGCCTGCTTTCAGCAGGGCTTCGATGTCGCTGCGGCTGGCCAGAGGCAAATAGGCGGCGACGCGGGACGTGAATCCCTTTTTCAGTTCCCGGCGGAGGGCCGAGGCACTGGTGAAAGGCTGGTCGAAGCTGTTTTCAGCATGGCTTCCGCGGCGAGGAACGGTTTGCATCGCAAGGGGAGACGGCAGGGCGAGGATGGCTTTTGCATATTCAAGGGCCAAGAGGGCATTGGGCTGATCCAAAAGGCCGGCCAGTTCCGGCAGGGCCTTTGCCAGGTCGTCTGTCTGATTCCGACCGGCCGTGGCCGTCTTTGTCGATCCATCGTACGAGAGGCTCAAGGCGGTTTTTCCCAGGCGGAGAAAGTCGGCAGCCGTCCCCTCTTCGACGCCGCAGGCAAGGGAGGTGCAGCCAAGGCGATAGGCTAAACGGATGCCGCCTGAGGCAAATCCTTCAGCACTCGAGAGGGCATAGACGGCAGGCAGTTCAAAGACGGCATCGGCTCCGCTGCGGACGGCCCAACGGGCGCGGTGCCACTTGTCGAAGAGTGCCGGTTCGCCGCGCTGGACGAAGGCGCCGCTCAGGATGACGATGACGGCCGTATCGGGCGGACTTTGGCGGCGGATTTCCGACAGCAAGTAGGCGTGGCCGGTGTGAAAGGGATTAAATTCGGCGATGACGGCAATGGCTTCCATAGCAGCCTCCTTACGTTCTAAATTTCACAATATCTGAACGGGACGAAGCCGCAGTGTCTGGCGGCACCGTCCGGAAAAGGCCGTATTTCACGAAGAAACACAGTATAAGTTGTTTATAAGTATACGGAAGGTAAAGAAAATCGTCAATGGAGGCCGTTCATTCTTTTTGGCTGTTTGGGCGGATAGCTAAAGTATTTCCAATTCCTGCTTTTTTTAGATGACGCTATAAGGCTTTTATGCTATAATGAACCTAGTCTGTAGAAAGCATAAATAGGTGATTGTATGAAGGGATTGAAAGGACTTGCAGCTGCGGCCATGGTCTCAGCTGCCGTATTGTTAGCCGGCTGTGGCAGCAATACGATGCTTGAAGAATACAGTTTCGGCTATGTCCAGTTGAAGGCCGGAAATTCGGAAGTGTACGTCATGACCCCGTTTGACCTGGCACATGTGAATCGCCAGGACGGCGAAGGCATGATGTATATTAACAATGACAAACACATCAATGTCGTCGCTGTTTCTGAAACAGCCGGCGAAACGACGCCTGTTGCCATGGCAGATAAATACGTTGCCATGCTGAAACAGACACCGGATGTATCTGATCTGCAAACGAAGATTACCGAAGCCGAAGAGAGCGGGCGCAAGGCCACCGTCGTCGACGCCTCCTATACGGAGCCGTTGAACGGCCAGCCGGCGAAGCTCACCGTGCGGAGTTTCTTCTTTGAAGATAATGGCCAGATTTGGCACGTCATATACATGTACAAAGACGGTGACGAACTGGCGAAGGAAGTAGTTGACCACGTATTTGGCCAGCTAAAGTAATTTTAAAACACACGAAAGAGGGTAAAATTTCATGATCGTATTGGTTGTAAACTGCGGAAGCTCATCTTTGAAGTATCAGCTCGTCAACATGGATAATGAAGAAGTAATGGCAAAAGGTTTGGTCGAAAAAATCGGCCTCACCGATTCGCAGCTGACCCACAAATGGAATGGCCAGAAAAAAGAAATCAAACAGTCCATTCCGGATCACCAAGTAGCCGTCAAGTTAGTCCTCGACATTTTGACCGACGCTGAATGCGGCGTCATCAAATCGATGGATGCCATCGATGCTGTCGGCCACCGCGTCGTCCATGGCGGTGAAGAATTCGCTGCTTCCACGCTCATTACGGACGAAGTCATGAAAGCCTTGGAAAAATGCTCGGCCATGGCTCCGCTTCACAATCCGCCGAACATCATCGGCATCAATGCCTGCAAGGCTATTATGCCCGGCGTACCTCAGGTCGGCGTCTTCGATACGGCCTTCCATCAGACCATGCCGGCAAAAGCCTTCATGTACGGCCTCCCGTACGAACTCTATAAGGAAGATCATATCCGCCGTTACGGCTTCCACGGCACGAGCCATCGCTATGTCGCCGGTGAAGTCGCTAAAGTCATGGGCAAACCCGTTGAAGAACTGCGCATCATCAACTGCCATCTCGGCAACGGCTCTTCCTTAGCTGCCATCAAATACGGCAAATGCGTCGACACGACGATGGGCTTTACGCCGCTGGCCGGCGTCCTCATGGGTACGCGCTGCGGTGATATCGACCCGGCTATCGTCCTCAACGTCATGGACAACCATAACCTTTCGACGAAAGATATGGACAAATTGATGAACAAACAGTCCGGTGTCCTCGGCATCTCCGGCGTTTCCAGCGACTTCCGCGATCTCGGTAAAGCTGCCGGCGAAGGCAATGAACGCGCTCAGCTCGCCCTCGACATGTTCCACTATCAGGTCCGCAAGGAAATCGGTGCCTTTGCTGCTGCCATGGGCGGTGTCGATGTCATCACCTTTACGGCCGGTGTCGGCGAAAACGGCATTGAAGACCGCGCCGCCATTGCCGAAGGCCTCGAATACCTCGGTGCCAAACTCGATCCGCAGCGCAACGACGTCCGCGGCAAAGACGCTTTGATCAGCACCGACGATTCGACGGTTAAGATGTATGTCATTCCGACGAATGAAGAAATCATGATTGCCCGCGATACGAAGGACATCGTATCCAAACAGTAATAGTGCCTCGGATGGAGTGAAGACCGTGAAATTATTATACTGGGATATTGACGGAACCTTATTGAATACCGGCCATGCTGGATTGAATGCCATTAAAGAGGTCCTCCGCGATTTAAAAGGGGAGGATACACCGGTGCCGAAAATCGATGCCGGCGGCAGGACCGATAACTATATTTGTCAGCAGCTGCTCTATAAATCGACGGGCGTCATGCCGACGGATGAAGAAGTCTTTGCCTTTTGCCGCAACTATGAACAAAAGCTCTTGAAATGGCTGAAACGCAAGGCTCATGAAGGTGTCATCCTGCCGAATGCAGCAGAAAACCTGGCATTCTTCCATGGAAGGGAAGGTTACTGCCAGCTCCTCCTGACGGGGAACAGCCGCGTCGGTGCCAGCCTGAAGATGGATTTCTTCGGCTTGTCTCAGTATTTTGATTTCGACCATTCCGGCTTTACTTTCGACTACTACTACCGCGACGACTTGGCCCGCAATGCCCTGGCCATTGCCAAACGGACTTGGGGCGATGACATTGAAGCCATGTATGTTATCGGTGACACGCCTTATGACATTCAGTGTGGAAAAGCCATTGGCGCCCGGACTATCAGCGTCGCTACCGGAAGGCATTCCTACGATGATTTGGCCAAGTGCGAACCCTGGAAAATCATTTCATCCCTTCCGGAACCGGAAGCCTTCGAAGCGCTTCTTGAATTGTGATAAATCCCTAATAAAAAAAGGAAACCCAGACTCATCACATGGAGTCTGGGTTTTTTTTCGGTTCTTCGATGCGCCACGTGTTTTCAAGGACACGGAAGTTCAACGAATGCCATTTTTTTTCTATATCGTTTAAGGTGACCGATGCTGAGTAGAGCAGGTTATTCTGTCTTTGAGCCTGTTTCTCCAGCTGGGAGATGCGGACTTGTTGGAGCGCGACGGTCTTAGACAGCGTAAGAATCTGGACCTGCAGCACCAGGTTCCATGCCAAGAGAAGAACCGCAGCGGCAGTTAGGTATCTTTGCGTCTTAGACAGACCCTGCCAAGTCTTGAGCAGGCGGCGATACTGATTGAGCAAACCGTTTCTGCCGCGCTGTATCCGGCTTTTCAGGGAACCGGCAGGAGCGGCGGGGCCTTGTCTTTCCCCGGCCATTATAAGTTGGAAATGACGCGGGCCTTATTGCGGACGAAGTCGAGCCATAATTGAGCCGCATGGGACAGGTAGTGGCCGCGTTTCCAGATGACATAGAGGACGTGCATGATTTCCGGTTCGACCAAGGGACGGACGACGACCGATTCCGAGACGCGGGGGTTGGCTTCCTTCGTCGGGCACAGGCGGCTCGGCAGGAGGGCGACGCCGAGGTTGGCGACGACGGTCTGGATCATGAGGTCGCGCTGGCTCGTTTCAAAGATGATTTTCGGCTGGAAGCCGATTTTCTTACAGTGTTGGATGATTTCGTCGTGCAGGTTGAAGTCATCGCGGTAGAGGACCAGCGATTCGTTGGCCAGTTTCTTCAAGGGAATCGTCTTTTCCTTGGACAGGATGTTGTCGCGGTGAATGATGACGTTCATCGGATCCTGGGTGAGGAAGAACGATTCAAAATCCTTTTCCTTCGGCTGGGTGCAGACGATGCCGAGGTCGATGAGGCCTTCTTGGACGCTGATTTCGACCTTCTTCGAGCCGTGTTCGTACAAGTCCAGTTCAATTTGAGGATATTCCTGCTTGAAAGCCCCTAAGAGGTTGGCGAAGATCGGCGCCCCGGTAATGGGGGGCAGGCCGATGAGAATCGTGCCCTGTTCCAATTTGAATTCATTTTCGAAGTCGGTCTTCAAATGTTCGAACATGAAGACGACCCGTTTTGCATGGGACAGGAAGATCGTGCCGGCATCGGTCAGTTCGACGGCCTTCGCATTTCGCATGAAAAGGACGACGCCCAGTTCTTCTTCCAGGGCTTTGATGGTACGGCTGATGGCGGACTGAGAAATATGCAGTGTTCGCGCTGCTTTGCTGAATGACTTCTTGTCTGCTACTTCGACAAAGTATTTAAGATGATGAAAATCCATGCTAACACCTCCACTAACTAATCGTGTATATCAAAAATAACGCTACAATATACACTACTTCGGTATACGTTTACAAAATAGCACTGAACGATGCATAAACTAGCATCACATTCCTATTGAATTTAACATTGCTTAGGCATATAATTAACTTGTAAGAAAAAGTTACAAAGTCGTTCGGTTTGTGATGGTCAGCAATTTCTGAAAAGAGATATGGTAATGTGCAAATCTGTAATACCACTATAATAGTAGTACAGATTGAGAATATTAGCAATACTTTTTTTTGAATATTGTCAGACCTTCCCGCGTTTTATTGCATTTTTTTCAATTATGGGACGTGTATAGTCGATACGTGAACAGAATGCATCATTGGAACCTTTGCGTGCTGTTCGCGCCTTCTGTATGAGATACAGCGGGACGTCTTTATAGCTATCTTAAGCCTATCAGTATGGAATCTTCCATATTGTGTATAACATTCAATTAAGGAGCGTGTTTTATCTATGAGCAAATTTAAAACCATGGATGGTAACGAAGCAGCTGCATGGGTGTCCTATGCATTTACTGAAGTTGCCGCAATTTATCCGATCACGCCGTCTTCTCCTATGGCAGAACATGTCGATGATTGGTCCGCCACTGGCATGAAAAACCTCTTCGGTCACAAAGTTCACGTTGTTGAAATGCAGTCCGAAGCTGGCGCTGCCGGCGCATTCCACGGTTCCTTACAGGCTGGTGCTTTGACCACGACGTACACTGCATCTCAGGGCTTCCTCCTCATGATGCCGAACATGTACAAAGTTGCCGGCGAACTCCTTCCGGGCGTATTCCACGTAGCTGCGCGTGCTTTGGCTAACCATGCACTGAGCATCTTCGGTGACCATCAGGACGTCATGGCTGCTCGTGCAACGGGCTGCTGTCTCTTGGCCGAATCCAATGTTCAGGAAGTCATGGACCTCGCTGGTGTCGCTCACTTATCGGCAATTAAAGGTTCCTTGCCGTTCATCAACTTCTTCGACGGTTTCCGTACGTCTCACGAAATTCAGAAAGTTGAAGTCATGGATTTCGAAAACTACAGAAAACTCGTTGACTGGGAAGCTATCGACAAATTCCGTAAACGTGCTCTTAACCCGGATAACCCGCAGGTTCGCGGCACGGCTGAAAACCCGGACGTATACTTCCAGCACACAGAAGCTGCCAACAAGTTCTATGATGCTATGCCGGATATCGTAGCTGACTACATGGACAAGATTTCTGAAATCACTGGCCGCTCCTACAAACCGTTCAACTACTACGGTGCTCCTGACGCTGAATACGTCGTCGTTTCCATGGGTTCTCTCTCCGACGTCGCTAAACAGACCGTCGAATACTTGCAGAGCCAGGGCGAAAAAGTCGGCGCTATCAACGTTCACCTCTATCGTCCGTTCTCCAACAAATACCTCCTCAACGTTCTTCCGAAAACGGTCAAGAAGATTGCTGTCATCGACCGCACGAAAGAACCGGGTTCCCTCGGTGAACCGCTTTACCTCGATATCACGGGCTTCGTAAAAGAAGAAGGTCTTAACATTGACGTCATCGGCGGCCGCACCGGTATGGGCTCCAAAGACGTTCTTCCGGAAGACTTCCTCGCTGTCTTCAAAGAATTGAAGAAAGATCATCCGCTCAACGGCTTCACCCTTGGCATCGTCGACGACGTTACCAACCTCAGCCTTGCTCGCGAACCGAAAATGCCGGTTGATACGACGGGCCTTACGTCCTGCAAATTCTGGGGCTTCGGTTCTGACGGTACTGTCGGTGCTAACAAATCGGCTATCAAGATCATCGGTGACCACACGGATATGTATGCACAGGCATACTTCGCTTATGACTCCAAGAAATCCGGCGGCGTAACGATTTCTCACCTGCGTTTCGGTACTCGCCCGATCGATATGCCGTACCTCATCGACGCAGCTGACTACATCGCCTGCCATCGTCAGTCCTATGTAGGTCGTTTCGATGTTCTCCGCGGCATCAAAGACGGCGGCACGTTCATGCTGAACTGTACCTGGACCGATGAAGAACTGGAACACGAACTTCCGGCTCGCATCAAACGCGCTATCGCTAAACATCACGTTAAATTCTACACCTTGAACGGTGACGCTATCGGCCAGAAACTCGGCCTCGGCACCCGTATCAACATGGTCATGCAGGCTGCATTCTTTGCCCTCGCTAAGATCATCCCTGTAGAAGACGCTGTTAAATACTTGAAAGACTCCATCATCAAGAACTACGGCAAAAAAGGCCAGAAGATCATTGACATGAACAATGGCGCCGTTGATGCTGGTATCAAAGAATTCCATGAAGTTAACTATCCGGCTTCCTGGGCTGATGCCGTTGACGAAGTCGTCGAAGGCCGTCCGGCTACGAAATACTTCACGGAAGTTGCAAAACCGATGCTCGAACAGGTTGGCGACGATCTCCCGGTTTCCGCATTTGTCGGCCGCGAAGATGGCACCATGCCTTCCGGCACTTCGAAATTCGAAAAAGCCGGCCCGGCTCTGCACGTTCCTTCCTGGGATAACGAAAAATGTATCGGCTGCCTCCAGTGTTCCTTCGTTTGCCCGCATGCTACGGTTCGTCCGTGCTTGACGACCAAAGAAGAAACGGCTGCTGCTCCGGCTGGTTACAAAGTCGCTGTTAAAGCTAAATCCGGTAAAGAATACGATTTGGCTATCGTCGTCGACCAGCTCGACTGCCTCGAATGCGGCTCCTGCGTAAACGTCTGCCCGGTCCAGGCTCTGACCATGGTTCCGAACACCGACGAAGAACGTAAGAAGATGGAATTCTGGTACTATGCTACGGAAAAGGTTGCTCCGAAAGCTAACCCGCAGAACAAGAAGACCGTTATCGGTTCTCAGTTCGAACAGCCGCTCCTCGAATTCTCCGGCGCTTGCGCAGGCTGCGGTGAAACTCCGTATGTCAAACTCGTTACACAGCTCTTCGGCGACCGCATGATGATCGCTAACGCAACAGGCTGCTCCTCCATTTGGGGTGCATCGGCTCCTGTTTCCCCGTACACCATGAACGCTGCCGGCCACGGTCCGTCCTGGGCAAACAGCCTCTTCGAAGATGCTGCTGAATTCGGCCTCGGCATGTTCCTCGGCGTAGACAAAGTCCGTAAAGACTTGGTCGAAAACCTCGACGCTGCAAAAGCTGTCGCTTCTCCGGAACTCCAGGAAGCACTCAGCGATTGGGCTGCTCATGCATACGAAGGCGAAGGCACTCGTGAACGCGCTGACAAATTGACGGCTCTCCTCGAAAAAGAAGCTGCCGGCAAACCGGTTCTCGAAGACTTCCTCGCTAAGAAACAGTTCTTCGTAAAACGCAGCCAGTGGATCATCGGTGGTGACGGTTGGTCCTACGATATCGGTTACGGCGGTGTTGACCATGTCCTCGCTTCGGACAACGACATCAACGTCCTCGTCCTCGATACGGAAGTTTACTCCAACACCGGCGGTCAGTCCTCTAAAGCTACCCCGACTGCAGCTATCGCACAGTTCGCTGCTGCCGGCAAACGCACCAAGAAGAAGGACCTCGGCATGATGGCTATTTCCTACGGCTATGTTTACGTAGCTCAGGTAGCTATGGGCGCTGACAAGAACCAGCTCCTCAAAGCTATCACCGAAGCTGAAGCTTACCATGGCCCGTCCTTGGTTATCTGCTACGCTCCTTGCATCAACCATGGTATCCGTAAGGGCATGGGCAAGAGCCAGACAGAAGAAAAACTCGCTGTCGAATGCGGTTACTGGGATCTCTTCCGCTACAATCCGGAACTCAAAGAACAGGGCAAGAACCCGTTCAGCCTCGATTCCAAAGAACCGGATTATGGCAAATTCCAGGAATTCTTGCAGGGTGAAGTTCGTTACGCATCCCTCAAGAAGAGCTTCCCGGAAGAAGCCGAAGCTCTCTATGCTAAGACTGAAGCTGACGCTAAGAATCGTCGTCATTCCTACGTCCGTCTGCAGAAGGGTTTTGAAGACTAATTTAAATGCACTTGCTGCATAGATAAATAGCGGAAAGGCTCTGCACGGTGGTTTCCACCATGCAGTGCCTTTTTGTTGTTTGTTATTTATGGGGAAGTAGTGTATAATGAATCGTGATTGAATTATTAGTTTTTTATTCTCTATCATAATAATTAGATGAACTAGGGGGCCTCTTTCATGTCATCTAAAATGGGTACGCTTTGTATTGTCCTGGCAGCCCTTGCTTTTGGGACCATGGAAATTTCGCTGAAGATTGCCGGTACGGCTTTTACACCTTTTCAGCTGACCTTTCTCCGCTTTCTCGTAGGCGGCATCCTGCTCATGCCGCTGGCCGTTCGCGATATGAAGAAGCATCAGATTCGTCTCAGACGGACTGATTGGGGGTATTTGGCCGTCTTGGGACTGGTCAATATCTGCTTCAGCATGATCCTCTTCCAGATCGGCGTCAACATGGCCAATGCCAGCCTGGCGGCCATCGTCTTTTCCAGCAATCCTATCTTCGTCATGATTTTTTCCTATTTTCTCATCCACGAAGCCTTTACGCGCAAGAAGGCTATCACCTTGGTATTGAGTCTCATCGGCCTGATCATCGTCGCCAATCCCGTGGATATCATCCAGAACGGAAATGTAGGACTTCTGGTGTCCTTGGCAGCGGCTATTTCCTTTGCCTTTTACACGACCTTGGGGAAACTGCGAATCGGGAAATTGGGGGGCAACGTCGAAAACGCCTTCAGTTTTCTCATCGGCTGCCTCTTCCTCTTGGTCATCTTGATTTTCCACGGCGATCCGATCATTGCCGGTATCAATTCCCGCACCATTTGGCCGCTCCTGTATTGCTCCTTGGTTGTCACCGGCTTTGGCTACCTGTTCTTCATGAAGGCCATTGAACTGACGGGTCCGTCCAATGCGTCCTTTGCTTTCTTTATTAAGCCTATCATCGCCCTCATCTTGGCCTCGATTATCTTATCGGAACCAATTACGGCCAACGCCGTCATCGGCCTGGTACTGATCCTTTTAGGCTGTACCATGGCAGGGCCCATTGAACGTCTGATTTTCTCTCATCGGGCTATCGGCGAAATCGCCGGCCGTACCAACCATCCGGCTTGGATGAAGGAAGATACGGACAGCCCCTTAGTCATTACCATTTCGCGTGAATTCGGCAGCGGCGGCCGGAATATCGGGAAACTCGTGGCCCGTAAATTAGGCGTTCCGTACTACGATACGGAAATTTTCAACCGGACCCAGAAAGAACATCCGCAAACTGTCATCGCCTGGTGCAAGGACCAGAAGCGCCGCTTGGGGCCGCTCCTGTCTAAGGTATACGAAGATTACGTCCACTATGCGTCGGGATATGAATCGAATCAGATGGAAATGTTCCGCGATGAAGCTGAAGTCATTGAAGCCCTGACGACAGGGCATTCCTGCGTCATCGTCGGCCGTTTGGCAAACTACGTCCTGCGCAAACGACCGAACACCTTCAATGTCTTCATTTCGTCCGATCCTGATTGGGCCGTCCAGCGCATCATGCTCCGGGAACACATCGACGCCGACCGGGCGCGTAAACTCCGCAACCACGTCAATCGTGAACGGCGGGATCACTGTATGTACTGCACCGATTCCTATTGGGGTTATGGGGCCAACTACGATTTGAGCCTCAAATCCAGCGACTACGGCATCGTCAAGACGGCCGACCTCATCTTAGAAGCGGCCCGCCATCGCCTGACCATTTCTCAAGACGATATCAATCCCACAGAGAAGGAAAGGGAAACGGCGAAGGCCGGGACGACTTCGGAAGCATTGTCGTCGTAAACTCGATGTTTTCGATATCGACATGATACAGAGGGCTATTCGTGATTTTTCATGAATAGTCCTTTTTCGCTATCCTCGAAAAGGGAGGCGAAGTGGAGACTGTAAAGAAATGGTAAAATCCATTTCTAAGATGAGAATCTTGCTAAGTGCATATTAATTTAGTCTTTATTTTGAGAATAGAAAGTGATAAAATAATAATTGATTTATTGATAGTGATTATTCCTGAGAATGAGTTGTGATGCAAATGGAGAAACGATGGCAGTTTGCCCCCTTCGAAGAGGGCCTTACGTCCGCCTTAACCGAACAACTGCATATATCGCCGATTTTGGCCCAAATACTGGCTAATCGCGGCATTGCCGATGTCGAAGAAGGGCGTCACTTTCTCCAGGACACATTGAACGACATGGCCGATCCGTTCTTGATGGACGGGATGGAAACAGCCGTCCGTCGGCTGAAGCAGGCCGTAGAAGATAAAGAGCGCATCGTCATCTATGGTGACTATGACGTCGACGGGATTACGTCGACGTCACTTGTTTATTCAGTTCTTCGGGATCTGGGGGCGTCGCCGCAGTTCTATATCCCTGAGCGGCAGAGTGAAGGCTATGGCCTGAACGAAGAGGCCCTGCAGCACTTAGAGCATGAAGCCGATGTTCTCATTACCGTCGACTGCGGTATTTCATCGTATGAGCTGGTTCGTGAGTTTTCACCTCATCTTGATATCATCATTACCGATCATCACGAGCCGCCGGAACAGATACCGCCGGCCTTGGCCGTCCTCAATCCCAAGAAACCCGGCTGTCCCTATCCCTTTAAGGAGCTGGCCGGTGCCGGTGTGGCCTACGTCCTTTGCCGGGCCCTTTGGCAGCGCTGCTGTAACGAAGATCTGGCAGGCTATTCGGATCTTTCGGCCTTGGGAACCATTGCCGACCTGGTGCCTTTAATCGGAGAAAACCGCATCATTGTCCGCCAAGGGCTGGAATTGATGAAAAAGGGGCAGCGCACGGGATTGTACGCCTTGCTCCGGGCTTCGGGGCTTGTCGATAAAGAAATCACAGCCGGCCGCATCGCCTTTACGGCAGCGCCGAGATTGAACGCTGCCGGCCGCATCAGCCATGCGACAAAGGGCGTCGAACTGCTCTTAGAGACGGACGACGAAAAAGCGGCAGCTGCGGCCGCGGAGCTCAGTGAACTCAACGCCGAGCGTCAGGACATTGAGCACACCATTGCCAAAGAGGCCATCGCCCAGATCGAAAGCCGGCAGCAGGGAAGGGACGGCGTCCTCATTGCCAGTCATGAAGGCTGGCACGTCGGCGTCATCGGCATTGCCGCATCGCGCCTCGTCGAAAAATACTACCGCCCGGCCTTGGTCATTACCATCAGCGACGGCATCGGCAAGGGCTCGTGCCGGAGTATCAGCGGCTTCAATATGTACGAAGCCCTGCAGTCGGCGAAAGACCTGCTCATCCAATTTGGCGGCCATACGATGGCAGCCGGCTTTTCCATCAAGGCCGAAAACATCGAAGGCCTGCGCGAAAGGCTTTTGGACTATGCCAAGGAGCACATGACGGCCGACGACTACATTCCCTTGGTCCATTTAGATAAAGAGCTGGAAACACCGGACGTCTCGCTGGACATGATTGCCGAGTTGTCTTCACTAGAGCCTTACGGCATGGGAAACAGCCGGCCCGTCTTTTCCCTGCGGAATCTGACCGTCGAAGAAATCCGGCCCATCGGACGGGATAAGCAGCACGTTCGCATCGTTGTCTGCGGTCCTCATAAGATTCGTCTGAGCGGCGTTGCCTGGTCCCGGCCGGACCTGTGCGATGCCATCGTCGAAGGCGATATCATCGACGTCGCCTTCCAGCTCGAACGCAATGATTTTAACGGAACGTCGTCGCCTCAGCTGGTCGTTCAGGACGTCCACGTCTTGAATAAGGAGGTCACCCTCAACCGGACGGTCATGGTCGATATCTACATGGCCCTGAAGAAACTCCTGCCCGAATGGGGTATGCCCGTTTGGCAGGTCCGGCGCCGCATGGCAGCCTCTCAGGCCGACCGCTACGACGTCCATACCATTTACGCGGCCATCGTCGTCCTTCGGGAAATCGGCGTCCTCAAAGTGCGCCAAGATGACGACGGCCCGGTCTATTATTTTCCTATCCTTGCAGGGAAAATGAATCTTCATATGTCCCCGACGTATGAATTGTATTGCAGGGAGTAAGGAGGTTTTTTATGGGAGAAAGAATTCAAGATGCCGAATTCAGGCACCTCATCGATACGATACACTCGTACCTGCCACAGGCAGACTGCGAAGATGTAACGAAAGCATATCATGCGGCAGAAGAAGCCCATAAGGAACAGCATCGCGTCAGTGGGGAACCTTATATCCTGCACCCCCTGGCGGTGGCCCAAATTTTGGCCGACATGAAAATAGATACGACGACGATTACGGCAGCCTTGCTCCATGACGTCGTAGAAGACACAGCCTGTACCCTTGAAGACCTGCGCCAGGAGTTCGGCCGGGAAGTCGCCTTCCTCGTCGACGGCGTCACCAAGTTAAGCCGTCTCAATTACCGAACGAAGGAAGATCAGCAGCTCAACAGCATGCGCAAAATGTTTTTGGCTATGGCCAAAGACGTCCGCGTCGTCGTCATAAAGCTTGCCGACCGCCTGCACAATATGCGGACCCTGCGCTATATGCGCAGCGACAAGCAGAAGCGGATCGCCCAGGAAACCCTGGAAATCTTCGCGCCCTTAGCGCATCGCCTGGGTATTTTTAACATCAAATGGGAGCTCGAAGACCTGTCCTTCCGCTACCTTGAACCGGATAAATACTACGACCTCGTCGATCAGATGAAACAGAAGCGGCACGTCCGCGAAGAAATCGTCAACGAAGCCATCGACGTCCTGCGAAAAGCCCTCGACGACGCCCACATCCACTGCGAAATCAACGGCCGGCCCAAGCATTTTTACAGCATTTATAAGAAAATGAAAAAAGATAACCGCGACTTGAGCCAGGTCTATGATCTCTTCGCCATCCGGGTCATCGTCGACGACGTCAAGGACTGCTACGGCGTCTTAGGTATCGTCCACAGTTTGTGGAAACCCTTGCCGTACCGCTTCAAAGACTACATCGCCATGCCTAAGCCCAATAACTACCAGTCCCTGCACACGACGGTTATCGGGACCCGGGGACAGCCCGTTGAAATCCAGATCCGCACCTGGGAAATGCACCACATCGCCGAATACGGCGTCGCCGCCCATTGGCGCTATAAAGAAGGCAACCAGACGGCGAATAAGGACGCCTTCGATGAAAAGATGGGTTGGCTGCGCAACCTCCTGGAATGGCAGGATACGAGCAACCCCCAGGAATTCGTCAACGCCTTAAAGCTCGATGCCTTTTCGGACGAAGTCTTCGTCTTTTCTCCGCGAGGTGACGTCATCGACCTGCCCCAGGGGGCCATTCCCATCGACTTTGCTTACCGCATCCATACCGACGTCGGCCACCGCTGCGTCGGCGCTAAGATCAACGGCAAGATCGTGCCCCTCGATTACCGTCTGAAAAACGGCGATATCGTTGAAATCATTACGTCCAAGACGGGGAAACCGAGCCTCGACTGGCTCAATATCGTCGGCAGTTCTGAAAGCCGTTCGAAGATCCGCAACTGGTTCAAGAAAGAAAACCGTGAGGAAAATATCGAAAAAGGTCTCGAAGCCTTAGAGCGAGAATGCAAACGCCTCAATCACGACTGGAAGACCTTAAACGTCGGCGGACGGCTGGGCCGGGTAGCCAAGCAGATGAACGCCGGCTCGGAAGACGATTTGGCAGCGGCCGTCGGTTACGGCGGTTTTGCCGTCAATACGGTCCTCATCAAGCTCCTGGAGCTGCAGAAGAAAGATTTGCAGAAGCAGGAAGAACAGAACACCAGCCTGGTCATGCTGGAAAAACTGAAACCCCGCAAGCCGGTCAAACACAGCGGCACGGGCATCTTGGTAAAAGGGGAGCCGGGTCTTCTCGTGCGCCTTGCCAAATGCTGCAGCCCCGTGCCGGGCGATCCCATCATCGGATTCATCACCCGCGGCCGCGGCGTGTCGGTCCACCGGGCCGATTGTCCCAATGTTACCCACGGCCAGAGTGACGTCGATCGCTTGATCGATGTCGAGTGGGATTACGAAGGCGATGAACGCTTTGAAGTCAACATGGAAATCGTCGCCTACGACCGCACGGGCATCATGGCCGAAATCATGGCCGCCTTGGCAGAAATGAAAATTTCCATCTTAAGCATCAATGCCAAGACCAGCGATACGAAAAACGTCGTCATCCACATGGGCATCAGCATCAAGGACTTGGCTCAGTTTGAATTCATTACGACCAAGATCCGCCGCTTGAAGGATGTCTATGCCGTAGAACGTTATACAGGAGGAAGCATGCAATGAGAGCCGTCGTACAAAAGACGCTGACATCATCGGTCACCTCAGACGGCGTCCTCGTCGGAAAAGCGGCCGAAGGCCTTACGGTCCTCCTCGGCGTTTCCGTCGAAGATACTGAAAAGGACGCCCTGTACCTGGCCGATAAGATCGTTCACCTGCGGATCTTTGAAGATGAAGCGGGGAAACTGAACGACTCCCTTCTCGATAAAGGCGGTGACATGCTGGTCATCTCTCAGTTTACCCTCTATGGAGATGCCCGCCACGGCCGCCGCCCGAGTTATACAGAAGCTGCTAAACCAGAACAAGCCGAAGCCTTATACACCCGATTCGTCGAAGCTGTCCGCGCCTTTGGCGTAGAGGCAGCGACGGGGCGCTTTCGGACCCATATGGTCGTATCCCTCGATAACGACGGGCCGGTTACCATTTTATTGGACAGCCAGAAAAATTTTTAAGGAGGAATCGACATGAGTATGCAATATATCAGCATGGAACTCGGACCGATCATGACCAACTGCTACGTCGTCTATGACAGCGACACGAAAGAAGCGATGGTCGTCGATCCGGCCTGGGATTACAACGCCATCGACCGGGCCCTGTCCCGCTATGAGCTGAATCTGAAATTCATCTTCCTGACCCATGGTCATGCCGACCACATCGGAGCCTTACAGGAGCTTCGCCAACGCAAGAACGTACCGGTCTACGTCGGTGCCGGCGATGCCGGGCTCATCTCTAATTCGCATCACAACCTGTCCATGTTCATGGGACAGCCCATTGAATGCACGTCGGCCGATCACTTAGCCAAAGACGGCGACGTCATCAGCCTGGGAACGCTGCGCTTCAAGGTCCTGGAAACACCGGGCCATACGCCGGGCGGACTCAGCCTCTATGGAGAAGGCGTCGTCTTTTCCGGCGATACTTTGTTCCGCTATTCCGTCGGCCGGACCGATTTATACGGCGGCTCGTCCGATATCTTATTGGACAGCATCGAAAAGAAACTCTTGACCCTTCCTGACGATACGGTCGTCCTGCCCGGCCACGGCCCGGCGACGACGATCGGCGACGAACGGATGGGCAATCCCTTCTTGGATGGAGGCTGGTAAGCCATGATTACCTATAAGGAAGCAGAATTTTGGATGCGGGTTACCCTGGCTGTCCTGGCATTGGCCCTGTTTTTAACGGTCCATGCCATCTACTGGCCGGCCATCGTGTCTCTCATTCTGACCTTTATCCTTATGCCCATACGCGATGGCATCATCAAAGTGTTCCTGCGCCTTACAGGGCGCAAGATGCCGGTGAGCATTGCCATCCTTATCTCCTTTGTGGTCTTTATTTTCCTGGTGACGGTCATTACCAACATCATCGTCAAGCCTTTAGTGGTCCAGACGAATTTGTTGGCTGCCAACTTCAGCAACTTAGTCAATCGGACGGCAGATTTGGTCATGCAGCTTGAAAATGAACAGACCCAGCTTTACATTCCGGACCAGGTCAAGCGGATCATCAACGATGCCTTCGCTAAGGTCAGCAATTACGGTATCGACGGCATTACCAATCTCCTGCAGTCGGTCTTCGTCATTGCCGGCACGGTCGTCGAATTCTTCGTCGTACCCATCATTACCTTCTACTTCATGAAAGACGGCAGCCGCATGGTCCGGACCTTTGTCGGCATCTTTCCGGCAGGCTACCGCGACCACTTGGCGTCCCTCTTTCTGGAAATCCAGCACGTCCTGAGCCGTTACATCCGCGGCCAGATCCTCATGAGCTGCATCATTGCCGTCCTGACCTTTATCGGCATGTGGGTCCTGGGCGTGCCCTATCCGATGGTCATCGCCCTCTTGGCGGCCATCACCGAATGGATACCCATCGTCGGGCCGATCGTCGGCGCGGCACCGGCCATCCTCTTGGGGGCGTTAATAGACCTGTCCCTGGCCTTGAAGGTTCTCATCTTCTACGTCGTCATTCAACAGATCGACAGCCACCTCATCATGCCCCAGGTCATGGGTGCCGTTATCAAACTCCATCCCGTGGTCATTGTCATAGCCCTGCTCATCGGCGGGACCCTCTTTGGCATAGCCGGCATGATCCTTACCGTCCCGGTGACGGCAGTTTTACAGATTCTCTGCAAACATCTGTGGTTTTACAATACCTATAGAGAAAAGGCGATGAATAAAAATGGAAACCAATAAAAAAGAAATCATGGATACCATGATGAAACGCATGAAAGACAAGATTAAATTCAAAAAATATAAGATGACGTCTCAGCGTCAGATCATCCTTCGGACCTTCGTCGAAAGCCCGATCCGCCATATGAGCGCCGAAGAAGTCTTTGAACTGGTCAAAAAGAAGGCCCCCGATATCGGTTTGGCGACGGTCTATCGGACCCTTGATTTATTCACTCAGATGGACCTCCTCAAAAAGCTCGACTTCGACGACGGCTGCAGCCGTTACGAATTGAACGACCGCGACAATGAAGGCCATTACCATCACCACCTCATCTGCCTCGGCTGCGGAAAAGTGTGGGAATGCGAAGACGACCTTCTGGAAACGCTGGAAACGATTTTGGAAAAACAGCTTCACTTCCATACCGTCGACCATCAGCTCAAGGTCTACGGCTATTGCGAAGAATGCCAGAAGAAGCGCGACGCCGAAGCAGAAGCCGAAGCGGCTGCGAAAGAAGCAGAATAGGATGTCTGTAAAGACCTATACGTACTGCGGTCCCGAAAGCCTGCATTCCCTCATCGGCCAGGTCATGGCCTCCCTGGGCTATGTCGGCGGTCGGGAAAGCCGCGACGTCGGAGCTGCCATCACCTTAAGGGACGATGGCAGCCATCTTTATGTCGGCTGTACCTTTACGGAGGACGGGCAGTCGTGGTCGTCTGAAATCGGGCTCTTGTCGAAAGACGATCCGCGAAAGCTCGTCAAAGACTGCCTTATTCACTGGCACCAGCGTTTTACCGGTCACGGCCCGGGTCCGTGGGGAACCCTCATCGGCGTGCGGCCGACGAAACTCGTTCACCATCTCTTTGACCAAGGCCTTGATGAAAGGGGTGCCGAAAAGGTGCTGACCGACGACTATGACGTGGCCGATAAGACGGCTAAGGACCTCGTCGCCATGGCAAGTCTCCAGCGTCCCTATGTAACCGACCGCGGCCGGAAGATTGCCCTCTACGTCGGCATCCCGTACTGCCCCAGTCACTGCCTGTACTGCTCCTTTCCGTCACGCCTCATCGGCGGAGAAGGGGAGGATGGCCTTACGGCTTTTCGCGACGCCATGCTGCGCGATTTCGATGACTTGGCAGACCTTTGCCGGGACTACGGCCTCGATGTGACGTCCCTCTACGTCGGCGGCGGAACGCCGACCTGCCTGCCCCCATGGGTTTTGAAGCCCCTCATGGAGCGGTTGGCCCGAAATTTCCCGAGCGTCCGTGAATGGACCGTCGAAGCCGGGCGGCCCGACACGGCTGAAGAAGGGGTCCTTACGATGCTCAAGGACTGCGGTGTCAATCGCATCAGCGTCAATCCCCAGACGATGCAGCAGCACCTCCTCGACGCCTTGGGGCGCCGCCACAGTGTAGACGATATTTATACCATGTATGAGACGTGCCGCAAAGTCGGATTTTCCGTCATCAACATGGATTTTATTGCCGGACTTCCGGGGCAAACCGTAGGGGATATGCAGGAAAATATGGAAATAGTTTGCAAACTGCACCCGGAAAATGTTACAATTCATACGTTAGCATTAAAAAAACGGGCACCTCTATTCCATCACGACCTGCGGGAAAAAATTCCGCTGGCTGACGTGACGGGCCGCATGGTCAGCCTTTGTCAGTCTGTTTTGGCAGGCGGAGGCTACGTCCCTTATTATATGTACCGCCAGAAATACATGGCCGCCAGCTTTGCCAATGTCGGCTACGCGCTGCCGGGCACGGTCAGTGCTTATAATATCGAGATGATGGAAGAACGGCAGTCTGTCTTGGCAGCCGGACCGGGCGGGGCGACGAAGTTCCTCGGCCGTGACGGTCATACGCTGGAAAAAGTATATATGCCGAAAGATGTCAATACATACATTCAGGCGCTGGACGACAAAATGGCTCGGCGCCGCCGTTTGTGTGCTATCGTATACGGAGGAGAGGATATTTAAAATGGCTATTACTGCACCGAGAGGTACGCAGGATTTCCTGCCGGAACAGACGGCGGAATGGCAGTGGCTGGAAGCAAGAATCCGGCAGATCTGCTCGCTCTATGGTTTTGGCGAAATCCGTACGCCTATGTTTGAAAGTACCGAATTATTTTTACGGGGTATCGGGGAAACGACAGACGTCGTTACCAAAGAAATGTATACCTTTGAAGACCGCGGCGGCCGCAGCATGACCTTGCGTCCGGAAAATACGGCATCTGTCGTCCGGGCCTTTCTCGAGCACAAGCTCTACGGCGAACCGCAGGTCCATAAATTGTACTATATGGGGCCCATGTTCCGTCATGACCGTCCCCAGGCCGGTCGCTACCGCCAGTTCACCCAGTTCGGTGTCGAAGAAATCGGCTCCAAGGATCCGGCCGTCGATGCAGAAATCATCGCCATGGCCTTCCAGCTCTTCCGGGAACTGGGACTGACGGATCTCGTCCTGCACCTCAATTCCGTAGGCTGCCCGAAGTGCCGTCCCGTTTACCGCCAGAAACTGCTCGATTTCTTCGCCGATAAGAAGGATCAGCTCTGCGACGACTGCAATTCGCGGTTGGAAAAGAATCCGCTCCGCGTCCTCGACTGCAAAGAAGACGGCGAAAAGATGATGAAAATGGGCGTGCCTTTGATTACGGATAATCTCTGCGACGAATGTAAGGAACACTTCCACAAAGTCCAGGAATATCTGACGGCCATCGGCATTCCCTTTACCCTCGACCCGCGCCTGGTCCGCGGCCTCGACTACTATACCAATACGGCCTTTGAAATCATGTACGCTCCCTTGGGCGCACAGAGCACGGTCTGCGGCGGCGGCCGCTACGACGGCCTCATCGAAGAAGTGGGCGGTCCGTCAACGCCGGGCATCGGCTTTGCCATCGGCATGGAACGCTTGCTCCTGACCTTAAAGGAACAAGGCCTCATGCCGCCGATGGATGCCAAAAAGCCGGTATTCATCGTCGCCCTCGGCGATGCGGCCAAGACCAAGGCCTTTGAACTCCAGCAGGCCCTGCGCCAAAAAGGTTTCTATGCTGAAATCGACCTCTTGGGCCGCAGCATGAAAGGCCAGATGAAGTCGGCCAATAAACTGAATGCCGATTACACGGTCATCATCGGTGACGATGAATTGGCCAACGGCGCCGCCATGGTCCGCGATATGGCCAGCAAAGAACAAGTCAGCGTTCCCCTTGATGGGATTGTTGCATATATGGAAACACACAAGAAGGGATGATTTACTCATGGATACAATGGAAGGTTTACACCGCTCCCACTACTGCGCTGAAGTAAGCGAAGCGGATAAGGGCAAAGAAGTCGTCTTGACCGGCTGGGTTGAACGCCGCCGCGACCACGGCGGATTGATTTTCATCGACCTCCGCGACCGCACGGGCATCGTACAGGTCGTCGCTTCTCCGGACTACGAACAGGCTTCTTTCGATAAGGCAGAACAGGTCCGCACGGAATACGTTCTCGTCGTCCGCGGCGTCGTCCGCATGCGTGACGCCGATACGGTCAACCCCAAGATGAAGACCGGCACGATCGAAATCCGCTGCGAAGAACTGCGCATCCTCAACTCGTCGAAGACGCCGCCGTTCTATATTGAAGACAACATCGACGTCGACGAAAAGATTCGCCTGAAATACCGCTACCTCGACCTTCGCCGTCCGGAAATGCAGAACAACCTCATCATGCGCCATAAAGTAAAGCATGCCATGCGCACCTTCTTGAACGGCCACGGCTTCATCGATATCGAAACGCCGGAACTGTGCAAGAGCACGCCTGAAGGCGCTCGTGACTACCTCGTACCGAGCCGCGTCAACGAAGGCAAGTTCTACGCACTGCCCCAGTCGCCGCAGATCTTCAAACAGCTGCTCATGATCTCCGGCATGGACCGTTACTACCAGATCGCCCGCTGCTTCCGCGACGAAGACCTGCGTGCCGACCGTCAGCCGGAATTCACCCAGCTCGACATGGAAATGTCCTTCATGGATCAGGAAGAAATCCTGACCTTGGTTGAAGAAATGGTACACTACATCTTCAAAGAAACCCTGGGTCACGACGTCAAGCTCCCGATTCACCGCATGACTTGGGATTACGCCATGGAAAACTACGGCTCCGACAAACCGGACCTGCGCTTCGACATGAAATTTACCGACGTAACGGAACTCGTCAAAGACACGGACTTCAAAGTCTTCCGCAGCGTCATCGATAACGGCGGCCAGGTTAAAGCCATCAACGTCAAAGGCGACGCCGATATTCCACGCCGCGAACTGGACGGCCTCGTCGAATACGTCAGCCATTACGGTGCAAAAGGTCTCGCTTGGATCGGCTTCCTCGAAGACGGCACCCTGAAATCGCAGATCAAGAAATTCTTCGGCGAAGACAAACTCCTTGAAATCGGTAAAGCCTGCGGCGCTGAAAAGGGCGACTTAGTCCTCATGATCGCCGACAAACCGAAGGTCGTTGCAGCCGCTCTCGGCGAACTGCGTAAAGAAATGGCTCGCCGCATGAATCTCATCGACGAAAACCAATTCGCCTTCACTTGGGTCGTCGACTTCCCGATGTTTGAATACAGCGAAGAAGAAAAGCGCTACGTCGCTATGCACCATCCGTTCACGGCCATGCGCGACGAAGATATGGATAAACTCGAAACCGACCCGGGTCACGTCTATGCCAAGGCCTATGACCTCGTACTCAACGGCATCGAACTCGGCGGCGGCTCCCTGCGTATCTACCAACCCGACGTCCAGCAGCGCGTCTTTAAAGCCATCGGCCTGACGCCGGAAGAAGCAGAACAGAAATTCGGCTTCCTCCTCCGTGCTTTCGAATACGGTGCACCGCCCCATGGCGGCCTGGCATTCGGTTTGGACCGCATGATCATGCTCATGCTCAAACGCAAGTCCATCCGTGACGTCATCGCCTTCCCGAAGACGCAGAACGCTATCGACCCCATGAGCGAAGCTCCGTCGACGGTTGCATTGAAACAGCTGCATGAACTTCATATTCAGGTTGAAGAAGACTTAGTCAGCAAATAAGTTTGTACCATAAAACAAAAGAGAGGCTGTCCTTACGGATGGCTTCTTTTTTTGTATATAGATTGACAAATATCAATGTGAGAATTATACTGTTCATAGATTGATACATATCAATATGAAAGGGAGAGGGTCATGGAAGAAAAGGAAGTGATTCGCGTATTGAAAGCCTTAGGGGATGAAAAGCGCCTTCGCATTTTGTCGCTCTTGCGCCAGGGTGAACGCTGTGCCTGCGTCCTCTTAGAAGACCTGAATCTGTCGCAGCCGACCTTATCGCACCATATGAAGATTCTCTGCGATGCCAATCTCGTCACCGGCCGCAGAGAGGGGAAGTGGGTCTATTATTCCCTGAATGCCCGCCAAGGGGAAGCCCTGCAGCAGATGATCGGCGATTTGATGAACCCTTCCGGTGACGCGGCTCCCGATGACAGGGACTGCTGCTGCTGAAGTCGGCCGTTTTTCGGCCTTATATATTGATAGATGTAAATGTATAAATTTATTGAGGAGGCTTTTATCATGAAACAGATGGAAATTTTTGAACAAGCGATGTGCTGCCCGACCGGTCTCTGCGGCCCGTCTATTGATCCGGAACTATTACGCCTGTCGGCCGTGCTTGAAACCTTGAAGGGGAAGGGCATCGTCGTCGGCCGCTATAACTTGTCGAACGATCCTATGAAATTCGTTCAGACCAAGGCCGTCACCGATTTTCTTCAGAATCACGGTCCGGAAGAACTGCCCTTGGTCCTCGTCGACGGCGCCGTTCAATTTTCCGGCCGCTATCCGACGAATGAGGAATTCGCCGATATTCTCGGCTTTGATGTCGCCTTGTTAAATGATGCTGCCGATGCCTGCCAGGATACGTCCTGTGCTGACGGCGGCGATTCGTCAGCCTGCGGCTGCGGAGACGATACCGGTTCTTGCTGCGGCGATGATACGAGCAGCGATACTTCCTCCTGCTGCTGTGGTGACGGCAGTTCCTGCTGCTAAGGGGGAATGATGATGACCTTATATAATCCTTTAGAGGTTGTCCGTACGAAATACCTCTTTTTGACCGGGAAGGGAGGCGTCGGCAAGACATCCGTTGCCTGTGCGACGGCAGTTGCCTTAGCTGATGCCGGGCGTAAGGTGCTGCTCATCAGTACCGATCCGGCGTCGAATCTGCAGGACGTCTTTTCCATGGAGCTGAGTGATGAGGATACGCCCATTCCGGAAGCCGCCAATCTGTTCGTTGCCAACTTAGACCCCATTCAGGCGGCAGCCGCCTATCGGGAGAGCGTCGTCGGTCCGTATCGCGGTCTCTTACCGGAAGCGGCCCTGCGCAATATGGAAGAGCAGTTGTCCGGCTCTTGTACCGTCGAAATTGCCGCCTTCAATGAATTTACTCGCTTCCTGACCGATGGCGAGATCAGTAAAGATTATGATCACATCATCTTCGATACGGCGCCGACCGGTCATACCCTGCGGATGCTGCAGCTGCCGTCGGCGTGGAGCCAATTCATTCAAAAGAGCAAGCACGGCGCGTCCTGCCTGGGGCAGCTGGCCGGCTTGGAGTCGAAAAAAGAAGTATATAAAAAAGCCGTGGAAACCTTGGCTGATGAGACAGCGACGACGATGCTCCTCGTAGCCAGACCGGACCTGCTGCCTCTAAAAGAAGCCGGTCGAGCCTCGGCAGAATTGGCGGCCCTGGGCATTTCAAATCAAGTTATCGTCATCAACGGCAAGCTCACGGCTTGGGACGATGACCTTACCCGCAGCCTCTATGAAAAGCAGGAGTCGGCATTGAAATCCATTCCGGAACTGCTCCCGGCCCTGCCGATTTTTGAAATCCCCCTGCGTTCGTACAACGTGACCGGTCTCGACCATGTACGGGCCCTGCTCAAGGGAGAACTGGCCGAAGGGGAAAGAGGAACTGACGAGATGAAACCGGTCAGCCCTCTTTCGTCGGTCATCGATGACTTAGAGCAAAAGGGCCGTAAGATCATCTTTACCATGGGCAAGGGCGGCGTCGGCAAGACGACCGTTGCGGCGGCCATTGCCATGGAACTGGCTCGGCGCGGCCACCGCGTCCATCTGACGACGACCGATCCGGCAGCCCATGTAGATGACATCGTCGAACAGACGGCAGGCCTGACCATAAGCCGCATCGATGAAGGCGCCGCTTTGCAGCAGTATAGGAGGGCCGTGTTGGACGAAGCCAAGGGCAATGGCCTGGGAACTGCGGACCTGGCCTATATCGAAGAAGACTTGCGCTCGCCTTGTACCCAGGAAATCGCCGTCTTCCATGCCTTTGCCGACATCGTCGATCAGGCTGATGACCAAATCGTCGTCATCGATACGGCGCCGACCGGTCATACCCTGTTGCTCTTGGAATCGACGGAAAACTATGATAAGGAAATCCGCCGGACTCGCGGCGTGACGCCGCCGTCGGTACAGCATTTACTGCCGCGCCTTAAGAGCGACGATACGGAAGTGGTCATCGTCACCCTGCCGGAAGCGACGCCGGTCTACGAAGCTCAGCGCCTCGAAGCGGACTTGAAACGGACGGAACTTCACTGCCATTGGTGGGTCATTAACAAGGCTTTTTGCCGGGCCGGGACGACGAGTCCTTTGCTCCAGGCTAAAGCCAATCAGGAAATTCCCTGGATCAATACCGTTCATGACCATACGAAGGGCCATGCGGCCTTGATTCCTTGGAAATCGGCTGAAGTGCGCGGCTCTATGTTAGAAACCTTATAAGCAAGCAGACATATCCCGAATCATGAAGCAGCGGGATACATCCTTTTTTCAGCAATAGTCTGTGATATAGGCATTTTGGGACATCTTTATGACTTGTTGCTGACGTCGGTATCTTAAGCGAAGGAAGGGCTGCTGACCTTGTTTCTGTGGTGACGAAGTAAGCTTGAGTTTAGACATAAAAAAGGGACGCTATGAAAAATTTCATAGCGTCCCTTTTTCGTATGCTGTTATATGGGGAGGAGTTACTTGCCTTCGTAATAGTAGCGGGTCCACATGACGACTTCCGAGAGAGACGGGTGAGGCGTCATGGTTTCGCTGAAGGTGTAGACCGATTTCGGCGTCAGGGTCCGCGTCAAGGGCAGGGCCCGCAGTTTCTTAGCCGTTTCTGAAGCGATGTCTTCGTGGACGGGCTGAAGGGTGTGTTCGCCGCTCATGAGGTTGTTGATGAAAGGCTGAATGAGGATCGAGGCTTCGGGGCCGATGATGTGGGCGCCGAGGATGAATTTCGTCTTTTTGTCGACGACCAATTTTATGAAGCCGTCGTCATCTTGTCCCGGTTCAAAGCCCATGGCGTAGCCCTTGGCCGAAGCCGAGTAGTGGTTGATGGCCGTTTCGACGTCGTAGCCTTTTTTCTTGGCGTTTTCTTCGCTCAGGCCGACTTGGGCCACTTCAGGATAGGTGTAGGTGACGGCCGGGATGATGTCGTAGCTGGCCCAGCGCCAGTTTTCCGGTTCATTGCCCGAGAAGAGGTTGTGGGCAATGATTTCGGCTTCGTAATTGGCTTTGTGGCGGAAGGGGGCCATGCCGTTGATGTCGCCGAGGGCCCAGATGCCGTCAGCCGTCGTTTCCAGGAACTCATTGGTTTCGATGTAGCCGCGTTTATCGAGGCGGACGTCGGTGTTTTCGAGGTGGAGGAGATCCGTCGTCGGCTTGATGCCGGGTGCGACGAGTATTTCTTCGGCAGCCACTTCGGCTTCTTCACCGCTGTCGATATCGCGGATCTTGAGAACTTTGAGGCCGTCGCGGACGGTGACGCTTACCGTATCTTGCTTTAAGCGGACGTCCATGCCGTAGCGGCGGAACTGTTTGAGGATGAAGGCCGAAATGGCTTCGTCTTCTTTCGGCAGCAGGCGGGCGTTGTGCTGGACGATGGTGATCTTCGTGCCGGCTGCGTCAAAGACATGGGCAAATTCACAGCCAATGGGGCCGCCGCCGATGATGATCAGGCTCTTATAAGGCTTCTTGGGGAAGGATTCACCGAAGAAGGATTCCGACGTCAGATAGCCGACGTCTTCGAGACCCTCGATGCGGGGGATGTTGGTCCGGCCGCCGGTGGCGATGAAAATCTTGTCGCCCTGGATTTTTGCGTCCGTGCCGTCGTTTAAGGTGACGTCCAAGGTGTGGTTGTCGACGAAGGCTGCCGTACCGTTGTAGGTGTCGACGTTGGGGAACTTATCGTAGTAGCCCTGGATGGATTTACTTTCATCGATTTTTTCCCAGAGTCTTTTGGCTAAAATATCCCAGTCGAGGCGGGCATTGTCGGCAAAGACGCCGATGCGGCCGCCTTCGCGGATTTCACGGATGCGGCTGGCTGCCGTGACCATGACCTTAGTCGGGATGCAGCCGCGATTCAGGCAGGTGCCGCCGAAACTGCCCCGTTCGATAATGGCAACGGACAGCCCTTGGGTAATGGCGGCGTCGGCAATGATGTTGGCCGACCCGGTCCCAATGAGGATGACATCATATTTTTTCATGAGCAAGACTCCTTTACTTTTCAGCTTTATATTAAATACAACCTTTTTCGTATAGTATAAGCGAAAGGCCTTGTTTTGACAAGTGCTGAAGCCCCTTGTTTCGTCATGATGGAGAAGGAGAAAAGAAGGTTTGAAAATGAGTGATTTTATGGGATAAAACCAATGGCTATGACATAATCTGTCCATACTATATGGTAGACTATAATCAGCGACAAGACTATCGTGTTGCAAAGAATTCGTGAATTTGTAATATTTGTCGAAAATAACAAAGGCCTTTCTTGTACTCTTTTTTTATTCATGGTAACATAATACTATGTATGACGATATGGCATAGTTGTTGTGACTTATGAGTTCATGACATCATTATATAGTGGAGGTATAGATATGGGACTAGGATTTGATAGAGATGACCTTGTGAAATTACTGAAGGAAGATGAAGAAATCCGCAGTCTGATTTGTCAGATTGCCGTAGGACCGTCAGCGGAAGCGGAAGCTCACGAAGCTCCGGAAACACCGGAAGCGATGGAAGCGCCGGCAGCACCGAAGGAAGCGGTCTATATTTCGAAAAAAGAGGAACCTTCTTCTAAGAAACAGGAACTTCGACAAAAATTGGAAGAGGCTCGAAAAGATAGAGACCTTTGGAAACAAGCGGCACAGCAGGCCGCGGCGGAAAAGGACGACGCTGTTCTTGAGCGAGACCGGGCAATCAATGAACGGGATGCCGCCGTGTATGAACGAAATCAGGCTGTTCAGGAACGGGATGAAATGTTAGACAACATGAACCGGGCTGTCCGCGAAAAAGAACAAGCCTTTCGTGCTATAGAAGAATCTGACCGGCTGCGGAATCAAGCCGTCCGCGCAATGGAGGAATCGAATCATAAGGTAGAAGAAGCGCGGCGTATCGTTTCTAAACTTCAGGCTGAAATCACCTTTTTGCAGGAACGACTGGACGAGGCCAAGGGCAGTATCAGCTCCCTTACGGCAGATTTGGATCGGACTCGGGAAGAACGGGAAGATTTAAAAGATGATTTGCAGCAGGCCGAGCAGGAATTGGCTCAACGCTTTGTCCAAGGTTGGCAGCTCTATGAAGCCTACCAAGAGGTGGACGACTATTTTAAAGACCTCTTGGACGGTGTCTTAGCCCGTCCCGGCTTTGAGGCCTTCATCGTCGGCCTGTCTCAGGAAAGGACCCTGCAGACCCTGTGGGACGTGACCCGGGAAGCGGTAATGATGAGTCGTGACGAGGCTGCCGGGGAAACCCTTTGGAATCTGTTCCGCTACAGTTTGGACTTGGTCAACCGGAGCCGGTCGGAAGATCTCTACGCCGTCGAAGACGTGGAAGTCGGCGATTCCTACGACATTGACAAACATATCCTGACCGGCGGCAGTCGGAATCAAGGCTGCCTGTCCAAGGTATTCTTGCCCGGCTATCGGAATGTACGTACAGGCAAGATCATTTGCAAAAGCCAGGTAAAGATATAAAGGAGGCCCTCCATGGACGTATCGAATCAAGAAACGACTACGGCAGAAAAACTGTCTGACCAAAGGCCGACTCAACTCAGCGAAGTCTACGTGAGTCAACGCAATGAAAGCCACGTGGATCAACAGAAGCTCGAAAACTCTTTTATGGAAGAGGAGCGCTCTCAAGGGGAGGTTATCGAAAAGAAAATCGACGTCGTATTCCAAGCCTGCCGGAAATTGATCGACAAGCGCTTTGTCAAGATGAAGAATAAAAGGGTTTGGTATGACCGCGATACGGCGGCCCTCTATCCCCAACATGATAAGGTGGATATTCCTGTTTGTGAAATGATGTTACGAGATGGTAAATTACAGATTTATGAAGGGGTTAAGGATTTTGATTACCGGTCTAAGACATTGACTGTTGACGGCATCTACTTTGTTCTGGCTTCTTATATAGAAGGAAAGAAAACATTTCGACAAGGGAATGGCAATCCCTATCTTGATCGTAATGGACGTATCTCGAACTATCCTTCGAATCATGGATATACAGATAGAATTTATTTTATAACCAATGATTATTATTGTGGTCGCGCCTATGATATGCGCTATTATGCTACGGATGGTAGTGCGTGGAAGGGCAACTATGCAGGCAGACCTGTATTCATGGTCATGATTTCCTGTTTGGACGGCAGGGACAGCAATGGCTTGAATCCGGCCAAGACGGTGCTGGCATGGCTAGAAAAAGGCCTCGTACCGGAAGGACTTAGTGGGGAAGAAGAAGAACTCTATAAGCAGTTTTTGGAAACCTATCAAAAAATCAATATCTACCTTGAGGGGAATTCCAAGGGGGACCGAATTTCTTTCTACCGGGAGACATTTATGGAGGACGTTCGCCACGGCCGCTTTCAACAAGATGCCTTTCCATGGCAGTTTGAAGTACCTGCAGAAGAACTTAAATCCGAACAAGACCAGCATAAGATTGATTTGCTTTCGCTGCGGAAGAATCTTCTGGAATGCGACTACCGGCGGGCCAATTTAGAACCCTATGCCGACAGTACTCTGTCTGACATCAATAAGGGCCACTGGGAACTCTTTGAAGCTCCGGAAGCAGATGCGATGGCTATCCCTATTCCGCCGGATCAAGTCTGGACGGCTCGGCCGCCCCAGCTCGACGTCGTGGCCAACGGAATCTGTGCCATCGACTTTGGGACCAAGAGTTCTGTCGTCGTCTGCCGCAGCGAAGGCGGGACACGCCTTCTGCGCATCGGCACCGGTGACTTTACCAAGGCCGTCGAACAGAAAGACTACGAAAATCCGACAGTCGTCGAACTGCGCGACTTAGAAAGTTTCGAAAATGCTTATCGCAGTCGGAACGGCCGGCCCTTTACGGCTTGGGAAGACGTGACCGTCGCCCATCAGGCCGAACAGGCCCTGCTTCAGCAGGATGTGGACAGTTCCGTCTATTACGCCGTCTTCAGCGAATTAAAACAGTGGGCCCATGAAAAAGACCGTCGACTGCTGCTCAAAGACCGCAAGGGCAAGGTATGGAAGCTCAACCCCTACTTGGAAATGGACGACGAAGCCCTTGATCCCATCGAAATCTACGCCTATTATCTGGGTCTCTACATCAACAACATGCGTCACGGCATCTACTTGGACTACATCCTGTCCTTCCCGGTCAACTACGACCTGGCTGTCCGCACCAAATTGCTCCAAAGCTTCGAGAAAGGCCTGAAAAAATCCCTGCCGCCGGCCATCTTGGACGACGAAAATTGCATGCGGCGCTTCCGCGTCTATGCCGGGGCCAGCGAACCGGCAGCCTATGCGGCGGCAGCCCTCCAGGCCTATGGACTGGAACCGGCTGAACAGGGAGAGATGACGGCCTACGGCGTCTTTGACTTTGGTGGCGGTACGACGGATTTTGACTTCGGCATCGAAAAGAAATCGGCCAATCCGCGGCGTCATAAGTTCGAACTCCATCAATTCGGCCGCGGCGGCGACCCCTATTTAGGCGGCGAAAACCTGCTCAATGTCCTAGCTTTCGAAGTCTTCTGCGCCAACTTGGACTTTATGCGCGACAATGCTATTCCCATCGCCCTGCCTCATGGCTGCACGGCTCCGGCAGGGACGGAAACCCTCATCTTAGCTGAGCGGGAAGCGACGCAGATTTCCTTTATGAACCGCAAATGTTTAGCCGAAGCTATGCGGCCCATTTGGGAAGAACGAACGGAAGAAATCAAGGCTTGGCAAGATAAGGAGTGGACGCTGCTGCTGTTTACGGACGGTAACAAAACGGCAGGACGGAGAGACAAGCAAAACAGTGACGATGAGGGCCAACAGAGGGAACGAGAAGAAAATCAAAATAGGGTCAAAGTCAAACTCACCGTCGACATCGATCGCTTAAAAGACGTCATCCGCCGTCTCATTTCTCGCGGTGTCACCAACTTCTTTGAAGCCTGGAAGACGGCCTTTAAACATCAGACCGAAGAGCCGGATACCCTCCATATCTTATTGGCCGGCAATTCCTGCCGTTCGCCTATCGTCAAAGAACTCTTTGAGACCCAGATTGCTGAGGAATCCCGGAAAATTTCGAGTCATGCCGGCGGCAAAGACGCCAAGGGGATACTGGTTCTCCATATGCCTTTGGGGATGGAAGCAGAAATGCCGGAGGAAGCGAATCCGGAAATACCAGATAAAGGTGCAGCAGATGAACATGATGTAGATGCTGTTGAAGCGATGATGGGAGAAAAAGCAATAGAAGAAGCCGTAGTCGAAGCGGTAGCGGACGCTGTCCAAGCTCTGAGAAAAGAAAAAGCAACAGAAATTGCAATTGAAGACCGAGGGAAACTCGATCAGAAGTTGACCGGTAAGACCGGCGTCGCCTTTGGCCTCCTGCGCAGTCGTAAGGGCGGCAAGGACATCAAAATCATCAATGACAACGTCGATGACAGCGGCGAAGCTCTGTTCCCGTACTTCTTAGGTGATATCGATACGGACGGGTATTTCTGCGTGCGCATTGGAAAAGCCGTGCCTTATCAGAACTGGGCGGAGTTCTGCTATGCCGATGAAGAAGATTTTGAAATCTATTACACGGCAGAGCCTCAGGCCTTGGAAGGACAGCTGCCGCAGGATGCCGTAAAATACGTCAACTGCCGCATCGATGCCGCCGACGTATCCGACGACGATAACCACATGATCTTCCTGCGAAAAGTGGCTCCCGACGCCATCGAATACGCTGTCGGCACCAAGGATGCATCGGGGAAGAAGGTCACCATTGAAGAAAGCCGTGCAATCCGTCAAACCCTGCGCTGAAGCTTGTCGTCCGGAGGCAGAACAGAAATTCTGCCTACACCCGGATGGCCTTGCATCGAAGCTTAAAACTATTAAGGAAAAGAGGGATTATGCCTATGGATTTATCAGATAAAAGAGAAATGGCAGTGAGTAACTTATCCACTAAGCGGCCGACCCAACTCAGCAAAATTTACATGCGCAAAGGTGACTTTGAAGACTCCTTTATAAAAGACCTCCGCATCCAGTGTGACGATATCGAAAAAAACTTAGACATCGTGCTTCCGGCTTGCCGGAGATTAATTGACAAACGTTTTGTCAGGATGAGGAATAAACGGGTCTGGTATGACCGCGACACGGCTGCACTCTATCCTAAAAACTATCTGTTGCCCTATTGTGAAATGAAGTTGTATAATGGTAAATTACACCTCTATGAAGGTGTTGAGGACTTTGATTACCAATCACAGGTATTGACCGTCGATGGCATTGAGTTTGTCCTAGCTTCACCTGAAGAAGGGGTGAAAACATTCCATATTGGAAATGGAAACCCCTATCTTGATGAATTTGGGAATATTGCTCATTATCCGACGAATCCCGCCCCTTTTAATAAGGCGTTTTTTATAACTGATGACTATGCGTATGACAGCACTTATATGCGTTTTTATTGCACAGGAAGTAGAAATCATCGTATCAACTATAATTCAAATCAATCTATGTTCATGATTATGATTTCCCGTTTAGACGGCAAAAATAGCTTGGGGTTAAATCCTGTTAAAACTTTATTGGCTTGGTTGCAGAAAGGGCTCATGCCAGAAGGCCTTCAAAAGGAAGAGCGATTAGTATATAATAAGCTTTTATCATCCTATCAAAACTTTAAAACCTATCTCGATTATAGAGGTGATCATATTTCTTTTCGAAGGGAAGCATTTATAGACGATGTTTGTTACGGATATTTTCAAAAAGAAACTTCTCAATGTAACGTTGATTTGTCAAGAACTATAGTGGGAGTTAGCTCTGGTTCGGAGCAAACAATAAGAACTCTCTTATTGTTGAGCAAAAGTCTGCTAGAATGCGATTACCGGCGGGCAAATTTAGAACCCTATGCTTACAGCGTCCTTTCAGACATTAATAAGGGGCACTGGGAACTCTTTGAAGCACCGGAAGCAGATATGACACCTATTATTCTGGCAGCGAATCAAGTCTGGACGGCCCGGCCGCCCCAGCTGGACGTCGTGGCCAACGGGACCTGTGCCATCGACTTCGGCACCAAGAGTTCCGTCGTCGTCTGCCGCGGTGAAGACGGAGCCCGTCTCCTGCGCATCGGGACCGGTGACTTTTCTAAGGCCGTCAAGGAGAAAGATTATGAAAACCCGACCGTCATCGAACTGCGCGATTTAGACAGCTTTATTACGGCCTATGGCCAGCGGATCGGCCGTCCCTTTACGAAGTGGGAAGATGTGACTGTCGCCCATCAGGCCGAACAGGCTCTGCTCCAGCAGGATGTGGACAGTTCCGTCTATTACGCCGTCTTCAGTGAACTCAAGCAGTGGGCCCATGAAAAAGATCGCCGTCTGCTTTTGAAAGACCGCAAGGGCAAGGTCTGGAAGCTCAAACCCTATTTGGAGCTCGATGACGACGACCTCGATCCCATTGAAATCTACGCCTATTACTTGGGCCTCTACATCAACAATATGCGCCACGGCATCTATTTAGACTACATCCTGTCCTTCCCGGTCAACTACGATTTGGCCGTTCGCACAAAATTGCTCAAAAGTTTTGAGCGGGGCTTGAAAAAGTCTCTGCCGCCGGCAATCTTAGCGGACGAGGAATGCATGGATTGGTTCTTAGTCTATGCCGGGGCCAGTGAACCTGCGGCTTACGCGGCGGCTGCGCTACAGGCGTACGGTCTGGAACCTGCTAAAAAGGAGGACATCACGGCTTACGGCGTCTTTGACTTTGGCGGCGGTACGACGGACTTTGACTTCGGAATCGAAAAGAAGGCCGCCAATCCGCGCCGTCATAAGTTCGAGATCCATCAATTCGGCCGCGGCGGCGATCCCTATTTGGGCGGCGAAAATATCCTCAACGTCCTGGCCTTTGAAGTATTCCGCACCAATTTAGGCACTATGCGGGAGAACGCCATTCCCATCGCCCTGCCTCACGGCTGCACGGCTCCGGCCGGAACGGAGACACTCATCCTGGCCGAAAGGGATGCGACGCAGATTTCCTTCATGAACCGCAAATGCCTGGCTGAAGCCATGCGTCCCATCTGGGAAGAACGGCCCGATGAAATCAAAGAGTGGCAAGACAAAGAATGGACAATTCTGTTGTTTACCGACGGCAGTAAAACGGGACGGAAAGACAAGAAAAACGATGCCGAAAAAGAGCAGAAGAAGCGAGAAGACAATCAAAACCGCGTTCCGGTTAAGCTCACCGTCGACATCGATGTCCTAAAAGGCGTTATTCGCAGCCTCGTTTCAAGGGGCGTGACCAACTTCTTTGAAGCCTGGAAGACGGCCTTTAAAAAGCAGACTGAAGAGCCGGATAAACTCCATATTTTATTGGCCGGCAATTCGTGCCGCTCGTCCATCGTCAAAGAACTCTTTGAAGAGCAGATCCAAAAAGAAGAAGAAGAAATTTCGGCCCATGCCGGCGGCAAAGACGCCAAAGGCATGCTGGTTCTCCACATGCCCTTAGGTTTTGATGACCAAGAAGGGGAAGGACAGACGGAGGAACTCGACCAGAAGCTGACCGGCAAGACCGGCGTTGCCTTCGGCCTCCTGCGTAGCCGTAAGGGTGGGAAGGACGTCAAAATCGTCAATGACAACGTCGATGACAGCGGCGAAGCCCTGTTCCCGTATTTCTTAGGCGATATCGACGTCGACGGCAACTTCTGCGTCCGCATCGGTCAGGGCGTGCCTTACCAATCGTGGGCTGAATTTTGCTATGCCGATGAAGAGTATTTTGAGATTTATTACACGGCAGAGCCTCAGGCCTTGGAAGGAAAACTGCCGCAAAAGGCCGTGAAATACGTTCGCTGCCGCATTGATCCAGCCGATGTGTCCGATGACGACGACTGCATGATTTTCCTGCGGAAAGTCTCGCCCGACGCCGTCGAATACGCTGTGGGCACGGGGGCTGAATTTAAAGATGCCGACTGCGTGGCACGGAAACATAAAATTCGTCAAACATTGAGGTGAACCCAATGAAATTAGGGGAAATAAGGGATGAGGCATCCCAGAATCAAGTTGAATCGGCGTTGACAGCGTCCCGACAGGCCATGGCTTTTTTGGAGCAAGGCGTTCCGGATACGGCCAGAGGCGGCGAGGTTCCGAAGGACTTGGGCCCGGCTTTGAGCCTTCCCAAGCTGTCCTTGTTCCGTCTGGATGAGATTACTTATGAAGAAAAGGCGCCCCGCCGGGAGGCCATGGAAAATGTCATCGGAACCTTCCGTCATATGAAGGGCATCCACTTCGTCTATTTAATTTTAGGTACGCCCGAAGGCGTTCGATTTTATCTCGGCGTCGCCGGTGACTTGTCCTGCCCGGACCCGACTTTTCAGAGCGTTACCGACGTGGGCAATGAGATCCTTCAGCCGGCCCTGCGCGGGAATTTCCGCGGCTGCCAATTGAAGCTGATCAGCGATAACGACGAGAAGCAGGACATCCTCGACGTCTTAGCCCAAAGCCCGTATGGCGGCATTCTCGAAGGGGTTCCGACCATCGATGAGAAGAGTGAAAACTTCCAAGGCGTCGAACGACTGGTCGACGTCATGTCGGGGCAGGAACGATTTGCCTTAGTCGTCTTGGCCCGACCCTATGAGGGAGGAGAAATAGAATCCGTGGCCCGTCAGCTTTCCGTCGTGGCCGATAAATTGAGCCCGCTGGCTCGCTGCCAGTGGCGCTATGACCGCAGCCATACGGATAATGAAAGCGAACAGGTCAACAAGACTTGGAACAAGGGCGTCAGCCGCGGTACGAGTGACCAGTCTTCGGTCAATCACAGCCGGGGACAGAGTGAGAGCGTCGACAGCCGCCGCGATGAGCTGAGCAATATCCAAGTCGGTACGATGGAATCGGGCAGTGAAACGACGCAGAAGACGGAGCATACCAGCCAGTCTTCCAATACCCATAAGGGCGGCAGCTCCGACACGACGACCGACGACGGCCGCGGTTCGGGGACGCAAAACATGAGTTCGAACGGCATGAGCCGGCAGAATAATGAAATGTATGCCAGCAGCATGACTGAAAGCAAGGGCCATCATACGACGACGAACGAGTCGGAAAGCCGGGGCGACATGACCCAGCGCAATGTGTCCCTGGCTTATGGTCGCAATACGGTACAGGGAACGATGCGGGGCCGGGTCCGCAATACCAGTCAATCGTACCAGATGGAATTGGAACAGAAGACGGCCGTCGATTGGCTGAAGTATATTGACGATGTCTTGATGCCCCGCGTCGATGACGGCCGCGGGAAGGGGCTCTTCCTGTCCTGCGCCTATTTGTGCAGCGATAAGCGGACGACCTTGTACCGCCTGGCCAATACGATCGGCTCCTTATACAGCGGTCCCAAGGGCAACCGCATGCCCTTGACCTTCCGCGAGTTTGGCGAAGAGGACGCTTTTTATCGGAACCGCTTGGAAAATTTACAGATTCCCTATCGACTTACGAATAATACGGGCAAGGCCTATTTGTACAGTGCTTTTTCTAAGGCCTGTGCCGGCGGACGATTGTACTGCGGCAATTGGCTGTCTGCCGATCAGCTCAGTATTTTGGCCGGCGTGCCGCAAAAAGAAGTCATCGGCCTGAAACTCCGCAAGGAAGTGGAATTCGGCCTCAATGCCGTCCAACATAAGCGCCCCGACGACAACCTGCCTTTAGGGAAACTGGTCCAATGCGGCAGCGTGCAGGAACGGATTCCGGTCATGCTGTCCCGGAAAAGCCTGAGCATGCACACCTTCATCACCGGCGTTACGGGCAGCGGCAAGACGACGACTTGTCAGAACATCCTCCTTCAAAGCGGCCTGCCTTTCTTAGTCGTCGAACCGGCTAAGACGGAATACCGGTTACTGCAGGTCGTCCATCCTGAACTGGACATTACTTTCTTTACGCCCGGCGCCCAGGATGTGGCTCCCTTTTTCTTGAATCCTTTTGAACTCTTTCCCGGCGAGTCGATTACGTCGCGAGCCGATATGATCAAGGCTACTTTTGAAGCGACCTTTGACATGCAGGCCGCCATCCCGCAACTCCTGGAAGCGGCGATTTACCGCATCTATGAAGATAAGGGGTGGAGTATCGGTACCAATCTATGGAAGGGGAAAGGTCCTGACGATGCGGACGGTCCCTTTGCCGACGGAGTCTATGCCTTTCCGACCTTGCAAGACTTTTACGATATCATGCCGACCATCATCCGCGAACAGGGCTTTGACGAACGGCTGTTTACGGAATACCTCGGTACGGTCCATGCTTATATTCAAGGCTTGTTGGTCGGCTCCAAGGGCATGATGTTCAACACGCCGCGGTCTATTGATTTCCGCGACCTCATCAAACGAAACGTCGTCATCGAGTTGGAAGAAATCAAGAACGCTTCGGAAAAATCCCTGATCATGGGCCTCATCATGACTAATCTGCTGCAGGCCGTCAAGGCCGCTCATTTTGAAGCCAGCCAAAAGAAGAAATCGTTCCAGCATATCACCTTGATTGAAGAAGCTCACCGCCTCCTGAGTCGCTATCAGCCCGGGGACAGTCAGAACAAGAAGCAGGGCGTCATGGTCTTTACAGATATGCTGGCCGAAGTTCGAAAGTACGGCGAATCGCTGATCATCGCCGATCAGATTCCCGACCAGATGACACCGGAAGTGCTCAAGAATACGAATACCAAGATCGTCCATAAAATCTTTGCCCAAGACGATAAGGATACGATCGGCAATACGATGGCCCTGGATCAGACTCAGAAAGCCTTTTTATCCAACTTGGTTACCGGCCGGGCCGTCGTCTTTTCTCAGGATTGGACCAAGGCCGTGCAAGTGCAGGTCGATAAACTGGCCGATACGACGGGCTATCAGGAAATACAGCCGAAGGCCATTCACGACATCGCTGTCGGCTACTATCAACGGCATTACCGCAAGGGAATCCTGCCGGGGCTGGAACAATTGCCGGAGGTTACAAAAACGGATGTAGAACATTATTTGGAATTGATGAAGAATGATGCCATTTTCAGCCTCCTTCAGGAAAATTCCCAATCGTCCTGGGACAAGATCGATGCCTTGAACGACGAAATACGGCGCGAAGGCCAAAAATGCGGGAAAGACATACTTTTGACGTATCTCTGCCATGTACTGCCGACGGATAAGCCATCGACAGCGTGGAAAATCGTGCTGGATGAGTGGGTTCAAGATGTCCTCGACGGAAAAGAGCTTGGTAAATATGAGGCCCTTGACCGCTTGGACTTGATCGACTGGATTTGATAGCTTGTAAGAAAGGGTGAGGTGTATGGGATTTTTTAGCTCTCTTGTCGGAGGAATCGGAAGGGCCTTTACCGGTGCCGTCCGAGCCATCGGAAGCTGTGTCAGCGGTGCTCTCAAGACAGCCGGCAGGGCCTTGGCTCATGTAGCCGGGGCTATTGGCGGGAATTTAGGAAAAATATTCGGCGCAGCTGTTCGCGTCATTGGAGCGGTGGCATCTATCGCTATCGGTCCCTTAGGTCCTGTGTTAGGGCCCATTGTAGCGCAAATCATCATTGAAGCTGCGGCTAAGGTCATCGCCAAGATTGCCAAATCACTGGGCATCATTAGCGAAGACGATAAGGTAGAAGAAATCGGCTATCGGCTGGAAGAGGCTTGTGCCATCGACGAACAGGGGCAGTTGAAGCATCCCGATTGGAAACGGCTGGAAGATTTTGACAATCTCCATGACTATTATGCCTATCTCAAAGTGATGATTCCCGATGAAGCCATCGACTATGGCAAACTGAAAGAGAATCGTCTTCGCTATCTGACGGTCGGGACGGCAGGGCTCACCGAAGGCTGGGGCAAAGTCGCCGGCATCGAGATTCCGTCAGACTTCATCGTCACCATCGGCAGGGCCAATATGACGCAAGGCGAAGTGCAGGCCGTGGTCAATGCCTTTAAGGCACTGGGATTTACGTCGGTTCGTTTCGATGACTTCTTGAAGGCTCAGGGAATGAGCCTCGATAAAATCAATCAACTGCGCGATGCCGTCATTGCGGCCTATCAGGAAATCTATCCCGATAAGACCGGAGACGACGTCCGTATGCGCATCCACGAATGGCGTCAGGCTCTCCGTGACGATCAGGCCGTCTACGAAACGTATAAGGACCGGGTTGATTCGGTTATGGACCAGGCTGACCGGGGCGTCGCTGTCGAAGATATTGATTTTCAGTCGGACTCGGCTTATACTGGGAATACGAGGTAATATTATGGCCCATAATCTGCAAGAAGCAATCGAAATGGCACGGATGAAGGTCGATAAAAAAGGTATCGAAATCGGTAGGGAATATGAGGCCTTTCGGCAAAGGATGGTTCAAAAACAAAACCGCCCGCTGCCCAAGACCTTGAATCGCCGGCCCCTTTCGGAGCCGATGAGGCGGCAGACGGAGCCTTGGAAGATGGCCATGGACGGTCAAAAGGCTCACTTTGAGTCCGAAGAAAAAAGAACCGAGGCGGATTTTGCCGCGGCAGAGAAGAAAATTCATAAAACGAAGGCACGGCTTGACCGACAGTTTGAGGCTTGGCAGTCGGCTGTGAAACAAGAAGGGAAACAGATATTATGAAACGATTCATATTCATCATGACAGGGAACAACATTGAAATGGGCGCACTGGTCTATGACGAGGCTGCTAATCGGATTTCCATCGATTGGCACCGGCATCAAGATGAATATGGCTACGATGTCCGGTCTGCGAAGGACCTCGACGGGTTTTGGCAGTGGTTCCAGCAGGAAAGCGGAGTCACCCGGGACGATACGCTGGCCGTGATGGTCCTTTGCGAAGACCCGATTGCCGTTAGGGAAATCCGCAAGGCCCTTCACTCTCGCTTGGATACTGCTTATGATCTGGCCGTCGGGGCCGATAACTGCTGGGATGCCCGCGATTGGAAAGATGTTTTGGCCGACCATTTACGACAAGACGACCTTACTTATGATGAACAACAGCAGGTCTTCCAATCCGGGAATCGGCAGTGGTTTGCTACGGGTCTGTCAGGACTGGCCGCCGATGTGGCCTTGCGGGAATCGCCGTCCTTCGTCGAAAGTGACGATGATGATGCCGTCAATCCGGAAGAAGGTGCGTCCGAACCCCGGGTATTTTTACGGCCGGACGAACCGGAACGGGCAGACGTCGAACGCGACGCTTCGGAATCTGCCGGACTTGGTGACGATTCCGACGCAGGGGACGACCTCGGCAAATGCACCGGGGCCGACATCAAGAGCTACCTCACGGATGCAACCAAGGACCACTGCGACACCGTCCGCTGAGGTCGTCGTCTTTGTAAGGGGACGGTCTTGACTTGAGGGACATTTTCACGATTTATGTAGGAAATTCTTTACACAACTGGCAGGGTATAGTATAATATCTATGTCGTACGGGTGCTCGGTGTCTCGATGACTCCGACGATCACTTAGCACTTTGCGAATAAGTTTTAATTTTTTACACATGGAGGAAAGATACAATGTTAAGCGTAGAAGAAAAAAAAGCAATCGTAGCTGAATTTGGTGCCAATGAAAACGATACGGGTTCTCCGGAAGTACAGATCGCGCTGCTCACCAACCGCATCACCTATTTGACGGAACATCTCCGCAGCCACAAGAAGGACCATGCGTCCCGCCGCGGCTTGTTGAAACTCGTCGGCCAGCGCCGTAATTTGCTCGGTTACTTGCAGAAACACGACCTCGATCGGTATCGTGCAATTCTCGAAAAATTGAACTTGCGTAAATAATTTCGCATACTGTAGGGCTGATGTGACTGCATCGGCCCTTTTTTCAGAACACAGGTTGGTAGGTTGTAGTTTGGGCGAATCGCCGATTTTTCCAAACTAGTGCCTATCACCTGTAAGATTCAAGGAGGTAACAATGGAAGAACAGAAATTCCAAATGGATTTCGCCGGCCGTCCGCTGGTGATTGAAGTCGGCAAATTGGCGAAGCAAGCCAGCGGTGCCGCACTGGTACGGTATGGTGACACCGCCGTTTTCGTAACGGCAACGGGGTCGAAGGAAGCCCGTGAAGATGCAGACTTTTTCCCGCTCACTGTCGATTACGAAGAAAAGATGTACTCTGTCGGCAAAATCCCCGGCGGCTTTATTAAACGAGAAGGCAAACCGCCCGAATCGGCAACCCTTTTTGCCCGTCTCATCGACCGCCCGATCCGTCCGCTCTTCCCGAAAACGTATCGTCATGACGTTCACGTCGTGGCTTATGATTTCTGCGTAGATCACGACAATGCCCCGGAAATCGCCGCCATGATCGGCGCCTCTGTTTCCCTGTGCATGTCTCATATTCCCTTTGCCGGCCCGATCGCCGGTGTCCGCGTCGGCCGCGTAGACGGTGAATTCGTCATCAACCCGACAGTCGCTCAGAGCGAAGCGAGCGATATGGATATCGTCGTTGCCGGTACGAAAGACGCCATCCTCATGGTTGAAGGCGGCGCTAAAGAAGTTCCGGAAGAACAGATCCTCGATGCCATCATGGTCGCCCATGAAGAAATCAAGAAAGTCGTCGAATTCCAGCTTTCCTTCCTGGACAGCATTTCCGTTCCCAAACAGGAATTCGTCGAAAAAGAACCGCCGGCTGACATCGTCGAAGCCGTTCATGCTTACGGCGAAGAAGCCATGAAGACGGCTATCTTCACGGCCGATAAGATCGAACGCGAAGAAAAGATGAACGCTGTCGAAGCCGACATCTATGAACACTTTGCCGACATCTACCCTGATAATGGCGACGACGTAGCCGACATTACTCAGAAGATGATTAAGGAAATCGTCCGCCACATGATCGCCGTCGACAAGATTCGTCCTGACGGCCGCCGCGTCGACGAAGTCCGTCCGGTCAGCTGTGAAGTCGGTCTCTTTGCCCGCACCCACGGCACAGGCCTCTTTACCCGCGGCCAGACGCAGATCATGAGCTTCTGCACCCTGGCTCCCTTGTCGGAAAGTCAGCACATCGACGGCGTCGGCCTGGAAACGGACCGCCGCTACATGCACCACTATAATTTCCCGTCCTTCTGCGTCGGCGAAACGAAGTCGTCCCGCGGTCCCGGCCGTCGTGAAATCGGTCACGGCAAATTGGCTGAACGGGCCCTGACGCAGGTCATGCCGAGCGAAGAAGAATTCCCGTACGCTATCCGCGTCGTATCGGAAGTCCTGGAATCGAACGGTTCGAGCTCCATGGGCAGCGTTTGCGGCAGCACCCTGTCCCTGATGGATGCCGGTGTTCCTATTAAGGCTCCTGTAGCCGGCGTCGCCATGGGCCTCGTCACCAAGGGCGAAGACTTCACCATCCTCACCGACATCCAGGGCATGGAAGATGCTCTGGGCGATATGGACTTTAAAGTCGCCGGTACGATGAAAGGCGTTACGGCCATTCAGATGGATATCAAGATCAAAGGCCTCAGCCGTGAAATCCTCGACCAGGCTTTGAAACAGGCTCACGAAGGCCGTCTCCACATCATGAGCAAGATGCTCCAGGCCATCGACGAACCGCGGAAAGAGCTGTCTCCCTACGCTCCGCGCATCATTTCCATGCACATCAACCCCGATAAGATCCGCGACGTCATCGGGCCGGGCGGCAAGATGATCAAGCAGATCACCGAAGAAACGGGCGCTAAAATCGACATCGACGATTCGGGCCTGGTCTACATCGCAGCCGTCGACGGCGAAAGCGGTGACAAAGCCAAGGCTTGGATCGAAAAATTGACGGAAGACGTAGAAGTCGGCAAGACCTACGTCGGTAAAGTCACTCGCCTCATGAACTTCGGCGCCTTCGTCGAAGTCCTGCCCGGGAAAGAAGGCTTGGTCCACATTTCTCAGCTGGCCATGGAACGCGTTGAAAAAGTCGAAGACGTAGTCAACGTCGGCGATGAAATCATGGTCAAATGCGTCGAAATCGACAGCCAGGGCCGGGTCAACCTGTCCCGCAAAGCCCTCCTCGGCGGCGGTGATGAAGCTCCGTCCCACAGAAGTCGCGGTCCCCGCGGCGGTCATAGCGGCAATCGCGACCGCCAGAAACGGTAGGCCACTATGACGGGCAGAGGTTTTGAAATCGTCACGGCCTACAAAGACCGTGACATCCATATTCCCATTCGTAAGACGGCTAAGAGTGCCGGCTACGATTTGGAAGCCGCTGAAACGACGGTGTTGGCGCCTCATGCCGTGACCGTCGTCCCGACGGGCCTCAAGGCTTTCATGGAAGGCGATGAATACTTGTCTATTTTCATCCGCTCCAGCCTGGCCTTTAAAAAGGGCCTCATGCTGGCCAACAGCACGGGCATCGTCGACAGCGACTACTATAATAACGAAGACAATGAAGGCCATATTATGATTGCCTACTACAATACGAACGATGTGGCCTATACGATTGAAAAAGGCGACCGCATCGGCCAGGGCATTTTCATGAAGTACCTGACCGTAAACGATGATGCTGCCGGCGGCCTGCGCACGGGCGGCATCGGCAGCACCGGCGTCTAAAAGCTTTTTCAAGGAAACAACGGCCGGCAGGGGAAACCTTGCCGGACTGCTGTCATAAATGGATACCAACGATTATATATTTTTAATTAAGGAGGCTTAATTATGAAAATGTATGATGTCATCGTAATTGGTTTCGGGAAAGCCGGTAAAACCTTAGCCGGCCAATTAGGCAAACAGGGCAAGAAAGTTGCCTTGATCGAAAAAGACAACGGCATGTATGGCGGTACCTGCATCAACGTCGGCTGCATTCCGTCCAAACGCCTCATTACCGAAGCGGCAACGGCTCCGACGTCTGATTTCGCCGCGAAAGCTGCGTATTATAAAAAAGCCGTCGAAGGCAAACGCGAATTGACGGGCGCCTTGAACAAGGCTAACTACAATAAACTGATCCAGGCCGGCGTCGAAGTCATCGACGGCATGGCATCCTTCGTCGATGCAACGCACGTCGAAGTCAAGACGAAAGACGGCGTCCTCCAGCTCGAAGGCAAGCAGTTCGTCATCAACACCGGCGCTACGTCGGTCATCCCGGGCATTCCCGGTGTCAAAGACAGCGACAAGGTTTACACTTCGGAATCGATGATGGATTTGGATGAACTTCCGGAAAAACTGACCATCGTCGGCGGCGGCTACATCGGCTTGGAATTTGCAGCCATGTATGCCAACTTCGGCAGCAAGGTCACCGTCGTTCAGGATATCGACGTCTTCCTGCCTCGTGAAGACAAGGATATTGCCGACAACATCCGCTCCGTCCTGGAAGCGAAAGGCATTGAAATCGTAACCGGTGCCAAGACGACGAAAATCGAAGGGGCAACCCTTTACTACACCGTCGGCGATACGGATACGGTCTTAGAAGGCGACGCCATCTTGATGGCTACCGGCCGCCGTCCCAACACGGATGGCCTCGAAGCTCAGAAAGCCGGCATTGCCCTCTCGGACAGAGGCGCTGTCGTAACGGACGAACACCTGCGCACCAATGTTCCCAACATCTGGGCTGCCGGCGACGTCTGCGGCAATCTCCAGTTCACCTACATTTCCCTCGACGACAGCCGTATCATCATGTCTGACATGAGCGGCAAAGGCGACCGGACGACACAGAACCGCGGTGCCTTCTCGTACTCGGTCTTCATCGATCCGCCCTTCTCGCGGGTCGGCCTCAGCGAAAGCGAAGCCAAGGCCAAGAACATCGAATACCGTGTCATGAATCTGCCGGCTGCGGCCATTCCGAAGGCCAAAGTCCTGCGCAAACCGGAAGGCGTCCTCAAGGCCTTGGTCGGTGCCGACGATCAGATTCTCGGCGTTCAGCTCTTCTGCGCCGAATCCCATGAGATGATTAACCTCGTCAAGATGGCTATGGATAACAACTTGAAATACCAGGTCCTGCGCGACTTCATCTACACCCATCCGACGATGTCGGAAAGCTTGAACGATCTGTTCGCTTTCTAAATTTGTAACATAACCACACTGTGACAGCGGCAGCCCCCGGACCCTCCGGAGACGCCGAGCCGCTTTGCATATAAGGATACAGCCTGCGGCTTGCTGTCGGCGTTGGAATAAAAAGCTTCTCGGGTTCGCAGCAGCGGAGTTCGGGAAGCTTTTTTTGAAAGGATGATACTATGAGTATTAGTAAGGAAACCCTCGTTTCCCGTAAAGAAATTATGAAAGGACGGGTGCTCCACGTAACGGTCGACACCGTATCCATTGATGACGGTCAGGGTGGGGAAAAGAAGACGGCCACCCGTGAAGCCGTCTGGCATTTCGGCGCCTGCGCCATCCTGCCGTTGACCGATGACGGCAAGATTATCCTCGTCCGTCAGTACCGCTATGCAGCAGCTGTCGCTATGTTGGAAGTACCGGCCGGGAAAATCGAACACGACGGCGAATCGCCGGACTACTGCGCTGCCCGGGAACTCGAAGAAGAAGCGGGCGTAACGGCCAAAGAAATCCTGCCTATGGGCTATGTCTATACGTCGCCCGGTTTCTGCAACGAACGGATTTACCTCTATTTGGCCAGAGGTCTTGAAAAGGGCAAGCAGCACCTCGACGACGACGAATTCATGAACGTCGAATACTATACGCCCCAGGAAGTGGAAGCCCTCATCGATAAGAACGAAATCACCGATGCCAAGACCATTGCCGCTTTTGCCAAGGCTCGTAAATATCTGCCGGGATTATAGGAAGGGGGAGCACATGAAATTCAATCGCATCATCGTCATCGTTACCGACAGCGTCGGCGCCGGCGGAGCCCCCGATGCCGAACGCTTCGGCGATAAAGGGGCCGATACCTACGGCCACATCGACGCCAAGGTCCCCTTGAACCTGCCTAATCTGCGCCGCATGGGCCTCGGGAAGGTTGCCAACATTCATCATCATGAAGATACGGACGTCGTCGGCTCCTACGGCCTCATGGAAGAAATCTCCATGGGCAAGGATACGACCAGCGGCCACTGGGAATTTATGGGAAACCCCGTCGAAAATCCCTTCCCGACCTTTGAACACGCCTTTCCTCAGGATCTCCTCGACGCCTTTACGGAAAAGACGGGCTGCGGCTATATCGGCAATGAAATCGCTTCGGGAACGGAAATCATCAATCGCCTCGGCGCCGAACACTTCAAGACCGGTAAGCCCATCGTCTATACGTCGGCCGACAGCGTTTTCCAAATCGCTGCTCACAACGACGTCATTCCCTTAGAAGAATTGTACCGCATCTGCGACATTACGCGCCGTGAAGTCTGCGTCGGCCCTTATGAAGTGGGCCGCATCATCGCTCGTCCTTTCGTAGGGGAACAGGGGAACTTTGTCCGTACCGGCGACCGCCGCGACTACAGCCGTCTGCCCAAGCGGAAGATGGTATTTTCCTACTTATCGGAAGCAGGCTACGCCGTCGTCGGTGTCGGTAAAATCGGCGACATCTACGCCCATATCGGTCTCACCGAGTCGTATCACACGGCCAATAACCACGAAGACATGGTGGTCCTGCGGGAACAATTAGCCGCCCATCGCAAGGATCAGGGCCTGCTCATGGCTAACTTCGTCGATTTCGACAGCATGTACGGCCACCGCCGCGACGTCAAAGGCTACGCCGAATGCTTGGAAAACTTCGATAAAGACTTAGGTCCCCTCATGGAAGAAATTCAGGATGACGAACTCTTAGTAATCACGGCCGATCACGGCAACGACCCGACCTGGCACGGCACGGATCATACCCGCGAACGGGTGCCGGTCCTGGTCTACAGCCCGGGCCTTAAGGATTCCGCCAATCTCGGCATTCGCAAGACCTATGCCGATTTGGGGATGACCATTATGGATAATTTCGGCCTCACAGGCCTTCAATTCGGAACCAGCTTTTTAACAGAACTGAGGTGATCCTATGTGGCCTATGGACTGCATCGCCCATAAACGAGACGGCCAGGTATTAACGGCTGACGAAATCCGCCGCTTCATTGCCGACTACACGGCCGGCCGCATTGCCGACTACCAAGCGGCAGCTTGGCTGATGGCCATTTATCTTCAAGGCATGACTGACGAAGAAACGACGGAATTGACCCTGGCTATGGCAAAATCCGGCGACATCGTCGACTTATCGTCCATTCCGGGAATCAAAGTCGATAAACACAGCACCGGCGGCATTGCCGATACGACGACCCTTATCGTCGCGCCTTTGGTGGCTGCCGCCGGCGTACCCGTCGCCAAGATGAGCGGCCGGGGATTGGGCTTTACGGGCGGTACGGCAGATAAACTGGAATCGATTCCCGGTTTTCACGTCGTTCTGCCGGAAGAAAAGTTTTTAGACCAAGTGCGCCGCGTCGGCATTTCCCTCATTACCCAGTCCGGTGAAATCGCAGCGGCTGATAAATTGCTATATGCCCTGCGCGATGCGACGGCAACCGTCGAAAGCATCCCCCTCATTGCCAGCTCCATCATGAGCAAGAAAATCGCCTCCGGCGCCGATGCCATTGTCCTCGACGTCAAATACGGCGACGGGGCTTTCATGAAGACCAAAGAACGGGCCCAGGAACTGGCCAAGATCATGGTCAGCATCGGCCGCCTGGCCGGTCGTCCGACGCGGGCTGTCATTACGTCCATGTCAGCTCCCTTGGGGACGGCTATCGGAAATTCGCTTGAAGTTGACGAAGCCGTCGAAGCCTTGTCCGGGAAAGGGGGCCGGCGTCTCATGGAAGTCGTCGAAGCCCTGGGCGCTCAGATGCTCATCGTCGGCCAAAAGGCAGCCGATGAAGCACAGGGACGGGCCATGATCCGCGAATTGATTGCTTCCGGAAAGGGCCTGTCTAAGTTTAAAGAATGCATCAAGGCCCAAGGGGGCAGCACGTCGTGGATCGGCAAGCACCCGCTTACTAAGGCCGAACAGGTCTTTACGGCGGTCAGTACCGACGGCGGCTATATCACCCGCATCGACGGGAGGGCTCTCGGCGAAATCGCCATGGAAATGGGCGCCGGTCGGGCCCGAAAAGAAGACGCCATCGAGCCCATGGTCGGCATTCGCCTCTTTAAAGAACTCTACGATCCGATACGGCCCGGCGAAGCCTTATTCACCCTCTACGGAAAGAAAGGCGACGATATGATGGCCCTCGCTCAGCGTGCTGCCGACCATATCATCGTAACCGATGAACAGGCTGCCGTTCAGGAACCTGTCGTCAGTGACATCATCTTATAAAAGGCAGAGAAATGCCTTGTACCGTTTTTGAAAGAAGCGGGCAAGGCCCTTTGCCAAGAAAGGAAACTCATGAAAGAAACACGGCAAATCCCTGTGCAAAAGGGGAAAACCTATGAATTGTCCATTGCCGGCCTGGGAACGAGCGGTGAAGGCATTGGCCGCTATGAAGGTTTTACGGTCTTCGTGCCCTATGCCCTGCCCGGTGAAACGGTACGGGCTCGGGTGACGATGGTCAAGAAAACCTACGCTTCGGCGGCCTTAGAACAGATCCTGACGCCGTCGCCGGATCGGGAAAAGCCGCCCTGTCCGGTCTATGAACGCTGCGGCGGCTGTCAGCTTCAACACCTGAGCTATGAAGGCGAACTGAAAGAAAAACGCCAGCAGGTAAAAGATGCCATGGAACGCATCGGTCACCTGCAAGGCGTCGACGTCCTGCCTGTTCTCGGCGCTAAGACGCCGTGGAATTACCGCAATAAGATGCAGTTTCCCGTAGCCGCTGCCGGCAAGCGAAACGTCGCTATCGGCTGTTTTGCAGCCTCGACACATGAAGTCATCGACGTTGAAAACTGTGCCATTCAAAAAGAAGGCAATAACGTCATCGCCGCCGTCGTCCGCCAATGGATGAAAGATTTCAAGATTCCGGCCTACGACGAAGACGCACGGACGGGCATCGTCCGCCACATCATGGGCCGCGTCGGCGTCCACACGGGAGAAGTCATGGTATGCCTGGTAACGGCTTCCGACATGGTCCCGCACATGAAAGACCTCGTCCAATACCTGCGCCGTGACGTGCCGGGCCTTAAGAGCGTCGTCCAAAACGTCAACAAACGCCATACCAACGTCATCTTAGGAAATAAGACCAAGACCATTTACGGCAGCGGCACCATTCACGATTCCATCGGCTCTTTGACCTTCCATATCTCGGCCCAGTCCTTCTTCCAGGTCAATAGCGAACAGGCCCAGCGCCTCTACGAAACGGCCCTCGACTTTGCCGATTTGAAAGGCGGGGAAATCGTCGCCGACGTCTACTGCGGCACGGGGACGATCACCCTGTTCTTAGCCCAGAAGGCCAAACAAGTCTACGGTATCGAAATCGTCGACTCTGCCATCCGTGATGCCGTCCGCAACGCCAAGGACAACAAAATCGGCAACGCCCAATTCATCCTGGGCGACGCCATCTATAAATTGCCCGAACTCATCCGTAACGGCGTCCGGCCCGACGTCATCGTCTTGGACCCGCCCCGCGCCGGCTGCGGCGAACCGGTCTTAAAAGCCATCGCCAACAGCAAACCAAAGCGCGTCGTCTACGTCTCGTGTAACCCGGCGACATTGGCTCGCGACCTGGCTTACCTAAACAATCACGGCTACCATACACAAAAAGTACAGCCCGTCGACATGTTCCCACGGACTCACCATGTTGAAGCCGTGGCGCTCATTACAAGGGAAAAGTAAGGATCGAGTGATTGAGCCTCATTCGGAATTTGAAAAGGGGAGAGCATCAGAAAAAATGGGCTTTCATACGGTTGAATCCGTTGAAAACACCGAATGGAGTACAAAGGGAACTCCCGTCATGGAAGCCAAAATGGAAATGGATTTGTGAGTACATAAGCGGATACATCCCAGTTTTATGTCATGAAGCGAGGCTCTCAGTCACTATTGTGAAATAGATGATTGAGAGCCTTTTTATATGCAAAATTTTATAAATTCTGCAAGGGGTTAATGTAACATGGTTGTGGGGAAATTTTAACGTAATCCTCTGGAAATTATCCCTCTCTGAGGTAGTGGATGAAGGCGAGCTGGCGACTTTGCATAAGTATTTAAGCCAAATAATTGCCTCGCAGATAGTTTTTTAGTATAATCAGTAATATGATAACGGATTGATTATAATACTGAATTGCAAAATAATAACCATCCAGCAGTATATAATGTACCCGAAGATGTGAATTGGGGGCTGTTTGGAATGTAGATACCTCTGGTCGTATATAGCCGATTAGAGATACTAAGTATACAAATTTCATTTGAAAGGAGATTCGTTATGAAAAAATTAGCAGCAGCAGTACTTTGCAGCCTTGCCATTACCGCGGCAGCAGGTTTTAATGTGGCTGAGGCAGCTCATGGAGACAAGGTAAATATTGCCGAGCCCTTCAAGGCTACTGTCCTTGTCGATGGCCTTGGTTCTCCCTGGGAAGTCCTTTGGGGACCGGACGATTCGTTGTGGGTAACAGAACGTCAGTCGAAATCGATTTCTAAGGTTGACCCGAAAACGGGTAAGCATACGGTGCTGTATACCTTCAAAAATGCCGTTGCAGCGCCGCCTCATCAGGGGGTTCTGGGGCTGGCATTAGATCCGCAGTTCCTGAAGGGTAATAACTACGTCTACACGGCCTATACCTATGAAGTCAATGGTGAAAAGCATGCCCGCATTGTCCGCATGACCTATGATCCTAAGACCGAGACCCTCCGTGATGAAACGGCGATCCTCGACAATCTGCCGGCCAGCGTGGACCATAACTCCGGTCGTCTCCGTTTTGGACCGGACGGCAAACTGTACTATACCATCGGTGACCAAGGTTATAATCAGGGATCTCACGTAGACAAGGAAATCCAGGCGCAGATGCTTCCGACGGCAGCGCAGGTAGCCGCTAAAGATTACAGCCTCTATCCGGGCAAAGTGTTGCGCCTCAATAAAGACGGTTCCATTCCCGATGACAACCCCGTATTAAACGGTGTCCGCAGTCATGTATATGCCTATGGATTCCGCAATTCCCAAGGCCTCGCCTTTGTTGGCGATAAACTCTTTGCGACCGAGCATGGCCCGTCTACGGATGATGAGCTGAACCTCATCGAAAAAGGCGGCAACTATGGCTGGCCTTATGTGGCAGGCTATCGGGATAATGAATCCTATGTCTATGCCAACTATTCCAAGGCTCCCAAAGAATTACAGGCAAAATTCGATCCCAACAACATCCCCGCAGGCGTTCCCACTCAGAAGGAAACAGACTTTGATGCTCCGAATCTCAAAGATCCGCTCAAATCCTTTAACGTCGTCCGCAATGGATATAATTTTGCCGATGACACCTATGCACCGCTTTACTATATAGGCTGGCCGACCATCGCGCCTTCCAGCGTGGCCTACTATCCGGACAACGGGAAAATTAAAGAATGGCGCAATTCCCTGCTCATTACGACCCTTAAGAGCGGCGCCATCTATCGGGTGAAACTCGACGGCAAGAAAGAACAGGTTCAGGGCGATGTAGAAAAAATGTTCAAGACCAATAACCGTTACCGCAATGTCCTCGTAAGTCCGGATACGACAAAGATCTACGTGGCCACGGATAACGGAGGCAATGCGATGGGTAAAGACGGCAAGCCCATTACCGAAATGGAAAATAAGGGAGCCATCATCGTCATCGAATACACGGGAGATAAGAAGGACAAATAAAGAGACGAACTCCCGGCAGGAATTTTATGTTTGGTCTCTCGTCAAAAATAAGGCATACATGAATCTATGAGAAAATGGCTCATCGTCATAACGACGGTGGGCCTTTTTCTGTATTGTTTTCTGATGGGAACTGTCACATATTTTTTGTAATGCCTGAATCTCGACGTACGTAACACCAGTCAAGAGATTTATCCACATCAAATCCGTAGTGGTGATTCATACCCCTGTACGATTCTTAACGATTCGGGTACAAGAAATATCAAAGCTTTGAAAAAGAGAGTGTATGAGAAAAGCCGGTACAGGCATCTGTCTAGGATGTTTTGTATCGGCTTTTTGTTGTATTCAGATCGATAAAGATGAACTTACTCAAGTCTTTCTGTTTTTTATATGGAAAGAATAAGGGCGTAATAAGGTGATTTGCCAATCGGATGCAATGCTCTTAAATGGCCTTATACTGCGATGTAAGGACGTTTTGTTGTTCTCTTTTTCGACGAGGTGTAACGCGTTACAGAAAGAGAAGATAAGAAGAGATAAGAAAAGAAGGGAGATAAGATATAGAAAAGACAAGATACAAGAAAAGATATGAGACAAGATATGAGACAAGATGAAAGGGCGATGAGAACGCATAAGGGAAACATGATATTTTTTTAATTTTATAAATTTTTGCACCCCTGATTTTGAGTCAGGCAGGGGAGAAAATCGGGTAAGATCTTTCCCTTATTTGATTTGATGAGGTTAGCTTATTTTTTGCCAAAAACGTATATTCAGGATGGACGAATGTATTAATTTGCGAAGTTTTAAAAGTTCAGAAAAGTTTAAGTATTTGTACATTAAAAGTGTCTTTCGGAATGTATGGATAAAAAAATAGATATAATCGATGGAAATAAGAAAAAATACGAAAAATAAAAATGAGAAAATGGTGACTTTTTGGAAAAAGTTTGAAAAAAACTTTAGACGATTGGCATTTTTTTTGTATTAGTATAGTAGAGGGGTAATTTCAAATGGCCTGTCTAAGGTGATACAGGATGTGCCGGAAATGAAAGGGTACGATGACAGAAAACGAAAGTTTGGAACGGGGGACGGTCTTGCCGGATTTTTTGGCTGAAACTGTGTGTGTAGAATGGACGAATGTATTAATTTGTAAATTTCTAAAAGTTCAGAAAACTTTAGGTGTTTCGTAGAAAACTCCTTATAGTCAAGAATAAATTCATGGGAAAACAATCTCTATTTTTGAAAATTCATGTATTTTCGAGAAAAGATAAAATGAAAATTGGCATTTTGGCGAAAAATTGTGCCGCATTTCGATTTATTTTTCTCTTATAAGAGTAGAGGGGTAATTTCGAAGGACAATCCCTAAAACGAAAATGAGGTGTTGGCAATGAACAAGTTACAATGGCTGAAAACGAAAGTAGGACTTTTTTTAGATCCCCGTATTCTTTATTTGATGAATCTTCCCAACGGCGATTCGTACATCGTCCTTTGGTTCTTCTTAAAGGATATGGCAGGTATGGTCAATGACGAAGGTAAGATTTACGTCTCCGAGACCGAGCCCCTTACGACGCAGCTCATTGCTAAGAGCCTGCACCGCCGCCAGCCCTTTATTGAAAACGGACTGCGGGCACTCGAACAAGTCGACCTCATCGAACGCGACGAAAAGGGTATGATCCGCATCGTCATCTGGGATGAGCTGCAAAGCTTTCATCGCGATGAGAGGCGACGGGAGCAGACCTCTGAACGCGTTCGCCGCTACCGGGAGAGGCAGCGCCTGGCTCAAGAGGAAGAAACTCAACCGGAAGGTCTTCCGGAAGAAAGCCCTCTCATCGAACCTTTCGGTGAAGACCATCCGGATACTCCGGAAGAAGAACCGGTTGTCCTGCCCATCGATGAGCTCGTCGAAGAAGCTGTCGTAGCCGAAAAGGCGGGTGACATGCCGCTGGAAGCGCTTTCTGCTACGGATGAAGGGGAAGAGACTCAAAGGGAACCGGAAAGCCTTACATGTGAAGCTGTGACGACACCCAAGGCCGTGACGGGCTACGCCTCGGTCCGGACGTATCATAACCTCTTTGGGCCCATGCAGGGCGATTTTGCTCATCGATTGATCACCTTGGAAAACATGTGGGGTAGCGAAGCCACTTGTACGGCCATTGAGATGGCTCACGAAAACGAGGTCAATAATATAAACTACATTGCCGCTATTCTAAAAAACAGCAACGGACGACCCATGCGCGGCAAACGAAAGGAAGATAAGTACCATGGCTATCCGACCTTTGAGGCCTACGTTGAAGGTGTGCTGCGGGGCGAACCGGAATACAAACCCCATCTTCAGCGAGACGGTGAAAGAAAATCGGGACTGCGGCATATCAGCGACATCGGGAAAGGCCTTCTCTAGGCGAATCATGAAAGGCGGTGCTTTTTCGGATTATGACGGACTTTTCGCATCTGTATGTCATTTTTGAAGGATGAATATGGCAGGGATTCCCTATTATCCGGGGCATATTCCATGACGGATGATGACCTAAACCAGAGAGACCAGCGGCGTCGGAATGGAAAATTTTTGGTTAATTGCAATACCAATCAGACCACTGGCAATAACTCAATCTGAAATTTAGATGTAACCTCCTCGTAAGCAAAGATTTTTCGAGGTGTTCGTTGATTTTGCGTTCCATCATCGCCATGGTTCAGGACGGTCCCTTCGGGAGAGAGGGATACCGATTGAACGAAGAAGAGCCGGCCCTTGTCTAACCGATTTAGAGGACTGTCCGTAAATAATTGGCAAGAAATTTCTGATCTTTGAGCCGGTAATACAGCGAATAAACGACATTGGCTTCTGTATCCTCAATCGGGATTTTAATCCGGTTTGGAAATTCCCCTTCTCGTTGAATGACCCGGTCGCTGGTAAAGGAGGGCAGGGCCGAGGCTTTCACCAGTTCGTCAAAATCAGCGTCGTTCTGTACTAAGAAGCGCGTATCCGGCATCTTTTCTTCTGTTACATGTTTCCAAAAGCCCAATCGGCTCCGCAAGAGCATGGTGTCCCCGTTGAGGTCTTTAAACTGCAGACTTTGGCTGCCGGAAAGGGGATGAGCGGGAGGCAGGGAAAAGAAAAGATGCTCTTCTCCATAGGGGTGACACCTTGTCCCGGCTATTTCCATCTGAAAGGGCAAGAGGACGAGATGGTAGGTCCCATCCTTCAGTCCTTGTATCAAGGCGTCGTTTTCCCGAAGTTCAGAGGCCACCGTCATGTCGGGATACTGGTCGGAGAGTGCGGGGAGAAGCTCCCACAAGGGGGCAGGCGCACAAGAGCCGACAAAAATCGTATGGCGTTTCCGGTCATAATCCCGAATCCCATGGATCATATCACTCATCTGATCGACAATTTTTTCGGCGTATTCTACGGCGAGCCGACCATTTTCGTTCAGCTCGATTTTATTTTTATATCGGATAAACAGGGGGACACCGATGTCATTTTCCAGACGCTGCATAGAACGGCTGAGCGCAGGCTGAGAAAGGTGAAGCTCTTCTGCCGCACCGGACAAGGTACCGCAGTCAGCCACCCTGAGAAGTTGTTCCAACTGATAGAATTCAACCATATCTGCCACCTCGTTTAAGCTGAGATTCCTAAGGGAATCTCGTTTTTTTTATTATATCATATTTTCGTTGTCGTTTCTGATTTCAGTATGCGTTAAAGTTAGAGCGGTCTGCGCGAACGGTACTGTTCTTTTGCGGGTGACCATTCTATAATATAGCCAGCAAGAGAGATGAAGGAGGTGAAATATATGGAATGCTTTGAGCTTGCTAACGGAGTTTTCCTGCCGAAGATTGGTTTTGGCACCTTTCAGCTCACGGATGCTAAAACGTGTGAGCAGTGTGTTGGCTATGCTCTTGAAACAGGGTATCGGCTCATCGATACGGCGGCTTCTTATCACAATGAAAAAGCTGTAGGAAATGCCATTCGACACGCCGGCATTCCCCGAAGTGAATTGTTCCTGACGACAAAGCTCTGGATACAAGACACCGGTTATGACCGCACCCTTCACGCCTTTGAGCAATCGTTGAAGAAGCTGGGAGTTGATTATCTGGACCTGTATCTTATCCATCAACCCTTCGGGGATGTTTACGATTCCTGGCGCGCCATGGAACGGCTGTATCGGGAAGGGGCCGTAAAGGCCATCGGCGTAAGTAATTTTTCTTCGGAACGGCTGATTGATCTGTGTATGAATCAGGACATAAAGCCCATGGTCAACCAGATTGAAATCCATCCTTTTTTCCAGCAGGGCGATGCGATTAAGGTCATGAAGGAACACCATGTCCTTCCCCAGGCCTGGGGGCCGCTGTCGGAAGCGCAGCGGGACATTTTTCATCATAAGATCCTGATGAAAATTGCCGCGAAACATGGAGTCTCTACGGCGCAGGTCATGCTGCGCTGGCATTATCAACGAGGGGTGGCAACCATTCCTAAAACGGCCCATGGGGAACGAATGAAAGAAAATCTGGACATCTTCGATTTTGCCTTATCGGAAAAGGACATGAACGCCATTTCTACGATGGATATCGGGCACAGTGAAATCATGGATCATCGAAGTCCCTGCACGGCCCGGCAGCTTAATAGTATAAAAATTCATGCGTAAGCAAAATACTTATTACTATCATAGAGAGGAGTAACGAATATGAAAAAAGTACTTGCCATCGTCAGCAGTCCCCGTAAGGGCGGCAATTCCGAGTTGTTGGTGGATGAATTTGTGAAGGGGGCTAAAGAATCCGGGCACATGGTGGAAAAGGTGTGCCTGCGGGGAAAAAAGATTGCCCCCTGTCTGGCTTGCGAGGCCTGTTTGAAAAACGGCGGTACCTGCGTTCAAAAGGATGATATGACAGAGGTTCTGGCTAAGTTGATTGCTGCCGAGGTCATCGTCCTGTCCACGCCGGTATACTATTACTCCGTCTGTGCCCAATTGAAAGCCATGATCGATCGCACCCTGCCCATCGGGGCTGACGGCGGCAAGATGAAGAATAAAGAATTTTATTTTATTGCTACCGCCGCCGACGGGGTCCATGCGATGAAGAACACTATGAATGACCTTCAGGGGTATGTGGACTGTATTCCCGGAAGTGTGGTAAAAGGAAAGGTTTATGGAGAAGCTTTTGCTGTAGGTGACATTAAGGGGAAGGCGGCTATGGCAGAAGCGTATACACTTGGCAAAAATTGTTGATAGGGGGAATTCACATGGTATTTTATTTTACGGCTACGGGAAACAGCTTGTATGTGGCCAAACAACTGGATCAGAACCTGGTCAGTATTCCCCAGGCTATCCATGCAGAAGACTTACATTTTCAAGATGAAGCCATTGGCATCGTCTGCCCTGTCTTTGGACATGAAGTACCGCCGATGGTAAAGGAATTCATGCGAAAGGCCGACTTTCAGACAGATTTCTTTTATATGATCCTTACCTATGGCAATCGTCATGGTGGAGCGGCAGAGCTGGCCGAAGCCCTCTGTAACGAGTGTGGTATCCGTCCTTCTTATATCAATACGGTGCTGATGGTAGATAATTTTTTGCCTGCCTTTGATATGAATCAGCAGACGAAGCTGGATAAAAAAGTAGAGGAACAGCTGGCGGCTGTTACCGCCGATATCCGACGTCGCAGACAGTATATTCAGCCTGCTTCGGAAACGGACCGTGCCGCCCATGAGGAATTTCTTTCTCGCAGCACGACGCCGCCGGAAGAACGATGGAAAAATATTTATGCCGTGTCCAATGGCTGCATTGGCTGCGGGATTTGCACCAAGGTCTGTCCCGCCGGTTGCTGGACGGTGCAGCATGGGCGGGCTGTCTATCGCGGGGCCGGATGCCAGGGTTGTATGGCCTGTATCCATGCCTGCCCGCAAAAGGCGATCGGGATGACGATACCGGAAATAAATCCGGATGCTCGTTATCGGAATGAACATATCCGTCTGAATGAAATCATTCAGGCCAATAGCCAAAATTCATAGGGAGGAGTTTCGTATATGGCAAATCGAGTATGTGATATTTTAGGGATCGAAAAGCCGATCATCCAGGGGCCGGCTCTTTGGCTGACCGATGCAGAGTATGTAGCAGCTTGTTGTGAAGCCGGCGTTTTGGGGGTACTGGGTCTCAATGCGGGGCAGACAGAATACGTCTATACCGTAGAAGAAACGATGGAGCGCACGAGAGAACAGATTCGAAAAATCAAGGCCCTGACGGATAAGCCTTTTGCCCTCAATGTAGGGCCCATTGATCCGAAAGTCGATCAGTTTACCGCCCCGACCCTTGAGCTAATGGCCGAAGAAGGTGTTTCGGCTGCCTTGTATTGGGGCGAGGTGATTCCTTACTGGTTCGATAGATTCCATGAAAAAGGGATTAAGGTTATTTTCCGTGCTGCCACTCCTACCATCGAGAATACAAAAGCGGCTGTAGCTGCCGGGGCTGACATCATTGTCGCTACCGGTTTTGACGAAGGGGGTACCCTTCCCGTACAGGCCGTGGGTACTTTTTCGATTGTTCCGATGCTGGCTGATGCCGCGGAAGGAAAAGTCCCCATTGTAGCCTGTGGCGGTATTGCCGATGAAAGGACGGCAAAAGCAGCCTTTGTGCTGGGCGCAGAAGGATTGCTGGTAGGAACGGCTTTTCTGTTGTCGGAAGAATCTTTGGTCGCCGATAATATTAAACAGGCCGTCGTCCGTCTTAATGCAGAAGATATGATGATGTACCGCGTCCTTCCCGCTTTCTACCGCACGATGCCGGGAGAGCTTCCTGACAAGCTGGTGGCCATGAGCAAAAGCGGTGCCAGTGAAGCGGACATCTTCGAGGCTCAGCACAAACATTTGGGCATCCGTAACGGCATGCTGTTCGGTGACCTTTCAAAGGGATTTGCTTCTTTTGGACTGGGGATTTCCATGATTCACAGCATCGAACCTGTTGCGGTGATTGTGAATCGATTGATGGATGGAATTCGGGAATATTTATAGAAAATCAGGAGGGAATCAGCATGGATGGAAAACTGAAAGACAAAGTAGCCATCGTTACCGGCGGCGGTTCCGGTATCGGCAGAGCCATTGCCGAACGCTATGCCGATGAGGGGGCGAAGGTCCTCATTGTCGGAAGACGAGAGGCAAAGCTTCAGGAAGTCGCAGCCGAAAACAGCCGTATTTCTTATGTGGCCGGTGATCTGACCCAAAGCGAGACGGTGGCCCGGGTCATCGAAGCGGTACAGGAACGCTATGACGGGCAGTTGGATATTCTCGTAAATAATGCCGGCTGGTGCCCGGTGCAATCCATTAAAGACATAACCTTGGCGGATTACGATAGGGCCTTTAGTCTGGACGTCCGCTCTCTGGTAGATATGACCATTCAGGCCCTGCCCTTGCTGCTGAAGGCGAAGGGCAACATCATTAATTTATCTACGATTGGCGTAACGCATCGCAATTACAATCTTTCCATGTATATCGGTGCCAAGTCGGCTGTAGAAAACTTTACTCGCTGCTGGGCCTTGGACTTGGCCGCCGACGGTATCCGAGTCAACGCCATTGCACCGGGTCCTATCCGTACGGAAATTTGGAATGTGACCAATCTGTCCGATGAGGCTGCGAAGGAACATGAGAAACGGATTACCGGCAACAACCCCATGCAGCGCTTCGGGGAACCGGAGGAAGTCGCCAGTGTGGCCTTGTTCCTGGCTTCTAAGGAGGCTAGCTTTATTAGCGGCGCCATTATGGCCGTAGATGGAGCCGACGGCGCATTTTAAACAAAATATAAGAACCTAGGAGGATTTAGACTATGAAACAGATTGAGACTGTAAAACTGAACAACGGTGTAGAAATGCCGTTAGAAGGCTTCGGCGTATTCCAAGTGCCCGATCCGGCTCAGTGCGAGCAGGCGGTCCTGGATGCCATTGCCAGTGGTTATCGCCTCATTGATACGGCTGCCGTTTATATGAATGAAGAAGCCGTAGGCAAGGCAATCGCCAAAAGTGGGGTTGCTCGCGAAGAACTGTTTATCACCACGAAACTGTGGGTACACGATGCCAGCTATGAAGGCGCAAAAGCGGCCATGGAGACCTCTTTGAAAAAGCTGGGTCTCGATTATCTTGACCTGTATCTGCTTCATCAGCCCATGGGCGATTATGTCGGCGCTTATCGGGCGATGGAAGAAGCCTATCGGGAAGGCAAGCTGAAAGCCATCGGCGTGTGCAACTTCTACCCGGCACGGCTGGTAGATCTGTGCGAAACCGTAGAGGTCATTCCGGCCGTAAATCAGGTGGAACTGCATCCTTTCTTCCAGCAGGAAAATGCTTTGGAACTGATGAAAGAATATGGCATTCATCCGGAAGCGTGGGGGCCCTTTGCAGAAGGGAAACATGGTATCTTTACGCATCCTGTGTTGACAGCCATCGGGCAGAAATATGGAAAGAGCGCGGCTCAGACGGCGCTGCGCTGGAATGTACAGCGCGGTGTGACGGTCATTCCCAAATCCGTCCACAAAGAACGTATGGAGCAGAATCTGGATATTTGGGACTTCCAACTGAGTGCAGAAGATATGGCCGAAATTGCAAAACTGGACCTGGGACACAGTGACATCGTTGATCACAGCGATCCTGAATTCGTGAAATTTATCTATGGCGTGAAACTTCAGGACTAAGCGGCGTCCATCCGGACAGCTGCATCACAGTTGTTTTGAAGGACCGCTGAGGACCGAAATATAAGCGAATCTTTATCGAAAAGAGGGACGACGTTTCGGTGACCGATAAAAATTATTAAAAAGGCTTGACAGGTAGTAACTACCGGTTGATATCCTTGATACATGAGGTGCGAGAAAGCCCTTTTTTAATCGTTGAATGAGAGGAGATTATATGAAAATAGGTATAAAGAAAATGTTAATGCTCACCATGATGGGAGGTTTGATGATGATGGGGATGAATGGAAATACGGCAGCCGCCGCTTCGCCGAATGGGAATCCCTTTGGCCTCGTCTACGGCAATGCCATTGAAAAGAATGAACCGGGCAAGGTGAATATCCGCCCTGTCGAATATGAAGTGGATGGTATCAAAGTGTCTGCCAACCTCTATTTGCCGGCCGATTATGACGAAAAGAGCGATAAGAAGTATGCCGCCATTACCGTGGCGCATCCCAACGGCGGGACGAAGGAACAGGTAGCCGGCCTGTACGCCCAGCGCTTGGCTGAACTCGGCTATATCACGGTCGCTGCCGATGCTCGCTATCAGGGAGCCAGCGGCGGGACACCGCGCCTTCGCGATTACCCGTCGAACCGCATTGAAGATGTGAGCGGCATGGTCGACTACCTGTCTACGTTGAAGAAAGTCGATCGGGCTCGCATTGCTGCCCTCGGCATCTGCGGCGGAGGCGGTTATACGCTGGCAGCCGCTCAGACGGATAAGCGCATCAAGGCTGTAGCCACCTTGTCCATGTTTAACTCCGGCCGGGTACGCCGCAATGGCTTCCATGATGCCGATATGGCAGGGATTCCGGCTCGCCTTCAAAAAGCGGCCGATGCCCGGGAAAAAGAACTTTCCGGCGAGATTGTCTATGAAGGGTTCCTGCCGCCCAATGCTACCGATGACGATCTTCGGGCCAAGATGGCAGAGCTTCCGGAAAATACCCTCTACCATGACGGTATCGAATACTATGGCCTGACCCATCGCCATCCCAATGCGACGGGAAGCTACACGACGGAATCGCTCATGAAACTCATGGCCTTTGACGTCGAAGATCGGATGGATCTCATCGATCAGCCCCTGTTGATGATGGCCGGCGACAAGGCCGACACCCTCTACATGACGGAAGATGCCTTTGCCAAAGCCAGCGGTACGAACGATAAGGAATTGTTCCTCATCAAAGGCGCCAGCCATATTCGAACCTATTGGGTTCCGGAATACGTCGATGAAGCTGTCAATAAACTGGCTGATTTCTATCAGAAACATCTGTAAGATAAGCGACTGGACTTTAAGTGGGTCCAAAGGAGTACGAAAAGCCCGGCAGACATCGGTTCCGGGCTTTTTGCCGCGGCCCGAGGTCACGGGAAGTGCGCTGCTTTGGCAGCTCGGCGCTTCGTCACTGTTTTCGAGCGCCGATGCGGCTGCCTTGGCTGTCTGCCGGATGAGGGCCGTTTTTTCTATAGATGATGGATGAAGGAGGTGATGGAATGATGAAGGGAGAACTTTTTTCTTTAGATTCAAAAATCCGAGATGTCATACAGGATGAGGCATTTTCCGGCTTCGGACGCCTCCTGTTTCCCGTAGATCTGGCGCTGCCGCCGCAGATGACGTTGAAGGATTTGGGAAAAGCCTTTCTTTGGTACAGCTATATAAAGCCGGAGCGGACGGTGAGCCTCGTCAATGAGCTGAAAGAAAGGGTCCTTGCCGGGGAGACGGTTTTTTACGATATTTACAGTCCGGCGGAAAAGGCTGCCGATCCGAAAAAGAAGGATACGGGGTTATTTTTCTTCCGCGGCAAGCCTCAGGGCAAGACGGCCATTCTCAGTGCCGGCGGCGGGTTTGTCTATGTCGGTGCCATGCATGACAGTTTTCCTCATGCCCAGGAGCTTGCCAAGGACGGTTACAACGCCTTTGCCCTCATCTATCGCGTCGGTGCCCAAACGGCCTGTGAAGATTTGTCCCGGGCCATTGCCTTTATCCATGACCATGCAAGAGAACTAAATATCGATGTCAGCGATTATTCCCTCTGGGGCGGTTCGGCAGGCGCGCGGATGGCAGCCTGGGTCGGTACGTATGGGACGGGAGCCTTTGGCGAAAGACCATACCCTCAGCCGGCGGCGGTCATCATGGAGTATACCGGATTGTCCGATGTCACCGGAAGGGAGCCGCCTACGTATAACTGCGTCGGGACGGCCGACGGCATTGCCTGGTATGGCACCATGAAACGACGGATCGAAGGCATTCGGGCCCATGGAACCGATGCCGACATTGAAATTTTCCCGGGGCTGCCCCATGGCTTTGGCCTCGGAGAAGGGTCCGTTGCCGAAGGATGGATCCATCGAGCCGTTTCTTTTTGGTAGCGGCAGATGAAAGATTGAAAGATTATTTTATGATTTGGATGACAGCCCTTGGTTGTCAGAAAGGAAGCATCATGAGTATTTTATTTATTAACGGAAGCCCCAATAAAAATGGAAATACGGCCAAGATGGCTGCGGAACTCCTTAAAAATCAGACCTATGAAACGCTGAATCTCGTCGATTACCGGATCAATGCCTATGGACAGGACCTGCCCGGAGACCAGTTGGACGCCGTTCTCGAAAAGATTAAACAGGCCGATGTCCTCGTCGTCGGATCGCCGGTGTACTGGCATAATATCTGCGGCTCCGTACGAAATGTACTGGACCGTTTTTACGGGAAGGTTTCCCAAGGTAGCTTATCCGGGAAAAAACTCTTCTTCATCTTCCAGGGAGCTGCGCCGGAAACGTGGATGATTGAAGCGGGCGAGTTCACGATGAAACGCTTTGCCGCCTTATACGGCCTGACTTATGTGGGCATGGCCAAGAACGCGAAAGAAGCGGGAAACCTGGCCGCTTCTTTATAATTTAGAAAGGATTCTGTCGGACAGGTGTGCCTAAGAAGGAGGGAGAAACGTGACTGTTATTTAAAAAGAGGTGAAGAGAGATGGTAAGATGGATTTTGTTTTTTATGGTGATGCTGTCGTCCCTGTTGCCGGTTATGACCATCGATGCGGCCGAACCGCACAAGATGCCTTTTCCCGTGGGGAAGGATATTTCTGACCGCTTTGTCGGGACCGTTCATCGGAATGATTTAATCGAGGCTGATGCTGTCTATCAGGTTCCTCAGACCAATGTCATTACCTTCGAGCCGGGAAGCTACAGCGGCTGGCATGCCCATGGGGCTATGACCGTCATCGGTGTCGCCGGTCAAGGAATTTATCAGGAATGGGGAAAAGATGCCGTTCGTATCAACCCCGGTGACGTCGTCGAGATTCCCGCCGGTGTCAGCCATTTTCACGGAGCTGTTAAAGACTCGGCCTTTCAGCAGATCGTCATCTACGATAAAAACTGGCAGGCTCCGAAGGATGCCGCGGCTGTCCATACGGGACCGCTAAGCCCTGAGGAATATGAAAATATCCATTTTTCCGATACAGGCAAGACGAAGGCTGCCGAAAAAAGAGATGACGCCTTTCTGTTCTCTTATTCACCGGAACCGTATCCATCGCCTAATTTCAATCACCCCGTCTATTTGGGGAAGGTACTGACAAAGCCGAACGCTGCGGGTTCTCCGGAATGGACGTATGTCGTCTTTCCTAAGGGAACCTATAACCGTTGGCATAGCCATAAGACCGGGCAAATCTTGATCGCCACCGACGGCGTCGGCTACCATCAAATACAAGGCGGTAAGGTAGAAGTCCTTCATCCCGGAGACGTCGTTTACTGCCCGCCCGGTGTCGTCCATTGGCACGGCGCTGCCCCGGACAGTACCTTTGCCCATATCGCCATCAGCCCACACGATAACCATGACGTGATCTGGTACGGTTTCCCGACGGCAGAATATGAATCACTTTCCGGCGTATCCGATAAGACAACCGTCGAAAACGGTGCGGCTTAAATCAAGATAGATAACAGCCGAATACGGCTATGAATGAAACCTAGCCTATTGCCATTTCTAAATGGCGGCTGGAGCGTAAAAGGGACTTGCCTTTTGTGAACCGCCCCCCCTTAAAGTTGGACCTAAAAATCTAACTTTAGGATGTCGGTTTTTCAATGGGCGAGTCTTTTTTTGTATAGGATGGGTTTGACTGGGCAACAGGAAAAATTTGTATAAGGCCAACATCATTATTGCGGACGATGACATATTCTGTCATGACTGCGCGATATAATAGGAATTACAGCACCGATGAAAATTAGACATCACACTATTGGGAGGTAAGGGAGATGACGGTATCGAGATTTTGTTTTTTGGAGCAGGATTTTCCTCAATTGTATGATCTCTGCGTCTGGGCCGAGGAGGCTTCCGAGGCTAAGGAGGCCATGGAGGAGATGAGCCTGGCTATGAGATGGATGATTCGTGATTTAGGGGCTGCTTATCTGAATTTGTTTGAAGGCATCAATGAATTAGAAGAAAAAAAGCTCGTGGATCAAGGCTTAAGCCGCCATTTCCATGAGGTTCGCCGTATGGTTGAGTCTTATGGCCGGGAGGATGGGGATGTGCAACTGTGTTTGGAACGGTTATTGATCCTGACCACAGCCTATGGGCTGCATAAGGGAAAATCCTATAGGCCGGAAGACTTTTTGTCCGCTGATGTCCCCGCCGTGAGCCGCTATTTGACTCAAGGCGGAAGACTGTCCGGGGACACCGAAAAAGAGGTACAGCAGATGCAGCCCCTTTCCCGCCGGGGCTTTGAAACGCCGAGTGCCTTCCGGCAGCGGATAACGGCTATGGAGCCCGTTTATATTGGCTGTGCTGTTCTTGATCCCCGTAAAGGCGACGGGTATACGGACAGCTGTTTTTTGAGGTACCATATCGATCGTAATCCGGATATCCGATTTTCGCCTGTCCAAGCTTTTTACGTGACCGGCGTGACCGATGACACGGTCATCGACGGGGAGTTGGTGGCAAAGTTAAGGATTCATGAGGATGAGGTCTGTTGTGATTACAGTAAGGTGTATCTGAAGCATGGCGACGAGTTGATCGCTGTACAGCCCATCTGTTGGGAGCCATTCCCGTATGAAACGGAGGTCGCTTATGAAGAAAGAATCCGTCAGATGCCCTTCCTGCCCTTTGGTAGGGTGACGGCGGTACTTGCAGACTATGATGCCGAGGCGGAGAGGCTGCCGTTTTTTATTCGGCCCTTTTGCTTTTGTGCAAAAGATGATTATGCAGAAACGATTTTGAAAGATGTAGGATTGACTAAGACCGGGGTTGTCAATTCTCGGGTTCATCTTCCCTGTAACCGTGATATGGTAAAAAAGATTTCTCGTTCGCCAAAGCAGCTCACCCTTTTTCTGAAGCTCCATACGGTCGAGGTGGTTGCTGAATTTGTATTGTGGCGAGACGATGTCGGGGAGGTTTTCCGCAGCGTGTATGAGAACCAGCGGGACTGGGGCGGTGCAATATGGCATCAGAAATGGTATCGGGAAGCCGTTGAACTGGGAGATTCCATGGCACAATACAATTTGGGAGGAGAAGCATCATGGGATGGAGATGAGTATCAGGCCTTTTCATGGTTCCAAAAATCAGCCGACCAAGGCCATGCCAGTGCGCAGTATCAGTTAGGGGACTGCTATTATGAAGGAAAAGGCGTCGCACAAGATTACAGCAAAGCCGCAGCGTGGTACCAAAAAGCAGCTGATCAAGGAGATGACGATGCACAGTGTGATTTAGGAAGGTGCTATTACTTTGGCAATGGTGTTGAACAAGATTATCGAAAAGCTGTCGAATGGTTTCGAAAAGCAGCGAATCGGGAAATTGGCAGTGCCGAAGCCATGTGCTATTTGGGAAACTGTTACCGTTACGGTACCGGCGTCGAACAAGATCGGGAACAAGCCATAAAATGGTATAAAAAAGCGGCCATGGACGGCAAGGGCGATGAAGACTTGCAGGAAATTGTACGGCAGGCCTTAGCAGAAATGTAACTTTTGGGTGTGAAAAGGCCATAAGGCATCGGATTGTGATGAAGGTGCCTTTTTTGAGGGACTTTGCTGCCTCATTCGTGATATAATTAAATTTAAGTTGAAAATGCATTATTCAAAACACGATATAAGGCGGTATAAGGATATGTCTCACGAAGAAAAAAGGGTATGGGGTATCCATACAACGGATGATAATTTATTTTTGCAGCGCCATGTCATTGCCATTGGTTGGGAGGATATGGGTGATTTGAGTCAGCTCGAAGCCAATCGCGATGCTTTCAAGGAAAAGTACGCAGCCGTTTATCCCGATGCCCGGAAGGGCCGGATTTCAACCCATGCCGGTATGCTCTATCGATTTGTCCACGAGGTCGGAATCGGCGATTACGTGGTATTCCCGTCCAAAATCGATCGCCGGATTAATATCGGCATCATTGAAGGGGAATATGAGTTTCATCCGGGCGATGCATCGTATGGCCAGCAGCGTAAGGTGACATGGTTGAAGCATCTTCCCCGGACTTTCTTCTCTCAAGGTGCGCTGTATGAAATCGGTTCTGCCCTGACCTTCTTTTTGGTGAAAAATTATGCCGACGAGTATCTTTCTGCCCTTGATCAGGGATTCGAGAAACACACGGAAGCCATCGGGGATGAGGAAGATGACAGTGTGGGGGCTACGGCAGCGGATATTGTAGAGGCGACGAGAGATTTCATTTTGAAGGAATTGAGCAAGCATCTCAAAGGATATGGTTTAGAGGACTTTGTGGCTGACCTCTTACGGGCCATGGGGTATCGTACCATCGTGTCGGCCCATGGCGGAGACAGCGGAATCGACATTACGGCTTATAAAGATGAGTTGCCGCCTCGGATTCTGGTGCAGGTTAAAAGCCAGGACGGCGACATAAGGGAAGCGGCCATCCAATCCTTGAAAGGCGCCATGCGGGAAGGGGACTACGGCCTTTTTGTAACCTTATCTAACTATACCCGGAATGCCCAAAAGTATCTGGACAGCACGCCCATCATTCGCGGCATCAATGGAAACGAGCTGGTCGATTTGATTTTGAAATACTATCCGGATTTGAGTGAAAAGTATCAACAGATGATTCCTTTAAAGCGGGTGTATATCCCCGTTGTAAAAGAAGATTCCCAGCCATAGGCGAACTCCTTTCAATCATAAAAGAAAAAGACATATCGACCCCCTTTTGGCCCTTGGCAGAAGCTGAGCTAAAAGAAAGGCGCGATATGTCTTTTTGTGCTGCAAATCCGGTGAGGCAGAAGGGGGTTTATGGCAATGATTCCGCTGCCGATGGTACATCCTGAATACCGGTTCAGGCCTCGGCCGTCGGGAGCATAGATCGAGCATCTTTTTTGTATAAAACAGTATAACAAAGTTGCCTTTATTTTGTTATAATGAAAATAGCTATAAATCGCAGGCATAGTCAGATGACTAAAAAATAGAGAATTCATTGTGACCGGAACGGACGCTGAAAGGGGGAAAACGTCGGCAGTACAGAGCCTTTTGAACATGACTTCTATGAATAGAGACGGTTTTTGTCACGATGGCTTTGTATAATCGGAAGTATATAGAAGCGAATGGAGGGGGTTTTGCGTATTTGCTACCAGTCAGATGGCTATTCCATTAGCTGTTCTATCGTTCGATACTCTCTATCATGACGTGTACTGCGATGGCCTATTGCTATGAGGATAGAGCGTTATTTTTAGTAAAGGGGATGAAGCGGGTGAGAAAGTTGGCTAAGGCATTGGCAGTCTTTTTGTTGATATATCTGGTCCTCTTCGGCTGCGCCGGTCCTTCGAAGGCTGCCGACGTTTGGGTCGATCATTGGGCTTCGGAAAATGTGGATTTGTATGTCATGGATGATATCTTAGCCTCCGGAACCGATTCACAGGGACCGTGGTTTGCTGTGGCTGTCAAACGGGTTCAAAATGGCAAATTGGATAAAGTGGTGACTTGGCGGTTCTTTAAGGCCGATACGGTGTGGCAATATTATACGAGCACCATGGCCGGCAGCCGTCGTACGGGCGTCCTGGTGCCTAACAAAATCTTTGAATATGGGATGAAGCAGTTGGGATGGTCCTATTCGAGTGATGGCACGCATTACTACTAAGGCGCTGCTATGTGTATGATTGACAGGCTGTTCTATTCACAAAGGAGATGAGGTCGTGAAACGGTTGTGGAAGACGTTATTGATTTGTTGTGTGGGATGTATGTGCTTCTTTGCCGGCACCGGTTCTGCCGGGGCTACCGACGTTTGGGTCAACCATATGGCATTGGAGAATGTAGACGTCTATGTCATGGATGATACCTTAACCTATGGGACGAGTGCGACCGGGAAGTGGTTTTCTGTCTCTGTAAAAAGGGTTCAAAACGGCAGGTTGGGTGAGGTCGTGACTTGGCGTTTTTCTCAGTATAAGACGGACATGTGGCGGTATCGGACCAATACCATGTCGGGAAATCATACGACAGTGCTCATGGCTCCCAACAAGATTTTTGAATACGGCATGAATCGGTTAGGCTGGTCCTATCGCCTCAACGGGACGTATTATTATTAAGCAACTATGGTCTGATTCGTTGCCGGAAAAAGGGATTGAAACAATTATTCTAAAACGAGGATGAAAGCCGCGGGTCGGAGGACTTGCGGCTTTTCTTTTGGGAGGGGGCTGACCTTGCAGGGCGGTTCGCTAAGGGCGTCTGAGCTTCACCGAAATTAGAAGTTCAAAGGTTCTTGCAGAAAACGCGTAATCTCTTCGAGCCTTTCCGGAGCGATGGCCAAGACTTTATCGAAGGGAGGCTCCAGGGTTACGACGTGAAGTTCGTCAGGCGTTATGGATTGGACGGCCTTGTGGAAAATTTCGAGAGAGTCCGCATCGTCACTGTAGCCTTTGACGATGGTGATCTCCAGATGGAAGCGGCCGCTGTAGTTTTTTCGGAATCGGACCATGTTGTTTATATGCTGATGAAGGGTGTAGCCCGGAAGGGGGCGCTGTGCCTTTTGAAAGGCTGCTTCGTGAGCCATTTTCAGTTCGCCAATGACTTCTTCACAGTGACCGGCCAGTCTGGCGTATTCCGGATTTCCATAGAGGTAGCCGTTGGAGAGGAGGCGTACGGGAATTCCGGCTTCGTGGATGGTATGGATGATCTGTTCGAGTTCCGGTAAGAGCAGGGCTTCTCCCAGGGAGTTAATAAAGACTAAGTCGGGACGTATGTCACGGAGCCGTTGCTGTAAGTCGCCCATGGCCGGGGCCATGTCGTCCAAATGGACGGTTTCTTCCGTTTGTATGTGGGTCAACTTTCGGCTGACCGGGCAGAAGATGCAGTTAAAGTTGCAGTATTTGTCCGGGAAGAGATTGACCTCTAAGACCGTTTTTCCATTTTCCTCATAAGGTTCCTTGTAAAAGAATGTTTTCATTGTTTCCTCCTAAAAACTAAAAAGGCGCCGCGTCCTCATCTGCTAAGACCTGACGATGAGGAACACGGCGCACTCTGACTACTCGGCAGCAGTCAGTACCATTACATATGAAGTTGAACTGATTATAGCAAAAGTTTGGGAAAGAATCAATGGGAAATTCTCTTTCGAGGGCTCATCCCTTATCGGTAGCGAGGAACTTCCTTCGATGCTATAATCAGGATATGGAAACATGTGTTTGCTAACGGGTTCGTCAGGACTGCCGCCTCTGTTTCAAGGACTATCATGGCGCTAAGCCTTTGATTTGATGGGGACCGAGAAGAGAGGGTTGCCTTTCGGGCTAAGAAAGGGGAGAAAAAGATGGGATATTGTGAATGGGCCAATACGGATCCGCTCAATACGACGTATCATGACAACGAATGGGGCGTTCCCGTTCACGATGATTGGCAGATGTTTGAGCATTTGACCTTGGAAAACCTGCAGTGCGGACTCAGCTGGCTGATCGTTTTGCGCAAGCGGGATATTTTCCGGCAGTGTTTCGACAACTTTGATTACGATAAGGTGGCAGCTTACGACGACGCCGATGTGGAACGCATCCTAAATACCGAAGGTATGATCCGCTCGCTCCGGAAGATACAGGCTGTCATCAACAATGCCCGCTGCTGTCAAAAACTGCGCGACGAATTCGGAAGCTTGTGCGACTACTTCTGGAGCTTCACCGGCGGAAAAACGATTCTCTATCAAGGTCATGCCAAGGGAGCGATTCCGGTCCGCAACGGCTTGTCGGAACGAATCAGCAAAGATATGAAGAAGCGCGGTTTTAAGTATGTCGGCGGTGTCACTATTTACTCCCACCTCCAAGCCTGCGGCATCATCAACGACCACGATGCCACTTGCCTGCGCCGCCAGATCATTATCGACAGCCATCCGACGGTGACGAAACGAAAAGATAACGAAGTCTATTAAAGGATAGGAACGCCGTGAGTTTAGAGGACTCGCGGCGTTTTTTTGTATGCGTTGTTTCCCGAGGCGGCCCTCGATATTACGTTATGATTTGAGAAATAACGAAGCACTATAATGGGCTCAAAGGATACATGACATGTCAATTTATTCTCATCGTAAATCGGATGTGGGATTTTACATCATTCATTGAAATTACTTTAGAGAAGGGAGGTATGCTTTCATTAATTTTTATTTAATTCTAATCTACATGCTTTGTAGTAAATATCGTTTAGGAGTATAATGAGTTTTAGAGATATATGAATGTCGATTGTTTCTTGTCAGGAAGCCGCATCGTGAACCGGTATATGGCTTAGATTGAGGCATAGACCGGCCTGACGTCGTATTGCTAGGAGCTTTTATGACGATTATAGCGCATTTTCGAAGAGATAAGGACGGCAAGGTTGTGGTACAGGCTTTGAGGAATCACTTAGTGAACGTGGCTGAGAAGATGGAAGTTGCCGCAACACCTTGGGGCTTGGGCGCCTTGGCGAAGTTGACCGGCCTCTTGCATGATTTTTCTAAGAGCCGCAGTCAGTGGATTGAGGGGCAAAAGCCTTTTCAGGTATATATTCGAGACATAATTGCCGATGCTGAAACAGCAGTTCGTGATCGTGGCAAAATCGATCATTCGACAGGAGGAGCCAAGTTTTTATGGAAGCGTTATGGCAGTCTAAATGAGGAGATGAAAAGGAAGACGATCAATCTAATCGATCTTTCCGTTATGTCTCATCACGGCGGATTGGCGAACTTTTTGAGTGAGCGCGGCGAATCGGATTATGTACGGCGTCTTCAAAAAGAAGGCGTTGCAACGAAAGAGGAAGAGGATTACTTTTTTGAATCGGTCCTGTCATCGACGGAGTTGGATGATCTCTTCCATAAAGCCGTTGCCGAAGTCGAAGAATTCCAGGACCGCATTAATAAATGCTGTCCGTCTAAAAATCGTGAAAACCGCCAAAAATATTGGTTTTATTGGGGCATGGTCGAAAGGCTGCTTTTTAGCTGGTTAGTCGATGCTGATCGATTGGATTCGGCAGAGTTCGAAGGGAACTCCTCTTTGACGCAGAATTGGGATTACGATAAGCTGTGGAATCTCTTTTCCGGGAAATTGGAAGATAAGCTTCACTCCTTTGTCCTGCCGGTAGATGGTAAGGCCCGGGCCATTGCCTTGGAACGGCAAAAAATCAGTGATGCCTGCCAACACTTTGGAACGGAGAAACCGGGCATCTACACCTTGTCGGTACCGACGGGGAGCGGCAAGAATTTTGCTAGTATGCGCTTTGCGTTAGCTCAGGCCCAAAAGTACCATAAAAAGCGAATCATCGTCGTCATTCCTTATACGTCGATTATCGATCAAAATGCCAAGGAAATCCGTGACGTATTCCAGCTTGATGCGGCCGTGTTAGAACACCATTCTAACGTATTGCCGAAAGAAGATATGAGTGATGAAGAACGGGATTGGCGGAAGTTATTGACCGAACGATGGGACACGCCGGTTATTTTTACGACCCAAGTTCATTTCCTTGAGACTTTATTTGAAGGAAGCTGCCAATCGACCCGCCGGCTTCAGGCATTGACCGACAGTATCATCATATTCGATGAAATTCAGACCTTACCCGTTAAATGCACCTATATGTTTAATCTGGCTATGAATTTCTTAAAGCACTTTGCCGGCGTCACGGCCGTTCTTTGCACGGCGACGCAGCCCCGATTAGATAACATGAAGATGCATTGCATTGAGTCTGATGGGGAAATAATGGATGATCTAAAGGCTGTTTATGAGGCTTTTCAGCGAGTAAAATTCGAGTATTTGAAAGATACCTTGCATACGGCTGAAACGCTGGCACCCTTGCTGCTGAAAGATGCGGTGGAATCGGGCAGTGTCCTCTGCATCGTCAATTTGACTCGCCAGGCTCGCGACATCTATACGGCTGTAAAGAATCTGGCTGCCAACAGCGAAGACAAAGTCGAGGTGATTCACTTGAGCACCAAAATGTGTCCGGCCCATCGAATGGATAAAATTAAACGCATGAAGGAGGCCTTGGCGGCCTTTCATAGCGGAACATCGAAGCGCAGGCTCATCTGTATCTCGACGCAGCTGATTGAAGCCGGTGTCGACGTGTCCTTCACGACGATATACCGTGCTCTGGCCGGCCTTGATTCTCTGGCCCAGGCGGCAGGCCGCTGTAACCGTCATGGTGAAATGGAATCAGGCCTAGTCAAGATCTTTCAGATGGAAAGGGAAAATCTCGATAAACTGCCCGACATCCAAATCGGCATCAAAATGGCCAAGGATTTGCTTCATAATATCGATATCCAGGACATTCTAAAACCAGATAATTTGGATGCCTACTTTATGAAGTATTACAACGATCGAGGAGATCTCAAGAAATCTTATGAGTTGCCGCCGAGGAAGTATACCATGTTAGAACTTATTTCAGCGAATGATATCGGATATCAGGCCTGTGGGGAACGAGACAAGATAGAAATAAGCAAGTACCTTTCCTATCGTCATGCTTTTTGGGATGCAGGCAATGCCTTTTCGGTCATCGACTCGGAAACCATCGGCGTCATCGTTCCTTATGAGGAGGGGAAAGATTTCATTAAGGCCTTAAATGGTTCCGTTGAAAATCCGAAGGAACTCTTGAAACTGTTCAAGAAGGTTCAGCCATATACGGTCAATGTCTTTTCCTATGAACTGGAACAGCTTCAGCGAATGGGTGCTATTTTCCAGACTCTGCAAGGACCATTGGCCTTGCGGGAAAAGTATTATGATTCGGCCATCGGTCTCAAATTAGAAGAACAAGCAAATCCATTTTGTAATTATTAAGGAGGGGATATTTTGCGAAATGAAATAACCTTTAAAGTATACGGAAGAATGGCGTTATTTTCCGATCCCATTACCCGTATAGGCGGCGAAAAATCATCCTATTCTGTGCCAACCTACCAGGCTTTGAAAGGAATCGTTGAAGGTATTTATTGGAAACCGACGATCATCTGGTACATCGATGAAATGCGGGTCATGAAGGAGATTCGTACCCAGTCTCGCGGGGTAAAACCAAAGGGCTATAATAAGAAAATGAATACGTTGTCTATTTATAAGTATTTGAGCGACGTTTGCTATGAAGTGAAGGCTCATTTTGAGTTCAACCTTCATCGACCGGAACTTGCCTGTGACCGCAATGAAAATAAGCACTATAAGATTGCCAAACGAATGGTCGAACGAGGCGGCCGCCGTGATATTTTCTTAGGTACGCGAGAATGTCAGGGCTATGTAGAGCCCGTTGACTATGGTGAAGCTCCCGGTGTTTATGATGATACTCCGGCTATTCCCTTGGGAACGATGTTCCATGGCTTTAACTATCCTGATGAAACGGGGCGAGACATGATGCAGGTCCGTTTTTGGCAGCCTGTCATGAATCACGGCGTCATTCGCTTTATTCGCCCGGAAGCCTGCACCCTCGTGCGGAATATTCACAAGGTGAAAGCCAAAGTCTTTACACCGGACGATATCTGCTCCGTGGAACGAGAAGCGGCGGTGCTGGAAGGAGACTTGCCATGAGCTGGATTATGGAGTTAGTTAAAACCTACGATGCCCATGAAGAATTGGTGGGAAAAGAGAATATAGAGGGGAGTAAGGCTGTTTTAATGCCAATCTGTCATGTCGTACAGAAAGCCCAAATCGAAGTGACCATCGACGGTGAGGGTAACTTTAGTCATGCCAGCGTCCTTCCCAAAGCAGAACAGTCAACCCTCCTTCCCTGTACCCCGGCTTCGGAAGTGAGGACGTCGAACTTGGCCCCACATCCGCTGCATGACAAATTAATTTATATTGCCCGTGACGGTGACTTATATCGAGAAGAACGGGATAAAAAAGGACGAAGCCCTTACTCACTCTATGTAGAGCTCTTAGGCAAGTGGGTCCATTCTCCTTATAGTATCCCTAAGGTAGAAGCGGTGTATAAATACGTTACGCAGCATGATATCATCGATGACCTGTGCAGGGCCAATCCGCCCGTCCTCTACCGTGATGATAAGGGCAACATCATGCAAAAATGGCCTTATAAAGACCGACCTAAACCGGATATCTTTTCTGCGGTAAGTGACGACATTTTAAAAGCCTTAGTTCGGTTTCGAGTCATCCATATCCCCGGTGATAATGAACCTGATTTATGGAAGGATCAGGACTTGCAGCGGCAATATATAGCCTTTTTTAAGCATGAATTTTCTAAAGATTTGGAGCTTTGTTACGCAACGGGAAAAATGATGCGTCCTGCGGGCAAACAAGGCAAGAGAATCCGTTCGCCAAAGGACAAGTCTAAGCTCATTTCATCCAATGATACTAAGGGACTTACCTTTCGCGGTCGTTTTAAAAACGCGCATGAATGTTTGTCTCTCGGCCATGAAACCTTGCAAAAAGCTACCAATGCCTTGGCCTGGCTTATTCGGAACCAAGGTCATGATTGTGAGGGCCGCGTCTTTTTGGCTTGGAGTAGTTCAACGCCGCTTCCCGATATTTTGTCGGCTACGAACGATGTTATTGGTGATGAATGGAGTACTCCTTTAGAAATTACACAGCCGCAGACATTAACGCAATGGGTAGAAAGCTTTGACCGTGCTATTAAGGGATATTACCATAATTTTGAAAAAGATCCGAATGCGAAAGCGAACGTTATCGTTCTCGATGCGATTACATCAGGGCGACTATCCATTTGTTATTACGATGAGTTTTCGGGAAGGGATTTTATTCGGCGTATTGAAAAATGGCATAAATCGGGCCGCTGGATTCAGCATAAAGAGGTTACGGATAATAAAGAAAAAAAGGATAAAATTAGCCGTAAATCTAAAAAAAGAATCCTCGGCTATGTGGGGGTACCTTCGCCACGAACCCTCATTAAGGCCTGCTATGGCGAAAATGTCAGTGATACGAAAATGAAGATGGAGCTCGAACGCATTTTCAATTGTATCGTACAAGGACGGCCCTTACCCATCGACATGGAACGATGCATTGTGCGGCGCGTCGTCACGATGGCCAATACTGCATCCGGCAATAAGTACTATCCGTGGAGACATGGTATTGTAGAACCGGCTTGTACCGTTATTTGTAATCGATGGAATGGAACTCATTCAAAGGAGGAAGAATATAAAGTGGCACTTGATGAAAAAAACTGCAATCGTGATTATCTCTTTGGAAGACTTTTGGCCGTAGCCGACCATATGGAACGATCTACTTTTGACGGCGATGAATACGGCTCACGGCTTACGAACGCGATGAAGTACATGGAAGCTTTTTCCATGCGACCGTCGAAGACGTGGTGGACTATTCACAACCGCCTGCTTCCATATATGCAGAAACGTGAAAAATATGGCGGCAAGGAACGGCTGCTTTTGGGCCAAATCACGTCCCTCTTTACAAAAGAAGACTTTGAGTCCAATATACCCTTGGGCAGTCTATTTTTGTTAGGGTTCTACAATCAGCAATTTGCCTTTCAGCAGCTCATTGAAAAGCAAAAGAAAGATAAAGCGGAGAGAAAAAGCAAGGGTACAACCAAGAATACAACGAGTCAGTCCGCTGAAAACGAATAGGGAGGAAGTATCATGACTATATTAGCAAATAAAATTGACTTTATCGGCTTCATTACCGTAGATCATGCCAATCCCAATGGGGATCCTTTAAACGGCAATCAGCCTCGCAGCGACTACGACGGCTATGGCGAAATTTCAGATGTTTGCATTAAGAGAAAAATTCGCAACCGCCTGCAGGACATGGGAGAACCGATTTTGGTCCAATCGAATGACCGTTGTGACGATGGCTGTGATAGTATCCTGACAAGGGTTGAGAGTGTACCTGGAATGAAACAGGCCTTATCGGCTGCAAAGGGAAATAACTTTCAAAAAAGAAAAGAGTTTGAAGAAAAGGCCTGCGGTACCTGGATTGATGTCCGTTCCTTTGGACAACTTTTTGCTTTTAAGGATAAGGAGAAGGAGAAGGATGATGATACCGGCAGTAACTCTGATTCCGTTTCGGTAGGTGTACGCGGACCCGTAAGCATCCATACGGCGGTTAGCTTGAATCCAATCCTTATTACCAGTATGCAGATCACGAAGAGCGTTAACAGTAAACCCGGAAAGAAAAAGGGATCCGATACGATGGGGATGAAGCATCGCGTTGACTTTGGTGTTTATAAAGTCGTCGGCAGCATCAACGTCCAGTTGGCCGAAAAGACGGGCTTCTCTGAAGAAGATGCGGAAAAAGTCAAAGAAGCGCTCGTTACCTTGTTTGAAAACGATGCCTCGTCGGCTCGCCCGGAAGGCAGTATTGAAATGACGAAATTCTATTGGGTCCGTCATAACAATAAGACAGGTAACGCCTCGTCGGCTCGTGTCCATCACAGCGTCACGGCTAACTTAAAAGAAAGCGGTACAGCAGCCCATTCCTTTGACGACTACGTCATCGACGACAGCGCTTTGAAGAATATCGAAGGGCTCACCATTGAAATCTACCAAGAAGGCGAAAAAATCCAGTAAGGGATGCTGGAAAGGGGAATGAGGCTTTTGCCTCTGGTCGGCTAATATGATGTCGAATACATAATGTTTTGAAAGTTATAAAGCGGAACCAGCGTAAAAGTAGGGATTACTCGGTGCGAAGCTATAGTGAACATCGTATTAGCCGCTAAAACCTTAGAGTAAGCTAGAAAAATTTTAATCAAATCCCTAAATTTAGTAATAACAAACTGTATCCGTGGGAAAATATCCCCATCGATACACGCAAAAGAGACTGTAAAAATGTCCTTTTGCTGTCGCACCTCGCAAGAGGTGCGTGGATTGAAACAATATTGTAGTAGTTGTTGCCGACATCCGTATTGTCGCACCTCGCAAGAGGTGCGTGGATTGAAACCCTTATCGATTTTCATGGTCACGTCGACGCCGTTTGTCGCACCTCGCAAGAGGTGCGTGGATTGAAACCCTCCGACGGCTCACACCGTATCTTGCACAATCCCGTCGCACCTCGCAAGAGGTGCGTGGATTGAAACTCCGATGTATTTTGACGAAAGTAATGGTGGTAAGAGTCGCACCTCGCAAGAGGTGCGTGGATTGAAACCCGCCAGATTCTGTAGGTTATAAAGTGTGGCGTGTCGCACCCTTCACGGGTGCGTGGATTGAAACATTGATAACTGTGCCATTTTGAAGCATGTCGTTGTCGCACCCTCAGGGTGAGAAACAATAAAAAATAATACGGTACGATATTACTCGTTACCGTATTTAAATTTAGACCATATACGTTGGGCCTACAACCAATAGGTCTCTATCTTCAAATACTTTTAAATCTATTAGTAGCTTATTAGAAATGATTTGTTTATCTAATATGCTATTTAGTTCAATATTGTTTGTAATATAACGACCTTCCTCTTTTATGGCAATTAATTGCTGTTTATTAGTTGGAATAAATAGACCAATATTGGAGAACTTCTTAAACTGTTCTCCTTTGAATACAAGACAAAGGTTTTGTTCCCAGTTTTCTTGTATATTATAATTACGGTCATGGAATTCATTGGAAGAATATATATCTTCCAATTTTGTTTCCAACCAATCCACATCCATAATAAAGTTTAACTCATATTCTAGTTCCTTACGATGGTCTAGAATAAACGTTAGACTATTCTTCATATTGGCTAATTCAATAAATTTAATGTAATCCGAATAATCTGGATTATTTTTAGAGGACTTGGCAATAATATAGTAATTAACTTTCTGCGTTGCATGACTTACCTCATGGGCAATTACATTCAGTAACGCAGTCTTTCGACGAACTTCATCGTCTCCAAATTTAGCCAAATACATATTAATATTTGACTCATACAACTCAATAGTCCCAAACGGTCTAGTTTCAGCTATTGCATGAGAATGCTCTGGAGATATCTTTATTTCATACTTATATTCTTTGCTTATTAGTTTATCACTCAAATAAGTAAAAGCTACCGAAATGAAGTCAGTATAGTCCGAAATAGTTTTCATTGCCACATCGCTCCTTAAAATATTATTCTATATTCGCTATCATTATAATATATAATTCTTCGTGTATTTGCAAAAAATAAAAGCCCCCCGAAGGGGTCTAATACTTTTATCCTTTTAAAAGAGCCAGCTCTTTGTCGAGCTGCTTAAGTATATCTGAGTCTTTGTGACTCAGACAATACGCCAACCACTTTAAAGCACGCGCCCATCTGCTGGGATGGGACGCGTGCAATATGTAGGTGCAGGGACCCACTACCGACAAACTTATCGCCGATTAAGTGGGAATTAGTCGCACCCTCAGGGGTGCGTGGATTGAAACATTTTGAAGGGAGATAAAAGGTATGAGCAAGAATGCCGCACCCTCCATGGGTACGTGGATTGAAACGTAAGAACACTATATCAGAAAAGCTGAGATATGGTCGCACCCTTCACGGGTGCGTGGATTGAAACACGCAGCTGTCGTTCTTTTTCTTCTCTTTTTTCGGTTGTACCCTCCATGGGTGCGTGGATTGAAACTGAAATACCGAACCGGTGCTTGTCCAAAGAAATAGTCGCACCCTTCATGGGTGCGTGGATTGAAACATACAGTTCCTGCACCGTATCGAGCGTCGTTTTCGGTCGCACCCTTCATGGGTGCGTGGATTGAAACATTACGCCGATGAACACCTTGATGGCGTCAATGGTCGCACCCTTCATGGGCGCGTGAATCGAAACTGGCAAAAAGAATACCCTCTCTACACCGGTAGGGAGGGTATTTCTATGCTCGAATCAGTCTTTGAAGTAAGGCTTAAACACGGAACGATTCGGTTCTTTATGTTGTTTTTTTTCGGAGCGCTGGTTGTTACGGAAGGTGCCGTGGTTATTGGAGTCGCGATTTTTCGGAGCGAAGTGACGACGGCGTTCGCCTCGTTCTTGGCCGTCTTCTTTTCCGTTGCGGCGGTCTTTCCGATTGCGGTCGTTGCGGCGATAGTTGCGGTCGCGATTATTTTTCCCTTGGCGGCTGCGATGGACGCGGAGAGGGGCTTCTTCGGTAATCTTGACGGGCGTCGTGTCCGGTTCTTTCGTGAGCAGCTTGATAGCGGCTGCAACGAGGGACGCCGAGTCGTAGTTTGCCAGGAGTTCTTCGGCATTTTCTTTATAGCTTCCGAAGTTGCCTTCTTCTGCGGTAGCGGCCAGGTTGCGGATGGCTGCCTGCTGGGCGCCTTCTAAGGCTTCGGAGAAGGTCGGTGCTTTGCGGCGGGCGATGCTGCGCTTAATGAGGCGTTCGATAGTGCGCAGGTGTTCCATTTCACGGGGAATGACGAAGGTCGTAGCTTCGCCGCTCTGGCCGGCACGACCGGTACGGCCGACGCGATGAACGTAGCTTTCCGGGTCCTGGGGCAGGTCGTAGTTGAAGACGTGGGTGACACCGCTGATATCGAGGCCGCGGGCGGCGACGTCGGTAGCGACCAAGATATCGATGGTCTTTTCACGGAACTGGCGGATGACGGTGTCGCGCTTAGCCTGGGTCAGGTCGCCGTGGATGCCTTCTGACGAGTAGCCGCGTTTCTTTAAGGCTTCTGAGACTTCGTCGACGCGGCGTTTGGTGCGGACGAAGATGATGGCCAAATCCGGTTCCTGCAGGTCGAGGAGACGGCAGAGGATGTCGAACTTCTGGCGATCCGGTACTTCGATGTAAGACTGTTCGATGAGGTCCATGGTGACTTCTTTGGTCTTCATGCGAATCATGAGGGGATCGTGAAGGAAGGTTTCGGCCAATTGTCGGATCGGTTTCGGCATGGTAGCCGAGAAGAGCAGGGTCTGGCGCGTGTTGGGCGTAGCTGCCATGATGAGGTTGATGTCATCGATAAAGCCCATGTCCAGCATTTCATCGGCTTCGTCGAGGACGATGGTCGCAATGTGGCTCAAGTCGATGGTGCCGCGTTTCATGTGGTCGATGAGGCGGCCCGGGGTGGCGACGATGATCTGCGGGCTTTTCCGCAGGCGGCGCAGCTGGCGTTCCATATCTTGACCGCCGTAAATAGGCAGGGCCTGAATGTTGGTGAATTGAGCCAAGTGGTTCAGTTCTTCGGCGACCTGCATGGCAAGTTCACGGGTCGGGGATAAGACGACGGTCTGAATTTCTTTGGAAGGTTCGGCCTTCAATATTTTTTCCAGGACAGGAATGCCGTAGGCAGCGGTCTTACCGGTACCGGTCTGGGCCTGGCCAATCATGTCGGAGCCGCTCATGGCGACGGGAATCGATTCGGACTGGATCGGCGTCGGTTCTTCAAAACCCATTTCGTTCAGGGCACGGATAATGACTTCGCTGATATTTAAATTTTGGAATTTCTCTAACATGTACTTCCTCCTTGTTGTGTAACTTATTTATTATAGCATTAATGATTGAAAAAAGATAGGGCCGGTCTTGTTTCCGGGCGGGAAGGTACCTTTTAAGCAACTTGTTTCAAGATAAACGTTAAACTAGAATCATTTAGAAATTATTAACATAAGTTTGACGTTTAACTTTAAAATATTTTGAAAAAAGCCTTGCCAAACAGACATGATGGTGGTAAGATACGAACCATCAACAAAACAATCCAAAATAAAAATGCGTTGAAGAGAACTAGTAGGTTCCAGAAAGCTTACAGAGAGCTGTCGGCAGGTGCGAGGCAGCAGCGGCATGGAACGGAACTCCTCTCTAAGCAGCTCGCTGAAACAAAAGGAGTAGGTGGAGCCGGGGCCTGGCCGTTAACAGACAGGAGGGTATCGACCTAAAGTCCGTACCTGTAGAGTGCCTATGGAAGCATAGGAATTAGAGTGGTAACGCGCAAGTGAAATCTTTCGTCTCTTTGGAGGTGGAAGATTTTTTTTATTTTGATTGTGTAATGAGTTGTTTTTAATTTATTTCATAATCATAGGAGTGATGACCATGGAACACGTAGAACATTATCAAAAAGGTTATTTTATGCCGCCCGTCGTCGATATGTCTTGGACGCAGCGGGAGTATCCGGAACAGGCACCGGTCTGGTGCAGCGTCGACTTGCGCGACGGTAATCAGGCCCTTATCATCCCTATGAGTTTAGAAGAAAAAGTTGAATTTTACAAGGTCTTGGTCGCCATGGGCTTTAAGGAAATCGAAGTCGGCTTCCCGGCAGCATCGGAAACGGAATTCGAATTCCTGCGCTACTTAGTCGATCATAATTTGATTCCCGACGACGTCACCGTCCAGGTCCTGACCCAGGCGCGGGAGCACATCATCCGCCGGACCTTTGAAGCCTTGAAGGGCGTTAAGCATGCCATCGTCCACGTCTATAACTCGACGTCCTTTGCCCAGCGCCAGCAGGTCTTCCATAAATCGAAGGAAGAAATCAAGCAGATTGCCGTCGAAGGGGCGGCCTTGCTGAAAAAACTGACGGAAGAAGCCGGGGCCGACTACCGCTTTGAATATTCGCCGGAAAGCTTTACCGGGACGGAACCGGAATACGCCCTCGACGTTTGCAACGCCGTCCTCGACGTTTGGCAGCCGACGGCCGACTGCAAGGCCATCATCAATTTGCCCTCGACGGTGCAGATGTCCATGCCTCACGTCTTTGCCTCGCAAATCGCCTATATCTCGCAGAACCTGAAATACCGCGACAACGTCGTCTTGTCGGTCCATCCCCATAACGATCGGGGGACCGGCGTGGCCGATGCCGAAATGGCCATCCTGGCCGGGGCTGACCGCGTGGAAGGAACTTTATTTGGCAACGGCGAACGGACGGGCAACGCCGATATCGTGACCATCGGCATGAACATGTATGCTCTCGGCGTCGATCCGGGCCTCGATTTTTCTCACATGACCGACCTCGTCGATACGTATGAACGGGTGACACGCATGGAAGTCCATCCTCGTCAGCCTTACGCCGGAAAGCTGGTCTTTGCCGCCTTCTCGGGATCTCATCAGGATGCCATTGCTAAAGGCATGCATTATCGGGCCGAACAGCATCAGCCATACTGGAACTGCCCCTACCTCTACATCGATCCCCACGATATTGGCCGGACCTATGATGCCGACGTCATCCGCATCAACAGCCAGTCCGGCAAGGGCGGCATCGGCTTTATCATGGAGCAGCATTATGGCATTGCCATGCCGAAGAAAATGCGCGAAGACTTCAGTTACTTCGTAAAAGAAGTGTCCGACCATGCTCATCAGGAATTGAAGCCTCATGAAATTTATGACGTATTCCAGAAACATTACCTCAATACGGAAAGCCCGCTGAAAGTCGAAGATTTTTCTCTGCAGAAGAAGGGCAATCGCTGGATCGGCACGGTCCTGGTCCGGGCCAATGGCGAAGAAATCGTCCTCCAAGGCGACGGCAACGGTCAATTAAATGCCGTCAGCAACGCCATCTGTAAGGCCTACGGCATCGAGTTTGAAAACCTCGTCTACAGCGAACATGACCTCGATGGTGATTCCGATTCTCGGGGCATTGCCTACTTCGGCTTGACTGATAAAAAAGGGCAGACGACGTGGGGCGCCGGTATCGATACCGATACGATGACGGCCTCCATTCGGGCCTTCGTGACGGCTGTCAATCGCATGGAAGGCATGGATCAGCGCGTTCGCTTTCGTCACTTCGCCTCGGCCCCAACAGAAGTAGCTGCCTTTAAGGCGGCTGCCAGCCAGCATTGATCCTATTTTAGAATTCCGCGTTTTTTTGAATATTCATCTGTTTCGAGAAATGACAGCGTTTCCCGAAAAACAGGATTTTTAAGGAGTGTATAGATGATGGGAATGACTATGACCCAAAAGATTTTAGCCAAGCATGCCGGAGTGCCCTCTGTAGAGCCTGGCGACTTAATTGTTTGTAACGTCGATATGGTGCTGGCCAATGATATTACGGCGCCGCCGGCCATTGCCGAATTTAAGAAAATCGGCCGTCCTGTCTTTGATAAGACGAAAATCGCCTTGGTGCCCGACCATTTTACGCCCAATAAGGACATCAAATCGGCGGAATTGGCTAAGATTGTCCGCGACTTTGCCAAAGAAAACGGCATCGTCCATTACTTTGAAGTCGGTCGCGTCGGTATCGAACACGTCCTCCTGCCGGAACAAGGCATCGTAGGCCCCGGTATGGTGACTGTCGGCGCCGATTCGCACACCTGTACCTATGGGGCTCTGGGCGGCTTTTCGACGGGCGTCGGCTCGACGGACCTCGGCGTCGCCATGGCCACCGGCAAGGCTTGGTTTAAGGTCCCCGATGCCATTCAGGTCCGCCTGACCGGCGAAAAACCGGAAGACATCACCGGGAAAGACGTCATGCTGACCCTCATCGGCATGATCGGCGTCGACGGGGCACTGTATAAGTCCTTGGAATTTACGGGACCCGGTGTAGCTTCTCTCGACATGACCGACCGCTTTACCATCGCTAATATGGCCATTGAAGGGGGCGCCAAAAACGGCATTTTCCCCGTCGATGAACAGACCATGGCCTATGAAAAAGGGCGCTTTGCCGACGTTTACGAAGTCGTTACGGCCGACGATGACGCCAAGTACTGCCGGACTGTAGACATCGACTTGTCGAAACTACAGCCTGTCGTCGCCTTTCCGCATCTGCCGGAAAATACCAAGGTCGTCGGTACCTTTGGTGACATCAAAATCGATCAAGTCGTCATCGGCTCCTGCACCAACGGCCGCTTAGAAGACCTGCGCATTGCCGCCGAGATCTTTAAAGGCCGCAGCGTTCATCCCGACGTCCGCTGCATCGTCATTCCCGGCAGCCAGTCGGTCTACATGGAGGCCATGAAAAAAGGCTATATTGAAACGTTCATTACGGCAGGCTGCGCCGTATCGACGCCGACATGCGGCCCATGTCTTGGCGGTTACATGGGCATCCTCGCCGCCGGTGAACGCTGCGTTTCGACGACGAACCGGAATTTCCGCGGCCGCATGGGCCACGTCGACAGTGAAGTCTATCTGGCAGGTCCGCAGGTTGCGGCAGCCAGTGCTATTCTCGGCAGGATTGCCGCTCCCAAGGAGGTACGATAAGATGGTGTTAGAAGGAAAAGTATGGCGCTACGGCGATAATATTGATACGGATGTCATTATTCCGGCCCGTTATTTAAATAGTTTTGATCCGAAAGAATTGGCGTCCCACTGCATGGTCGACATCGACGAAACCTTTGCCGGAAAGGTGCAGCAAGGCGACATCATGGTCGGCGGCCACAACTTTGGCTGCGGCTCGTCGCGAGAACACGCTCCCATTGCCATTAAAGCTTCGGGCATTCCGGTCATCATCGCCGCCAGCTTTGCCCGCATCTTTTACCGCAACGCCATCAACGTCGGCCTGCCGGTCCTTGAAATCGGCGATGCCGTAAAGGCCATCAAGGCCGGCGACGTCGTCGAAGTCGATATTGCCAAGGGATCAATCGTCGATGTGACGACGGGAGATACCTTTCAGGCACGGCCCCTGCCGGGCTTCATTCAGGACATTGCCGCTGCCGGAGGCTTAATCAATTATATCAAGGGGGCAGAGGCTCATGAGTAAACACATCGTCGTCATCCCCGGCGACGGCATCGGGGAAGAAATCACGGCCAGCGCCGTGCGGGTACTGAAAAAAGTAGACGAGGTCTGCCGGTTGGGCCTGACCTTTGAACGACAGAGGGCCGGCGGTACGGCTTACGACGCTTGCGGCACTCCCCTTCCTAAGGAAACGGTAGAAGCGGCTAAAAAGGCTGATGCCATCCTCTTTGGCGCCGTCGGCGGCGATCAATGGGACGACGTCGAACCGACCCTGCGGCCGGAACAGGCTGTCCTGGGCCTTCGGAAAGCCCTCGGTCTCTACGTCAATCTGCGTCCCGTCAAGGTTCCCCCGGTCTTAGCGGAATATTCGCCCTTAAAGGCCGATATCGTCACCGGCACGGACGTCCTCATCGTTCGTGAACTCGTGGGCGGCATCTACTTTGGTGACCGCTGCGAATCGGAAATCCATAACGGTGTCGAACGGGCCTGGGACCTTGAAAATTACAGCGTCCCTGAAGTTAGGCGCATCGGCACCTTTGCTATGAAGGCCGCCCAAAAACGGCGGGGTAAGGTGACCTCCGTCGATAAGGCCAACGTCCTGGCTACGTCCCGCCTGTGGCGGCGCACCATGATCGACGTGGCTAAAGATTATCCGTCGGTCGCCTTGAATCATTTTTACGTCGACAACTGCGCCATGCAGCTGGCTCTCAATCCGAAACAGTTCGACGTCATCGTTACGGGCAACCTCTTCGGTGACATCTTGAGTGACGAAGCGGCCGTCCTCGGCGGTTCCATTGGCATGATGCCGTCAGCCTCTATCGGTGAACTTACCAGTCTCTACGAACCGATCCACGGTTCGGCGCCGGACATTGCAGGTAAGGGTATTGCCAATCCCTGCGCCACCATCTTGTCGGCGGCCATGCTGCTGCGCTACTCCTTTGGTGAAGAAGAAGGGGCAGCCCTTATCGAAGATGCTGTCGACGCTACTCTCGAAGAGGGCTGGCGCACGGCCGACCTCTATAAAGAGGGCTTCAAAAAAGCCGATACGAAGACCATGACCGATGCCGTCCTCGGACACATCGGAACCACAAGAAAATAATTTTTCCTTCCATCCTCTCCGTATCATACCATAGGAAGGAACAGAAAGGCAGTCTTGGTGAGTTTCTCTCCGGACTGTCTTTTTTGCGTGTTGGCGAAAGGGGTGGAAAAGAGGGGGATTCGGCCTGAAGCGGCGGATTTCTTTACAAAGACATTACGCCATTATAATGTATATAAGGGGCCGGTGCTTGAAAGGTCGCGGCGAATAGTGTATTATGAGAAATAGTTTAAATAGATTTTTCACAATTTCGTGTACAGCGAGAGGCAGGATTAAAGATAGATGTTAGAATTTCCCATTAAACGCACGATTATCATAGACGATTCAAAAAAGAAGAAAGGCCGTAAAAAGAAGGGCGACGGTGAAAAGACCGTCATCCGGGGCACGGTCAACCTTCCCAAGAAAGAGCCTCTGAAGAAGCTCGACAAGCTTCCTAAGAATGCTAAGAACCTGGTCATCGTGGAATCGCCGGCCAAGGCCAAGACGATCGAACGGTTCCTCGGCAGCGGCTATAAGGTCATGGCCAGCCGCGGGCACCTGCGCGACTTGCCGCGCAACCAGTTCGGCGTCAATATCGAAGAAGGTTTCGTGCCGACCTATACCAATATGTGGGATAAGCGCAAACTCATCGACGACTTGCAGGAAGAATACGTCCGGTCGAAAAAAGTCTTTCTGGCAACTGACCCGGACCGCGAAGGCGAAGCCATTTCCTGGCATTTGGCCCATTTGTTGGACATCGATCCCAAGGACAAATGCCGCATCATGTTCCACGAAATCACGAAAAAAGCGATTCTTGAAGCCATCAAGAAGCCGGAAGCCATCGACATTAAGAAGGTCGACGCCCAGCAGGCCCGCCGCATCTTGGACCGCATCGTGGGCTATAAATTAAGCCCGTTGCTCTGGAAAAAGGTCTGTAAAGGCCTCAGTGCCGGCCGCGTTCAGTCCGTTGCCGTCCGTTTAATTTGCGAACGAGAAGAAGCCATCAAAGCCTTCGTACCGGAAGAATATTGGACCGTCAGCGGGACGTATCAGACGGAAGACGGCTTGACCCTTCCGACGGAACTGACGAAAATCGACGGCAAGAAGGCTGAAATACAACATGAAGACGAGGCCAAGACCATTGCTCACGACCTTAGTTGGGAAAGCCGCGGCGAAACGCAGGACCCCGATAAGATTGTAAAAGTCGAAAAACGCAAGCGTAAACGTCAGCCGCAAGCGCCGTTTACGACGTCGACGATGCAGCAGGAATGCGTCGGCAAGCTCAATTTCGGCGCCAAGAAGACGATGATGCTGGCCCAGCAGCTCTATGAAGGCCTCGATATGGGCGACCAGGGCCACGTCGGCCTCATCACCTACATGCGTACCGACTCGGTCCGCATCAACGACGACATGGTCCAGGCGGCGCGGGACTTTATTACGGCTAACTACGGTGCTGAATACGTCCCTGAAAAGCCGCGGGTCTATAAGACCAAGCAGTCGAGTCAGGATGCTCACGAAGCCATTCGCCCGACGTCCTTGGAATTGACGCCCTATAAGGTTTCCGACTTCCTGTCGCGGGACCAATTGCGTCTTTATACCTTGATTTGGAATCGCTTTTTGGCCAGCCAAATGGAATCGGTCGAAACGGAACACATGGCCATCGTCATTGAAAGCGGCAAGTACGAACTGCGGGCCGCCGGCTATAAGGTCCTCTTCAAGGGCTTTACGGAGCTCTATGAAGATGCCAAGAAGGATAAGACCTTGGCCGAACTGCCCCATATTTCGGCCAATACCGTGGTCCATAACAAGGCCGTTACGCCCCAGCAGCACTTTACGCAGCCGCCGGCACGCTACACCGAAGCCAGCCTGATCAAGACCCTCGAAGAAAAAGGCATCGGCCGGCCGAGTACGTACGCGCCCATTATGGATACGATCCAGAACCGCAATTACGTCGAAAAGAAGGATAAGCAGTTCATCCCGACGGAGCTCGGCGTCATCATCGTCGACCTCCTCAAGAAATACTTTGCCCGCATCATCAACGTCAGCTTTACGGCTCACATGGAAGAATCCCTCGACGCCATAGAACAAGGCGACGATACGTATCCCCACGTCCTTCAGGAATTTTATGACATCTTTAAGCCTGAAATGGACGAGGCCGAAACGAAGATGGAAAAGGTCACCATTTCCGGTCAGGAATCGGGCCAGATCTGCGAAGTCTGCGGATCACCTATGGTCTATAAATTCGGCCGCTTCGGCAAATTCCTGGCCTGCTCCAACTTCCCGGAATGCCGCAACACCAAGGCCATCGTCGAAGATTTGGGCATTACCTGCCCGAAATGCGGCAAGGGGACGCTCATCAAGCGCAAGTCGAAGCGTGGCCGCGTCTTTTATGGATGCAGCCAGTATCCGGACTGCGACTTCGTCCTCTGGAACCAGCCTGTCGACAAGAAATGTGACTTGTGCGGCAGCATCATGATTGTCAAACATTATAAAAAAGGCCCCGACAAGCTATTTTGCAGCAACGGGGACTGTGAAAACCATAAAAAAGGTGAGGTAGTGAATGAAGAATAGTGTCTTAATCATCGGCGCCGGCCTGGCCGGATCGGAAGCGGCTTGGCAGCTCGTCAGCCGCGGTATTCCCGTCGAACTGGTCGAAATGCGGCCGGTCAAATCGTCGCCGGCCCATCATACGGAATATTTTGCCGAACTGGTCTGCAGCAACTCTCTGCGGGCAGCCAATATCGAAAACGCCGTCGGTCTCTTGAAGGAAGAAATGCGCCGCCTGGGCTCGCTGATCATGGAATCGGCCGATATCAACCGCGTCCCTGCCGGCGGGGCCCTGGCCGTCGATCGCCTGCCCTTTAGTCAGTATGTGACGGAAAAACTGGCCGCCCATCCCTTGGTTAGCCTTCGCCACGAAGAAGTGACCGAGTTCCCGACGGATCAGATCTGCATCGTCGCCAGCGGTCCCTTGACCAGCGACGCCTTGTCCGACACCATCGCCAAATTGACCGGGGAAGGGTACTTCCATTTCCATGACGCCGCAGCGCCCATTGTCACCGTCGAATCCCTCGATATGAACAAGGTCTATCGGGCGGCTCGTTACGGCAAGGGCGGCGCCGATTACTTGAACTGCCCCTTTACGCAGGAAGAATATGAAGCCTTCTGGCAGGCTTTGACGACGGCCGAATGTGCTAAGCTCCACGACTTTGAAAAAGACGACAGCGTCTTTGAAGGCTGCATGCCCATCGAAGTCATGGCTGGCCGCGGCATCGATACCATGCGTTTCGGTCCCATGAAACCCGTCGGTCTCGAACTGCCCGATACAGGGGAACTCCCGTACGCCGTCGTTCAGCTGCGCCAGGATAACGGCAGTGCGACCTTGTACAACATCGTCGGCTTCCAGACCCATCTTAAATTCCCGGAACAGAAACGGGTCTTCTCCATGATTCCCGGCCTGGAAAACGCCGAATTCGTGCGCTACGGCGTCATGCACCGTAATTCCTACATCAATTCGCCGGAACTCCTCCTGCCGACGCTGCAGCTGCGCAAACAACCCAATCTTCTCTTTGCCGGACAGCTCACCGGTGTCGAAGGCTATTTGGAATCGGCGGCCATGGGCCTCTTAGCCGGCATCAACGCCGCACGCCTCCTCGCTGAGAAAGATCCCTTGACCTTCTCCAAGCGGACGGCCATGGGCGGTCTCAGCCAGTATATCTCCAGCGGCCCCAATAAGCATTTCCAGCCCATGAACATCAACTTCGGCATTATGGAGCCCCTGGGCATCAAGAAACGCATGAAGAAAAAAGAAAAAAACGCCCTCTTAGCACAGCGGGCGCTCGATGAAATTGAACAAATGAAGGGGGACATGACTCATGTCTAACGGAATGTCTACAGAATTTCACGCCACGACGATCTGCGCCGTTCAGCGCGATGGCAAGACGGCTATCGCCGGCGACGGCCAGGTCACCATGGGCAATGCCGTCATCATGAAAGGGACGGCTCAAAAAGTTCGCCGCCTCTATCACGGCAAGATCATCAGCGGTTTTGCCGGCTCCGTGGCCGACGCTTTTACGCTCTTTGATCACTTTGAAGAAAAATTGAACGAACACAACGGTAACCTGGTCCGCAGCGCCGTCGAACTGGCTAAAGAATGGCGGTCTGATAAGGTTCTCCATAAACTGGAAGCCCTGCTCCTCGTCGCCGACAGCCAGCGCATCCTGCTCATTTCCGGTAACGGCGAAGTCATCGAACCGGACGACGGCGTCTTGGCCATCGGTTCCGGCGGCAACTACGCCCTGTCTTCGGCGCGGGCCCTCATGCAGAATACGGATCTTTCGGCTCGTGAAATCGCTGAAAAATCCCTGCATATCGCAGCTGACATCTGCGTCTATACCAACCACAACGTCATTGTCGAAGAAATTTAAGAAAGAGGTACTTTATGGAACAAGCATCATGGACGCCAAAACAAATCGTGGCGGAACTGAACAAATATATCGTAGGCCAAGGGGAAGCCAAGAAATCCGTGGCCATTGCCCTGCGCAACCGCTGGCGCCGCAAACGCCTGAGTGAAGCCATGCAGGATGAAATCATCCCTAAGAATATCCTCCTCATCGGCCCGACGGGCGTCGGCAAAACGGAAATCGCCCGCCGCCTGGCTAAACTCGTTGGCGCGCCTTTCATCAAGGTCGAAGCGACGAAGTACACCGAAGTCGGTTACGTCGGCCGCGACGTCGAACAGATGATCCGCGACCTCGTGGCCAACGCCATTCGCATGGTCCAGGAACAGGAAAGCCAGCGCTATGAAGAAAAGGCCGAAGCCGAAGCCAACAAACGGATCCTGCAGGTTTTCTGGCCGAAAAAATCGGTGGCCGAAAAGGTCAAAAATCCGATGGACGTCTTCTTCGGCAGCGATGACGACGAAGCTAAGGAAGAACCGAAACAGCTTGAAGAAGGCAACTCCGACCGCCGTCAAAAGATGCTCGAAGACATTTGCGCTCATAAGATGGACGAACGGGAAATCGAAGTCGAAGTGGCCGAACAGAGCCCGGGCTTTCAAGGCATCCTGACGGGGAATTCGACGGAAGAACTGACCAATAACTTCCAGGAAATGCTGGGCAGCATCATGCCGAAAAAGAAAAAGAAGAAGAAAATGACCGTTGCCAAGGCTCGGGAAATCTTCAAAGAAGAAGAACTCGAAAAATGCCTCGACATGGACACCATCGTCGATAAGGCCGTGGCTGCGACAGAAGAATCGGGCATCGTCTTCATCGACGAATTCGATAAGATTGCCGAAAAAGGCCGCACCAACGGCCCCGACGTATCCCGCGAAGGGGTCCAGCGCGACATCCTGCCCATCGTCGAAGGGGCTACGGTCAATACCAAATACGGTCCGGTCAAGACCGACCATATCCTCTTTATCGCTGCCGGTGCCTTCCACGTATCGAAGCCGAGCGACCTCATTCCCGAACTCCAGGGCCGTTTCCCGATCCGCGTCGAACTCCAGTCGCTGACCGTCGAAGACTTCCGCCGCATCCTGACCGAACCGAGCCAGTCCTTGGTCAAACAGTATACGGCCCTCCTCGAAACGGAAGGCCTGACCCTGGAATTTACCGACGACGGCATCAATGCCATTGCCGAATACGCCTACCGCGTCAACCGCGAAACGGAAAACATCGGCGCCCGCCGGCTGCACACGATTTTGGAAAAGATCCTCGAAGATGTAGCCTATGAAGCGCCCGATATCGATGAAAAACACATCGTCATCAACCAAGACTTCGTTGCCGGCAAACTCCACGACGTCGTCCAGAACGTCGACCTCAGCCATTACATTTTATAAAGGACGCGACTGATGAGACCTTACGCAAAATTATATCTGACCAAAAAAGGGGAACGGGCTGCCAAAACGGGCCATCCCTGGGTCTATGGTGAAGAAGTGACCCGCGTCGACGGGACCTATAAGACGGGCGACATCGTCGACGTCTACAGCGACAAAGACCGCTACCTCGGCACGGGCTTTGCCAACGATATCTCTAAAATCCGCGTGCGCATCGTATCGCGCAATGCCAACGATCGCTTCGACGACGCTTTTTGGCAGCGCCGGGTAAAATACGCCCTTGACTATCGCCGGACGGTCATGGGCGAAACGGACTTTGCCTGCTGCCGCCTCATTTTCGGCGATGCCGATGAAATGCCGGGCCTTACCGTTGACCGCTACTCCGACGTCCTCGTGGCCCAGACCTTATGCTACGGCATGGACCAGGTGAAGCCCATCATCTTCAAGGCCCTGGTCGATGAATTGAAGGCCATGGGCGTCACCATCCGCGGCATTTACGAACGAAACGACGTCAAAGTCCGCGAACTGGACGGCATGGAGCAGTACAAAGGCTGGTACGAAGCCGATTACCTGCCTCAGCCGGGAAGCGTCATAACGACCATCGAAGAAAATGGCATTCGCTACGACATCGACGTCGAAAACGGTCAGAAGACGGGGTTCTTCCTGGACCAGAAATACAACCGTCTGGCCGTGGCTAAAATCGCTGCCGGCAAGCACGTCCTCGACTGCTTTACCCATACCGGGGCCTTTGCCCTCAATGCCGCCAAGGGAGGCGCTGCCAGCGTCACCGCCGTCGACGTGTCTCAAGAAGCCGTCGACATGACGACGACCAATATTCATCGCAACGGCTTAGAATCGATCGTAACGGCCAAACAGGCCAACGTCTTCGACCTCTTGACCGAGATGGCTGAACAAAAGAATCGCGACTACGATTTCATCATCCTCGACCCGCCGGCCTTTACCAAGTCCGGTCATACCGTGCACAACGCCATTCGAGGCTATAAGGAAATCAACTTGAAAGCCATGAAGCTCTTGCCCCGAGGCGGCTATTTAGCTACCTGCTCGTGCTCCCACTTCATGCGCGACGACCTCTTCCGCCAGATGCTCCACGATGCCGCGAAAGATGCCGGCGTTCACCTTCGTCAAATCGAAGGCCGCCAGCAGTCGCCGGACCATCCCATTCTTTGGAACGTCCCGGAAACGAATTACTTAAAATTCTACCTATTCCAAGTCGTATAAAGGGGAACGCCGCTGTTTCAGTGCTGATGCTGAGACGGCGGCGTTTTTGCATAACCGGCCTTGTAGCCAAGCGTCGGGGAGGCAGGGGTGCTTTTTCGGCATGGAGAAAACATAACGTAATGATTAATTGATATGGCCGTCTGTTGAAATTATGGAGGCGGCGATATATAATCGGCCTAAGAAGAGAATCTATACGATTTTTATCATCCTTGTCAGCAGGCGAATAGAGGTACTTATCCTGCTTGATGGAAATGGATGAGTAACAAGATGAAAGGAGTACGCTATGAAACCTATTGTGATTACCAATTACAGCGACCCGGTTTGTGTCTGGTGCTGGGGCACAGAGCCAGTCTTTCGGGCCATGGAAACCCATTATCCCAATCTCTTTTCCATTCGCTATGTCATGGGCGGCATGGTCCGCGATTTGAGTGACTTTAATGATGAAGAAAACGGTATCGGCGGCGGAGATGCCGACGTCATCAACGCCCAGCTTCGCGAGCATCTGGCCGAATCGACGGCGGTCCATCATATGCCCGTTGCCGTCGACAAGTATCATTTGTTTTCAGAACGCTTCAACTCGTCCTTCCCCCAGAACATCGCCTACAAAGCGGCCCAGATAGCAGCACCGGACCAGGCCGATTATTTCCTGCGCCGCATCCGCGAGGCGACCATGACCGAAGGTGCCGTTACCGGCGACTATGCCGTCTTAGAGACACTGGCAGAAGACTTCGGCTTACCCATGGATGCCTATCGTGAAGCTCTCAAGAGCGGCGAAGCGGAAAAGGCCTTTTGGAGCGATGTCGACGAAGCCATTGCAGCCAAGGTCCAGGTTTTCCCGACGGTGACCCTGTCCGTTTCCGGTAAGGAAGAGACCTTTGGCGGATACTATACCTTTGCCGACTATGTATCCCGCATTCGCAAGTTGAGCGGGGGAACGATAGAACCTGTAAAGCCCGATGCTTCTATTGAACACCTGTACCGGATGCTGACCGATTACCGAAGGCTGGCGGCGGAAGAGATTCGCTGTGCTTTTTCTTTTGAATCGAAGGCGGTTTTAGAGTCGTGGTTAACGCCTTATCTTTCGGAAGGAAAATTGAAGAAAGAACCGTGCGGAACGGATGATTATATGATTTCCCTGGCTTCCGTATAATCCCTTCATATTTTTTTGAATCGTGAATAAGCCGAGTTGACCGGCTTTGCAGCCGAAAACCTCTGTCAGCTCGCATTTGAAACGGAGCTGATGGAGGTTTTCTTTTGGGAATCTGTCTGTCTGAAGAGAAGGGGAAGACCATATTTAGAACTGAACTAAAGTCAATGAATATATTTCACTGAATTAAATTCATTGACTTTAGTTCAGTGTATATGATACAATGAGTTCATCCCAAAAAGCTTGAGGTGATATGTATGACTAATCGACAGATGGCGGCTCTTGAGACACGGCGAAAACTCCTCGATGCGGCCAAGAAAATCATCTGTGAAAAAGGGATGGTCAACACGTCAGTGGCTGAAATTACCAAGGCCTGCGGCGTGGCCAGCGGTACCTTTTACACCCATTTTAAACGAAAAGAAGATATCATCTATGCCTTGAGCCGTGAGATGTATCAAGAAATTTTAGACAAGGCCAAGGCCTTTGACGGACCTTTCATGGCCCGGTTGGTATTTTTTATGACTAATTTTTCAGGCTATATTGAAAAGAGCAGCCTGAAGCTCTGCCAGGAATGGGTGCGCAATACGGTCGATCCCGATTTGGTCGACGACGGAGAGGATAAACCCAAGGTCTACGTCGATATCGATGCCGTAACCGGTCTCATTCTGGATGGAATCGAACGAGGCGAGGTCAAAGCCGACGCACCGGTCGCTGTCCTGGCACACACCCTGGTCGACGTCCTCTACGGTCAAATGCTCTGCTGGGATATGTCCGGCGGTGCGTACAGCCTCGAATGGCGGACCAAAGAGTTTTGCCGCATCTTCCTGCCTGGGTTGATGGCGCCGTACTTGGCGTAATGTTATAAGAAAAACGGAAAGTTTCCTTGTCTGTTAACGGCAGGCTGAGTGGGAGCTTTTCCTTTACTGTAGATATTTTTTTAGAAAGGATGGATCATGATGACCACAAAGATTGAAAGCGTAACCTTAAATGATGGCGTAAAAATTCCGGCCTTTGGTTTCGGTACTTTCCAGATTCCGGCTGACGGCAGCACCTATCAGGCCGTAAAGGAAGCCCTTAACTTGGGACTGTACCACATCGATACGGCAGCGGCCTATTTCAATGAAGCCGAAGTCGGCAAGGCCGTTCGCGACAGTGGGATTCCCCGGGAAGACATCTTCGTGACCAGTAAACTCTGGCTCCAGGACTATGGCTATGAAGCCGCTAAGAAGGGAATCGACACGTCCCTTCGCAAACTCGGTTTGGACTATATCGACTTATACCTCATCCACCAGCCCTACGGCGACGTCCCCGGTGCCTGGAAGGCCATGGAAGAAGCGAAAAAGGCCGGTAAGATCCGCTCCATTGGGGTCAGCAACATGACGCCGAAGATCTGGAACTCCTTCGTACCCCAGTTCGATACGGTACCTTCGGTCAACCAGGTCGAATTTCATCCCTACTTCCAGCAGAAAGAAATCAGAGCCATCATGGCCAAAGATAAGGTCTATCTCGAAGCCTGGGCGCCCCTCGGACAGGGCAACCCGCAGCTCTTTAGCGAACCAATCATTACTAAGATTGCTGAAGCTCACGGCAAAGATGCCGGCCAAGTCATTCTGCGCTTTGAATACCAGGACGGAGCCATCATCTTCCCGAAGACGACCAAACCGGCCCGCATGAAGAGCAACATGGACATCTTTGATTTTGCCCTTACGGATGAAGAAATGAAGGCCATGCGCGCCCTCGACACGGGTAAAGGCCGTCACGATCCCGATGCCCCCGGCGTTGCCGAAAGGCTTCTCGGTGCCTTTGACGTTCATGCGAACGATTAAAATAACTGTAGAATCGAGGAAAAAATGCCTTACATCGCTATCAAAGCCTATCCCAAAGACGAAGAAACGAAAAAACGAGTCGTCGAACAGATCCGAGACGTCCTGTTAAAAACCTGGGGCTGCCCGGAAGAAGCCATCACCATCTCCGTGGAAGAATTCCCGCCGGAAGACTTCGATAAAAAAGTCCGGGAACTGGAAATCCTCCCGAAACTGGACAACATGATGATCCTCGACGGAAAGAAACAGTATAAGTAGCAACGAGAAAGGACCGATACCTGACATGGTGTCGGCCCTTTTGCCTTTCCTTGTGCGTAAGCGAATTATAGAAATTTCCATTCATATCTGATATTAGAAGGCTTATGAAAGCGCAGGGCTATTTATTGACAAATTAAGTCCACTATTTTAAAATAGTACGAAAATTACTAATCTTTTCGCACTTTACGGAATCGAAAGCTGTATTCCAAAGATGTTCTGCGAGCCGTGCTTTCTTCTCATTCAAACCGTCAATGCGGCTGTAACGGCCTGTTATAAAAGGGCTGGATTCGGGTGTGGGAGATGCCGGGAAATCGGCGGAATAAGACATCCACTTTACCGACGAGGGGCGGCGTGAGGCGCAGCGCATACTCCTAAGGTGCGGGACAGCGAGCGCTAAGCGATGAAGGACTTAAGTAAAGTAACTTTTATCCCTGACCGAGCGCTATGTGACGGTCTGCGCGACGGCCATGAAGGACCTGGAAAGGGCCCTTCTATTACATTCAGTGATATCTGAGAGTGACCTGTGAAGGAGTGATGATTGACTGTGCTTTGGGGACTTCTGTTCGGCGGGCTGTTTTTGCTGTGTCTCGCCGGGATATACTTTCTGATCTACAGTGTACATAAACTTCGATTCGTATCAGCCCTGTCCCGTGGGAACAAGGCCGTAGGCTGGCTGATCAGCACGGCTGTGATTTTGGTGCCCTCGGCCCTCCTTTGGGAAGTCTGGGGTTATATGAATACCGTCATTGTGCTGCTGCACCTGGCCGTGTTCTGGGGCGTTGCGGCCCTGATTCAATGGGGTCTTCAAAAACGTCGAAAGAAATCCTTTCAGGGACATTATGCGGGCCCGGCTGCCGTCCTTGTTACCGTCCTTTATCTGGCAGTCGGCTTTGTCCAGGCCAATCATGTCTGGCAGACGGACTACACCGTGACCACGACAAAACCTGTCGGATCCCTCCGCGTGGCACTGCTGGCCGATTCTCATGTGGGAACGACCTTTGACGGCGAAGGGCTGGTAGCGCATATCGCTCGGATTCAAGAACAGAAACCGGATGTCGTTGTCATTGCCGGTGACTTCGTAGATGAGGGGACCCGTAAGGAAGACATGATTGCTGCCAGCCGTGCGTTGGGCCAAATTGATGTACCCTACGGTGTTTATTACGTCTTTGGTAACCATGACAAGGGACGCTACGCCAAAGGGCAGCGCGGATACGACGGCGATGACCTCATTGCCGAACTGCAAAAGAACGGCGTGACCGTATTGCAGGACCAAAGCGTCTTGATCGACGACCGCTTTTATCTGGTCGGGCGGCAGGATGCGTCCGAGGAAAAAGATTTCGGCGGCGGTCGTGCTGCTATTTCCGATTTGACAAAGAACCTGGACAAAGATAAATATACCATCGTCCTCGACCATCAGCCCAGTGACTATGAGGCCGAGGCCGCAGCCGGCGTAGACCTAGTGCTGTCCGGCCATACCCACGGCGGACAACTGATCCCCATGGGGCAGCTCATGCGCTGGTTCCATATCGGAGGAGAGGATAATGTCTATGGCTTTGAGCAGCGAGGAAACACGAATTTTATCGTGACCTCCGGCATTTCCGATTGGGCCATCCAATTCAAGACCGGAACCCGGTCAGAATATGTGATCATCGACATTCAAGGAAAATGATGTAAAAGAGAACAATACATCGACCCGATTACGGGCAGTAAGACATATAGACAAAACAAGAGCCCCGTGTTGATGTGATCCCAAAAAGTTAGACCTACCACCGTAACAGCAATGTTGCGGTGGTAGGTCTATCTAGCAGAATGGCGAAGTCGGTATTCTACCGGCTGCACAGGTGGTTATGATGTATCAATAATGTTCTATATTTATTATTAATATTTTTTCATTAATGAACATAGCATGGATTTTTATAGTATACTTAAGGTAATTCAAAAGGAGATGTTGCCTATGCCGGGAGAAATGTAACCGGTCCCTTTATGTGTGGCTGTACGCCACCGGATTATAAGTACTGCCCGACTTGTGTATTTGCAGAAGGGAAGCCTTTGTTGAGTACTTGCATGATGTATCCGGGAGGGATGATGCTCAAGCCGAATCATGTGTATAACGGTAAGCCTTGCGAATGGTATCAGAAGATAGAATGAAAGCATTTGCCATGAATAGAGCGTATTCTGACGTTAGACGTAGTGCTTTCGCTTTTGGAGACCGTTCAGAGTGGCTATACTGCCTTTGTTTTGTGAACGGGACGGGCTTATGGACAGAAAGGAGTGGTGCCTATGCCGGGAAATGTGACGGGACCTTTTATGTGCGGCTGTACGCCACCGGATTATAAGTACTGCCCGACTTGTGTATTTGCAGAAGGTAAGCCTTTGTTGAGCACTTGCATGATGTATCCGGGTACGTCTATAAAGCCGAAAGTAGTGGACGAAGGCGGGCCCTGCGAATGGTACATGAAGATAGACTAGAAGAATTTATCATGAATGGAGATGCTGCTTATGCCGGGAAATGTGACCGGACCCTTTATGTGCGGCTGTACGCAGCCGGATTATAAGTACTGTCCTACCTGTTTGCTTTCAGAAGGGAAGCCATTGATTAGTACTTGCATCATCTACCCAGATCCTTATGGGAAGCCAAAAGAGGTTGATGAAGGCGGACCCTGCCAATGGTATATGAAAATAGAATAAAGCACGCATAACATAAAACGCTTTCTTCATGCTGGAAATGCTGTCGTGAAAGGCGTTTTCTCAGAATGAAAAGGGCATTCGTTGTTTGTTGAATCGATAATAAGCTTATCCCGAATCGTGAGCGTGTTTTTCACGACGATTAAAATGAGGTGATGATATGTCGTTAGATCGTGTAAATGCATATGTAAAAGAAATAGGATTTGATGTAGCTGAAAAAACAGGGACGTGGAAGGACTATACGGTATACACGCCTCTCTTTGAAAACAAGCATGGAAAGCGAATACCAACCGGATTACCTGTCTTGGTATTGGAGAAGAAGGGAATTTTAAAAGAAGTAACGGGACGAAAAGTTTTTCTGATTTGTGATGAAATTTTTCGTCAGGCTAAGCAGCCTAAAAAGCGTTATGCATAATTCTGATTAAAATGGGTCGATATATAATATGGTAATATAAAGGGTGGGTACCCGTCTTAGGATGCAGCAGATGGGTTCTGCTTTTTTGCGTAACCATGGGGCGACAAAAAGTACAACCACGCTTAACCGGCGGGTTGTACTAGTAAAAAAATAAACCTTATAACAGCAATAATCCAGCTAGCAACCGCGATTATATTACTGATACAAGGTTTAGAGAAATAAGCTAACGGCTTCGCCCTTCTCGTGAAGGGTGGGCCTTCTGCTTAATATCAGTATAGCACATCTGATAAAATGAAAGCAACGAAATATATCAGTATAATAGCCTTAGTGATTTCAATAATAGCGTTTTTTAAAGTTGTGGGGGTATTTTGATGAATCCATTAGATGAGGTTATGACGGCGGCAGAAGCGGCAGAAAGATGGGGAAAAGCTCCCATTACCATACAACAAGCCTGCTCTGGATACAAGAAAGCTCTTCCGCGATTTAATTCAAATGAAGCAAGGAAAGCAGGATGAATATGGCTTGTGACCCGTGACGGTATGGAACGACTGTACGGACCTGAACCGTAAAGGGTAGCTCTTGTGGGCAGATCGTTCACAAGAGCTATTCATTTCAAAGTATACTTTTTGTTCGTCATGAATAGACTCTATTATCTTATATATGATTGTATATATAAGATATAAAAACTAAATGAGTTAAACTGATTTAGCCATATTTAGCTGTGAGGATTGTGTGAGGATTTTGCCTATTTTTGCGTTCGAACAAAAAAAGACAACCACGCTAAAGCCGCATGGTTGTCCTATTGGTGCGAGTGAAGGGACTTGAACCCTTACGTCGTAAGACGCCAGATCCTAAGTCTGGTGCGTCTGCCATTCCGCCACACTCGCAAGTACCCGTCCATTTTATCACGTTTTTTGGCTGTCGGTCAACTGGAAATTGTCTCTTCCGGAGATATTCGTGCAAAAATTCACAATATTTGAAAAACCTATTGTCAAGGCCTTCCCAGTGTGCTATACTACGCATGACACAAAGGCAGGTCCTTCTTTAACGTCGGATGGGTACCGGAATCGGACTGATACTGGCGGAGGCCGGCCGTGTTTTTATATGCGCGACTTGTATCTTGGAGAAAGAACGAGAACGGGGGAGTATCATGGTACATCAAAAGGCACCGGGCCAGCAGACATTTCTGTCGATTCGTCAGCTGACCATTGCCGCTTTTTTATCGGCTATTACGATTTTTTTGGGAATTACCGGGTACGGATTCATTCCGCTGGTCATCATGAATGCGACGATTCTTCATATTCCTACGATTATCGGCAGTCTGTCGGCAGGCCGCAAGGTCGGGATGATCGTCGGTTTTATGTTTGGGATTTTTTCCTTTATCCGTTCCTTGCAGGCACCGAGTGCGCTGCTCTTGTTTGCCGTGCAGTACAACGTCATTGCCGACGCCTTTATTTGTATTGTACCGCGAATTCTTATCGGCCTCATTGCTTATGAATTGTACCGTCATTTGAAGACGCGCGAAGTGGTGCGCGTAGCTGTGACGGCTGTCGTGACGACGGTGATTCATACGGTTCTCTTCCTGGGTTCCTTTACGGCCCTCGTCGGTGTTCCTTATGCCGAAGCCCAAGGGATTCCCTTCATGAACGTCATTAACATCATGCTCGGCATTACGGCTGTCAACGGAATTCCCGAAGCCGTCGTTTCCGGCCTGATTGTTACGCCCATTGTCATGGCCCTCCAGCGTGCCGGGTTAAAGGCGTAGTAACAGCAAAATATAAGGGTTATGAATCAAACGGGGCTGTCCCCCAAAGGGCGGTCCCGTTTCTCTATTCTATGGAAATTTGCTAATGCGAAAGTTTGCGCTATGTGGTAAAATAAGCAATGAATGGCTGTTTACGTATGACAGCATATATGAAAGGAATAGAAGGGATTATTTGTTATGGCTTCGATTTTTTCTCCATTAACTAAAAATATAGGCATCGATTTAGGGACGTCTACGGTTCAGGTCTATGTGGAAGGCCGGGGCGTCGTCTTGTCTGAGCCGTCGGTCATGGCAACGGACGAGCGAAACAGCAAGATGATTGCCGTCGGAAGGTCGGCAGAGGACCTCTTGTCTCGGTCGCCGGAGACGGTTAAGCTCCATCGGCCGCTCGTACACGGCGTCATTGCCGATTACAGTGTAACGCGGACGATGCTGGGCTATATCCTCAGTAAGTGTGTCCGCAGCGTTCAGCGTCTGCGCATTATGATCGGCGTGCCGTCGGCGGCTTCAAACGTCGAAAAAAGAGCCGTCATGGAAGCGGTGTATCAGGCCGGTGCCAAAGAAGCCTTCGTCATTGAAACGGCGGCAGCAGCGGCGCTTGGCGTCAATTTGCCGGTCTATGATCCGGTTGGCAATATGGTCATCGATATCGGCGGCGGTACGACCAATGTGGCCATGCTGTCTCTCGGCGGCATCGTCGTCTCCAAGTCACTTCACTTGGGAAGCCTTGATTTCAATGCGGCTATCCGTGACTATCTTCGCTATCAGTATGACGTCGTCACTGATGATACGACCATTGAAGAGATGAAGGTCACCAACGGTTCGGCCGTCCTGCCCCTTGAAGATAGGGGCTATTATTTCCTGGCCCGCGGTCTCGACGACGGGCTTCAGCGTGAAGTGGCCGTCAAGTCGAGTGAACTCTATCATGTCATCGGCAAGCCTTTAGTGAAGATTCTCGACGTCGTCAAAGACGTCCTTCGCGAGACCCCGCCCGAGCTTGCTGCCGACATTATGGAACACGGCATCGTCCTCACCGGCGGCGGCGCCAAGCTCAAAGGGATGGATCAGTTCTTTACGCAGGAATTGGGCGTTCCCGTCCTGATGGCAGCCGATCCGGAACTGGCCGTTGCCAGGGGCACGGGGATTGCCATCAACGATCGTGATAAGTTATCGGCCCTCATTGAAGGGGCGCAGCGCATATATAGGAGGAGATTTTAAAATTGTTTTCGTTCGGTAAAAGAAGCGTCGTCTTCGTACTCGTCTTATTCATCATCATTGCTGTCGTAGGCTGGGCTTGGCGCCAGCGCGATTCCCTGCCTTTTATTACGAAGCCTCTGATGACGATCATGTCGCCTTTTGAATATGGGGCCAGCAGCATCATGAATGTCCTCGCTTCCAATATTCACATCGTCGACGTCAGTTTGAAGAACCGCATTGAATGGGAATCGCTGGAAAAAGAAAATGCCGACCTGAAAAGCCGGACCGTCGACTACGATGAAGTCGTCGCTGAAAATGACCGCCTGCGGGCGCTCCTCGACTTTAAATCGAGCCATAACCAGTATCAACTGTTGGCAGGCTCGGTCATTTCCCGTGATTACGGTACTTGGACCAATACCATGATCATCGACGTCGGCAGCGGCGAAGGCGTTGAAAAGAATATGCCCGTCATTACGCCGGCCGGTGTCGTCGGCTTCATCAGTGACGTCTACCCCCATTCGTCTCGGGTACAGCTCATGACCGACCCCCGGACCAGTATCGGGGCCATCGTTCAGCGGCCGGAATCGCGGGTATCGTCAGTCGTCCGCGGTAACGGCAATGTGCCGACGGAACCGCAGTTCGTCAATATCGCCAAAGATGCCGATATCCTTGAAGGGGATACCTTGGTCACGTTGGGCTTCGGCTCCATTTATCCGAAGGGACTCTATATCGGCACCATCGTATCGATCCATCAGAATGAAAATGATTTCGTAAAATATGCCGTCATTCGTCCCGGCGTCGATTTCTCGAAATTAGAAGAAGTCTTCGTCATCTTGAAATCGGCCGATACCGGCTCTTATGAAAAACCGGACGTCACGCCGAAACTCGTTCCGCAGACGAATCGCGACAAGGTGGAAGGCATTAAAGGAGCCGCTGCGTTATGAAGAAATTGAACTGCATCATCACAGCCTTCATCGTCTTTATCCTGCAGGCTGCGGTCTTGCCTTTTATCTTTAACGGTGTAAGCCAGCCCAATCTGATTTTCGTCTTCGTCGTCCTCATGGGCCTCCATCACGGCCAGCGCGTCGGCATTGCAACGGCTCTCTTGGGCGGTTTTTGCCAGGACGTCATCATCGGCAATTTCTTTGGCCTGCACCTCTTGGTGTATCTCATTGTCACCCTTGTTTGCAGCTATCTCGGCCGCAACATCGATAAGGATCAGTGGATCTTGACCCTGCTCATCGTCCTCGGGGCGACGGAAGCCGGTCTCATCCTGACCTGCGGCTTCCTGTTTCTGGCCGGCCAGTACATCAATGTGGCGGCGTACTTATTGGAATTCAGTATACCCGTACTCGTTTATCACGGAATCTTGGCCTTGCCCGTTGACCATGTCGTTTGGCGCCTGCGCCGGTCCGACACCTTTTATGGCTTTCCGGGTTATCGCTGGTAACTAAAGGAGACACAGATACATGCTTGAAGCGTTATTAAAAAAGAAAAATCAAGACGGCCGCTTCCGGTATCTTTACTGGGTGGTCATTGCGATTTTTGTGATTCTCGTCAGCCGGCTTATCTATTTACAGCTTTTTGCCGGTGAATATTATCATTCCCTGGCCGAAGGGAACCGCCTGCGGGCCATCCCCATTGCCGCCATGCGCGGCATCATGTATGACCGCAACGGCCAGATTCTGGTCGGGTCCCGGCCCAGTTTCATGGCGACCTATGTACCGCCGAAGGGCGGCATGAGCGACGAAGAACTGGCCAAGTTAGCCGGTATCCTCAACGTACCGGAAGACAAGCTGCGCGATAAGATTCAAAAGGTAAAGAGTTCTTACGTGCCGACAGTCCTGGCCAATGATTTGACGCAGGATATTGTCACGAAAATCGAAGAACAGCGCAACGACTTGCCCGGCGTTTCTGTCGAAGTCCAGCCGATTCGCTATTATCCCTATAAAACGATGGCGGCGCAGGTTTTCGGCTACGTCGGTCAAATCGACGAAGAAGATGCCAAACGGCTCGAAGGGGTGGAAGGCGTCTCCAATATTACCCAAATCGGGCGGGCCGGCCTTGAAGCCTATTACGACGATCTCCTGCGAGGTCAGGACGGCGGCCGTCAGGTCGAAGTCGATGCGGCCGGCAGTCCGGTCACGGAAATGGAACGAAAAGAACCGGTGGCCGGTCACAATATGCACCTGACCTTGGACCTTAATTTACAAGAAGCGACGGAACAGGCTATGGACCGCCAGATTGCCAACGGCGTCGGTACTCACGGCATAGCCGCCGTTGCCATTGACCCCAATACGGGTGCCGTTCTGGCCATGGCCAGCCGCCCGGCCTATGACCCCAACTGGTTTACGCGGGGCATTACGGAAAAAGAATGGGCCATGATCAACGATAATCCTAACCATCCTATGGAAAACAGGGTCATTGCCGGTGAATATCCGCCGGGCTCTACCTTTAAGCTCATTACCGGTTCGGCCGCCTTGGAACTCAAAAAAGTCACGCCTGATGAAATGATCTTCGACAGCGGGCGCCACTGGCTCGTCGACATGCGTAACGCCGGCGGCGAAGCCTTGGGCTGGATCAATTTCGTCGAAGCCTTGGCCAAGTCCGATAACGTCTATTTCTATGAAATGGGCCGCCGCGTCGGCATCGATGAATTGGCAAAATACGCCAGCATGTTCGGCATGGGCAAGAAGACCGGCATCGCCCTTCGCGGCGAAGCGACGGGTCTTGTCGCCAGTGAAGAATATAAAATGAAGACCTTCCACGAAGACTGGTACTTAGGGGATACATTTAACTCCGCTATCGGCCAGGGCTTCCAGTTGGTTACGCCCCTTCAGGCGGCGATGATCGTCAGTGAAGTGGCTAACGGCGGGATTCAGTACCGGCCGTTTATCGTCAGCCGTATCGATAATCTCGACGGGACACCGTATAAGATCTTTGCGCCGGAACAGATAGGGACCTTGTCGGTTTCCAAATCGACGCTGGACCTTGTCCGCGAAGGGATGCGCAACGTTGCGGAAGAATCAGGGACCGCCGGTTCGTTGTTTGCCGGTTTCCCCATCCAGGTCGCCGGTAAAACGGGGACGGCAGAAAACTTCGGCGGTACGGACCACGGTTGGTTCGTCGCCTATGCGCCGTATGAACATCCGCGTATCGTCATTGTCGTATTGGTAGAACAAGGCGGGTTCGGGTCCGTTTCGGCAGGCCCGATTGTCCGTTCCATGCTGGAAGAATTCTTCCACATCGGTACTTATGCCGACGGAGCGAAGAATACAAGCGGTATGCCGGCAGCGTCGAATCAGGCCAACAGCAGCGGCCAGACGGCTGACCCAAACAATAACTAAGGATACTTTTAGAAGGGTGGTAATTCCATGTCTCGACTCATCGCGATTGCTTCTGGTAAGGGAGGCGTCGGCAAAACTTTGATTACAGCTTCTCTTTCCGTACTGCTCCAGCGCCGCGGCTATCGGGTGCTGGCTGCCGATGCGGACATGGGACTGCGCAACCTCGATTTGCTTTTTGGCGTAGGCGATGCCGTCCGTTACGACGCCAGTCAGGCTGCCCGGGGAAAATGCCTGCCCAGGCAAGCCCTGGTATCGGTCTGTCCCGGCCTCGACGTCCTGCCGGCCAGTCAGAAGCGGACTTGGGAAAAGGTCGATGTGCCGTCTTTTCACTACGTCTTGGAATCCTTGGCCGGTGAATACGACTACGCCTTCGTCGACTGCCCGCCGGGCCGCGATGAGGCCTATCGGGCGGCGACGGCCCTGGCCGACCAGATTCTGTTCGTCGTCGAACCGTCGCCGTCGTCACTCCACGATGCCGGACGGGTCATGCAGTATTGCACGAAACAGAAACGTTTTCACTACGACGTCATTCTCAATAATTTTTACGCCGACGGTGTCATTTCGGCAGCCTCGGCGAAATCGACGCTTGGCGTAAAGACCGTCGCCGGGATCCTGCCTCACGACGAGGGCATCGATCAGGCGGCCAGTCAGGGCCTGATTCACGAAGCCTCAGACAGCCTGCCTTTCATGAAGGCCTTGTCGGCTACGGCAGACTGGCTTGAACAGGGGACGGCTATTGATGAAGCCGGGCTGACAAGCCTATTGCCGCGGCGCTCTGTCGGAGACGCTGACGAATCAGGCTTATCGGTGCGGCGCCGCCGGCAGGAATGCCGGAATTGGCGCCATCATCGTCGATAGGAGAGGGAAATGTTTATTAAACGTGAATGGAAGAATTTAGATAAAGTTATGCTCCTGGTGAGCTTTTTCATCGTCTGCATCAGCCTGGCTATTATCGGCAGTGCGACGCATATCAATAAAGGGGCGATCAACTATGATTTCGTCATTAAACAAGGCGTAGCCTTCGTCGTCGATTTCATGATCGTCATCTTTTTCAGCCGCTTTGACTATACCAAGTTAAAGAAGTACGGCAAACCCTTATATGTCATTAATTTACTGATGCTGGTGGCGGTCATGTTCGTCGGCACGTCGGCTCTCGGGGCCCAGCGCTGGATCCAGTTAGGGCCGATTACCCTGCAGCCGTCAGAATTTTCGAAACTCATCATGATCATCTGCACGGCGGCTATTCTCAGCGACCGCGTCGGCCAGCTTAATAAGTGGCGGCAGGTGCTTCCCATCGGCCTTTACGTCGGGATTCCCTTCCTCTTGGTCTTGAAACAGCCTGACCTGGGGACCAGTCTCGTCTTTTTGGCCATTACTTTAGGCATGCTCTTTGTTGGCCGCATCAAGATGTCCCTGTTGCGCAACGTCTTTTTGGCCGGCATCGTCCTGGCACCGGTGGGCTGGCACTTTCTGAAGGACTACCAAAAGTCTCGTATTACGGTATTTCTCAACCCTAACGCCGATCCTTTCGGGGCCGGCTACCACATCATCCAGTCCAAGATTGCCATCGGTTCGGGCATGCTCTTTGGTAAGGGCTTGTTCCAGGGGACGCAGAGCCAATTGAACTTTTTGCCGGAAAATCACACAGACTTCATCTTTTCCGTTATCGGGGAAGAACTGGGATTTTTAGGCTGTATTTTTCTCTTGTTCCTCTATTTTATCCTCATCTACCGAGGTATCATGATTGCCAAGGAATGTAAGGACACCTTCGGCATGATGCTGGCCACCGGCGTCGTATCCATGTGGGCCTTCCAGATCCTGGTCAATGTCGGCATGACCTGCGGCATTATGCCGGTCACGGGGATTCCGCTGCCCTTCATGAGTTACGGCGTCAGCGCCTTGACGACGAATATGATGGGCATGGGTATTTTATTGAGTATTTACATGCGTCAGCAGACGATGATCTTTTAGCGATTCCTGAAGGAGGAAATGAATTGTCACATCCTGTGGAGATAGATCCGATTTTATTGAGCAAAGTCAGTAAACCGGCCCGCTACGTCGGCGGGGAATGGAACAGCGTCGTAAAAGACCACGACCGGGTCAAACTGACCGTTGCTTACTGTTTTCCCGACGTCTATGAAGTGGCCATGAGCCACTTAGGCCTGCGCATCCTCTATGCCCTGCTCAACGAACGGCCTGATGTGGCTGCCGAGAGGGTCTATGCGCCTTGGCCGGATATGGAAGACCTCATGCGGACCAAAGGCTACCCGCTTTTTTCGTTGGAAACGAAGACGCCCGTCCGCGATTTCGACATGGTCGGCTTTACCCTGCAATATGAAATGAGTTTTACCAACATCTTAAATATGCTCGATCTGGCCGGAATGCCGATTTTTTCCAAAGACCGCGGCGACGATATGCCCTTAGTGGCCGCCGGCGGTCCTTGTGCGTATAATGCAGAACCCTTGGCCGATTACATCGATATCTTCTTCCTCGGCGAATCGGAAGAATCGACACAGCTCTTGGCCGATACGATCATCGCCTGGAAAGAAGGCGGAAAGCCCGGCGGCAAGAAGGGCCTCTTGAAAGAACTGGCTCAGCAGCCGGGAAACTACGTTCCGTCCTTCTATGACGCCGAGTACGACGAAGAGGGGAACTTCAAAGCCCTGGTGCCGACGGAACCGGAAGCCAAGGCCGAAATCGAAAAATGCGTCGTCGCCGACGTGGAACACGTCTTTTTCCCGACCAAACCGATCGTGCCCAACATCGACATCGTCCATAACCGGGCCGTTCTCGAATTGTTCCGCGGCTGCAGCCGGGGCTGCCGTTTCTGTCAGGCCGGCATGCTCTACCGTCCCATTCGGGAAAAGACGCCGGAACAGTTGGTAAAACTGGCCAAAGACATCGTGGCCAACTCGGGCTACGATGAAATTTCTCTCATGAGCCTGAGTTCGGCCGACTATTCCTGTTTGCCGGAACTGGTCGATCAGCTCCTCGACGCCTTTAAGGGCCAGAAGGTCAGCGTCAGCCTGCCGTCGCTCCGCGTCGACAGCTTTTCCGTCGACATCGCCAAGAAAGTCCAGCAGGTCCGTAAGAGCGGCCTGACCTTTGCCCCTGAAGCGGGGACGCAGCGCCTGCGCGACGTCATCAATAAGGGCGTCACTGAAGAAGATCTCCTCTCGGCCTGTGAGAATGCCTTCCAAAACGGCTGGTCGACGGTAAAGCTCTACTTCATGATGGGCCTTCCGACGGAAACGGATGAAGACTTGGCCGGCATTTCCGATCTCGCCTATAAAGTCCTGAACTTATACCGGTCTGTGACCCATAAGAATAACGGCAAGGTGACGGTCTCCGTCTCGAGTTTCGTACCCAAATCGCACACGTCCTTCCAGTGGTTCGGACAGCTGCCCATTGAGGAAATCGAACGCAAGCAGCAGTACATCAAGGGACTCATTCGCGATAAGCACATTTCTTACCACTACCACGACGCCAAGACGGGCCGCCTGGAAGCGACCTTTGCCCGCGGCGACCGCCGCATGGGGAAGGTCCTCTACGAAGCTTGGAAACTGGGCTGTAAATTCGATGGCTGGACGGAAATGTTCGACTATGACCGCTGGATGAAGGCCTTTGAATTGGCCGGCATCGATCCAGATTACTATGCGGCCAGAAACCGCAGCCTCGATGAGGCCTTGCCCTGGGATCACCTGACCAGCGGAGCTGCGAAAAATTATTTGAAGCAGGAATGGAGAAGGGCCGAACGAGCCGAACTGACCCATGACTGCCGCCGTCTGTCCTGTACGGGCTGCGGTGTCTGCCCCAATTTGGGCGTTTCGATTATCGATAGAAAGGCAGGGGACGCTCATGGCAAGAATACGTTTAGCTGTTAAGAAAGACGGGGCCCTGCAGTTTTTGTCGCACCTCGATTTTGCCCGGGCCGTGCGCTACGTCATCATCAGGGCTAAGCTTCCCATTTGTTATTCCGAAGGCTTCAACCCCCATATGAAACTCAGTTTTGCCTCGGCCCTCGGCGTCGGTGTGTCGGCCGATATTGAATATCTCGACATGGAACTTGCCGAAAAGATTCCCGTTCCCGACGTCATGGAACGGATGAACGCCATGTCGCCCCAAGGTTTTGCCGTCCTCGACGGCCGCTATGTCGACCCTAAGGCGCCGAAGTTGATGGCCATTGCCAATTACGCTGTCTATACCCTGCGGGGGCCTTTGAAGGAAGACCTCAGCCAAGACGGGCTGAATGCGATTTTGCAGCGCTTCAACGAGGCCCCATCGGTCCTCTATGAAAAGGTGTCCCATAAGGGAAAGCATCGCGTGCGGACCATCGAAGTCAAAAATCACGTCATCGATGCCATTCATGGGAATGTCAAAGACGGCGACGTCTATCTGACCGTCGGCATCTATCAGACCAGTGAAGGGGCTATCAAACCCGTTCAGGTTTGGGAAGTCCTTGAAAAGGACTTTAATCTTCCCGTTCATGCCGATATGATGCTGGCCCGGCGGACGGGAATCTTCGTTCGTAAAGACGACGGCAAGACGGCGTCTCTTTTTGAGGGCTATGATGAAAGGTAAACTGTACTGCGTCGGCATCGGCCCGGGGGACCCGGAGTTGTTGACCTTAAAGGCGCTGAAAACGATCGGGTCCTGTCCCGTCTTGGCCGTTCCCAAGAGTGGCAGCGGCCCTTTGACGGCCAAAGATATCTTGCTTAAAGCCTTGGACGGCAGCGATCTCAGCCTGTCCGAGAAAAAAGTCATCACCTTAGATTTTCCCATGACCCGTAAGGATGAAGTCCTGGCCGGGGCCCATGAAAAAGCGGCTCAATCGATTCAATCTGAACTCGATGAAGGCCGGGACGTGGCCCTCATTACCCTCGGCTGCCCGACGGTCTATGCGACCAGCATTTACGTTCACCGCCTCGTTCGGGACGCCGGCTATGAAACGGCCATCGTCCCCGGTGTGCCCAGCTTCTGTGCCGTGGCCGCTAAATTGCAGCAGCCGTTGTGCGAAAAAGACGAGGCCTTGCTGATCATTCCCGGCAACCATAAAAACCGCCGGCAGCTGCTGGCTCTCCCGGGCAGTAAGGTCATCATGAAACCGTCGGGAAAATTGGGACCCATCCAGGATGAACTGAAAGAATTGGGCCTCCTCGAGCGGACGGCGATGATCGAGCGCTGCGGACTTTCCGGCGAGAAAATATATGAACAGGCTGCCGATGCAGAAGCGACCGGGTATTTCGCCGTCTTATTGGTGAAATAATCGGCCTTAGAAGGACGTTTCGGCAGCCATTTACAAGGAGGAGTGACACGATGAAAACGATCGTTGGCAATGTCATGCCCGAAGAAACGCGCATGGCTATCCTCGAAGATGGTCGTCTTCGCGATTTCGCGGTGGAACGCGACGATGACATGCATATCGTCAATCATATCTATAAAGGCACAATCCAAAATATTCTGCCGTCCCTTCAGGCTGCCTTCGTCAATATCGGCCGCCGTAAAAATGCATTTATTTATATGGGGGATATGTTTCCTCGAGCGGCGACGAAAGAAGAAATCCAGCAGATGCATCTGTCTGTCGGCCAGTCGGTCTTAGTCCAGGTCATCAAGGACGAACAGGGATCTAAGGGACCGAAGGCGACGGCCAATGTCAGTTTGGCCGGCCGCTATGCTGTACTGATGCCGACCGTCGACTACATCGGCGTATCGAAAAAAATCCGCGATGAACAGGAGCGGGACCGCCTGCGCGACATCGTGTCTGAAATAAAGCCGGACGGCATGGGCCTTATCATTCGCACCGTCGCCAAGGGCGTATCACGGGAAGAACTCTTAGGCGACCTTCAGTATTTGCTGCGGACGTGGGACAGTATCCGCCAGCGTTACGCCCTGGCTAAGAAGCCGACTCTCTTGTACCGCGAAGCCGATTTGGTCATGCGCATGGTCCGCGACCATTTTACGGCCGACGTCAAACAAGTCGTCGTCGACAGCCGTGAAGCCTATGAACGCATCTGTCAGGTCTTTCCCGGTTCGCAGTGGCAAAGCCGTATCCGCCTCTACGAAGGGGACGAGCCGGTTTTTGAACACTATGGCATCGAAGAAGGTCTCAAAGGCCTGATGTCACGCATCGTACCCCTGCCGTCGGGTGGCAACTTGGTCATCGATCATACGGAAGCCTTGACCGTCATCGACGTCAACAGCAGCAAGTATACGGGCAACGGGACGACTCTTCAGGATACGATTTTTCACGTCAATAAAGAAGCGGCCATCGAAATCGCCCGCCAATTGCGCCTGCGCGATATCGGCGGCATCATCATCATCGACTTCATCGACATGGCCCAGCCTTTGAAACGCGATGAGATTTTGCAGATTTTGATCCGTGAAACGGCTATGGACTGCACCAAGACTCGGGTTCTCGGCATGACGGCTTTGAACCTCGTCGAAATCACCCGCAAAAAAGCTCGCCAAAGCTTGTACCAAGTACAGTTCGATCCCTGCGACGTCTGCGGCGGATCGGGATACCTCTATTCGGCTGAAACGGTGGTCCTCCAGATCATCCGCCGCCTGCGTCATATGGCGGCGAATCACCAGCTTCGCGGCGACGTCCTCATCGAAGCCCATCCGGACGTCTTGGCCCTCTTAAAGGATAAGAAGCGCAAGGCCGAATGGGAGCGGGAATTGAAGCGGACCCTCTATTTTGAAGCCTCAGATCATCCCAATCGGGAAGTATTCTCTATTTTATCGTATGCACCGTGATAAAAAGCGGGCTTAGGCGACCTAAAAGGAGGGAAGGCCATGTTTGGGAAAAAAGTATTCATCCTATCGCTTTGCTTCGTGCTGACGGCCTTGTCGGTTCTGGCGTCGTCGCCGCAGGAAGGATATGAACAGGCACGCCGAGAAGTCCTGTCAGCCTGGCTGTCTATGGCCTCTTATGACGATAAGCCCGGTGAAGCTGCCCGTCAGGAATTGATCCGCCGCGGTTGGGATATTGACTCTCGGATACAAAAAGACGATAAGTCCGAGTCGAAATTTAGCCTGGCTCGTAAGGGCCGGGACACGTTCGTCGCCGTCACCGGGACGGAAAGTTTGGCTGACGTCAAATCCGACTTGAATCTCCACTCGATTCCTTATAAAGAGGGGGATACGGGCGATTTGCGGAAAGTCCATGCCGGATTTTCCTATTATACGACGAGCCTCCTCGATACCCCGTATAAGGGGACGACGCTGAAACAGGCTTTAAAAGCCGACGCGGCATCGCAAAACGTGACTTTGACCGGCCACAGCCTCGGCGGGGCAGCGGCCCTCTTGGCGGCAGCCCGCCTCTATGATGAAGGCCTGCCGCAGATTCAGGTTGTCACTTTCGGTGCGCCGGCAGTGGGCAATTCAGCCTTTAATGAGACGTATGAACCCCTCCTTCACGTGGACCGCATCGTCATGGCCGGTGATCCCGTGAAGGGCATTTTACAGACCGTCGATGGGACATACAGCCAATTTTCCAAGGAAACGGTATGGGACAGTGCGCCGTCGGTGCAGCGCTTTGCCCATGACATTGTCGGCTATGCCGATGCGGCTTTGCGCCATTATTACGATGCTAAAGGGGCCTATGAAGCCTCTTTGGGGCATCCCTTGGCGGCCGATGAGGCCCGGGCGGCGACTCCTTCTGCGTGGGTCCTGCCACTGGCCGTGACCGTCGATACCGCTCTTTCCGGCGATGTGCCGTATATGAGGCAGGCTGCCGACGATCAGTTGACCTATCGCATCCATCCCTTATACGGGTCTTCTGGAAAATCCTTGGCAGAGAATTTGAAATCGGCTCGGGATAAGGGCTGTGAAGCTGTTTTAGTCCGCCGCCTTACGGGAAAACGAGCGAAGGACAAGGATTATGATTTTGTCATGACCTATGAAGAAGTGTGGTACGACGTACAGAGCGGCGCCGTCCGTTCGGCCTTTTCCATGACCATGAATACCGAAAAGATGACGCCCATCTTGGCGCTTCTGGCCATGGCCGGTACAGCCTAGGCTGAAGGGAAAGAGGGCAGATATAGCAACTGTCCCTTTCCGACGTTTCGTCTTTCGCCGGGCTGTTAATGTGATTCTTAGGAGGAGGTTTTTCCTTTGCGCATAGTTGTCGTAGGGGCCGGCAAGCTGGGCTACAGCATTGCCGAGCTGTTATCGCATGAACAATTTGATATCGTCGTCGTCGACCATGATGAAGAACGACTGGAGGTCGTCCGCAACACCCTCGACGTATTGACCATTCTGGCCAACGGTGCCAGTCCGGTTACGATGGATGATCCCGATATTCACGGATCGGACCTCCTCGTCGCTTGCACGGCGACGGATGAAGTCAATCTGGTAACCTGTATTTTAGCCAAGAAACACGGCATTAAATACACGGCCGTCCGCATCCGCGACATGCAGTTCCTGACCGGGGCCAAGGATTATCTGAAAAAGAATTTTGATATCGACCTGGTCATCAATCCGGAAATGATTACGGCCCGTGAAATCAACCGGATTCTCCTGACGCCGGCAGCCCTCAATGTCGAAGATTTTGCCAACGGCAAGGTCCGTCTGTTTGAAACCAAGATCACCCGCCATTCGCCGCTGGTCAACGTGCCTTTTAAGAATATGAATATGCCGCCGTCAGTCCTGGTCGGCATGATTTTCCGCGACCAGCGCATGATCATTCCTCACGGGGACGACCGCCTCTATCCGCACGATAATGCCTATTTTATCGGCGATGCCAAGGCCATTGAAAAATTCAGTGAAAATTTTGTGCCCAGCAATATCGAGACCATCGAGCGAGTTATCATCATCGGGGCCGGCCGGTCGGGCCGTTTTTTGGCGCCCATGCTGGATAAAGAAGGCTTCCAGGTCAAGATTTTCGATAAGGATCATGAACGGTGTCTGCAAGTGGCTGAACTGATGGATGACGGCCTGGCTATCCACGGCGACGGGACCGATATCGACCTCTTAGAGCAGGAAGGGATTGCCGATGCCGATGTCGTCATCTGCCTGACCGACGACGATCGCCTCAATTTGATGCTGGCCCTCATTGCCAAGCACTTGGGAGCTAAGAAGACCATCGTCCGCGTATCCCGTATCGAATACGGCGGACTTATGGAAAAAGTCGGCGTCGATATCGTCTTATCGACGCGGCTCTTGTCGGCTGGTGAAGTCCTGGCCTTTGCCCGGGGCGGCGTCGTATCAGTCTCTCTCCTCGAAGGAGCCAAGGCTGAAGCTGTCGAAGTCATCGTCCAGGAAGGGGCACCGGTCATCGGCAAACGACTGATGGATCTCAACCTGCCCAAGGAATGCCTGATCTGCGCCTATGTCCGCGACGGGGAAGCGTACATTCCGAACGGCCAGTCGGTCCTCTTGGAAGGCGACCGCATCATCCTCTTCAGTCAGACAGAACATTCGCAAAAGGTCATGCAGTACTTTAAAGGCAGGGAGTAGCATGGACAGACATATCTTGTTCTATCTCGTCGGCAGGATCATCCTGGTCAACGGACTGAGCCTGATCATTCCTTTGACAGCCGGCCTTCTTTGGGGCGAAAGGGGACTCTTATACTTCGGGCCTTCCCTCATCGCCGCCGTGGCCTTAGCGTTTTTTTGCCTCTATCGCGGCCGCCATCATAAGCGCCAGGTCGGGGCCGGCGAGGGTGCCTGGTATATGGTCCTCGTCTGGCTGGCATTGAGCCTGTTGGGGATGGTGCCGTACCTTATTGCCGGGGTCTTTACCTCGCCGGCCGATGCTTTCTTTGAAAGTGCAGCAGCCTTTACGACGACGGGGACGTCCGTTCTTGCCGACGGCGGTGCCGCCCTTCCGTCGTCGCTCCTCTTATGGCACAGTCTCATGGGTTGGCTGGGGGGCTTAAACTTTATCCTCATGCTGGTTTCGGTCATGCCCTTGGTGAGCGGCTGTTTCGGCCTGACCTTATCGGTCCATCAAAGCGTGTCTTTCAGTCCTATGGTGGCCAGTATGCAGGACGCAGCCCGAAAGGTAGGATGCATCTATTTGGCCATTACGATGTTTTCTATCTTTCTCTATTGGCTGGCCGGCCTTTCGCCGACGGCAGCTGTCAATCAAGCCCTTCTGACCTTGTCGACGAGCGGCGGCGACTCGCTCTTCGATTTTTTCCGCTATGACAGTCGGGCCCTCGAAGGGGCAGCGGCCCTTTCCATGCTCCTGGCCAGCGGCAACTTCCTCTTGTACTGGAAGGGCTGGGAACGGCGCAGTTTGAAAATCTTTCTGCACGACGCCGAACTGCGGTATTTTTTGATGATGTTCCTCGGCGTCAGTGCCGTCGTATCCTTTCACCTCTGGCACTACGGCGTCTATGATGGCTGGGATAACCTGCGCTACGGCTTTTTTCAGGTCTTATCCTTTATCAGTACCAGTGGTTTTGCGTCGACGTCGATGGAGTCCTGGCCGGAATTTGATAAGTATGTCCTGTTTTTACTGGCCTTTATCGGCGGCTGTATCGGATCGTCCACAGGGGGGCTCAAGGTCATGCGCTTTATGGTGCTGTTTAAAATGACCTCCCGGGAATTGCAGCGGACCCTTCACCCGCATATGGTCGTTTCTTTGAAAATAGACGGCGTTCCCGTCGATATGAAAATTGTCAGCCGCGTCCTCAGTTACTTTTTTTTAGTCATCATGACCTTTTTTGCATCGATGCTGATCATTTCCTTAGCCGGCGTCACCCCGATTCAGGCCATGGCCATGGCCGTCGGCTGTCTCTCCAGTGTCGGTTCGACGATGGCCCTCTTTGGTGTCACCGATGTGGCATCGCTACCGGCGTGGACGAAGGTATACTGCGGGTTTTTAATGATTTTAGGCCGCATTGAAATATTTCCCGCCCTGCTGGTCATTCAGCACAGTGTCAGTTATGTCTGGCGCCGCTGGTAAGCCTTGGTAAGAATGTGCTGTGGACGGAAACCTTTCCGTTAAAAAACAATTAAATCACCTTAGACCATCTCCTTTTCATGCTATGCTGGCAGGGAAAGGAGATTTTTTTATGGATGTGAACGCCTTATTTCAACAAGCCGTCGCGGCCGGTGCCAGTGACATTCATATCGAACCTTTGGATGAATTCGTCCGCATCCGCTGGCGAAAAGACGGGGTCCTCCATGCGGCAGGGCAATTGCCTCGCCAGCGCCTTGACAGCCTCGTCAGCCGCATCAAGGTCTTAGCCGGTCTCGACATTGCCAATCGGCGCCTGCCTCAGGACGGGCGCATCGTTTGGCATGAGGGAAGTCGGCGTCTCGACCTTCGCATCAGCACCTTGCCGACGGTTCGCGGGGAGAAAATCGTCGTCCGCATCCTCGACGGCAAGCGGATGCCCTTGGAGTTGTCAGCTCTTGGCATGGACGGCGAAGCCCGGGCCTGTTTAGAGAAACTGGTCTGCCGCCGGCAGGGACTGATCCTGATTTGCGGACCGACGGGGAGCGGCAAGACGACGACCCTCTACGCCGCCCTTCGCCATATTCACGATGAGCATCTCAGCATTGCTACCTTAGAAGACCCGGTAGAAATATTGATCGACGGCCTGTCTCAGAGCCAGGTGCAGCCAAAAGGCGGTATGGTCTTTCAAAACGGGCTGCGGGCCCTCTTGCGTCAGGACCCGGACGTCCTCGTCGTCGGCGAGATCCGCGACGGGGAAACGGCGCAGATTGCCGTCCGGGCGGCCCTTACGGGACATGTCGTGTTCACTACCCTTCATGCGCCGAGTGCCGTCGAAGCGGCCGTCCGCTTGAGCGATATGGGCGTTCCGGCCTACTTAGCTGCCGATGCCTTGACGGGCATCGTATCTCAGCGCCTCGTTCGCCGTAAGACAGCTTCCGGGGATTATGAAGGGCGCTTTTGCCTCTGTGAAGTCGTGCCGGCCGGGCCCTGTTTTAAAGACGCTCTTCGGCGGCGTGTCGATCTTCCCTCCTTGACGGCAGCGGCAGAAGGTGACGGCGCCGTCTTGTTACCGGCAGTCATACAGCGGGCCCTTGACAGCGGGTTGACTGACGAAGCAGAACTTCGCCGTGTCTGCGAGGGAGGACGAGGCCTATGGACATGACCGCCCTTATGGAACGGGCCATTGCCGGTCGGGCTTCGGACCTCCATCTCCAAGAGGGACGGCCGCCTATGATGCGGGTAGCTGCAGGGCTTTCCTCGGTTTCTATGGAATCCGTAGACCGCTTCGGGATGGACCGAGCCCTTCACACCATCGGCTGGTCGTCTGAACGCGACGGTGACGGGGCTTTTTCCTGGAATTCGTCCCTTCGCTGCCGCCTCCACGTCTGTCGGGAAGAGGCCGGGCTGCACCTCGCGATTCGCTTCCTCTATCCTTTGGCAGACCTCCCGGAAGATCGGGATCAGCTTTTGTTGACCCGTCTCGGAACGTTGTCGAGCGGGCTGGTCTTGGTCTCAGGGCCGACGGGCAGCGGTAAGACGACAGCCTTGTGGCGGATTTTACACGGCATTAATGAGCGGCGACGCTGTCACATCGTCACCTTGGAGGACCCTATTGAATACGTGGAAAGAGGGGACAAAGCACTCATTACCCAGCGCGAATTGGGCCGCCATTTTCCGTCCTTTCAGGAAGGCATCCGTCAGGCCCTGCGGCAAGATCCGGACGTCATCCTCATCGGGGAAATGCGCGATCGGGAAACGATGGATGCGGCCTTGACGGCAGCTGAAACGGGGCACCTCGTCTTTTCGACACTCCATACGCCGTCGGCTGTCCATACGGTAAGCCGCATTGCCAGTGCCTACGGGTCCGACGGGCAGGAAGAAGTCCGCCATCGCCTGTCCATGGTCCTTCAGGCCGTCCTTTCCCAGCGCTTGGTTGCCTGCGGGGAAACCTTGGGTGTGGCTCGGGAAATCCTGGTTCGTACACCGGCGGTTTCCCAGCTCATTCGCAGCGGGAAAGAGCATCAGCTGCCGACGGTCATGCAGACCGGAGCGGCCCTTGGCATGAGGACCATGGATCAGGCCTTGGTCCGTTTGACGAAAGGAGGGTGACGATGTTTTCACCATCGCCGCGCCTCGACGGGAAAAGCCTGGCTTTTTTCTTTCGCCAATTGGGGATGCTCTTGACCAGCGGCGTCCCTTTAGTCCAAGCTTGGAAACTATTGACGTCGGATATGAAGAAAAAGCGCCGACAAGCCCTGCATACGGCGGCTCTTCACATGGAGCAGGGCATCCGTCCATCGCTGGCCATGCGCCGTTGCCAGGCTTTTCCCACCTTGGCCTGCCGACTCATCGAAGCAGGGGAACAGACGGGGAATCTCGATACCATCTGTCAGGTCCTGGCTGATTTTTATACCCGGGCCGAGAAAGACCGTCGCGTCCTCTTTGGAGCCCTAGCCTATCCGGCCTTCTTATTGGCCTGTCTCTTGCTTTTGATGACAGGTGCCGTATTCTTCATCATCCCCGTCTTCGTCGACATGATGGCGCAGATGAACGTAGCTGTCCCCAAGGGGACGCAGTACCTCCTTTCGGTTTGCGGCTGGCTCCGCCGGCATGGCATCTATATCCCTTTGGGAATAAGCCTGATGAGTTTCTTCCTGGTGCGGGCCTGGCGGGACGATACGTATCGGTTGGCGATGGAAAAAGCCGTCCTTCGTGTTCCCGGTGTTCAGTCTTTATTTTTGGCGTGGGCCTGGCAGCGCTTCAGCCGCATCTTAGCCGTCCAGTTGTCCGGTGGAATTCCCTTATTGGAATGTCTGTCCGGCGCCGGCTCCGTCGTACCGTCGCTCTCGTTTCAGAACTACGTCCGCTGCCTCCGTTTTCGGTTGGAACGGGGACAGACCTTCAGCCAGGCTGTTCACGACAGTCCTTATGGCACGGCCTATATCGAGACCATGCTCACCGTCGGTGAAATGACCGGGAAATATGACGATGCCTTAACGGCCATCGCCGTTTATTATGACAGCCGCCTTCGTCGGTGGGCGGCCGGCCTGCAGCGCTGGCTGGGGCCCTTTGTCCTGATCATTGTCGGCGTCTTTATGGGATTTTTGATGTTTTCGCTGCTCTTGCCGCTGCTCGATATGGCATCTTCCGTCGTTACTTCTTGAAAGGAGTCTTATCATGACTATGCGAAATGGTTTTTCTATGTTAGAAATGTTAATCTGTGTCTCTATCATCCTGGTCTTTGCATCCTTTGCCGTACCGAAGTTCACGTCGGCAACGAAGACGGCACAGGAAGCCAAGGTACAGGCCGATATCCGCACTATCAGCAATGCTGCCGCCCTTTATGAAATCGACCACGGTGAATTCCCGACGACTGTCGACGAGCTGGTCAAGGTGGACGGCCAAGGACGGCAGTACCTGCAATTTAAGCCGCTGACGCCGGATAAAGAAGAGTACCGCATCGAAAATGGCGTCGTTTCTGCTGATTATAACGATAAGCATTATTCCTCTGATTCCGATGCAGGCGTGCCGGCCGGAACCTAAGCCATGGAGCTCTTTGGACTTTGGTACGGCTTGGCTTTTGGGGCTACGGCCGCCATTACCTATACCGACGTCAAAGCCTATTGGATTCCCGATGCTCCCGTTGTCGTCCTGGCAGTCGGCAATATCCTGTCCTTGGCCCTTGGCCTCGTCCGACCATCGGTCATGGCCGTCAGTGCGACGATTTTCTTTTTTCTCCTCCTCTACGTCCTCTGGCCGAACAGTATCGGCAGCGGTGACATTAAACTGGCCTTAGCCCTCTCTATCGGCTGTCCGGCGGGAGGGGCCTGGCTGATGACCGTGACGGCTTTCTTGTCCGCGACGGTCATCTCCCTTCTCTGTTGGAGCCTAAAGGGGAAGACCATCCTTCCCTTTGGGCCCTTCCTCCTCTTTGGCTGGTGGCTTTCACAGGAGATTCACTTTCAGTGGCTCCGTATCGGTCTCGGCTTATGAAACGACGCAATGGATTTATTCAACTGACAGGCCTGTTGACGGCTGTGTTCCTCCTCGGCCTTTATTTGGCCTTGGCTCTGAGCAGCAGCCAGTCCCTCAGCCGTCATCAAGCCCTTGACGGCCTCGTGCGGGAGTTGGTCTTTGATATGGAAATCGCCCGCCAGCACAGCCTTGGCAACAACGTCGGTAAAGATTACTGTAAGTTGATGCTGCAAGAGGATCGGTATGTCTTGCAGCATCGCTATCGAGTGAAGAAAAAAAGGCCTTACCCGCCGGGGATACGGGTGACGAAAGGAGTGGTGCAGTTTGATGTTTACGGCCGTCCGAAGTATAAAATGGTGGTCGTCGTTTCGGCAGACGATGAGCGCTATGAGCGGCGCATCGTCGTGGCGGCTCAGACCGGGCGCATCCGCATCGAGTAGGAAGAACGGCTTTTTCTTCCTGGCTGACGGCATGGCAGCCTTTTTTATCGGAGCCGTCCTGCTGCTTGCCGCCGGAGCCCTTGCCGTCCAAGCCCTGGAGCTGCACCGGCGGGCTGCCTCTCGCTATCAGGCGGTCATGGTCGGCCGTCAGGCCATGGAACGGTGGAAGGCCGGACTGCCTTTGCCGGATGAGATAGAAGTGGCCGGACATCGTTATGGAATCCGGCATCGGCAGTATGGCGAGCAACGAGGGTATACGGTATGGGAAGTCGAGGTGGACGATGAAGGTGGCAAACCGTTTTTCTGTCGGCGCCTGGGGCCGATTCCGCCGAAGGAACGGCTGGATGATGATGGATATGCTGCTGGCCATGACCTTCGTCGTATTGGCTGTGACAGCCTTCCTGCCCCTGATGAGTCAGACCGTGAGCTTTGATAGAAGGGCCCATATTCAAGAGGCCTTACTGCGTCAGGCCGTGAGCATTGAAGCGACCTTGTTCCAAGAATTGGTCTACGGTCAGGAATGGGACGTGTCTTTCGACAGTATTCGCTTTACAACACCGCAGGGGAGGCGCAAAGGCTTTCTGGTGCACGGGGACGTCCTCTTTGTCCGCCTCAATGACGGGACGTATCAGCCACTGACCGGCGGTGTCGGTACGGTCAAGGGCTGTCGGATTCTGATTTACCCTTACGACAAAAGGCCCTTCTTTTCTCAAGAAGGGCAGGCCGTTGCCGTATCCCTTCTTCTCGTAGAGGAAGAAAGCGGGCTGTCCCTGCCGATTACGCTTATGGTAACGTCGTTGAATGAAGGAAGGCGATGAAGATGCGAAACGGATTCTTTTCTTTTTCGATGACGGCCATGGCCGTCCTGACCTTGTCCCTGGCCATGACGACGGCTTTGTTGGCCGTGAGCAGCCTGCAGATGGTTGCCATATATGAAAAGAAAGTCCGCCTGCACTACTTGGCGGACAGTGCCGTCCGAGAAGGATGGCAGGAGGTACAACAAAATCCACTTCCTTATTTTCAACGTCACGCCGTGGCCGTGCCTCAATCGGCGCAGCTGGCCGAAAAGGGAGAAGCCGTCACTGTCGAAGTTCAGGGCGACCGCGGGTATTTGCGGGCCCTTGCCGTCGATGAAGCGGCATCGTTAGAACAAACGAGCAGCCTTTTCTTTGAAGTAGTACGGCATGAAGACGGTCAGTATGAATTGCAGCCGATTCATTATCGGGATTGAGAGGTGAGGGTATGCGGCAGTACAGAAATGCCTGTCTGTGGCTGATGGGGCAGACGATTCGCGTTTTAAAACAAACACGCAAATGGTATGGTCCCGTCGCCTTTTGTCAAGGGCATACGGAGTGTGAGCGGCAATGGAAGAAGGATTGGCTTGATTCTCCCGATGAAATTCGGGCCAAAATGCCGCTGTTACTGGATCGCTACGGCCTGTCCGGCTGGCGTATCCATATCGTCGTCGGCGGACCGAATATGATATGGAAGCCTATTCCTTTAGCGACAGCAGATGCGGCCGAAGCCCGGGAACTCATTCGGGGTGCCGGCTTGCTCGACGAAGATGGGAAGCCCTATGGCTTTGACCTTGCTTGTCCTGAAAAAAATCGAGACGGGCTCTATGACTGGATCGTCGGCGCCTATCCGGCCGACTGTATCGAGGCTTTGTGTCAATCCGTCGTCGATGCCGATGCCGTCCTTGCTTCCTTGGACCTGCTGCCTGCTTTTTTGGGACGGATCCAACCGGAGGGGCAAGGCCTCCTATCGTTTCGGGATGAAAGGGTCCTCCATACGGTACATCTGCAAAACGGCCGGCCCCTGGCCTATGAGCTGCAAGAAGGTGCGCCTCTTTCAGAAGGGGCTTCACCTTTTATGTGGCAGGAAGACGGGGAGACGGAAGGCCGCCCCTTGTCGCCGTCGAAGGCCGTTGCTCAGGTCATGGAACAGTATGGACTGTCTCAGGCGACGGCGTCCTTGATTCTGCTGTAAGGGAGCGTGGTGAGCGTGAAATGCAACTTGATACCGCCGGCATACCGGCAGCCTCGATGCCTTTGGGGAAAGCCCCTTACGCTGGGACTCTTGGGATTGGCCGGACTCTTTTTGGCAGGCGGAACTTTTTTTCAATACCAAATCGCCCAAGAGAAAATGTATTATGAAAGGGTACTTTATCCGATCCAAGAGAGAATCAAAGGCCATAACGACCGGATCCGAGAGGGGCAGGCCTTGGCCGAACGACAGGCCAAAGAACGGCAGGAGACGTCTTTTTCCTGGCCTGTCTTGTTCGTGGATCTGGCCCTTTCCAAACCGGATACGGTCGTTGTCACCAAGGTCAGCGGCCGAGACAGGGGAGCCGTCATCGAAGGCTTGACAGCGACTCCCGACGGGGCCCGAAAATGGCAGAGCTATTTACAGGCCGGCGGGCGGTATCAAGCGGCTGTGACCCGTATGCAGCCTAAAGGCGGCGAAGCCGTCCCTTTTTCCTTAGAAGTGAGTTGTCATGAAAAAAATTCTTAAAGGGCGGGTGTGGTCACCGTCGTGGATCCTGGCGGCCTTACTATTGGCGGGGCTCTCTCTGGGGTATGCTTGGATGTCGTATCAATCTTTTACAGCATGGAAAAGTCTTCGCAGCCAGCTTCAAGTCTATGCCCATAAAGATTTTTCGGCTTCCGCAGCGGTGCTGGACGGGAGTGCTGTCGATATGGAAGGGGCTGTTTCAAATCTGATCGACAGTCATGGACTGACCCTCTTGTCGTGGCACCAGGCCCGACAGGGCGACGGCCAGACCCTGATGATGGAAGGTCCTTTTGCCTCGATCCTGTCATGGCTCAATGACTGGCAGAAAGAAGTTCCCAACGGGTCCGTAAAGGTCATCGAGTGGGTGCCGACAGGCGAATCGACGGTTATTACCGTCGAAGTGTCGGGCCCTCCGGGACATACTGTCAAACAGAGAAAAATGGCTGAGCCCGGCCCCTAGATAAGCGGGAACGCTTTCTGTCACCGTCATGGAGACTGAGTCAGGGGGAATCGGTGAAACATCCTTTTCCACAGATAGAGTTCTTGGTCCGTTGGTTACGGGCATCTGAAAAAGCCACTGATGACTAAATCAGTGGCTTTTTGTCGTAAAAAATCAGAAGGCGGATTTCGGATACATAAATCAGTATCTATCCGGTACGAATCGATACGCCGATTTGTCAGTCGCCCCAGTCCATCATATGGTCGATAAAGGTGTCGATCCGGTCGCGTTGGCGCTCTTCCGGAGTTTTTTCCCGCGGGGCAGCATAGCACGGGCCGTGGTGATGGTAGGTTCCGCGACGGCCGGCTTGGCGGTAATGGGGATAGTAAGGCAGGGTATCCTGATGGAAGAAGGTTTCCGTATTGTACGTGTGGACGGCCTTATTGTACTGGTCGACGGCGTCTCTTCGCCGGGCCAGGAGTTCGTCAATCTGTTTATCGACGTCGCGGACATAGGTGTCCAAATCTTTCCGATAGGCGTCCATTTCGGATCGGCTGGCCATCTCTGCTGAGAAGGGTTCATGGCTGCTGGAAAAACGTTCTTTGGCATCTGCGCCGATGGGCAGGGCCATTGCCAGGGAGGCTAGGATGGCAATAGACATCATTTTTTTTGACATAGCGTGTAGTCTCCTTTTTTTACATAAAATACATAATTATTATACCTTATTTTTACACCGAACCTCAAGTTCTATTCGGAAGTCATGACCATAAGGAAAATCTTTCCGTTTCTCCCAAATCATCTGCCGTCCCTGTTTCGGGAGAGGGCGTTCAAAGCCGCTCCGACTGACAAGAGAATAGGAACGGCTGCCAGAGGTTTCAACTGGCTTTTCGGCCGAAGGCATGTTTTTAGAAAAAGTTTTCAAAAAAGACTTGACCGGTAGTTAATACCGAATGATAAGATAAATTTGTACCTGAGGTGAAGGCCGGGACAGCCCCGTTTGTAAGCCCTTTTGGAAGGTTCGATACTTTTTGTTGCTTTTACACAGCCTCTTGGCTGTTTATAGATAGATATTGGATAGGAGACGATGAAATGGAAAACTTTGTTTTTGAAAATAGTACAAAAGCCTATTTTGGAAAAGGCTGCGTCGGTCAATACTTGCCGGAACTCTTGTCCCATTACGGGAAGACGGTCATGGTGGCCTATGGCGGCGGCTCCATTAAGCGGACCGGCATTTACGATGAAATCATGGCGATTTTGACCAAGGCCGAAAAGGCCGTCGTCGAATTTTCGGGCATCATGGCCAATCCGACCTATGCCAAGGTCCTCGAAGGGGCGAAAATCGCCAAAGAACAGGACGTGGACCTCATCTTGGCTGTCGGCGGCGGTTCGGTCATGGACTGCTGCAAAGCCGTGTCCCTGGCTGCCGTCTATGACGGTGACGTGTGGACTGATTTTTGGGCTAAGGCCGGCACCATCGACGTCAAACCTATTCCGTTAGGCATCGTCATGACCGTATCGGGGACGGGCAGTGAGATGAACGGCGGCGCCGTCATTACCAACGAAGACGTAAAGATTAAGACCGGCCGCGATTACCCGGCCCTCAACGCTCAATTTGCCCTCCTCGACCCGCTTTATACCTACACCGTTCCCAAGCTGCAGATGATTTCCGGCGCCTTTGATTCCTTTACGCACATGATGGAAACCTATTTCAGCGCCCCCGATGTTGATAATGTGTCGGACAGCATTAATGAAGCCCTCATGAAGAGCGTCGTCCGCAACCTTCGTAAGGCCATTGAAAATCCTGAAGACTACGAAGCCCGCAGCAACCTGGTCTGGCTCTCGACGATGGCTGAAAACCGTATCCTCAAATTGGGGAAGAAAGGCGATTTCCAAGGCCATATCTTAGAGCACTCCCTGGGAGCCTTTACGGACTGCAACCACGGCTGCGGCCTGGCCGTCCTCTTGCCGGTCTATTACCGCCACATTAAAGTTGAAGGGGCGGAAAAATTCGCCCGCTTTGCCAGCGAAGTTTGGGGCATTTCCCCGGAAGGGAAGACAACAGCTGAACTTGCTAACGACGGCGTCGAAGCCTTAGCCTATTTTGTAAAGGAAATCGGCCTGCCGACGACCTTGCGGGAACTGGGCATGACGGACGACCAAAAAGATTGGCTGCCCCGTATAGCTTCCGGTTGTGTCGCTTCGCCGGGAAGCTACAAGCACCTCGATGGCGATGAAATCTTGGCCATCTTTGAAGAAGCCTGGTAGGAAGGATAATGAGGAACCGATGCTTATTTTACAACAAATGATTATTTTCGTCCTGCTCATGGCCGTTGGCGCCTTGGCCCGTCGTTATGAAATCCTGACGCCGGCCAATCAGCCGCAGATTACGAAATTGGTGGTCAACATCGCTTATCCGGCCATTATCTTATCGGGCGTTACCGGCAAGGGCCCCCGCATTGAAGGGGCGGAACTGGCCTATGCCTTCGGCGTCATCCTGACCATGCTGGTTTTGCTCATGGCCTGTGCCTGGATCCTGCCGCGGATCCTTCGCTATCCCAAGAAACACTACGGCATCGTCAATGTCATGGTCATCTTCACCAATATCGGTTTCATGGGCGTTCCCATGATCGACGGCATTTACGGGAAGGATGCCCTCATTTATATGACCGTCCTCTTGATTCCTTTTAATATTCTCTTTTTCTCTTATGTTATTCAGACCATCAAAGGCAGTTCTGACAAGAAAGAACCCTTTCGTTGGCAGAGTTTGGCCAATACCGGCATGGGCGCCTGCATCCTGGCCATCATCCTTTACCTGAGCGGCATCGAGCTGCCGTATATACTGGCCCAGTCGATTATCATGCTCGGCAGTATGACGGCGCCTTTGGCCATGATGCTCCTCGGTTCTTTCCTGACCGATACGGCGTGGAAGTGCATGATAAACGGCCGCATCATCGCCTTTACGATCCTCAAGATGGTCGTCATTCCCATCGTCCTGACCCTAATTCTCGGCCGCTTCGTGGATAATACGTATTTACTGGCCATCTGCATGGCGGCACTGGCGACGCCGTCAGGGAACATCATTCCCCTCTTGGCAGCCGTTTATAATAAAGACGCCTATCCTGTCTCCGTAGAGGGCATTGCCTTGACGACGGCTGCTGCCGTGGTTACCATGCCAATCGTCGCTGTCGTCACCGGCCTTGGTTGAGATCAGGGGAAACCTTAGCTTATATCGATTTCATGACACTTCGTTTTTATTTGGAAAGGAAGGATTTTTATGAAAACTCGCACCTTAGGAAAAGATTTTACCGTATCGGCCGTCGGCTTAGGCTGCATGGGCATGAGTCACGGTTATGGCAAGCCCAAGGATCGCCATGAAATGACAGAATTATTGGCCAAGGCCGTCGATGCCGGCTATACCTTCTTCGATACGGCCGAAGTCTATGGGACACCGGACGATCCCCACGCCAACGAAACCTTGTTGGGAGAAGCCTTGAAGCCTTTCCGCGACCGCATCCAGATCGGCACCAAATTCGGCATCCACTTCGATATGACGTCGCCCGAGCCCAATAAGCCCATCGTCCCCGATGCCCGTCCGGAACTTATCCGCAAGTCCGTCGAAGACTCTTTGAAACGCCTTCAGACCGACCATATCGACATCTACTACCAGCATCGCCAGGACACCAAGGTTCCCGTCGAAGACGTAGCTGCCGTCATGGCTGACCTCATGAAGGAAGGGAAGATCCTTCATTGGGGCCTGTCCGAAGTCGACGCAGACACCCTGCGCCGGGCCCATGCCGTCTGCCCGGTCACGGCCGTACAGAACCGCTATTCCATGATGGCCCGCTGGTATGAAAAGATGTTCCCGGTCCTCGAAGAACTGCAGGTCGGCTTAGTTGCCTTTTCGCCTATGGCTAACGGTTTCCTGACGGCTCGGTACGATGCGAATTCTCAATTTGATCCCGATACGGACTACCGCCGGAATATGCCCCAGTTCCAGGCCGATGCTATCGAAGAAAACAAGGCCCTTTTGCAGTGGATCCAGGACCTGGCTGCCTCCAAGAATGCTACGCCGGCACAATTGTCCCTTGCCTGGATGATTTCTAAAAAGCCGTGGATCGTACCTATTCCGGGAACGACCAACCCGAATCGTCTCTTAGAAAACGGGGCAGCCGCGGACATCGAACTGACGGCTGATGAAGTACGCCAAATTGATGAAGCCCTGGATAAGATACAGATGTCGTCCGTCTTTGGCGGTACGGTCGTTCGGGGCTGATCGCTTTCCGACGGTTCGTCGGAAAGACCGAATTTTTCAATTTATAATAAAAAAGACATATGTTCCCTTGACTTGGACTCGACACCAAGGTTTATAGTATAATAATGGAGTCAGGTTGAGGTGATGGAAAGAGGATATGACCATGAAAGTATTATTGGTAAACGGCTCGCCTCATAAAGAAGGCTGTACCTATACGGCCCTTCAGGAAGTGGCCCGGACTTTGGAAACCCTCGGCATTGAAACGGAATTCTTTTGGATCGGTGTCAAACCGATTGGCGGCTGCATGGCCTGTCATAAGTGCCGGGAAATCGGGCGCTGCGTCATTCCCGACATCGTCAATGAATTTCGGGAAAAGGCCTTGTCGGCCGACGGCTTCGTCTTCGGCTCACCCGTCCATTATGCGGCTCTGGCCGGCAATATGACGTCCTTCATGGACCGCGTCTTTTATGCCGAAGCCAACGGAAACGGCAATAAGGCCTTTTATTTGAAACCGGCAGCAGCCGTCATTTCGGCACGCCGGGCCGGGACGACCGTCTCTTTTGACCAGATGAATAAATACTTCACCCTGCAGGAAATGCCTATCGTCTCGTCGCGCTACTGGAATGAAGTCCACGGCGCGGCGCCGGAAGAAGTCTTGGAGGATAAGGAAGGCCTGTATACCATGCGGGTCTTAGGCCGTAATATGGCCTATATGCTGCGCTGTCAGGAAGCGGCCCGCCAGGCCGGTGTAGCCCTTCCGGAACGGGAAGAACCGATTTTCACGAATTTTATTCACTAAAAGGAGGTACCTCATGAAGATGAGAATGACTGCGGCAGCTATCTTGGCTGCGACACTGATTACCGGTTCGGCTTTTGCCATGAAGCCTGTGACTATCGTCGACCAGGGAAGTTTTTTGGCCGGAGGGACCGTGGTTACGGCACCGGGCGAGTATAAGGGGACGACGGAACCGACCAACAACGCCGGCGAAACCCTGCACGGTGACCATGCCTACGTCTTTTATCAGGAACCGAAGAATGCCCGCCGTACGGCCCTCGTCTTCCTTCACGGTTACGGTCAGTCGGCCAAGACCTGGGAAACGACACCCGACGGCCGCGACGGCTTCCAGAATATCTTTTTGGAAAAACGGTACAAGACCTATCTCGTCGACGAACCGCGGCGGGGACGGGCCGGCCGTTCTACCGTCCCGACTTCAATCAGCGCCCGTCCGGACGACCAACTTTGGTTCAACAACTTCCGCATCGGCCAGTGGCCTGATTATAACGATAACGTAGCCTTCCCCAAAGACGCCGCTTCACAGGACCAGTTCTTCCGGGCTATGACACCGGACACGGGGGCTTTTGACAGCCATGTCATCGCCACCGCCATGACGGCTGTCTTTGATAAGGTCGGCGACGGCGTCTTGATGACTCATTCGGCCGGCGGCGGTCCCGGCTGGGAAACGGCCATGGCCTCGTCTCATGTCAAGGGCGTCATCGCCTTGGAACCGGGAACCTTCCCCTTCCCGGAAGGGATGGTTCCGCCTGTGGAAGAAACGACCAGTCCTTTCCCTGCTAGAGGCACGGCTGTTTCTATGGATGAGTTCATGAAGCTGACCAAGATTCCCATCGTCGTCTACTTTGGCGACAACATCCCGAAAGGCGATACCACGGTTGCCAATTGGGGCGAAGACAATTGGCGCGTCCGCTGGAATCTGGCCAAAAAATGGGAAGCCCTGGTCAATCAGTACGGTGGCCATGTGGAAGTCGTCAGCCTGCCCGACATCGGCATTAAGGGTAACACCCATTTCATGATGGCCGACCTCAATAACGAGGAAGTGGCCGACGCCATTGCAGCCTGGCTCCATAAACAAGGTTTAGATAAATAATTTTATTATCGGACAAGGGGGATTTTGGTATGTGGAAAAAAATCATGAGCGGTTTATTGATGGCTGTCGCCTTAGTGACCCTTACGGCCTGCGGCAGTACGGGGACGACGGCGGCACAGCCGGCATCGGACGGGGCTAAGGCTGCCGCTTCTCAAGGAAAGGTCTTAGTCGTCTACTTCTCGGCAACGGGCAATACGAAACGCGTAGCCGAAACGATTGCCAACCATGAAAATGCGACGGTCTTTGAAATCAAGCCGACCGAGCCGTATTCCGACAGCGACCTCAACTACCGCGACGACAACAGCCGCGTCGTTCGCGAACACGCCCAGCCTCAGCTGCGGCCGACCTATGAAGGCGACGTCGCCGACTGGGATTCCTACGATACGGTCTACATCGGTTACCCCCTGTGGTGGCAGCAGGCGCCGCATGTCGTCTACACCTTCGTGGAAGGTCATAACTTCAGCGGCAAAAAGGTCATTCCTTTCTGCACGTCAGCGGCAAGCTCCCTCGGTGACAGCGGTCAGAACCTGGCCAAGGCAGCAGGCACCGGCGATTGGCAGACCGGTGTCCGCTTCAATGGCGGGGCCAGCGACAACGACGTCTTGAACTGGCTGCAGCAGCAGTAAGAAAAAATCCGGCAGGAATAAATCGATTCCTTAGGGAAAAGATAATAAAAAAAGAGATTTTTTGTTCCGAGCAACCTCGACGGGCTGCTCGGAATTTTTTGTTGCCAAAACATAGAATCTCAGGCTTTTCGTTGGTGGAAAGGATGTGCCGGGAAAGAGGGGGTGCGATACCGATATCGGTACACACCATACACCGATATCGGTATAAATATGGTATAATATCTTTGGTTTATATTAACGGATTGCAGAGGCACCGATTTTTTTAGAAGGGGGACAGGTCGTGAACGCAGTTGTTTTTTCCTTTACCAAAGCCGGAACGGCCCTTGGCGGCAGAGCAGCAGCCTTCCTTCAGCAAAATGGCTGGCAGGTCCGTCAGGCGACGCTCGCGAAGTTTGCCATACCGCCGGCCGTCTCCTTCGACCCGTCTCTGCGGGAAGAAACGGGCCGGGCTTTTCAATCGGCACGGCTCCTCCTTTTCGTCGGGGCAGCGGCCATCGCCGTGCGGTCTATTGCGCCTTTTATCCGTAAAAAGGATCAGGACCCGGCGGTTATCGTCATCGACGAAAAAGGGCAGTTCGTCATTCCCATCTTGTCCGGTCATATTGGCAGAGCCAATGAATGGGCCCGGCAAGTGGCTGAGGCCATAGGGGGACAGGCCGTCATTACGACGGCAACCGACGTCAATGCCTTATTTGCCGTCGATGAATGGGCCGCAAAGGCCGGTCTGCGCCTGTCTTCTCTGACGGAGGCCAAGGCCTTTGCTGCGGGTCTTCTGGAAAGGGGAAGGGCTGGCTTGTACAGTGAGTTTCCCATTGAAGGTCCTTTGCCGCCGGGCTTGGTCATGACGACGGATTGTGAAACGGGGTTGATTGTGACGACGAAAGAGAACCTGTCCCTTTTTCAAACTTCCGTCATGGTAAGACCGGCTATTCTCCATGTCGGCATCGGCTGCCGCCGCGGAACCTCATCCTCGGCTATTGAAAATGCCGTCTCATCGGCCCTTAAAGAGGCCAACCTCTCGAAAGAGGCCGTGGCGGACGTCAGCAGCCTCGACGTCAAGCGGGATGAAACGGGGCTCTTGGCCTTTGCTAAAGAGCGGTCATGGCCTATCCGCTTCTTTACGGCCGACGAGCTCAACGCTGTGCCGGGCACGTTTACGGCTTCGGATTTTGTCCGACAGGCCGTCGGGACGGACAATGTCTGTGAACGATCGGCCGTCAAGGCAAGTGGCGGCGGCAAGCTCGTCGTTTCCAAAAAGGCCGGTCAGGGTATCACCGTGGCCGTTGCCTGTGAATCGTATATACTCCGATTTTTAAATGTTTAGAAGGATGTGATTTCATGAAACCACATATTTACGTCGTCGGCATCGGTCCCGGCTCTGAACAGGGCATGACCTTGGAGGCCAAGGCTGTCCTCGAAGGCTGCGACTGCATCGTCGGCTACCATACATACATCGATTTGATTCGCAGCTATTTTCCTGACAAGGAATTTGTCGTCACCGGCATGACTCAGGAAGTGGCTCGCTGCCGCTTGGTCTTGGAACGAGCCCTTGAGGGGCAGAAGGTGGCCATCGTTTCCAGCGGTGACGCCGGCATCTACGGCATGGCCGGCATCATGCACGAAGTGGCTGCCGATACGCCGGACGTTGACATCGAAGTCATTCCCGGCGTCACCGCTGCCAGTGCCGGTGCCGCTCTTTTGGGGGCGCCCCTCATTGCCGACGCCTGCCTCATTTCCTTGAGCGATCTTCTGACGCCGTGGGATAAGATTGAAAACCGCCTCGACTGTGCTGCAGCCGGGGACTTTGTCATCTGCCTCTATAACCCGGCCAGCAAGAAGCGGTCTGACTACCTCGAAAAGGCTTGTGACATCATCCTGCGCCATCAGTCGGCCCATACGCCGGCAGGCATCGTCCGCAACATCGGCCGTGACGGTCAAGACGTCAAAATTCTTACCTTAGGCGAATTGCGGACGCAGCACCTCGACATGTTCTGCACGGTCTTTATCGGCAACAGCCAGACGAAAATCCTGAACGGCAAGTTGGTTACGCCGCGAGGCTATCGGTTATGATCGGTCCGGTGTGGATTGCCGGCGGGACGACGGAAGGGCGGAAACTGGCCGGTTACGCCGCACGCTTTCAGGTCAAAGCCTTCGTCTCCGTAGCGACGGCCTACGGCGCGTCCTTATTGCCGAAAAGTCCTTATGTGACCGTCCTGGAAGGCCGAATGGATGAGGGACAGATGGAAGGATTTTTGAAGGACAAAGGGATACGCCTTGCCATCGACGCCACCCATCCCTATGCCACGGTCGTCACCGACAACATCAAGGCAGCCTGCCAAAAGGCCGGTGTCCCTTATCGCCGCATCAACCGCCGGGCCGGAACGTACCGGACGGATGGCCGCACCATTGCCGTTCGCACCGTCGACGAAGCCGTCGAAGTCCTGAGTCATACGGAAGGGAACGTATTTTTGACGACGGGCAGTAAGAACCTCGATGCCTTTGCCAAGATCCCGGGCTATGAAAATCGAGTCTATGCCCGTATTTTACCGGTCAAGGCCTCCCTCGAACGGGCCTTGGATTTGGGCTACCCGCCGGCGCGCCTGATCTGCATGCAGGGGCCTTTCTCGGCGGACCTCAATGCGGCCATGTTTAAAGAGACCGGGGCCCGCTACGTCGTCACTAAAAATTCAGGGCACACCGGCGGCTTCCAAGAAAAACTGAAAGGGGCCGAACGAACGGGGGCGACGGTCATCATCATCGAACGCTGACAGGGAGATTATTTCGTCAGGGAAAGGACGCTATATGCATATCTATGTTATCGGCACCGGTCCGGGGAATCCGGATCTTTTGACCGTACAAGCCAAACGTGCCATCGAAGCCTCGACCCTTCTCGTCGGCGACAAGCGGATGCTGGAACCCTTTGAGGGGACGGGAAAAGAATTGGTCCGGACTTATCGGCGCGATGAAATCTGCCGCCTGGCGGCGTCGCGGACGGAGGAGGACGGTCCTATGGCCGTCTTGGTATCGGGGGATGTCGGCTTTTTCAGCCTGGCAGCCTTATTGAAGAACATCCCGGACTGCACCGTGACCCGTATCGCCGGCATCAGCAGTCTGGTCTACTTTGCCGCGGCCTTGGAGACATCTTGGAATGACGTCTTCATCGTCAGCCGCCATGGCAGGCAGGAACCGCTTATTCCGGCTGTACGCCAGCATGCCAAGGTCTTCGTCCTCACCGGCGGCAGCGAATCACCGGCTGCCCTCTGCCGCAGTCTCTGTGACAGAGGGCTTGGAGCCGTGCGGGTTGCCATCGGCTGTAATCTCTCTTATGACGACGAAGTCATCCTTCGCGGTACGGCTGCTGACTTTACGGAAAGAGGGGACGACGCCTTAGCCGTCATGATGATTGAAAATGACGACGCCCGTCCTTGGCAGCGCCCTGTACACGGTCTTGCCGACGAGGCTTTTTTGCGGGGTAAGGCGCCCATGACCAAACAGGAAATCCGCAGCGTGGCCTTGTCGAAACTGGCACCGGCTGCCGATGCCGTCGTCTACGATATCGGTGCTGGTACCGGGTCCTGTACGGTGGAACTGGCCCTGCAGGCGCCCTTTGGAAGGGTTTATGCCTTTGAAATAAACGACGATGCCCTGCGGGTCTTGAAGCAAAATATTGCCCACTTCGACCTGTCCAATGTCACCGTCGTCGCCGGCGATGCCCGTGAGCGCCTGAAAGATATCGAGACGCCGCCTAATTACGCCTTTATCGGCGGTACCAAGGGGCGGTTGGCGGCTATCCTTGACGAATTGTACGGCAAAAATGAAGCCTGTGCCGTCGTCGTCACGGCCATTACCATCGAGACCTTGGCGGCCCTTACGACCTACTACGGATCTCATCCCGGGTATGATTTCGATATTACTCAGGTCAGTGCGGCCCGCAGTCAAAAAGTCGGCGCCAGCCATCTCATGATGGCCCAGAATCCGATTTTTATTGTAACCATTGTCCGCCGTTCCGATGTTTCCTGACGGTCTTATAAAGGAGGTTCCTATGGCGCATCGATCCACGATTCCGCGGCTGTTAATCGCGGCTCCCAAAAGCGGCAGCGGCAAGACGACCGTCGTCTGTGCCCTGCTGCAGGCTTTAAAAAAGCGCGGATTGTCCATGACAGCCTTTAAGTCCGGCCCGGACTATATCGATCCCATGTTCCACCGCCGCGTCCTTCACACTCCGTCGTATAACCTCGATCTCTTTCTCTTCGGCCGCGGCGAAAAAGGAGCCCAAGCGGCCCGGCAGCTTCTTTGCCGTCATGGAGAAAAGTCTGACCTGGTTCTCATCGAAGGGGCCATGGGCTATTACGACGGTGTCGGAAGGGGTCACGAAGCCAGTGCTTATGACGTTGCCGCCGTTACCGATACACCGGTCGTAATTGTCGTCGACGGCCGTGGGGCAGGGCTCTCCTTAGGTGCCGTCTTAAAGGGAATGGCCGATTTTTATCCGGACAGCCATATCGTCGGCTTTATCGTAAACCGCATAAAACCCATGGTATACGCCCATTTTAAGGACGCTTGGGAAAAGGCCTCGGGCCTTACGGCTTTAGGCGCCCTTCCGGATCTTCCGGACTGCGCCTTTTCCAGTCGCCACCTGGGATTAGTGACGGCCGGAGAAATACAGAACCTTCAGGCTATTATGGAGCGCCTGACGGACGCGGCTGAAATGCATATCGACCTCGACGGCCTGTTAACCCTGGCCCGGGCAGCCTCGCCCCTTGCCGAAGGAGACGCGCTGGAAGCGGGGAAAGAAGGGGAGATGGAACGACAGGCTGTCATTGCCGTGGCCCGTGACGAGGCTTTTTGCTTTTACTACGAAGACAGCCTGGACATCCTTCGCCGCTGCGGGGCCGAATTGATCTTTTTCAGCCCCCTTCACGACAGCAATCTGCCGCCTTGCGACGGTCTTTATGTGGGCGGCGGCTATCCCGAACTTTACGCTCGAGAACTTGAAGTTAACGAAAGCCTGCGCGGCCAGATCAGACAGGCCTTGATAGGCGGACTGCCTTGCTTTGCCGAATGCGGCGGCTTCATGTATCTCCATCAGTATTTTCGCGGCGACGACGGGAAGCTTTGGGCCTGGGTCGGTGCCGTTCCCGGTGAGACCTTTATGACGACGTCCCTTCAGCACTTCGGTTACGTGACCTTACAGGCAGAAGAAGACAACCTCCTCTGTAAGGCCGGTGACACCATACCGGCTCATGAATTCCATTATTCCAAGAGTTCTCTGGAAGGGGAGGCCTTTACGGCCTATAAGGCCGGGAGTCGGCGTTCCTGGCCCGGCGGCGTGGCCGGTGAAACCTTAGCCGCCAGTTATCTCCACCTCCATTTCCTCGGAAATCCGGATTGGGCGGCTAACTTCGTCAAAGCCTGCCGGGATCGAGGTCGTTTCAGAAAGGATGAATCTGTATGAAGATAGAACATATTTTACCGGCCGACATCGAACGCCGCAGCATGGAAATTATTGAAAGCGAACTGGGGCCGATTGAGCTTCCGCCCGATGAAAAGGACATCATCAAGCGCGTCGTTCACACCAGCGCCGACTTCGATTACGTCCGCAACCTGCGCTTCAGCGAGGGTGCCGTAACGAAGGCCCTAGAAGCCTTGAAAGGCGGCTGCACCATCGTGACCGATACCAATATGGCCTGTATGGGCATCAGTAAGCCCGGTCTTACGAAACTGGGCTGCCAAAAGGTCTGCTTCATGGCTGATGACGACGTAGCCGCTGCGGCCCGGGAACAGGGGACGACGCGGGCTCAGGCCTCGATGGATAAGGCCGCCGGTCTTACGGGACCGCTCATCATCGCCGTCGGCAATGCGCCGACAGCCCTTCTGCGCCTGAAAGAACTCATCGATGAAGGACGCATCGCGCCGGCCCTCATCATCGGCGTTCCCGTCGGCTTCGTCAATGTCGAATACGCCAAAGACGTCATCATGGAAGCCGGCGTCCCTTATATCGTCGCTAAAGGACGAAAAGGGGGCAGCACCATTGCCGCTGCTATCTGCAACGCCCTCATTTATAAACTGACTCGCGGATAAGCCCATATCTTACTTACTTCTTACTGGCACGGCGCCGTCATGCGTAGTATAATAAGGGCGACATTTAAATGAGAGGGAGTGTAGAGTATGGAAACATGGCTTGATTTGCACATGCATACAAAATACAGCATGGACGGTCAGTTTGAACCGGCCGACTTGATACGTCAGTGCGCTGACGCGAAGGTACAGGCCGTGGCCGTCACCGACCACGATTCCACCCGGGCCATTCCCGAAGCACGGGAAGAAGCGTCCCGGCTGGGACTGCGCCTCATACCGGGCATTGAAATCAGTTGTCAGCATGAGGGGAAGAACTTTCACCTCTTAGGCTATGGGATTCATCCCGATGCCGCCGTATTTGAAGCGATTGAAAAGGATGTGTACGGCCAACGAAAAGTCGTGTCCGACAAAGTGCTCGACGCCGTCGAAGCCTTAGGCATCGTCCTCGACCGCGACGCCATTTGGAAACTTTGTACCAGTGGTGTCGTCGCGTCGGTTCACATCGCTCGCGTTGCCCTTTCGGACCCGCGCAATGCCGACTGCCCCGTCCTGGCACCCTATCGGCCGGGCGGCAGCCGCAGTGCTGCGCCCTATGTCAACTTCGGCTGGGATATCTGCGGTCAGGGGGGACCGGCCTTCATCCCCATGACCTTCATGGATTTTTCAAAGGCTGTCGATATCATTCACAATCAGGGCGGCGCCGCCGTATTGGCCCATCCCGGAGCCAATATGAAGCAGAACCGTCCTTTGACGGAAACCCTCATCGCTCTCGGTCTGGACGGCATCGAAGCTTACTGCAGCTATCACGATGATGATACGGCTGCCTTTTACCGCCGGATTGCCGATGAACACGGCCTGATGGCGACCATTGGCAGCGACTACCACGGCCGGGCTAAGCCGCATATTGCCCTCGGCACGTACGGTCATCCTGAGCCGCAGGCTTTGTGGGACCGCCTGGTCGCACACATTCAAAATCATCATGGGGAAGTGTACTAAATCATGAAACAAAGCAAGACCCTGTCAGCCCTGGCCGTTGCGCTGTGGCTGGCTTTTGGTTTTTCAAGCCTGTCGTTGGCGGCATCGCCGTCGGACATCGAAGCGGCCTATACGGTCGGTGCCGTTTCCGATTCGAATCAGTCCGTAACGAAGGCGGCTACTGAAAAAGGAAAGGCGACGGTAAAGAAAAAGGGCGTCGATAAAAAATCGTCGTCCGAAAAGAAGGGGACGAAAGGGGATACCCCTGCCCAATCTTTGACAGACGGCGAATCCTCAGAACTTCAGCCCGTCGCCGTGAGCAGTGTACCCCGGGATGCGAAGCCTGCCGGAGCCCGCGGCGTCCTGCGGACCTATCATCCGGCAACGGATGCAGCCCCGGCCGAACCGATGGCTATTAAGGAAACGAATTTCCGCTTCAATGAACCCTTATTGCTGCGGCCCAAGACGGACATGATCGTCATCCACCACGTCGGCATTCCCGACGGCGATACGTCGGCGGCTGCCATTCACCGAGCCCATTTAGCGAACGGCTGGGCCGGCATCGGCTACCATTACGTTATCCGCAAAGACGGGACCATCGAACGGGGACGCCCCTTAGCGACGGTCGGAGCCCATGCCCAAGGGCAAAACTATCACACTGTCGGCATCAACGTCACGGGGAACTTCGATAAAGAAATTCCCACGCCGGCTCAGCTCCATGCCCTAGAAGGCCTCGTTGCCTGGTTGTGCAAGATTTATGAAATCACGCCGAGTGCAGCGACCATCGTCGGTCACCGTGACGTCAATAGTACGGACTGCCCGGGTCAGCACCTCTACGACATGCTGCCTCAGATCCGCCGCGATGTGGAAAAGCGGATGGAAGGCGATGCTGCTCCGTCTTATGAAGATACCCTGAAAGAAAAGAGCCTCCTCAAGATGAGTCGTAAGGAACGGGAAGCCTTTATCATGCAGGGCGCGGCGGGACGATAATGTGCCTAGTCGGGACGAATGAACTATGATATAATAAAAAACACGCAAGTATGATGATAATTATCGAGGGCTTTGGGAAACTAAAGCCCCCTTTGTCATGAGGTAAAAAAGCATGAAGCAATTCTTTCAATGGATGAATCAAGATGAAAATATCCGGTCCGCCGGGGAGGCCTTTTTAAAGCCCGGCTGTCACAGCATCTACGGCCTCAGCGGCTCTGTCAAGAGCGCTCTGGTCGCTAAGGTGCTGCACGAAGGCCCCCGTCAGGTCGTCCTCGTCGTCCCGTCGCGGGAGCAGGCTGCGGCCTGGCAGGCGGACCTGGCCTTTTTGGCGCCTGACGTAAAGGTTCTCGACTTTCCCGTCGTCGATAAGGCTGTCTTTACGACGACGGCTAAAAGTCTCGACCGGATGGCTCGGCAGATGGAAGCCCTGGGCCGTCTGCGCCAAGGGGATCCGGTTCTCGTCTTGGCTGCGCCGGAAGAAGCGGCACAGTACGTCATGGCTCCCCAGCGCATCGACGATGCGGCCATCGACGTCGAAATCCAAGGAGAATACGACCGCGATGACTTGTTGCAGAACCTCGTAGACGCCGGCTATGAACGGGTTGACATGGTTGAACGGCGAGGCCATTTTTCCGTCCGCGGCGACATTGTCGACGTCTTTGCCGTCAATGAACCGCAGCCCCTGCGCCTGGCCTTCTTTGGCGATGAACTGGAAAGCATCCGCGCCTTCGACGTCGACAGCCAAAAGTCGCTGTATGATGCCGAACGGGCGCGGATTTTGCCCGTGTCCCTGACGACGGCGGACGATGAGGAATATACCCTCCTCGATTACGTCGAAGAAGGGACCATCATCTGGGACGAACCGAACCGGGTCCGTGACGGTCTCAAAAAGGTTCTCAAAGAATCGGACGATTACAAGGGCGTCCTGGCGTCATGGAAAAACATGGTCTCGCCGGAACGAAAAGTTCCTCAAATCGTCTTGTCCCTCATGGCCCAATCCGTGCCGGACATGTTCATCGACGAGTCTTTCAGCTTTGCTGCCAAGATGATGGCCAGCTTCCAAAAGCAGTTCAACCTCCTCGAAGAAGAAGTCGGCCATTGGCAAAGCTTAGGCAATACTATCGTCTTCGTCATCAACAGCAGAGAGCGCATTGCCTCCCTCAAAGCCTGGATGAAGCAGCATGACCTTTCGATTGCTGATTATGACGACGAAAAAAGCGCCGCCGGCGGCATGTATATCGTTGAAGGGGAAATCCACGACGGCTTTGAACTGCCTTATGCCAAGGTCGTCGCCGTCGCCGAACGAGACGTCTTCGGCACTCAGAAACGACGGTTGCGCCACCGCGTTGCCAAAGGCCAGGAAATCAGCGTCTTTACCAGCCTGAAAGCCGGCGACTACGTCGTCCATGAAGTCCACGGCATCGGCCGCTACATGGGCATCAAGACCATTGAAATGGATGGGGTCCACAAGGATTACCTCGAAATCCACTATGCCGGGAAAGACATCCTCTACGTGCCGACGGACCAGTTATCCCTCCTCCAGCGCTACATCGGCAACGAAGGCGATACGCCGAAATTACAGAAGATGGGCGGCTCGGATTGGCAGAAGATACGCTCTAAGGCTCAGAAGTCGATTACCGATTTGGCTGAAAAACTCGTCGCCCTCTACGCAAAAAGGGAGGTCGTCTCCGGCTATGCCTTCCCGCCGGATACGCCCTTTCAGAAAGAATTTGAAGAAGCCTTTCCCTATGAAGAAACGGAAGATCAGTTTAAAGCCGTCCGTGAAATCAAGGACAGCATGGAAAAACCGACGCCTATGGACCGCTTGGTCTGCGGCGATGTCGGCTTTGGCAAGACGGAAGTGGCCATGAGGGCTATTTTTAAGGCCGTCACAGCCGGTAAGCAGGTTGCCGTCTTGGTACCGACGACGGTCTTGTCTCAGCAGCACTTCCAGACCTTTATGGAACGGTTCGGCCCCTTCGGTGTCCACGTCGAAGTCCTCAACCGTTTCCGTTCCTACAAAGAAAAGAAATCGATCCTGGCCCGGACCTTGACCGGCGATATCGACATCCTCATCGGGACTCACAGCCTGCTCAACAAGAACGTTAAATTCAAGTCCCTGGGCCTTCTCGTCGTCGACGAAGAACAGCGTTTCGGCGTCGCCCAAAAAGAAAAATGGAAGGCCTGGGCCGCCCATATCGACGTCTTGTCCCTCAGTGCTACGCCGATTCCGCGGACCCTCCACATGTCTTTGGTCAACCTGCGGGAAATGTCGGTCATCGAATCGCCGCCGACGGACCGCTTCCCGGTCCAGACTTACGTTGCTGAATACGACGCCCGCATCGTCAGTGACGCTATCATGCGCGAAAAGAGGCGGGGCGGCCAGGTCTTTTTCGTCTATAATCGTGTCGCTTCCATCGAACGCATGAAGGACGAACTGCAGGCCCTCCTGCCTGACGTAACCATCGGCATCGCCCACGGTCAGATGGCCGGCAGCATGCTCGAGTCGATGATGTTCGATTTCTATGAAGGAAAGTACGACGTACTCCTCTGCTCGAGCCTCGTCGAAAACGGCCTTGACGTAGCCAATGCCAATACGATCATCATTTACGACGCCGACCACTTCGGCCTGTCTCAGCTCTATCAGATGCGGGGCCGCGTCGGTCGGAGCCACCGCATGGCCTATGCATACTTCTTGTACCGCAGGGACAAGGTTTTGTCTGAAGTCGCTGAAAAACGGCTCCAAGCCATCAAAGAATTTACCGAACTCGGTTCCGGTTTTAAAATCGCCATGCGCGACCTTGAAATCCGCGGTGCCGGCAACCTCCTCGGTCGGGAACAGCACGGCAACATCGCCAGCGTCGGCTTTGCCATGTACTGCCATATGCTGGAAGAAGCCATTGCTAAGGCCCAGACCGGGAAAGAAGTGGAACCGCCGCCGCCGGAAACGGTCATGGAAATCCACGTCGACGCCTTTATCGACAACGAATACATTCAAAACGGCGGTCAGAAAATCGACATGTACCAGCGCTTGGCTGTCGTCTCTTCGAAAGAAGAGCTGGACGAACTGCGCCGCGAACTGGAAGACCGCTATGGCCGACCCAGTTCGTACGTCGAAAAGCTCCTTCAGGTGACGGAAACCCGTCTCGAAGCCAAGGCTCAGGGAATGGTCCTCATCGCCCAGAAGAAGGACGTCCTCGAAATCAAGTGGCGCCGCGTCTCGGACATGCCCGATTTGACGAAACTCGAAAAGCCCCTGCGCAGCCGCTTCCGCCTCGTTCCCAGTATACCGGTCATGGTCCGCGTGTCCCTTTCCGGTATCGCCGATATCCTCGACTTTATCCAGACCTTGCTGACGGCTTTTTCCTCCCTTCGAAAGGAGGATTCCCGTGACTAGCTTTTTACGCGGCGCTATGGTCCTCACCGTAGCCGGCATCGTCGTCAAGATCTTAGGCGGGTTGAACCGCATTTTCTTATCGCGTCTCTTAGGCGGCGAGGGAATCGGCCTCTATCAGATGGCCTATCCGGTCTACATCCTGCTCCTCAGCATCATCGGCGCCGGTATTCCCATTGCCGTGTCGATCATGATTGCCGAACAAGCGGCCCGAGGCCATTACAGCGGCGTCCGCCGCATCTTTCACGTGACCTTGGCCTTTATGACCGTCGTCGCCGTCCTCTGCGGCCTGGCCCTGCCTTTTGGAGCCCAGGCTATGATCGAGTTCGGCATCGTCCGCGACAGTCGTGCTCTGCCGGCACTGGCCGTGTTAGGGCCGGCCTTAAGCTTATCGGTCATCGTCTGCTGCTTCCGCGGCTATTTCCAAGGTCTGCAGCTCATGACGCCGACGGCTCTGTCCCAGATGGCCGATCAATTCGTTCGCGTCTGCACGATGCTCGTTCTCGCCTGGATTTTCCTGCCCAGAGGTCTTGAGTGGGCGGCGGCCGGTGCTTCTTTCGGTGCCGTTCCCGGGGCAGCTGCAGGGGTCATCCTCATCGCCTTCTTATACTATCGGCACCAACGGACGCCGCTGCCCGATGACGACGGCGTCTTCGTCATCCAGTCGGCGCGGCACATCATCCGCCGCCTCGTCGTCTTAGCCGTTCCCGTAGCGGCAGCCAACATGCTCCTTCCGGCCGTAGCCAGCATCGATCTCTTTATCGTGCCTCTGCGGCTGGAAGCGGCCGGTTACAGTACCCATGAGGCGACGGCCCTCTATGGCTACCTGACGGGCATGGCCAACGGCCTCGTCCAATTGCCGGCAATCTTGACGATTTCCTTGGCGACCAGCTTAGTACCGGCCGTTTCAGCGGCCTTTTCCCAGGGGAGAAGGGACGTCGTCCTGTCCCGGACCCATACGGCGATGCGCATTGCCAACGTCATTACCATCCCGGCCTGCTTGGGGCTGGCCGTGTTAGCCGTGCCCATTTCACGTCTCTTGTATGCTACGCCGGCTGCCGGGCCTGCTATCGGCGTCCTGTCTATTTCGGTCTTTCTCGTTGGCCTCCAGCAGATTACCAGCGGCCTTCTGCAGGGCATGGGGCGGACGGCAGTGCCGCTCTACAATATGGCCGCTGCAGCTGTCGTTAAGATTTTCTTGAGCTGGCACCTGACGGCCATTCCCTGGCTCGGTGAAGTCGGGGCCGCTTGGGCGACCAATGCCGATTTAGCTGTGGCGACGGCGCTGAACCTCTATTTTGCCCGCCGCTTCGTCGGCTACGGCGTCCAGTGGGGCTATGTCGGGCGCTTGTTCCTGTCGGGGGCTGCCATGGCTGGTACGGCTTGGATCATCCACCACAGCCTGCTCAACCTGGTAGGGAATACGTTGGCCACCATCATGGCCATGATGGCTGCTACCGTCGTCTATCTCATCGGCATCTTTGCCTTCCGGGCCGTTGCCGTAACGGACCTTGCCAAACTGCCCGTCATCGGGTCGAAACTTGCCGCCATGGCTGAAAAATTAGGGAAATAATACAGATATAAGAGGATTGCCTTCGTAAGGGAATCCTCTTTTTTTTCTTGCTTTTGGCAAATCCCTTTGCTATACTATAAGAAAATGGTTGATTCAATCAACTAATAAAGGGGACAATAAGATGAATTACTTATGTGTCGGTCACGATTTCGGGGTTATCAATATGCGGTCCCAGGCCTATATTACCGAAGCCTGTCAGCCTTGGAACCTGTCTTATTCAGAATACGTGACCCTCATGACCCTCTATGATTTCGACGGCTCCAGCCAAAGCGAGCTCTGTAACGAAATGAAAGCCGATAAGGCCCTCGTCGCTCGCAGCCTGAAAACCTTGGAAGAGAAAGGCTACGTATGCCGCCGCCAAAAGGACGGCGACCGGCGCTTTAAGTTTATCTATCTGACGCCTAAAGCCAGGGATATTCAAGGGGAGTTGGCGGGATTTTTAGAAACCTGGATTACCTATCTCGTAGAAGGTTTTGATGAAACGAAGCGCGATGAGCTGCTTACCATGCTGCACGCCATTGCCGAGCGGGCTGATGAAGCCGATATACGCGCTGTGAAGAAAAAGGGGGAGATGATACGATGAAAGGGTGGCATATGAAGTACATCCTCGCCGCAGCTGCCATCGTGGCGGCCGTGACTTTAGCCGGCTGCGGCAGTGAGCAGACCGCGGCCGAACCGGATCAATTGGTAAAGACCATGGAAGTCGGAAAAACGAATGACAGTACGGCCGGTACCTATTCGGGGACGGTAAAAGGGCGCTATGAAAGTAAGCTCTCTTTCCAAGCCGGCGGCCGGATTACGACGCGCAACGTCCAGCTCGGCACGCGGGTCAAGGCCGGTGACGTCTTGATGACCGTCGATCCCAAGGACATCATGCAGGCCGTCAACCAGTCTCAGGCTCAGGTCGACGCGGCAGCGGCCCAGCTCCAGCTGGCGGCGGCTAATCTAAAGCGTTATAAGGAACTTTACAGCTCCGATGCCGTCAGTGCCGCCGACCTCGATCAGTTCCAAACGGCCTATGACCGGGCAGCAGCCCAGTATAATCAGGCTCAGGCCGGTCAGCAGGCCCAGGACAATCAGTTGTCTTATACCCGGCTTACGGCCGATGCCGACGGCGTCATCGCTGCCGTCACTGCCGAAGTGGGGCAGGTCGTCCCGGCCGGCCAGCCCGTCGTCACCTTGGTCCATGACGGCGATTTAGAAGTCACCATTAACGTACCGGAAAATAAACTTTCCGACTTTCCTGTCGGAAAAGCCGTGACCGTGTCCTTCTGGGCCCTTCAGAACCAGACCGTGTCCGGCGTCGTCCGCGAAGTGGCGCCTATGGCCGATGCCGTATCGCGGACCTATGAAGTCAATATTACCCTGCAAAATCCGCCCCAGGGCCTGCAATTGGGCATGACGGCATCGGTTGCCAATGCCGGTGAAGAACGGGCTGCCGCCGATACGGTCGTCCTGCCGTTATCGGCTATTTATCAGACCGGCAGTACGCCTCAGGTCTGGGTCGTCGGTAAAGACAAGACCTTGTCCCTGAAAAATGTGTCCGTTGAAACCTTTGGCGACAACAGCGTCAAGGTCACAGGCCTTCAAAAGGGGGATATCGTCGTTACGGCCGGCGTCCATAAATTACGGGCCGGCGAAAAAGTCCGCATTGAGGGGGACGATGTATGAGAAACTTATCAGAAGTATCCCTCCGTAACCGGGCCTTAGTCTGGTATTTCATCATCCTCGTGGCCATTGCCGGCGTCTTTTCCTATATCAAACTGGGCCGGATGGAAGACCCGACGTATACCGTGCGGACCATGATCGTCACCGTCGCCTGGCCGGGAGCTACGGCAGAACAGATGGAAGAACAGGTGACCGACAAGATTGAAAAGAAGCTCCAGGACACGCCGCACCTCGATTACCTTAAGAGTTATTCCCGGCCGGGGCAATCGGTCATTTACGTCAATTTGGACGATAAGGCGCCGCAAAGCAGCATCCGCGATACGTGGCACGAAGTCAGAAACTTGACGGAAGACGTCAAACGCGACTTGCCGGACGGCGTCTACGGTCCGTACTATGACGACCGCTTCGACGACGTCTTCGGCTCCATCTATGCCCTCACGGGCGACGGCTATTCTTATGAAGAACTGCGGCAAAAAGCCGAAAAGATACGCCGCATGATGATGAACGTCGACGACGTCAGCAAAGTCGAACTCGTCGGTGAACAGTCAGAAAAAATCTATATCGAAGTGGCCAATGCCAAACTGGCCGAACTGGGCATTCCGCCGACGGTCATCGCCAATGCCGTCAAGGGCCAAAATGAGATGACGCCGGCCGGCATGGTGAACACCGAGTCGGACAACGTTTATCTTCGCCTGTCCGGCGTCTTTAAGGACGTCGAAGGCATCCGCAACCTGCCCATCAATGCCAACGGCCGCGTCTTCCGCTTAGGCGACATCGCAACCGTCGAACGGCGTTATACCGAACCGGCCGACCCTAAGATGTTCTATAACGGCAAGCCTGCCGTCGGCATCGCCCTGTCCATGAAGGACGGCGGCAACAATTTAAAGCTCGGCGAAAACCTGAAAAAGCTTGAAGCCAGCGTCAAAGCCGACCTTCCGGCCGGCATGGAAATGAACCAGGTCTCGGACCAGCCGCAGATCGTCAAAGAGTCCATCAGTGACTTTACGGAAACACTGTGGGAAGCCATCGCCATCGTCCTCGTCGTCAGCTTCATCACCCTGGGCCTGCGGACGGGCCTGGTCGTCGCCTTCTGCATTCCCTTGGTCCTTACGGGCGTCTTCTGCATCATGGAAATAGTCGGTATCGACCTTCATAAGGTATCCTTAGGGGCCCTCATTATCGCCTTGGGCCTTCTCGTCGACGACGCCATCATTGCCGTCGAAATGATGACCGTCCAGCTCGAAAAAGGGAGGAGCCGCATCGACGCCGCCTGCTACGCCTTTCGGGCTACGGCCAAGCCCATGCTGACCGGGACCCTCATTACCTGCGCCGGCTTTATTCCCGTCGCCTTTTCCGATGGCGCAGCCGCTGAATTTTGTAAAGCCCTATTCCCGGTCATCACGGCAGCTTTGGTCCTGTCGTGGATCGTATCGGTCATGGTAGCACCTCTTTTTGGCTATTACCTCATCAAGCCCAAACAGAAAGAGGGCGAGGACCCGGAAAAGCTGTATACCAGTCGGTTCTACGTCTTTTTCCGCAAGGTCCTGAACTGGTGCCTGACCCATCGCGTCATCGTCATCGGCGGGACGGCTGCAGTCTTCGTCATTTCGGCCGGGCTGACCTATTTTATTCCGAAAGAATTCTTTCCTCCGTCCCTGCGGCCGGAACTCATCGTTGAAATGACCCTGCCCGAGGGCTCCTCTATGGAAGCGACCCAGAAAGAAGCGTCCCGGTTGGCTCAGTACCTTGACGGCCAGCAGGATAAATTGAAGAATTACTCGTATCACGTCGGCCAAGGAGCACCGCGGTTCGTCCTGACTGTCGAGCCCGTCCTTCCGGCCGATAATTACGCCCAGTTCGTCGTCGTCGCCAAGGATACAGAATCGCGGGAAGCCCTGGCAGCCTCCTTGAAGACGGAGCTGGCCGATAAGTTCCCCAACGTCCGCAGCAATATTAAGCACATCTCTTTGGGGCCGCCGTCGGATTATCCCATCATGATGCGCGTATCGGGTTACGATAAGGACAAGGTCAAAGCCTATGCCGAAGAGATTGCCGCCCGCATTGCCAAAGACCCGAATACGGAAAACGTCTTCCTCAACTGGGATCAAAAAGATAAGGTTATGCACGTCGAGCTCGACCAGGATAAACTGCGGGCCATGGGGATTTCCGGTCAGGATATTGCCCAGACCTTGTATACGGAACTGTCCGGGGCGACAGTGGCCCAGTACTATGCACCGGATAAGACCATCGATATTCAGCTTCGCCTCGACGATAAGGACCGCCAGGATCTTTCAGCCATCCGGAGCCTGCCGGTCTACGTCGGCCAAGCCGGCTACGTTCCCTTGGAACAGATCGCCCGCATTTCCTATCAAGGCGAAGACGGCCTCATTTGGCGCCGCAACTTAAAGCCGACGGTTACCATTAACGGCGGCATCAAGTCGGGAACGGCTGACGATGCGACGCAAAAGGCTTACGATTCCATCGCCGACATCCGTGATAATATGCCTTTCGGCTACACGGTGGAAGTGGACGGCTCTCTGGAAAACAGCCAAAAATCCTTGAAATATCTCTTGGGTCCCGTGCCTGTCATGGTCATCATCATCATGACCTTGCTCATGTTCCAGCTCCGGAGCCTGCCCCTTATGGGACTGACTCTGATTACGGCTCCTATGGGACTCATCGGGGTCTCCCTGGGGATGCTTCTCTTTAGAGAGTCCCTGGGTTTTGTAGCCTACCTCGGCATCCTGGCTTTAGGGGGCATCATCATCCGCAATTCGATTATCCTCCTCGACCAGATCGAAAAGCATATGGCTGCTGGCGAAGACCCGTGGCACGCCATTATCGATTCGGCGGTCCTGCGCTTCCGGCCCATCATGCTGACGGCCGCGGCGGCCATTTTAGGCATGGTTCCCTTGATGACCAGCGTCTTCTGGGGCCCCATGGCCGTGGCCATTGCCAGCGGTCTCTTAGTGGCCACCGTCCTGACCCTCTTGGTCCTGCCGACGATGTACGCCGCCTGGTTCAAAGTAAAAAAAACATAGTTTCTATTTAGGTCTGCATCGTCTCGATGCAGGCCTTTTTGGCATCGGAGAATCCGGTATGGCACAGACTGTTGTTTTACAAGGGAATCTTACTATCGTATAATATAAAGTATAGATAAGAAATTAACTGATGGGGGATTTCTCTATGATAAAACGTGCTTCTGTCCTCGTGGGGACTCTTGTGTTAACACTCCTTCTGTCCGCCTGTGCCAGAGGTCCGGCACGGACTGACAACGATACCCATCGGGAAACCCTTGCCCAAAATGAAAAGAAGCCGGTTTCGACGGCTGTCGTCCATAACGGCCAGGGGAATCCCCGCCGCGTCCTCATTGCTTATTTTACGTATCCCGATAATACAGATGCCCAAGCCATTCATTCCAAGGAATACGACGTCATGACGTCGGCCAGCCTCAATGTAAAAGACGGTGAAATCATCGGAAACGATGCCATGATTGCCAACGAAATCGCCCGGGAAACCGGCGGCGACGTCTTTTCCATCCTGGCCGAAAAGCCTTATTCCGCCGACTACGATGCCATGATTCGTGATGAAAAGGCGGCGGCTGCCCGTGATGAACAACGGGAGCTGAAAAGCCACGTCGGTGATATGAGCCGGTACGATACGGTCGTTTTGGTCTATCCCATTTGGTGGGATGCCCTGCCGGCACCGGTTACGTCCTTTTTGACGGAAAACGATTTTTCCGGGAAGGCCTTGTATGCCGTGGCTTCGTCCGGGGACAGTGATTTTGTCGATACCGTCGAAGACATTGCCGAACTCGAGCCCGACGCGGACGTCTATGAAGACTTCGTCCTCCGTCATGACGAGATGGGCGAAACGTCCGATGCCGTTCGTCAGTGGCTTAAGACGGCGAATTTCATGAAATAAAAAAACTCTCCGGTTACACCGCTTGGCGATGCAGCTGGAGAGTTTTTCGTAAATAGAACGGGGATACCGGTCTTAGGAATGACGATGATAGAGGATGAGGCCGCCTTTTTTGCGGTGGCCCGTATTCCACAGCCCGTTGAAGTCGAGCCAGCGCCAGGAGCCGTAGGTAACGGCTTTGACCATGAAGTCGCCGTCGAATTCGGTGTAGCCCGTCAGTAAGAACCAGTGCCAGTCATAGAATTTAAAGTTGGGATTGTTGTGATGCAGGACCAGGTGGGGGATGGGCCATCCGGCGTCGATTTGAGCCTTGATGACGTCTTTCGTTTCCTCTGCCGTCTTATCGCCGGACCAGGGGTCCATGGTGATGTCGTCGTCGCCGTGGTCGGTCAGGAATTGGCCCATGCCGTCGATGTACATGTCGAGGCGGTCGATGCCGCCCCAGCGCGGACGGAGATAGGGCTTCATGACATTGGTAAAGGCGATGTAGTCCTTCTTGGCGACGTCTTCGGTCTCGTAGGGATAGAGGCCTTGGGCGTCTTTATAGCGCGTAAAATAAATGGAAGAATCGCAGGCCGTCACAGCAGCGCAGCCGCCGAGGTTCATCATGCGGTCCGTCAGCCAATCCTGATTACCGCCGTAGGCCGAACCGATATAAAAATAAGGGAGTTCATGTTTCATTAAAGGCATATCCTTTCGTAATAATACTTAATCTTGAGCATCGTGTATGATGTCGGGTTCTGCTTTTTGGGTAAAGCCGATGACCCGGCGCGGTTTTTGGATGTCATCTTGTCGGGGGACAGCCACCAAGAGCAGGTTGAGCTGGGACAGGTGCTGGACCAGTTCGACGGCCGAGCCGTCTGAGAGTTCGCCGTAAAAGACGATCATATTCGGGTCCCAGTAGCCGATATCCTGAATGCTGAAGGTAATGTCGCCGGCCGAGACCAGGCGGCCGCCGGCCTGCATCGTATCGGGGAGTTCCGATTCAAAGTTGTTGATCAAAGCGACGATGCGCTGATACATATCGGAGGCCATATACGGCGCTTCCGGGTCCTCCGTTTCCGTTTCCGGAGCCGGCGGACAGAGGGCCATTTCCTTGACTTCGTCGGGGAATACTTCTTCCTGTACGGGGATCGTTTTCTTTTCTGTCTTCATGGATATCACTCCTTCTTGGCTGCTTCCTAATACTATTCGAGATGAATACGGCAAATTCCTGCTTAAAAAGCGGACAAACTTTATCTATTTTGAATAGAATGATTGAGTAAAAGGCAAGAAAAGGGCGGCCGCTATGGATGGGGCTTTTGGGGGCGGGACTGGCTAGGGGTGGACAGATGTTGTATAATAAGGATTGGATTTGTAGAGAAAGGATAGAATCGATTATGATCAGAGACAATCAAATTATTCACTATACATCAGATGAGGCCATCCGCGTGTCCATTGCCTTTACGGCAGGCATCGTGGAAAAAGCCCGTCAGAGCCATAACTTATCGCCTGTGGCCTGTGCCGCCTTGGGCCGGACCATGACCGGGGCAGCCCTTCTCGCCGGAGACTATAAGAACCACGAAGGCGTATCCATCAAGATCGCCGGCGACGGCCCTTTGGGCGCCGTCCATGCCGACTGCTTCGATACCAATAAGCTTCGCGGCTACGTCGACAATCCGACGATTGATTTGCCTTTAAAACCGAACGGCAAACTCGACGTCTCGGCTGCCGTCGGCCGCAACGGCCAGATGACCGTGACCCGCTTTACGCCGAAGACGACGACCTATACCAGCCAGGCCGACCTCGTGTCCGGTGAAATTGCCGAAGATATCGCCTACTACCTCTATACATCGGAACAGGTGCCGTCGACGATCAACTTAGGCGTCCTCGTCGACCGGGATTACACCATTGCCGCTGCCGGCGGCTTCCTCGTTCAGGCCCTGCCCGGTGCCAAAGATGAAGACCTGGCTCGTGTCGAAGCCAACATCACCCAAGTCGGCGCCTTGACGACGTACCTCAAGGACCATCCCAAGGGAGAAGGCCTGATCGACATCATCCTCGGCGGCATGCATTATAAAGAATTGTACCGTCAGCATCTCTACTGGCGCTGCACCTGCTCGCGCCAGCGCTTTGAAAGTGCCTTGCTATCCCTGCGCCCGGAAGACAAAGAATCCCTCTTGAAGGATCCCCAGGTCGAAATGACCTGCCATTACTGCGGCGCCAAGTATACCCTGTCCCACGACGAAGTAGCGGCCTTATACGAAAAGGCCGGGGCAGACAAGCATTGATCTTCATTTCATAAAGGGAGGTTTTATCATGGGACTTATTGCCATCATCGGCGGTACCGGAGTCTGTGATCCGAAGATTTTGTCCAATGTCCGCGAAGGGTACATGGATACGTATTACGGTTCTATTCGTTACTGGAAGGGGACGTATCAGAACCGAGACCTCATCTTTTTAGCCCGTCACGGCCGGATGCATTCCATTCCGCCGCACCTCATCAACTATCGGGCCAACATTCTCGGATTGAAGCGCCTCGGCGTCACGGCCATTTTGGCGACGACGGCTGTTGGATCCATGAATCCCGAGTACAAGCCCGGGGACTTCGTTTTGCCCGATCAGTTCATCGACTTCACCAAGAGCCGGCACACGTCCTTTTTCGACGGCGGTGCCAACGGCGTCGTCCACGTCGACATGACGGAACCTTACTGCCCGACCCTGCGCCGCCACGTTATTCAGGCAGCGACTGACGCGGGAGACTGCCGTCTCCATGCTACGGGAACCTATGTCTGCACCGAAGGGCCGCGGTTTGAAACGCCGGCGGAAATCCGGATGTTCCAAAAACTCGGCGGCGATATCGTCGGCATGACCAACGTTCCCGAAGTCTGCCTGGCCCGGGAAGCGGAAATCTGCTACGCCACGGTGTCCATGGTCACCAACTTTGCTGCCGGCATTTCCGATAAGCCCCTGACCCATGAAGAAGTCGTCGATGCCATGGCCAAGAGCTCCCTGCGCCTGCGCCAGCTCATTTTAAAGAGCATCGAAAACTATCCCGTCGATGAAGACTGTGCCTGCCACCATACGCTCCAGGCTTACGGAGGGTTTACGGTATAATGGAAACGTTGCGCTGGGAAAAGGGAACTCTCTATCTCCTCGATCAGACGGTTCTGCCCTTTACCGAAACCTATCTGACCTGTACGACCTGGCAGGACGTCCATAAGGCCATTTCCGTCCTGGCCGTCCGCGGAGCCCCGGCTATCGGCGTTGCCGCCGCTTACGGCGTCGTCTTAGGTGCCCGCTCTATCCTTGAAAAGCCCGGTGAAAAGCCTTTTATAACGGCCCTTCAGGATATCTGCACAAATCTTGACGGGGCTCGCCCGACGGCGGTCAACCTCCACTGGGCCTTGGAGCAAATGATGGCCTGCGCGAAGGCCCATGGCGGCGAAAGTCCGACGGCGATCGTCCATGTCTTAGAAGACAAGGCCCAAGCCATCCATGCCGACGATGTGGCCATCAATACGGCCATGGCCGGCTGGGGGGCCGATGAAATCGGGAAAGGGGACCGCCCCTTGACCCTTCTGACACACTGCAATGCCGGAGCCCTGGCGACGGCCGGCGTCGGCACGGCTCTCGGCGTCATTTCTGAACTCCATCGCCGGGGACAGGTCAAGATGGTCTATGCCGATGAAACGCGGCCCCTCCTGCAGGGAGCGCGGTTGACGGCTTTTGAGCTCATGGCAGGCGGTGTTCCGGTTACGCTCATTACCGATAACATGGCCGCCTGGACGATGAAAGAAAAAGGCGTCGACGCCATCATCGTCGGTGCCGACCGCATTGCCGCCAACGGCGATACGGCCAATAAAATCGGGACCTACGGCCTGTCCCTGATGGCCAAGGTCCTGGGTATTCCCCTGTATATTGCAGCGCCCCTGTCGACCTTTGACCGGTCCATTGCCGGCGGCAGTCAAATCCCCATTGAAGAGCGCAGTCACGACGAAGTCCGCTCTTTTAGAGGCGCTGCCACAGCCCTTTCGGATACGCCGGTCTACAACCCGGCCTTTGATGTGACGCCCCATGAAAACATCCGGGCCATCATCACCGAAAAGGGCATCATCAGCCATCCCGATACGGAGGCTGTACAGACATTTTTTGACAAGCATTCATTATAGAAAGAGGTATGAACTGTATGGAATCAATTATTCGCGACATCAAATTAGCTAAGAGCGGCCATGAAAAAATCAATTGGGTCGACCGTCACATGCCGGCCCTCAATGCCATTGGCGACAAATTGAAAGCCGAACAGACTTTTAAGGGCAAGACCATCTGCGTCAGCGTCCACCTCGAAGCCAAGACGGCATATTTGGCCGAAGTCCTTCACCGGGCCGGCGCTAAGGTCATCGTTACCGGCAGCAACCCCTTGTCGACTCAGGACGACGTCGCAGCAGCCCTCGTCGAAGACGGCCTGACGGTCTATGCCTGGTACGGCGCAACCGATGAAGAATACTTCGATTTTCTGAATAAATCCCTCGACCATAAGCCGGACATCATCATCGATGACGGCGGCGATCAGGTCCATCTGCTGCACACGACTCGGAGCGACGCCATGGAAAACCTCCTCGGCGGCACGGAAGAAACGACGACCGGCGTCAACCGCCTCCACGGCCTTGATAAAGCCGGCCAGTTGAAGTTCCCCATGATTGCAGCCAACGATTCGTACTGCAAATATCTCTTCGACAACCGCTACGGTACAGGCCAGTCGACATGGGACGGCATCATGCGCACGACGAACCTCACTGTCGTCGGCAAGAAAGTCGTCGTCGCCGGCTACGGCTGGTGCGGTAAAGGCTGCGCTATGCGCGCCAAAGGCCTCGGCGCTCACGTCATCGTTACCGAAGTCGACCCGATCAAAGCTATTGAAGCCGTATTTGACGGATTTGAAGTCATGCCTATGGCCGAAGCGGCTAAAGTCGGTGATATCTTCGTCACCTTGACCGGTGATAAAGACGTCATCCGCGGCGAACACATGAAGAACATGAAAGACGGCGTCGTCCTGGCCAATGCCGGTCACTTCGACGTCGAAATCAACCGCCCCGAACTGGAAGCCCTCTCGGTCCGCCATTTTGAAGCCCGCCACAACATCGAAGGCTATGAACTCCCCAACGGTCACGTCATCAACCTCTTGGCGGAAGGCCGTCTGGTAAACCTGGCTGCCGGCGACGGTCATCCGGCTGAAATCATGGACCTGTCCTTTGCCGTTCAGGCCCTGGCTGCCAAATACATCCTCGACCATCATACGGAACTTGAAAACCACGTCTATGTCCTCCCTCATGAAATCGACGACGATATCGCCAAAATCAAATTGGCTTCCATGGGGTACGCCATCGATACCCTCAGTGAAGAACAGCGCAAATACTTGAATCTCGACTAAGAGGAGCGGACTAGGATGAAAAAACTGATTCAGCACGTCGGCCTCTATCGGGACCACAAGGTAACAGAAGATCAAAATATTGCCATCGACGGCACGAAAATCACGGGCTTTCCCGAAAATCCCGTCCTTTCCGATTACGATGAAGTCATGGACGGCAAGCAGATGCTGGCCCTGCCGGGCTTCGTCAACACCCACAACCACATCGCCATGACCGTCTTCCGCAGCTATGCCGATGACATGCAGCTCATGGATTGGCTCCAGAAGAAAATCTGGCCGGCCGAAGATAAGCTTGACGGCGACGTCGTCTACGCCCAGACCATGCTCGGTATTGCCGAAATGATCCGCTGCGGCACGACGTCCTTTGCCGACATGTATTTCTTCATGGATGACGTCGCCCGCGCCGTCGACGCTTCCGGTATCCGAGCCTGCCTGAGCCGGGGCATGACGGGTATTACGCCCAGTGCCGAAACGGCTCTCAAAGAAAATAAACAGCTCTTTTTAGACTGGCATAAAAAAGGGGACGGCCGCATTACGGTTATGCTCGGCCCCCATGCGCCGTACACCAATACGCCGGAATACCTCTCCCGCGTCGTCGATTTGGCCCATGAATTAGGGGCTGAAATCCACACCCATTTGTCGGAAACGAAGGGCGAAGTCGAAAACATTAAGCAGCAGTACGGCAAATCGCCCATTGCCTGGTTCAACGACCTGGGCCTCTTCGACACGGGCTGCCTGGCGGCCCACTGCGTCTGGGTCGACGACGACGACATGGATATTATGCTTAAAAAACACGTCCGCGTCGCCCACAATCCCGGCAGCAACTTGAAACTGGCCAGTGGCTTTGCTCCCATCGCCAAGATGCTGAAAAAAGGCATCACCGTCGGCCTCGGTACCGACGGCGCCTCGAGCAATAACAACCTCGACATCGTCGAAGAAATGCACTTGGCGGCGCTTGTCCACAAGGCCAACACCCTCGATCCGACGGTCATCCCGGCTGAAACGGCTATCAACATGCTGACTGAAGGCGGGGCTAAATGCCTGGGCTATACGGATATCGGCAAACTCGAAGCCGGCTACAAAGCCGACATCACCTTAGTCGACCGCGAAGGGCTCCATTGGTACCCGAAACACGACGCCCTCAGCCTCATGGCTTACAGCGCCAACAGCATGGACGTCGACACGGTTTTGGTAAACGGGGAAGTCCTCCTGCGGAACAAAGAGTTTACCAAACTCGACATCGAAAAGATCAAAGCTGAAGCCGAACGGACCAAAGAAAAACTCTTTGCCCAAATTTAGCCTTTACGCAAGGGGAGTGGCCCCTGCGATTACGGCTTGTTTTATTCCCGAAAAGCGTGTATAATTAAATTCAATTTGAGGCTATTTATGTACGTTTACAGGGAGATGCATCGATTCATGAATAAAACGCTCGTCACGGCTGCCTTCGTCGTCTTGGCACTGCTCTTGTCGACACACTGGGATTTACCGGCCATTAAGATCCTCTTGACCGGTTGTCTCCTGGGCTGGTTGGCCCGGTCCGTCGTCGCGAATATAAAGGAAAGCAACCGGAAAGCCGAAGTACGGCGAAATAAACGGCTCCGCCGCATGGCTGCCGATCACGCAGCCAGGGAAGAAAGCCGTGCCGGTGTAAGCGAACACTGAAGCATAAAGGGCGACATAAAGCCTTTTGAAAAGGACTTGTGTGAGGTAAAAACTTCATACAGGTCCTTTTCTGTATTTGCCGCTGTGACAGGCCTTTTCCGGTGAAAATCACAGCCGTTCGAATGGTTCGGAGGGATGCTTCGATTCCCGGAAGGGGCCGGAGTTACAGGGGTATTTATTCGATGCCGACCGGCTGCTGCTGTTGAAAAAGAGCGATATGACGGTCTGGAACTTTCGGGACGTTCATTTACGGACTTTCTCCAGACGTTTTCCTGTAGCTTTTTCTCGGCATTTACGATATAATATTTGAAATATACGTTCACTGTGTCCGACTGTAAGAGGCAGGAGGGCCATGATGGAAGGAGCGATGGCATGAATATCAGAACGGCAACTCTCGACGACCTTAAGGCTGTCACCGCCGTAGAAGCGGCTTGTTTTCCGGCGGCCGAGGCAGCATCGGAAGAACGCCTGCGCGACCGTATTTCCTACTTTGGCCGTCATTTTTGGCTGCTCTTTGGCGACGATGGGACTCTCATTTCTTTCGTCGACGGCATGGTTACGGATCAACGCGATTTGACGGACGACCTCTATGGGGATGCCTCTCTCCACGACGAAAAGGGAGCCTGGCAGATGATTTTCGGCGTCAATACATTACCAAGTTATCGGAAGCACGGTTATGCCGCATTACTTCTCACGAAAGCTATCGACGACGCCCGCAAAGAAGGCCGCCAGGGACTGGTCTTGACCTGCAAGGATAAGCTCCTGCATTATTATGCTAAATTCGGCTTTAAAAACGAGGGACTCAGCACCTCGGAACACGGTGGAGCCGTTTGGTATCAAATGCGCCTTGCTTTTTAATGAAGGCTGATGACGGCCTCTTTATACGTAATTTTAACTTTTTTCTTCATTTTTTTCATAAAATGCCTTGACAAGACGCCTTACAAAGTGTACAATTCCAGTAACGTTTCAAGCGAATCGTTGTTGTATACAGTGTATAAGAATGAGGTATGTCATTATGGGGTACTTAAAAAAATTGACCATCATGTGTTGTACGATATAATCGTATTGTACAGCCATCTATCATAGGACAATACAATACGAACCTATTCATCCAGAGCAGCCGAGGGACTGGCCCTTTGACGCTGCGGCAACCTACGCATGTAAGGTGCCAATTCCAGCAGGATTTTACCTGGCAGATGAAGTCATGGGCATACGTTTATTTCTTGCGCCATCTGCTTATCACAGGTGGCGCTTTTCTTTTGGCAACATGGAGGGATCTTATGGAGCATGTAGCAAAATACGTGACCGACCTCGTCGGTCATACGCCGCTCTTGGAGCTGACCCGCTGGCAGGCGGTACACGGCATCAAAGGCCGGGTCCTGGCCAAGCTTGAATACTTCAATCCCTTGGGCAGCGTCAAGGATCGAGTGGCCGTGGCCATGATCGACGCCGGGATACAAGCCGGGAAGATCGCTCAGGATACGGTCATCATCGAACCGACGAGCGGCAACACCGGCATCGGTCTTGCCATGGCCGCTGCCGTGAAGGGCCTGCACCTCATCTTGACCATGCCTGATACGATGAGCCTGGAAAGGCAGAAAATCGTCAAGGCTTTGGGTGCAGAAGTCGTGCTGACACCGGGCATCGAGGGGATGCGCGGCAGTATCGGCAAGGCTGAAGAACTGCGAAAGTCTTACGGCAACGCCTTCATTCCGCAGCAGTTCGACAATCCGGCCAATCCGGCCATCCACCGGACGACGACGGCCGAAGAAATCTGGCGCGATACGGACGGTAATGTCGATATCTTCATTTCGTCCGTCGGCACCGGCGGTACCATTACCGGCACGGCTGAGGGGTTAAAAAGCCATGACCGGGAGGTACAAATCGTCGCTGTCGAGCCGAAAGACTCGGCCGTCCTTCGCGGCGGAAAGCCCGGGCCCCACGCCATTCAGGGGATTGGCGCCGGCTTCATTCCCAGCGTCCTCGATATGTCACTCGTAGATGATGTGATCGACGTATCGAATGAGGATGCTTATGAACGGGCTCGGGAAGTGGCCAAGACCGACGGCCTCTTGGTCGGCATCTCGTCAGGTGCCTCCTTACAGGCGGCCCTAACCGTCGCCAAGCGGCCGGAAAACGAGGGCAAGACTATCGTCGTCCTCTTGCCGGACGGCGGCGAGCGCTATTTATCTACATCTTTATTTGAAGAAGGCCTGTAAGGGCCTGCAGTCGGTATCGAGGGGGAAAAGATATGAAACATAAAAAAATCATAGCGGTACTGACTGTCACGGCAGTCCTCACGGCGGCCGGTCTCTTGGCCGGCTGCAGTCGTGGGACTGATGAGGACACGCTTACCTTGACCAACGTCTCGTATGATCCAACACGTGAATTATATAAAGAATATAATGAAGCTTTTCAAAAGCATTATAAAGAGCAGAACGGGAAGGATATCCGCATCGTCCAGTCTCACGGCGGGTCGGGCAGCCAGGCCCGATCGGTTATCGAAGGCAGTCGGGCTGATGTCGTGACCCTGGCCCTGTCGTATGACATCGAACGCCTGGAACGGGCCGGCCTCATCGACGCCGGTTGGGAACAGGAACTGCCCGATGACTCGGCACCGTACACGTCGACCATCGTCTTTCTGGTTCGCAAGGGGAATCCCAAGGGGATACGCGACTGGAACGATTTGACGAAATCCGGCGTCAGTGTCATTACGCCGGATCCCAAGAGCAGCGGCGGTGCCTGTTGGAACTTTTTGGCCGCCTGGAGCTGGGGCCTTGATCATTTCGGGGGGAATGAAATCAAGACCCGGGCCTTCATGACCGACCTCTACCGCCATGTCACCGTCATGGACGCCGGCGCCCGGGGCTCGACGACGACCTTTGTCGAAAACGGGCAGGGGGACGTCCTCATCGCCTGGGAGAACGAAGCGCTCTATACGATGCGCGAATATCCCGGCAGCTATGAAGTCGTCGTACCCAGTGTCAGCATATTAGCACAGCCCAGTGTGGCCGTCGTCGACCGCCTGGCTCGGCGTAAGGGTCATGAACAGGCGGCTCAGGAGTACCTGCGCTATTTGTACTCTGACGAAGGCCAGGAATTGGCCGCCAAAAATGATTTCCGGCCGTCCAATCCGGAGATTCTCCGGCGCTACGCCGACCGATTTGACCTTGACGTCAAGCTGACGCGCATCAGCGACTTCGGCGGCTGGGATGCAGCCTATGTCAAATTCTTCGACGACGACGCCATGTTTGATAAAATCATGGCCGATGTCGATGGCAGTCAATAAGGAGGGATGCAGATGAATCCATTTTCAAACCCGGCGGGCGGGCGAAACCGAATTATTCCCGGCTTCGGCCTGACCCTGGGTGTGACCCTGGCCATGCTGTCCTTATTGATCCTAATCCCGTTGATATCGATTTTAGGCCACGCCTTTCAGCTGACGGCCAATGACTACGCCAAGCTCATCACCAACAGTGCCATTCGCAATGCTTTTATCACGACCCTTGGAAGTTCTTTCTTGGCGGCCCTGATTAATTCCGTCTTCGGTTTCATCCTGGCCTGGGTCCTCGTCCGCTATGAATTTCGCGGCAAGACCCTCTTAAACGGTGTCATCGAACTGCCTTTTGCCTTGCCGACGGCCGTTGCCGGCATTACTCTTTCCAAGCTCTATTCCGATACGGGCTTCTTCGGCAGCTTCTTTGCCGGCTACGGCATTTCCATTGCCTATACCCATATCGGCCTTATCATCGCCTTGGTCTTCGTCGGCATTCCCTTCGTCGTCCGCTCCATTCAACCGGTCCTGGAAAATTTGGATCCGACCTATGAAGAGGCGGGGAGCATGCTCGGCGCGTCGAAGTTTACCATCTTCCGGCGCATCATCTTTCCGGAACTGCGGCCGGCTCTCTTGACCGGTTTCGGCCTGGCTTTTGCCCGGGGCCTTGGCGAATACGGCAGTGTCATTTACATTTCCGGCAACAGTGCCAAGAACCACACTCAGGTCGTCTCGTACGTCATCATGCAGAAGCTTAATTACGTCGACTATGCCAGCGCTACGGCCATCGCCTTGGTCATGCTCATCATCGCCTTTGCCATGCTGTTTTCCATCAATATGATTCAGCTCTGGCAGGCTCGGCGCGTTCAATAGAGGAGGGGAATCATGAAGCACAGCAAGACAAAAATACTCTTACTGAGCATTAGCGTCGTCTTCGTCGTCGTCATGCTCATCGTCCCCCTCATTTCGGTCCTAATGAATTCACTGGCCGAGGGCTGGGACTTTTACGTCAAAGCGTTGACGACGCCCTACGTTTTGTCAGCCCTGCGCCTGACCTTGATAGCCACGGTCATTGCCGTCATCGTCAATACCGTCTTCGGCCTCTGTGCGGCCTGGGCCATTTCAAAATTCGACTTTCGGGGAAAGCACCTGCTCACGACCCTCATCGATATTCCCTTTTCCGTCTCGCCGGTCATCGCCGGCCTGGCCTTCATCATGACCTTCGGCCGCATGGGCTGGATCGGTCAGTGGATCGAAGTCCTGAACGATTATTTAGGGACGGATATTCAGATTGTCTTCGCCGTTCCCGGCGTCATCTTGGCGACGATTTTTGTCACCTTTCCCTTCGTCTTCCGGGAAATCATTCCGGTCCTCCATACCCAGGGCCGCGATGAAGAAGAAGCCGCCGCCCTCATGGGGGCCAAGGGGAAGACGATATTCTTCCGCATTACCCTGCCGCAGATCAAATGGGCCTTATTGTACGGCATCGTCCTCTGTACGGCCCGGGCCCTCGGCGAATTCGGTGCTGTCAGCGCCATGTCGAAACTGCGGGGCGAAACCTTTACCTTGCCCCTTGAAATCGACGCCCTCTACCAATCGGGGTCGACCGATGCCATTACGGCGGCCTTTGCCGTGTCGTCCCTCTTGGTACTCTTAGCCGTCGGCGTTCTCTTGCTGAGGGTATTCTTTGAAGCCAAGCTCCACAAGCCATCTTAAGGAGGTGATGTCATGTACGTCGAGATGAAGCATATCGAAAAAAACTACGGCTCTTTCCACGCCTCGCGGGACGTGTCCTTTTGCGTCGACAAGGGCAAACTGGTCGCCCTCCTGGGACCCAGCGGCAGCGGCAAGACGACGATCCTACGCATGCTGGCGGGCCTTGAAAATCCCAACAGCGGCGACATCGTCATCGACGGTAAACGGGTCAATGACATTCCCGCTGCCAAGCGGGGCATCGGCTTCGTGTTCCAAAACTACGCCTTGTTCCGCTATATGACCGTCTTTGACAACGTCGCCTTCGGACTCACCATACAGGGGATGAAAAAGGCGGATATTCGAGAACGGGTCCTGGAGATGATCGACCTCGTCGGCCTGTCCGGTATGGAAGGCCGCTATCCCAATCAGCTTTCCGGCGGCCAGCGACAACGCGTGGCCTTTGCCCGGGCCCTGGCGCCTCATCCCCAGGTCCTGCTCCTCGATGAACCCTTTGCGGCCATCGACGCCAAGGTGCGGCAAGAGCTGCGCAACTGGCTGAAAGAGACGATTCACCGCGTCGGTATTACCAGCATCTTCGTCACCCACGACCAAGATGAAGCTGTCGAAGTGGCCGATGAAATCATCATCACCAATCACGGCCGCATCGAACAAGTCGGGACGCCCTTTGATATATACAGCAAGCCCAAGACGCCCTTTGTGGCCGAATTCATTGGGACGCCCGTCGTCATCGACAACTGCAGCGTCCTCACGGGCTTCGTCGACGTCGGCGGTCCGAAAAGAGCCATTATCCGACCGGAATTCCTCAAGATCTATAAACAGGGGACGATGAAGCGCTACGCCAGTGCTGCTGAAGACGGTGTCGTCGAAGCCGTCGTCTTCCGCGGCAGCCGCCTCGACGTGACCCTGCGCGTCAAGGACTACCTCATTCACGGGGAATACGCCTTTGATGCACCGAATCTTACGGTCGGAGAAACGGTGAAGGTCCTCATTTACCGCCTCCACGTCCTCGACGGGGATAAGACCTATTTACGAGAAAACAGTGCCATGATGGGCTCTGATGTATTCTATATTTAAACGAAGGAGTATTGCCATGCAGATTCAGAAGGAGAAAATCATCCACACCGATGTCCTCATCATCGGCGGGGGAACGGCAGGCTGTTATGCCGCCTTGACCCTCCGGAGCCTGTCGAAGGCCTCGGTGGTCATCGCCGAAAAGGCAGACATTCGCCGCAGCGGTTGTCTGGCAGCCGGTGTCAACGCCTTGAATGCCTATATCACCAAGGGCCATACGCCGCAGTTTTATGTGGATTACGCCAAGAAAGACGCCGCCGGCATCGTCCGCGAAGACCTGCTCTTGACCATGTCGGAAGGCCTCAACGAAGTCACCAAGAAGCTTGAAGAATTGGGCCTGGTCATCTTGAAAGACGAACAGGGGGAATACGTTACCCGCGGCCCGCGCAACATCAAGATCAACGGCGAAAATATCAAGACCATCTTGGCCGATGCCGTAAAGAAACTGGACGATGTCGAAGTTATCAATCACCTCAATATCACCGACTACATCGTCCGCGACAATCGCATTGCCGGTGCCCTGGGCTTCGACATCCTGACCGGTACGGCTTATGAAATCCGGGCCAAAGCCGTCCTTTGTGCAACCGGCGGTGCGTCCGGCCTCTACCGGCCCAACAATCCCGGTTTTTCCCGCCATAAGATGTGGTACAGTCCCTTTAATACGGGAGCCGGTTACGCCATGGGCATTCGGGCCGGGGCGGAAATGACGACCTTTGAAATGCGTTTCATCGCCTTGCGCTGCAAGGATACCATTGCTCCGACAGGGACCATCGCCCAAGGCGTCGGTGCCAAGCAGATTAACGCCAAGGGCGAAGTCTACGAAGATAAATACGGCCTGACCACGTCCCAGCGGCTCTACGGCACGGTGAAGGAAAACCTCGAAGGCAAGGGGCCTTGCTACCTCAAGACAGAAGGCTTGACGGCTAAAGAGGATGAAGCCCTCTTAAAAGCCTACCTCAATATGGCGCCGAGCCAGACCCTGAAATGGATGGAATCGGGAAAATTCCCGAGTCAGCAAAATGTCGAAATCGAAGGGACCGAACCCTACGTCGTCGGCGGCCATACGGCCAGCGGATACTGGGTCGATACCCATCGGCAGACGACTATTGAAGGGCTCTATGCTGCCGGTGACGTCGCCGGCGGCTGCCCGCAGAAGTACGTAACCGGCGCCCTCGTCGAAGGGGAAATCGCTGCCAAGCACATCGTGGAAACTGCCTTGTCCGGAGACCTCGAGCTGACGGCCGATGAAGAACAGCAGCTCTTAGCTGACAAGGTCTCCGAATACAACGCCTTCCTCGGCGAAGAACGACCTTTCTTTACCGTCGAAGAACTGGAAGAAGCCATGCAGAAAGTCATGGACACCTACGCCGGCGGCATCGGCAGTCATTACCAGTACAATGAACGCCAACTGGCACTGGCCGATGAAAAAATCGACCAACTTACCGATTTGGCCGACAGCGTCGGTGCCGGCGACTACCATGAACTGCTCTTCGTCTACGAACTGCGCGAACGATTGACGGTCTGCAAGGTCCTCATTGCTCACCTCCGGGCCCGCAAGGAAACGCGGTGGCATTCCTTTGCCGAAAACCTCGACTATCCGGAGCAGAGGGAAGAATGGTTGAAATATGTCAATTCCCGCATGGATGAAGACGGCCAGATTCACATGGTATACCGCGATTTAGTACCGGGAGGGAGCCTTTATGAGCATTCGCATTAATCAAGACCGCTGCATCGGCTGCAAACGCTGTGTGTCCGTCTGCCCGGGCAGCCTTATCGATATCAACGAGACGGGAAAGGCCCGGATGCATTACCCCAAAGACTGTTGGGGCTGTGTATCCTGCGTCAAAGAGTGTCCCGTCCAGGCCATCGACTTTTACCTCGGCGCCGACATGGGCGGCCGGGGGAGTACGATGAACGTCACCACCGAAGGTCAGTACATCAAATGGCACATCCGTCGGCCTGACGGCAGTGAAGAGACGATTACCATCGACCGCAAACAGGCCAATTCGTATTAACCGGCCTTACTATCTATCTGTTTAGAGGGGGATTATTATGTCTGCATTATCGCATCTTGACAACTTGGAAGCCGAAGCGATTTACATCATCCGCGAAGTGGCGGCAGAGTGTGAAAAGCCCGTCATGCTCTATTCCATCGGCAAAGACAGCTCGGTCATGCTCCATCTGGCCTTGAAGGCTTTTTATCCGGAAAAACCACCGTTCCCGTTCCTCCACGTCAATACGACTTGGAAGTTTAAGGAAATGATTCGCTTCCGCGATGAAACGATGAAAAAATACGGCCTTCAGCTCATTGAACATATCAATCAGGAAGGTGTAAAACAGGGAGTCAATCCCTTCGATTACGGCGCATCCTATACGGATATCATGAAGACCCAGGCCTTAAAGCAGGCCTTGAACCAATACGGCTTCACGGCAGCCTTCGGCGGCGGCCGCCGCGACGAAGAAAAGTCTCGCGCCAAGGAACGCATCTTTTCCTTCCGCAACGAAGCCCAGGCTTGGGATCCGAAGAACCAGCGTCCGGAAATGTGGAAACTGTACAACACCCATATCCATAAGGGGGAAAGCATGCGCGTATTCCCCATTTCCAACTGGACGGAAAAGGATATCTGGCAGTACATCAAGCGGGAAAACATTGACATTGTATCCCTGTACTTTGCCGCTGAACGGCCCTGCGTCTACCGCGACGGCAACATCATCATGGTCGACGACGACCGCATGCGCTTAAAGCCCGGCGAAGAAGTCATGCATAAGAAGATTCGCTTCCGGACCCTTGGCTGCTATCCGCTGACGGGGGGCATCGAATCGGACGCCGACACGCTGGACGCCATCATCGACGAAACCTTGAGTGCCGTATCGTCGGAACGGACGAGCCGGGTCATCGATAACGAAGCGGCCGGCAGTATGGAACGCAGAAAGAGAGAGGGGTACTTCTAATGGATAGAAATGAAAACGGTTTATTAAAATTCATCACCTGCGGCAGTGTCGACGACGGCAAATCGACGCTCATCGGCCACTTGCTGTACGATGCCAAACTGCTCTATGCCGATCAGAAACGGGCGTTGGAACTTGAAAGCAAGGTCGGCAGCCGCGGCGGGGCCATTGACTATTCGCTCCTCCTCGACGGCCTCATGGCTGAACGGGAACAGGGCATCACCATCGACGTCGCCTACCGCTATTTCAATACGGATAATCGCAGCTTCATCGTTGCCGATACGCCGGGCCATGAAGAATATACGCGCAACATGGCCGTCGGTGCCTCCTTTGCCGATTTGGCCATCATCCTCATCGACGCTACCCAGGGCGTCTTGGTCCAGACTCGGCGCCACGCCCGTATCTGCGCCCTCATGGGCATTCGCTACTTCATCTTTGCCATCAACAAGATGGACCTCGTCGACTACGATCAGAAGCGCTTTGAAGCCATCAAGCGGGATATCGAAGCCCTTCGGGACGACTTGGAACTGGAAAACGCCGTCTTCATCCCTGTGTCGGCGACGGAAGGGGACAACGTTACCAAAAAGTCCGTTCCTATGGCTTGGTACGACGGCCCGACCATCCTCGAATACTTGGAAACCGTCGACGTCGAAGAAAATGACGAAGAAGGATTTTACCTTCCCATTCAGCGTGTCTGCCGGCCGAACCATACTTTCCGCGGCTTCCAGGGCCAAATCGAAAGCGGCTCGCTGCAGGTCGGCGATACGATTCAGATACTGCCCAGCAAGCAGGAAGCCAAGGTTAAAGACATCCTGGTCGGCTTTAACTCCGTCCCGTCGGCCTCAAAAGGTCAGCCGGTCAATGTCCAGCTCGACCGGGAAGTCGACGTCTCCCGGGGCTGTGTCTTTACGAAAGATACGGCTATCGGCCTCGGCCAGCGCATTACAGCGACCATGCTCTGGATGGATGACCAACCCTTAGTCGTCGGCAAAGAATACGTCGTCAAACTGGGGACTAAGGAAATCGTCGGCGTCCTGACCGATGTCGACTACACCATCGACGTCAATACGGGCGAGAAAAAACGGGCCACGGCCGTTTCAAAGAACGAAATCGCCGTCTGCACCTTGTTCCTCCAGGAACCGATTGTCGTCGACACCTTCAGCCATCATAAAGGACTCGGCGAGCTGATCCTCATCGACCGGGTCACCAACATGACGTCGGCCTGCGGCGTCGTCATCGACGGCAACGATACCGACAGCGACCACACCTTCGTCAACGGCAGCCTTAAGGGGAGGGGCGACGTCTTTGAAGACTTCTTCTACGGCATGCAGAGCCTGAACATCACCAAGGCCAAACCGGCTTACCGCCAGTATCACATCGGCGATGCCATTCCGACCAAAGGCGAAACCTATGCCTATCCCGACGACTTCGACATCCTCATCCTACGCGATAATTTGGCTGTTGAAATCCGTAAGGCCAAGGTCGCCAATATCCTGACCCTCGACGGCTACGCCTATACGGAAAAACCGTTGGTTAACGGCCGGGGCTTTGCCATTAACGTCCATACGGCACAGGAATTTGCCGACTTTAAGGCCGATTATGCCGCTGCCGGAGACAATCCCGACGCCAAAGTCTTCGATAAGTGGCTGACCTTTGAAACGTACCGCACGATTAAGTTCCATAATGATTTTGAATGATTTGATAAGCTGAAAAAGTGCTGTTCCCACGGTGAACCGACCCCCTAAAGTTGGACCTAAAAATCTAACTTTAGGAGGTCGGTTTTT